>Ga0182740_1001514_pt1 | contig 15596 bp, 14 predicted proteins | sample eDN5th37CKraftBY_FD_128872 | JGI IMG/M metagenome (GOLD analysis project Ga0182740, IMG submission 128872) | Enriched backyard soil microbial communities from Emeryville, California, USA - eDNA 5th pass 37_C Kraft BY (version 2) (version 2) | ecosystem: Environmental > Terrestrial > Soil >...
CTTACCGCTGGGCCCGCCGGAGGCGGCGGGAGGATTCGACCAAGGATTATACGGGGTGTGACGGGCGCGGGCCGCCCCTTGGTGGAATCGCCGGGCCAGGCGGCGCCCGGCGCGCGCCCTCCCCGGCGGCTATGCCGTACTCGGTCGGTCAGGATCCCTGCAGACCCCGGGCGGCCAGATTGGCATACAGCGCGCGCACCCCGAAATTCCAGGGCGCGATCTCCGTGGCCAGCCGCACTTCGTTGACCAGCGCGCCCAGGCGCTCGGAGGCGATCACGACGCGGTCGCCCAGCTTATGGGTAAAGCCCGTGCCCGGCCCCATGCGGTCCTGGGTCGGCGAGAACATGGTGCCCAGGAACAGCATGAAGCCGTCCGGGTACTGGTGATGGCTGCCGCAGGCCTGCCGCACCAGGTCCAGCGGATCGCGGCTGATCTCGCGCATGTGGCTCACGCCGTCCAGCACGAAGCCGTCCAGGCCCTCGATGCGCAGGGACACATCGGCCTGGCGGATGCTGTCCATCGTGAAGCCGCCGTCGAACAAGCGGATGAACGGCCCGATGGCGCATGAACCGTTGTTGTCCTTGGCCTTGGTCAGCAGCAAGGCGCTGCGGCCTTCGATGTCGCGCAGGTTGACGTCGTTGCCCAGGGTGGCGCCGACGACTTCGCCGCGGCTGTCCACCGCCAGCACGATCTCGGGTTCGGGATTGTTCCAGCGGGATTCGGGCAGCACGCCGATCTGCGCGCCGGTCCCCACCGACGCCATGGGCGGCGCCTTGGAGAAGATCTCGGCGTCCGGACCGATGCCCACCTCCAGGTATTGCGACCACTGGCCGCGTTCGATCAGCTCGGCCTTCAGCTTGAGCGCTTCCGGCGACCCCGGACGCAGCCGGGACAGGTCGGAACCGATCAGCGCCTGCATGCGGACGCGGATCTCCTCGGCGCGGCTGGCATCCCCGCCCGCCTCTTCCTCGATCATCCGTTCCAGCAGGCTGATGGCAAAGGTGACACCCGCCGCCTTGACGGGTTGCAGGTCGCAGGGCGCCAACAGGCGCAACCCGTTCTGCCCCTCCGTGCTGGCGGCCACCAGGGCCTGCGCCTCGCCCAGCGACTCGCCCGCCGCGCTGCCCGCCAGGGCCACGCGGTCGGGACGGTCCAGGAGGTCGGCCATGGTGGGCACGGTGGCGGTGATGTCGATGACTTCGCCCCGGCGCACCGCCACCACGCTAGGGCCATTCACGGCCCCCGGCCGCCACACCCGCCCCACTAGCAGTGCCTGTTCCAGATCGACAGGCAGCATCCTTGCTTGGTCCATGTATCGCCTCGGTTGGAATGGTTTGCGAGGCAGTCTAGGAGACTTCCATTATCATGTCCAACATCATGAATTTATGTCCAATATATTGGACAATCTGACTATGGCCTCGGAATATGACGTCCCCGCCATTCGGCGCACGCACGACATCCTGCGGGTGCTTGCCAGCCACCGCAGGCCCGTCAAAGCCTCGGAATTGGCCGAAGCCTGCAAGCTCGCCCGCAGCACCCTGTACCTGCTGCTGGATTGCCTGGAACAGCGGCGCTGGATCGAACGGCGCGATGGCGGCTACGTCGTGGGCATCGAACTGATGGCGCTGGGCTCCGCCTACCTGCGCCAGGATGGGTTGCAGACCGCTTTCCAGGCGGCCGCGGGCGCCTTCGTGGCGCGGCACAACGAAGTGGTGCAGCTCGCGACGCTGGACGGCTTCGACGTGGTCTATCTGGCCCGCGAAGACGCGCGCCGCCCGGTACGCCTGGTGTCGGACCTGGGCCTGCGGCTGCCCGCAAGCGCCTGCGCGCTGGGCAAGGCGCTGCTGGCCAGCCTGTCGCCCGAGGATCTGGCCGCCCGCGTGCCGGATACGCTGCCGCGCGTCACCGAGCGCAGTCTCGCCACCCGCGCCGCGCTCGACCAGGAATTGGCGCAGGTGCGCAACACCGGGCTGGCGCAGGATCTCGAAGAAGTGGCGACAGGGCTGGTCTGCTTCGCCGCGTACGTAGGCGTGACGCCCCTGGGCAAGCGGATAGCCGTCAGCACGTCCATCCCCACCGATCGCCTGGACGAAGCCCATCGCCGCGAAGCCATGGAAGGCATCCGGCTCGTGGCACGGGACATCGCCTTGCGGGTGATCCCCGGCGCTTGAAGCGCGCACGCGACACCTAAGCCCTTAACCTGCAACAGCTTTTTGACTTTCTGAAAGTCCCGGGCTAATATCGCAGATTCGGTCAGCAATGCCCGAATTACGTCGGTTGCATTTGCGCCACCCCTCTGGGTGCAAGAGCAGGCTTCAGCCCCGGCTTTAAACCCCGGTTTTGAACCTTCCTAGCATCAAGACCTTTTCTCTCTTGCCAGGCTCTGGCGCCAAGAGACGAAAGCGTCCTGCCGGAGCGGCAACCCGCCCAGCAGGGCGGACAGCGCGGATGAACCCATTTACCTATTTAAGGAATACCCCATGTACGCGGTCGTAAAAACCGGTGGCAAGCAGTATCGCGTTGCCGCTGGCGAAAAACTCAAGATAGAACAGATACCGGCTGACATTGGGCAAGAAATCACCCTGGACCAAGTGCTGTCCGTGGGCGAAGGCGACCAACTGAAAGTTGGCACGCCCCTCGTCTCCGGCGCCGTGGTCAAGGCAACGGTTCTTGCGCAAGGCCGCCACGACAAGGTCAAGATCTTCAAGATGCGCCGTCGCAAGCACTACCAGAAGCGTCAGGGCCACCGTCAGAACTACACCGAAATCCGCATCGAAGCCATCACGGCTTAAGAAGCGACTCGGTACCACTTAGCAGGAGCTAAACATGGCACAGAAAAAGGGCGGCGGCTCTACGCGGAACGGACGCGACTCAGAATCGAAGCGTCTGGGCGTCAAGGCATTTGGCGGTGAATTGATTCCCGCTGGTTCGATCATCGTGCGTCAGCGCGGTACGCGCTTCCACGCTGGCGTGAACGTCGGCATGGGCAAGGACCACACCCTGTTCGCGCTGGTCGACGGCAAGGTTCAATTCGGCTTCAAGGGCGCATTGAACAAGCAGACCGTTTCGATCGTCGCTGCCGAGTAATCGGACAAGCACGGTCAGTAACGCGGCTTGCCGCGTTCCAGAACGGCAAAAGCCCTGTCGCATGCGGCAGGGCTTTTTTGTTTTAAGCTTTTTTTGTTTTAAGGCAGCTGCCGGAAGGTTCCGGCCCCTGCCTCCTGGCCTTGCCCGATGACGGGCCTGGGCCCCACTACTTACTACACGCGCGGACATCATGAAATTCGTAGACGAAGCCACCATCGAAGTCGTCGCCGGCAAAGGCGGCAATGGCGTGGCGAGCTTTCGCCGCGAAAAATTCATCCCCAAGGGCGGCCCGGATGGCGGCGACGGCGGCCGCGGCGGCTCGATCTACGCGGTTGCCGACCGCAACATCAACACGCTGATCGACTTCCGCTACGCGCGCCTGCATCGCGCCAAGAACGGCGAAAACGGCCGCGGCTCGGACCAGTATGGCGCCGCTGCTCCCGACATCACGCTGCGCGTGCCGGTCGGCACCATCATCCATGACGCCGACACCGGCGAAGTCCTGTTCGACCTGAACCAGCACGACCAGAAGGTGGTGCTGGCCGCTGGCGGCCAGGGCGGCATGGGCAACATTCACTTCAAATCCAGCGTGAACCGTGCGCCCCGCCAATGGACGCCCGGCAAGGAAGGCGAGCACCGCTACCTGCGCATGGAATTGAAGGTACTGGCGGACGTGGGCCTGCTCGGCCTCCCCAACGCCGGCAAGTCCACGCTGATCACCCGTATTTCCAACGCCAAACCCAAGATCGCGGACTACCCGTTCACCACCCTGCACCCGAACCTGGGCGTGGTGCGTACCTCGCCGTCGCGCAGCTTCGTCGTGGCCGACATCCCCGGCCTGATCGAAGGCGCCTCCGAAGGCGCCGGCCTGGGCCACCTGTTCCTGCGCCACCTGGCGCGTACCCGTGTGCTGCTGCACCTGGTGGACGTGTCCACGCCCGATCCGGATGCCGATCCGGTCGAGCAGGCCGTGGTGGATGCGCGCGCCATCGTCGAGGAACTGCGCCGCTACGACCCCGAACTGGCCGCCAAGCCGCGCTGGCTGGTGCTGAACAAGCTGGACATGGTGCCCGATCCCGAAGACACCAAGCGCCGCTTCCTTGAACTCTACGACTGGAAGGGCCCGGTGTTCGGCATTTCCGGCCTGTCGGGCGAAGGCACGCAGGACCTGATCTACGCGCTGCAGGATTACCTGGACGCCGAACGCGAAAAGGAACACCTGTCGCAAGACAAGGCGGACGACAATTATGTCGCCCCCGACCCGCGCTTCGACGACAAGCGCTCGGATGCCGACCAGCGGCCCGCGCCGCGCGGCAACGACGAATAAGCCATAATCGCAGTCCTTACGATTACGTCTTTATTCTCGCCGCAGCCGGCTTCCATCATGTCAGCTGAAACAACCGCCGTTTCCGTCGTCACCAACGCCCAGCGCCTCGTCGCCAAAGTCGGCTCGTCGCTGGTCACCAACGAAGGCCGAGGCCTGGACCGCGCCGCCGTGGCGCATTGGGCCGCGCAGATCGCCGCCCTGCACAAGCAAGGCAAGCAGATCGTGCTGGTCTCCAGCGGCGCCATCGCCGAAGGCATGGCCCGCCTTGGCTGGCGCAAGCGCCCTTCGGTCATGCACGAATTGCAGGCCGCAGCAGCAGTGGGCCAGATGGGTCTTTGCCAGGCCTATGAGGCGGCCTTTGCCGAGTACGGCCTGCGCACCGCCCAGATCCTGCTGACGCACGAAGACCTGGCCGACCGCCACCGCTACCTGAACGCGCGCAGCACGCTGTTCGCGCTGCTGCGCCTGGGTGTGGTGCCGATCGTGAACGAAAACGACACGGTGGTCACCGATGAAATCCGGCTGGGCGACAACGACACGCTGGGCGCACTCGTCACCAACCTGATCGAAGCCGACACGCTGATCATCCTGACGGATCAACGCGGCCTGTACGACTCCGACCCGCGCAAGAATCCCGACGCCAAGTTCATGTCGCACGCACAGGCCGGCGACCCCGCCCTGGAAGCCATGGCCGGCGGCGCCGGCAGCGGCATCGGCACCGGCGGCATGCTGACCAAGGTGCTCGCGGCCAAGCGCGCCGCGCACAGCGGCGCCCATACCGTGATCGCATCCGGCCGCGAGCGCAACGTGCTCACGCGCCTGGCCCAAGGCGAATGCATAGGCAGCGAATTGCGCGCCGTGCTGCCGGTGTGGTCTGCACGCAAGCAATGGCTGGCCGACCACCTGCGACTGCGTGGCCGCGTGGTGCTGGACGACGGCGCCGTGCTGGCCCTGCTGCGCGAAGGCAAGAGCCTGCTGCCCATCGGCGTGACCGAAGTGGACGGCGAGTTCGGCCGCGGCGACGTGGTCGCTTGCGTCGACAGCCAAGGGCGCGAATGCGCTCGGGGCTTGATCAATTACTCATCGGCCGACACCCGCCGCATTCTGCGCCAACCTTCGTCGCAGATCGCGCGCATCCTGGGCAGCATGACTGAGCCCGAGCTCATGCATCGAGACAACCTGGTCGTGCTCTGAGGCCGCTTGCCCGGCCTTCCGGTAGCAGGATGTAGCCCCATCCGCGCACGGCCAGTACGGGCAATTCGATATTGAGGCTGCGCGCCTTGCTGCGCAGCCGCGACAACAACACATCCACTCGCCGCGCCCCGTCCTGGGAGGCGCGCGCGCCGACCGGCATGAAGCATTCCCGGCGCAAACAGTAGCCGGGTGCGTTCAACAAGCGGACAAAAAAAGCACGCTCCGCCGCCGTTAACGGCAGTCTCTCTCCGGCAGGTCCGGACAGCGCGCTCGCGCTGGAATCGACCCGCCAAGGCAAGGCGGCAGGCGACGAGCGACGGTACAGGTTACGCAGCATGGCGTCCCATTCCAAAGGATCCATGCCGGCCGACACGCACACGTCCGCGCCGGCATCCAGTGCGGCAATACGTTCGGACGTATTGGCAGCCACCGCCCGCCAGACTAGCGCCACGGACGGTGCTGCGCCACGCAGCATCGAGATGGTATCCGACACGCCCTGCGCGGCCCCGTCCAGCACCAGCACGTCGGCGCCGTGGGCACGCAGATCGTCAAGCAAGACCGCGCAAGAATCGAAGACGCGGACCTGCCAACACATTAGGCGTAACGCCTTGGCGAGATCCTCGGTCGCCGTGTCGTCAAACCGCAGGACGAGCACGCTGCCCCGTTTCTCCATGCTCCTACTCCCCCATAAATATCACTTATGTAATATTTATAACCACCAAAGAATGTAACCAGCAAGCTTCAATCGCCCTGTGAAAACATTCTCAGACCGGCTGAAGCATGCCCGCTTGCTGCGTGGCCACACGCAAAAGGCTCTCGCGCGTCTGGCGCGCATCTCGCAAAGCGCTATCGGCAGCTACGAAAGCGGCCTGCGGCATTCAAGCCGCTCGGCCCGCAAGCTGGCGCAAGTCCTGAAAGTCGAGGCCGAATGGCTGGAAACCGGCAAGGGCCCCATGGAACTGCCCGTGGAAGGCTACGACCTCAGCAATACGCTTCCCTCACCGGGCGTGGCGGAACCCCAGCCACGTCCCGGCATGCGGCCGCGCCCCATGGCGCCCTGGCCCTTCCCGAACATTTCGCCCTCGCAGTTCGAGTCGCTTACGCCTGAAGACCGCCTGGTGCTCGAATCCATTACGCAGGCCTTCATCGAAAAGACGATACTGGTCCGCCGCGGCGCGAAGACGCGCGGGCGCAAGCTGGGCTGATCGCGGCCTGCCCCATAGTGCAGACGAAAAAAAGCCCGGCATGCCGGGCTTTCTTTATCGCTGTACCAACTCAGGGCTTGGCAGCGGGGGCCGGAGCAGCTCCGCCCGCTGGCGGCACGGCTGCGTCGCCACGGATCTTGGCGGCAATTTCCGAAGCGGCTTGGGCCGACTGCACGCCAAAGGCCAGCACGCCGCGGTTCAACGGCTCACCGATGAGCGGAGCGGCGACCAGTTCCTGGTCGATGACGAGCGCCAGCATGTTGCCGACGTTCTTGGAGCTGACGTCATTGAGCTTGCGGGCGCCGGCTTCCGAGAAGCGCAGGCCGACGAAGTTCTGGCCCTGACGGTCCACCAGCGCGGCGGCGTCGGTCAGGTCGGCACGCGTCAGGACGGGCATGGTCTGCATATACAACTTGCCATCGGGCAAGGCGATTTCGCGCAGGCCCGCGGCGGGCTGCTTCTGCGCCAGATAGAAGTCCACCGATGCCGCGGTGGCGGCAGGCTTGGTGGCCTCTTGGCCAGCTTGCGGCGTGGCCGTGTCGCCGGACGTCTTAGTCGGGGCGGTCTTGCAACCCGCTAGCGCCAACGTCACGACTACAAGGGCGGGCGCCAATTTGCGTAGGTTCAGTTGCATGCTCGATTCCTTCTTAAGTGGACTAAGACCAGGCGATGCGACTTCATCCCCGGTACTGGGAAAAGTGTACAGAACCTGAATGACAGTGTCGCCCCAGTCTGAATCCAATTGTAAAGCTGTAATACCAGCTCCCGCCTGCACTGGCTGACGCGGCGCAGCAGCCGGGCGATTCGTCGGAACGCGCGCCAGCCTCTATACTTCGCTTTCGCGCAGGGGTACTCGTCCCGCCTACATGGCCGGACGTGTTGAGAGAGTCCCTTCGTACCAGTACGGATAATGCCGATGCTGGGAGCCGTATTCCCGCCATGCGTCCTTGCGCGCGCGGCGGGAATTCCTTCCCGATCGGCTCCAACCACTCGCTTGGAGCTTTCCATGAACGCCAATCCCAAATTCCTGGCCGCCACCGCCGAAGTCGACGCCGCGGCCGTCGCGCCGTTGCCCAAATCCCGCCGGGTCTATGAAGTGGGCTCGCGCCCCGACATCCGCGTGCCGTTCCGTGAAATCGAACAGGACGACACGCCGACGATGTTCGGCGGCGAGAAAAACCCGCCCTTGACGGTCTACGACTGCAGCGGCCCCTACACCGACCCCGAAGCCAAGATCGACATCCGCCGCGGCCTGCCCGAACTGCGCCGCGCCTGGATCGAAGAGCGCGGCGACACGGAAGTGCTGTCGGGCCCGACCAGCGAGTACGGCAAGGAACGCCTGACCGATCCCAAGCTGACGGCCATGCGTTTCGACCTGCAGCGCCCGCCGCGCCGCGCCAAGTCGGGCGCCAACGTGTCGCAGATGCATTACGCCCGTCGCGGCATCATCACGCCGGAAATGGAATTTGTGGCGATCCGCGAAAGCCTGCGCCGCGAGCACTATCTGCAGACGTTGCGCGACAGCGGCCCCGACGGCGAGAAAATGGTCAAGCGACTGCTGCGCCAGCACCCCGGCCAATCGTTCGGCGCTTCGATTCCCGCCGCCATCACTCCCGAGTTCGTGCGTGACGAAATCGCGCGCGGCCGCGCCATCATTCCCGCCAACATCAACCACCCGGAAGTGGAACCGATGGCCATCGGCCGCAATTTCCTGGTGAAGATCAATGCCAACATCGGCAACTCCGCCGTCAGTTCCGGCATAGGCGAAGAAGTGGAAAAGATGACGTGGGCGATCCGCTGGGGCGGCGACACGGTCATGGACTTGTCTACCGGCAAGCACATCCACGAAACGCGCGAATGGATCATCCGCAACTCGCCCGTGCCCATCGGCACCGTGCCGATCTACCAGGCGCTGGAGAAAGTGGACGGCAAGGCCGAGGAACTGACCTGGGAAATCTTCCGCGACACGCTGATCGAGCAGGCCGAGCAAGGCGTGGACTACTTCACCATCCACGCCGGCGTGCGCCTGCCCTTCATCCCGATGACCGCCGACCGCATGACGGGCATCGTCTCGCGCGGCGGCTCCATCATGGCCAAGTGGTGTCTGGCGCACCACAAGGAGAGCTTCCTCTACGAACGCTTCGAGGAAATCTGCGAAATCATGAAGGCCTACGACGTCAGCTTCTCGCTGGGCGATGGCCTGCGCCCGGGCTCGGGCTACGACGCCAATGACGAGGCGCAGTTCGCCGAGCTGAAGACACTGGGCGAACTGACTCAGGTGGCATGGAAGCATGACGTGCAGGTCATGATCGAAGGCCCGGGCCATGTGCCGATGCAGATGATCAAGGAAAACATGGAGCTGCAGCTGGAACACTGCCACGAGGCGCCGTTCTACACGCTGGGCCCGCTGACCACCGACATCGCCCCCGGCTACGATCACATCACCTCCGGCATCGGCGCCGCGCTGATCGGCTGGTACGGCACGGCGATGCTCTGTTATGTGACCCCCAAGGAACACCTGGGCCTGCCGAACAAGAAGGACGTGAAGGACGGCATCATCACCTACAAGATCGCAGCCCATGCGGCCGACCTCGCCAAGGGCCATCCGGGCGCGGCGATCCGCGACAACGCCCTGTCCAAGGCACGCTTCGAGTTCCGCTGGGACGACCAGTTCAACCTCGGCCTGGACCCGGACACCGCCAAGGAATTCCACGACGAGACGCTGCCGAAGGACTCGATGAAGGTGGCGCACTTCTGCTCGATGTGCGGCCCGCACTTCTGCTCGATGAAGATCACGCAGGATGTACGGGATTATGCGGCGGCTCAGGGGGTCAGTGAGAAGGATGCGCTGCAGAAGGGGATGGAGGAGAAGTCCATCGAGTTCGTTAAGAAGGGGGCCGAGGTTTATCATCGGCAGTGATGTTGTTCTTGTGACGGGTGTTGGTTCTTAAGACGCCCGTCACGTCGGGAGCCTGCCATGCGCGGGGCAACGATTGCGGTCCGGAGCCTTCGCTCCGGACTGCCCCATCGTCATCCTCGTCCTCGCCTTCGGCGACTCCTACGGATTCCCTCGGGCTTATCGACGCCCCGCGCATGGCAGGCCCCCGACGCGACAGGCTCTGCTATTGAATCTTCACGGACGCTGGGGCGAACGGTGTGCTTGGCGTTCTCGCCACCGGTGGGGGTGGGCGAGGATCTTGCGGGGCCCGCCCCCGGCCGGCCGCCCGGGCGGCCTTTGGGGGCTTACGCGGTGTCTCGCGTCGGATGATGACGCTGCGCGCTGGTGGTGAGTGCGTTGGGAGTGGGCAGGACGGGGGAGTGCGTAAGGGTCCGGCCGTGGGCTACGTGTGCGGGACGCTGGGGTTCTTGCTCGGAGCCTACCCATCCCACGGAAGCGTCGTGAGGCGCCAAACGTTCGCCATTTCAACTCCACCGCCGGATGGGCGGCGCGCGCGAGAGGATCTGCGTGCGCAAGCTTCCGTCCAACGCGCGCCGCCCATCACCGCCCCCAAAAAAACGGCGACAACCCCTAGCAAACCGCTCGTCGCATTCGCGCCAGCGCTCCCATCACGACGCAAGCAAGCGCGCATGCTCATTGCGGCCGCCCGGGCGGCCGCAATGAGCGGGCCCCGCAAGACTCGCCATTGAACACGGCTCTAGCGACGCAACAAGCCAAGACGCAGATAGCACGGCGGTGCGGGCGGCATGGCGGCGAGCAACCTCGATGCGCCCGAGGGAATCTGAAGGAACCGCCGAAGGCGGTGACGAAGATGACGAAGGGGCAGTCCGGAGCAAACGCTCCGGACCGCAATCGTGGGCGCTCGCCGCCATGCCACCCGCGCCGCCGTGCGGCCTACGAAGCTTCGCTCATACAACCCGAGCGGCACCCCACAAGGCTACGCTCAAAAACGTCCCAAAAAACTACAGCAATTTCCCAGGATTCATAATCCCCGCAGGATCCAACACAGCCTTGATTTCCCGCATCAACCGCAGCTCCAGCGCATCCTTGCTGTGCAGGAAATGGTCCCGCTTCAACTGCCCGATCCCGTGCTCGGCAGAAATACTCCCGCCGTAACGATTTACCTCATCCAACACCGCGTCCGTGATCGCCTCCCCATGCACAGCGACCCAATCGCGGTCCGCGCCGGCCGGGCGCGACAGGTTGTAGTGCAGGTTGCCGTCGCCGAAATGGCCGAAGATGAAGGGGCGGATGTCCGGGTACAGCGCGCGCACGCGCGCTTCGGCGGACTCCATGAAGTCGGGGATGCGCTCGATCGGCAATGACACGTCGTGCTTCAGGTGGGGACCGTCGGCGCGTTGCGCCTCCGAGATTTCCTCACGCAGCTTCCACAGCGCCTGCAACTGGGCCAGCGACGCGGACACCGCCGCGTCCAGGCACAGACCGCGTTCCAGCGCCGTGCCGATGACGTTCTCCACCAGACCGTTCAGCGCCGCTTCGTCCGCAGTGTCCGCCAACTCCACCAGCACATAGGCGGGGTAGCGCTGCCCGAACGGTTCCTGCACCCCTGCGGCGTGCGCCAGCACCAGATCCAGGCAATCCCCCGAGAAATACTCGAATGCCTGCAGGCGCGCACCGCATTGTTCGAACAGGATTTCGAACAATTGCAGCGCCTGCGCCGGCGACTCGACGGCCGCCAGCACCACCGAGCGCACGTCAGTGCGCGGGAACAGACGCAGGGCGACTGCGGTAATGACGCCCAGCGTGCCTTCGGAGCCGATCAGCAATTGCTTGAGGTCGTAGCCGGTGTTGTCTTTGCGCAGGGTGCGTAGGCCGTGAAAAATCTCGCCCGTGGGCAATACGGCCTCCAGGCCCAACACCAGCTCACGCGCCATGCCATAGCGGACCACGTTCACGCCGCCCGCGTTCGTGGCCACGTTACCGCCGATCTGGCTGGAGTCTTCCGCCGCAAGGCTCAGCGGCAGCAGGCGGCCGGCGTCTTGCGCGGCGCGGCGCAGGTTGCCCAGGATGGCGCCGGCTTCGGCCACCATGGTGTTGGCGATGGTATCGATGGAACGCACCGCGTTCATGCGGTCCAGGCTCAGCACCACATTGGCTACGCCGCCATCCGGCGTGGCGCCGCCGCACAGGCCGGTGTTGCCGCCGCGCGGGACCACCGGCACGCCGGCCTCCTGGCAGAGCGCCAGGCAGGTGGCGACCTCGGCGGTCGTGCGCGGACGCACCACCGCCTGGGCATTGCCCTTGTACAGACCGCGCCAATCGGACAGCCAGGGCGCGATGTCCGCTTCGGCGGTAATGACGGTGTCGGGACCCAGGGCCTGGACCAGGCGTTGCGTAAAGTCGGATGCGCTCATGATGTCTGCCTTGCGGCGGGAGAGAGTAGATCGAGTTGCAGGCGGCTGGCCGCCTGCTGTAAGTGGCGGGCGGCGGCATGCCGAGCCCGTTCGGGATCGCGCGCGCGAATGGCCTCGAAGACGGCCACGTGTTCCTGGTGCACGGCAGCCGTCAGGCCCGCCTGCAGGCGGCTATTGCTGCGCGCGGTGCTGACGGCCAGGCGGAGTTGCAGGTTCAGGTACTGCAACAAGTCTTGGTAGCAGCTGTTGTGGGTAGCGGCGGCAATGGCGCGGTGAAAGGCGATGTCGTGTTCCACGCCCCGCTCCGGATCTTCCAGGTGCGACTCCAGGTCCGCCAAGGCGCGCGCCATGGCAGCCAGGTCCGCGTCGTCGCGCCGTTGCGCCGCCAGCGCGGCCGCGCCGCCTTCCAGTTCCATGCGCAATTCGTACACGCCGGCCAGTTGCTTGCGGTCCACGGCGATGCCTGCGGACAGCTGGAAGCCCTGCGCGCCCGTGCGCGACAGCACGGTGCTGCCAGATCCCTGCCGGCTCTGGATCAAACCCTGGGCGCGCAAGCGCTCGGTAGCCTCGCGGATGACCGCGGCACTGACGCCGTATTGCTCGGCCAGGACGCGCCCCGCAGGCAGCTTGGCGCCGACGGGATAGGCGCCGCCAGCGATATCGGCGGCTATCTGGCGGGCGACCTGTTCGGTCAGCGTGAGGCTCTTGGTCAACATTGGCGCATTATAGACATACTTTTCAGGTTATCTGATAACTTTTTTTGCTGCGAATTACATTGCTTTCGAGTGGAACAAGAAGGCTGCGCGGTCCCGCTGGGGGTTGCTCAGGCCACGGCGGGTTCGCCGCCGGGCACGATCTTCTCGACCTCTTCGACCCCGGCCACGGCGCAGCAGCGCCCGCCCTGCGCCTTGGCGCGATAGAGCGCGGCATCGGCGGAATGCAGCGCCGCCTCGGGACTGCGATTGGCACCCGAAACGATGGAAATACCGATGGACAGCCCCACGTTGACCCGCGTGCCGTCCATCAGCGTGATCGGCTGCGAGACATCGTGCAGCAGATGTTCGCCCAAACGCAGGGCGGCCGTGGCGTCGATGCCGGTCACCAGCACGATGAATTCGTCGCCGCCGATCCGCGCCGCCACGTCGTCCACCCGGAGCATGGACCGCATGCGTTGGGCGATGGTTGTCAGCACCTGGTCGCCGGCGGCATGGCCATAGGTGTCGTTGATGAGCTTGAAGTCATCCATGTCCATATAGAGCAGGGCCGCGGAGCTGTCCTGGCCGCGCGCGCTGGTGCAGACGCGCTCCAGCGCGGCCTGCAGGCCGGCACGGTTGGCCAGGCCGGTCAGCGCGTCCTGGCTGGCGCGGCGTTCGCTGTCGCGTTCGGCCAGCATGGTGGACACCAGGATGCGATTGAGCCGGTGCGAAGCAATGCTCATGCTGACCAGATAGAACGGAATCTGGATGAAGACGATGGCGGTGACGTATTCGCCCGTGAAAGCCGCGCCCAGGCACATCGGCCCCAGGCTCAGGAAGATCATGGCGCCGACCAGCCGCGGCGCTCCATAGTTGCGAAAGCAGATGCCGCCCGCCATGGCGCCGCAGGACACGCCGGCCAGTGTGGCAGCCAGCCAGTCGCCATTGATGAATGTGACGAAGACCCCATAGCCCACGCTGAACGCCCACAGCAATGCCAGCAGGATATAGATATCGGTATGGGTGTTCCCGCCCCTGGGCGCGGCGCGCAGGGCGGACCGCAGGATCAGAACGCGCACCACCGCCAACAGCACCTCCATCGCCAGCCATGACAGGTAGAGCGGTTCGGGACGGCGCCAGGCGACCACGCCGGCGATCATGAGGGTATTGATGACGCCGCCGGCAAAAATAGGCAGCGTGCCGAACAAGCTGGCGATCAGCGCCGAGCGGATGTCCGCAGGGGTATCGTGCCCGGAATGCGTCAGCCAACGCGTCAGGCGCCATTTGGGCAAACTGAACTTCAGTGCTGTATCCACGCGGTCACGTCCCTGGCCATCTACCCGCTTTCGGGTAGGCTGGCTGGCGTTATAGCAGGTATTTCAAGCCTTTAATATTGTCCGCGGGGCCAATCCCGGGCGCTGGATCAGTGTCCGCGATGGCCGCAGACCGCGCATTCGGGATCGCGCTGGACGTTGACGCTGCGCCATTGCATGGTGCGCACGTCCAGCCAAAGCAGGCGGCCCGACAGGCTTTCGCCCACGCCGGACAGCAGCTTGAGGGCCTCGGCGGCCTGCATGCTGCCGATGATGCCGACGACCGGAGCGAAGACGCCCATCGTCGCGCAATTGGCTTGCTCGACGTCGTCGCCTTCCGGAAACAGGCAGTGGTAACAGGGCGCGTTATCGTCACGCAGGTCATAGACGCTGACCTGGCCGTCGAAGCGGATCGCGGCGCCGGAAACCAGCGGCTTGCGGTGCTGCACGCAGGCGCGGTTGATGGCGTGACGGGTGGCGAAGTTATCGGTGCAGTCCAGCACCAGGTCCGCCTGCGCGACGGCGTCGGACAGCGCCTGGCCTTCAAGCCGTTCAACCCGGGCATGGACCCGCGTTTGTGGATTGAAGGCCGCCAACATATCGCGTCCGGATTCCGCCTTGTGACGGCCGACGCTGGCGCTAGTGTGCAGGATCTGGCGTTGGAGGTTGCTCAGCTCGACGACGTCGTCGTCGGCCAGGGTGATGTCGCCCACGCCGGCGGTGGCCAGGTAGAGCGCGGCGGGAGAACCCAGTCCACCCGCCCCCACGATGAGCACACGCGCCGCCAGCAGTTTTTCCTGCCCTTCGATTCCCAGCTCGTCGAGCAGGATGTGGCGGGCGTAGCGCAGCAGTTGCTCGTCGTTCATTTGTCCTTGTTGGGCTCGACTCCGGTCGGCGTGATCTTCATGCGCTGGGGCACACCGCCGCCGGCCTTGGCATCCGCCTTGGCCTGGGCGCGGGCCGAACCCTTCTGCACCGGCTTGCCAGCCAGCACGTTCAAGGCCTGTTGCAGCTGGAAGTCATCCTTGCCGCCGAATTCAAACACCTTGGCCGGCACGTCGACGTTGTCTTCGCCAGCGCTGGACTTCACTTCGTTGGCCGTCTGCTGGTTGGACAGGTGGCGCTGCAGGTCGGCTTCGCGCGGCAGGCGGAACAGATCGCCTTCGGCCGTGTCGGCCACGACGTAGTCAGGCTCGATGCCGGTGGCCTGGATGGAGCGGCCGCTGGGTGTGAAGTAGCGCGAGGTCGTGAGCTTGACCGCGGTGGTTTCGGACAAGGGCAGGATCACCTGCACCGAGCCCTTGCCGAAAGTGCGGTTGCCCAGGACCTTGGCACGTTTGTGGTCCTGCAAGGCGCCGGCCACGATCTCGGAGGCCGAGGCAGAGCCCACGTTCACCAGCACCACCATCGGCACCGTCTTGGTCCAGGCCGGCAGGCCGGC
>Ga0182740_1001515_pt1 | contig 15595 bp, 14 predicted proteins | sample eDN5th37CKraftBY_FD_128872 | JGI IMG/M metagenome (GOLD analysis project Ga0182740, IMG submission 128872) | Enriched backyard soil microbial communities from Emeryville, California, USA - eDNA 5th pass 37_C Kraft BY (version 2) (version 2) | ecosystem: Environmental > Terrestrial > Soil >...
CCCGATCCGGGTCGTACGTGCGAGGGATGGGGCATCGTGCCGGGGGTGCTGCAGGGTCGGTGCCCTTGCCGGCCCCGACTGGCCACAAGGGGCTGGGTCACCACCTCGCTAGGAGAATGGAGTACCCTTGACAAAACCTCTATACTTCGTCCTAGGGACGAAGTATAGAGGTTATACATGCAGATATCGTCGGCAGACGCCATCTTGAGAGGGCTCGCAAAGGAGGGGCGTCGCGTGCTCGTGCCGTGGCGGGCGGTAGTCATCCTGAGAAACGCGACGATGACGATTCCGGCAGAGAATCGGCGTTGGAGCCAGGTGCCGACCGACGAGCGGGATGTCGCCGCACCGATCCGGACCCTGCGGCAGCGGGGCGATCTTTCGGTATTGATGACCCGTCCAGCGGCATGGCAGGTCACGGCACCCTTTGCGCCGTCGACCCCGCCCCATCCCTACGAACTGCTGCTGGAATTGAACCCCTACGGCGCGATCAGCCATGCCAGCGCCCTCTCGTTCCATCACCTCTCGCTCGACGTGCCGGAGGTGATCACCGCCATGACCCCGGCGACGGGAAAGGCCGATCTACTCCCCGTTGGGACCGAAGAATCGGATTGGGAGGGCGTTCCGCGACCGGCCGGCCATGCCGCGAGCCATGTCATGGCAACGCCGGTCATCTGGCGCAAGACACCGATCGAACAGGTCTTCGGGATCGGTACCTATCATCTCGGCAGCGTCACGATCTCCGTGACGACGCCGGAACGGACGCTCGTGGAGGGCCTTCGTGCTCCGGACTGGTGTGGCGGGATCGCGAATGTGCTTGCCTCCTGGGCGCGGGCGCGGTGGACGCTCGATGTGGATGCCGTTATTGCGACGACCGATCGCTTCGATACCGGTATCCTCCGGCAGCGGGTGGGCTACGTGCTGGAGGCGTTGGGGGTCACGCATCCGGAGCTCGACCGATGGCGGCGCGGCGCGAAGCGTGGTGGTTCCAGCAAGCTGGTCGCAGCCGATCCGTTCGCGCCGGAGTTCAGCGAACGCTGGAGCCTGTCGCTCAACGGTCCGATTGACTTGCTGGATGATCCCGCATGAGCGACGACGGGTACGACCTGCTGCCAGACTTTGGCGATCTTGCCGGCTGGGCGGCGGCCCGGCAGATCTCCCTGACCACGGCGCGGGTGCGATTCGCGCAATGGGCGATCCTCGCATCGTTCGCCAATGCGAGGCCGTTGCGAGACGGGATGGTCTTCAAGGGTGGGAATGCGCTCGACTTCGTCTGGAACCCCAATCGCAGCACGGTCGATCTCGACTTCAGCATCGAGCGTCGTGTCATCGGACATGCCGGGCTTCGCCAGGCAATGGACGCCGCGCTGGAGGCGGGGCAGCGCCAGCATGGGGTCATCGCCAAGGTCCAGCGGTGGAATGTCTATCCCCGGAACCCCGAGCAGGCAGCATTCAGCGCCGTGCAGGCGTCTATCGGGTATGCGTTGTCCGATCAGGCGACGGTGATTCGTCGCCTGGACGCGGGGCTTGCGAGCGCGCAGGTCATTCCGGTGGATATCGCGTTCGACGATCCGATCTGTGCGACAGCATCCCGGTCGCTGGCGCCCGGCGTCTCGATCACGGTTGCCACAGCCGAGGATATCGCGGCCGAGAAGCTGCGAGCGCTGCTTCAGCAGCCAATCCGGAACCGTTCCCGGCCACAGGATGTGCTCGATCTGGCCGTCCTGATTCGTACCGCCACGCTTGACGTCGATGCGGTCGGACGTTTCCTGTTGGTGAAGGCCGGGGCGCGGGAGGTGCCGGTAAGCCAGGAAGCATTCGCCGATCCCACAATCCGCGAACGCGCGTCCCGCGAATACCCCCGGCTTGCCGATCAGACGCGGCGCGCGTTCGTCCCGTTCGACGAGGCCTTCGCGGAGGTCCTGGCCTTTGTGGCGAGGTTGCCGATCCCCTGACCGGGCTCAGTCTCGCCAGGAGTGCTCCGGTTCCCAGCCGAGCAGCCGCTTCGCCTTCCCGATCGCGAAGCCGCCCGTGAACCCCGGCAACGGCTGGCGCACCTCGATCTCCGGCCCCCACCTGGTCAGCGCCTCCTCCGTCGGGATACTCAGCAAGGTGTCCGCCGCCACGATGTTGAACGGTTCGAACCCGAACGGCTCCGCCTCGATCGCCAGCCGGCAGGCCCGCGCCGCGTCCGCCAGGTGCACGTAGCCCCACAGGCCGCGCACGCCCACCGTCGAATCGCCGGCATCGGAGACGCCCGCCCGCTGCGCCAGCTCCTCCGGTCGCGCGATCCAGTGGAAGCGCAACGCCGCGATCGTCATCCCGTCCCGCCGCGCGAACATCGCCGCCGTCGTCTCGTCCACTTCCTTGGACAGCGCGTACGGGTCCTTCGCGACGATCGGGTGGTCCTCGTCCATCGGCACGTACCGGGCATTGAAGGGCTCCTTCGCCCACGCCATCCCGTAGGCCGAGACGCTGGACGCGATCGCCGCCCGCTTGATCCCCAGCAGCGATGCCGCCTGCAGCACCGCGAAGGTCGCCGTCGTGTTGTTGCCGAACACCACCTCGTCCGGGTGGCTGTAGGGCGCCGGGATCGCGCCGAGGTGGATCACCGCATCGCACCCCTCCAGTGCCCCGGCGATGTGGCCGACGTGATCGAGGTGCATCTCGATGAAGCGGACCCCGGCCGGCAGGACGCCCGGCCCCGGGCGATGGCGGTCCGTGCCGCGCACCGCGTACCCCGCCGTCAGCAGCTCCTGCACGACCGCGCTGCCGAGGCGGCCTGTCGCGCCGGTCACCAGCACCGTCTTTCCGGTTCCTGTTCCCGTCTCTGTCGTCGTCATCTCTCGTCCCGATCTCCGGCCCGCAGGCGGTTGGTGGTCGTGGTGGCAAGGCAAGGACGCCGGTATCGCGCAGGAACGCTGCATCGCACGGTGGCAGAGGCCGCCACGATGTCCATGAAACCTGCCGAAGGCGTTCACGGCATCTTCACATCCCCACTCAAGAATGAAAACAGGCCGCCACGCCGGATATCCGGCGCAGCGACCGGGATTGTCAACGTTCGTCCGGGCCAGCACAGAGGAGATTCCCCATGAGGAGCCCATCCCCGTCACCATTCAGGATTTTCGGTATCGTCGCCGTCGCGATCGCGGGCTTCCTCCTGCTCGGCGCCATCTTCGGCGGCGGGTGGGGGCCGCGTCACGACGCGGGAAGCAATGTCACCATCGTCAATCCCGGCAGCAGCGGGACGACCGTCCAGGGGCAGACGGTCCAGCCGGGGAGCGTCGTCGTGATCGACGGCGGGCGGCGCGGGCCGGGATTCTTCCCCGTCTTCCCGCTCGTCTTCTTCGGCCTGCTCGTCTTCGGGTTCATCTTCGTGAGGCGGCGCTTCCACCGTGGCTGGGGTGGTCCGGGATTCGGGCCGGGTCCGTGGAATGGTGGTGGTCATGGAGGATATGGTGGGCCGCCGCCGTTCGCCGGCCAGGAGCCCACCGGCTCGTCCCAGCCTCCCGCCTGGTTCGATCGCTGGCACGAGCAGGCGCATCACCATCGCGGGTCGGCGTCCGCATCCGAATCCTCAACCCCGGCGGGCGAGTCGACCGGGTCCGCGCCGAAGCCGGAACCACCGGCTGCCCCGGCGGCGGACACGCCCCCGGCCACGACCACGACTACCGCGCAGGCGGAGGCCGGGACCGAGCAGGCCTGACGATGCTCCCTTGCAGTCGTCGTCGATCTGCCCCACTCTTTCCCTACCGGAACCCAGCCACCGCCATGCGCGCGGGTGCACGGTCCCGGTCCCGGCAACGATGCGTGGCAATCGACGACGATTCCTGGGGCATTGCATGAGCGACTCGCGTTTGCGCATCGGCACGGCGCCGGTGAACTGGAACAACTTCGATCTCACGGACTGGCGCGATCCGGTCCCCTTCCCCCGCATCCTCGATGAGATGCGCCGCGCCGGATACACCGCGACCGAGTGGGACGCCAGCTTCGGCGACGATGTCGATACCCTGAACGCCCGGCGCGAGGAGCGCGGTATCGCGTTCATCGCCGCCTATCGCTGGATCGACTTCCAGGACCCCGATGCGTTCGACCGCGACAGCGCCGAGCTTGGTCCCGTCTTCCGCACACTCACCGGCATCGGCGTCCGGCACCTGATCGTCGCCGACCGCATGCGGCCGGAGCGGATCGCCATCGCCGGGGCCGCCCCCGCCGATGGCTCGGCATCCCTCGCGCCGGGGCAGCTGGATGCGCTCGTGGCGAACCTCCACGCGCTCGCCCGCCGCGCCGCCGATGCCGGCCTCGCGCTTCACTATCACAACCATGTCGGGAGCTATATCGAGTCCCCGGCGGAGGTGGCGGCGCTGGCGGAGCGGCTCGATCCGGAACTGGTCGATCTCTGCTTCGACACCGGGCACTATGCCTTCGGCGGCGGCGATGCCCTCCGCTTCCTGCGCGACCAAAGCCACCGGATCGGCATCCTCCACCTGAAGGATGTCGATCCCGCCGTCCTCGCCGAGGCGCGGGAACATGGCTGGACGTTCCACGAGAGCCTGCGCCACTACATCTTCTGCCCGCTGGGCGAGGGATCGGCGGGGATCGACCAGATCGTGGCGACGCTGGTGGAGCGCAGCTTCCCCGGCTGGGTGATCGTCGAGCAGGACACCTGCCGCGGTGACGCCACGGAGAACGCCCGCGCCAATCTCGACACCCTGCGCGGCCTCGTGACCGCGAACGGAGGGACCATCGCATGAGCGCACCTGCCGCAATCACCACCGGCCGATCCCTGGCGGATCTTTCCCGGGAAACGCGCAAACTGATCCTGCAGACGGTCCACACGGCCGGCGCCGGGCATATCGGCGGCCCGCTCTCCGTCACCGATATCCTCGTCAACCTCTACTTCGACCGCCTGCGCGTCGATCCGGCCAACCCCGCCGACCCCGACCGTGACCGGCTCATCCTGAGCAAGGGGCATTCGTCCATCGCCCTCTATGCGGTGCTGGCGTTGCGTGGCTTCTTCCCGGTGGAGGAGCTGGCGACCTTCGACGCCCTCGATTCCCGCCTGCAGGGGCACCCGGACATGAAGCTCCTGCCCGGCCTCGACATGTCCAGCGGATCGCTCGGCCAAGGCCTTTCGCCGGGCATCGGCATGGCCCTCGGCGGGCGCCTCTCGGGACGGGATTTCCGGACCTGGGTGATCCTCGGGGATGGGGAGATCCAGGAGGGGCAGGTGTGGGAGGCGGCGTTCGTCGCCAGCCGCTACAGGCTGAACACCCTCACCGCGATCATCGATTCCAACCGGCTGCCGCAGTTCGGCTGGCCCGATGCCTCCGGCCACACGCGGGACGTGCCGATCGACGATCCCGGCGGCAAGTTCGCGGCCTTCGGCTGGAACGTGCTCGAGACGGACGGGCACGACCACGCCGCGCTGGCGCGGGCCTTCGATGCGGCCGAGGCGTACACCGCTGGCCCGACCGCGATCGTCGCGCACACGGTGAAGGGCAAGGGCGTCTCCTTCATGGAGGGGGATTTCATGTGGCACGCCACGCCGCCGAATGCCGACCAGCTCGCGCAGGCCATCGCCGAACTCGACGCTGCCGCAGCCACGGCCACCGCCATCGCCACCGGGAAGGAGGCCGCACGATGAGCGCATCCACCAGCCTCGCCCTCACGCCGACCGTCACCGGCGGACCGTCCGTCGAACTCCGCGCCGCCTGGGGGGAGCAACTGGTTTCCCTCGCCGACAGTGACGAACGCCTCGTCGTGCTCGATGGCGACCTCGCGAACTCCACGAAGGCCGACCTCTTCGCAACCGCCCACCCGGAACGCTTCTTCGAGATGGGCATCGCCGAACAGAACATGCTCGGGGTGGCAGCCGGCATGGCGACCACCGGCTACGTACCGTGGATCAGCACCTTTGCCGCCTTCGTCGCCAAGCGCGCGCTCGACCAGATCCGCGTCGTCATCGCGCAGCCGGGCCTGAACGTGAAGATGTGCGGCGCCTACAGCGGCATCCTCACCAGCAAGACGGGCAAGACCCACCAGTCGATCGAGGACCTCGCCGTCTTCCGGGCGATGCCGAATGTGGTCACCATCGTTCCCGCCGACGCCGTGGAGCTGAAGGCCGCGATGGCGGCCATGATGGACGATCCCCGTCCGACCTACCTGCGCGTCACCCGCGACGCCAGCCCGGTGATCTTCGGGGATGACTACGCCTTCACCATCGGCAAGGCCCATCTCCTCCGCGACGGCGGCGATATCGGCATCGTCTCCACCGGGGTGGAAACGGTCCGCGCCCTCCAGGCGGCGGATTTGCTCGCCGAAGCCGGGGTGCGGGCCTCCGTCCTCCACGTCCCGACGCTGAAGCCCTTCGACGCGGAGGCGGTCGTCGCCCTCGCCGCGCGGACCGGCGCGATCGTGACGGCGGAGGATCATTCGATCATCGGCGGGCTCGGCGGCGCCGTCGCGGAGGTGCTGTCCGAACAGCAGCCGACCCGCATCCGGCGCGTCGGCATCCGGGATGTCTACGGGGAATCCGGCCCGAACGACGCCCTGCTCGACAAGTACGGCATCTCCGCCCCGCACATTGTGGCGGCAGCGCAGGAGCTGATCGGCGTGACCTCGGCGTCGCGCGAAGGAGTCGCTGAATGAACGCGCGTCCCCGCGTGGCGCTGATCGGATGTGGCCGCATCGGCCAGGTCCACCTGCGAACCCTGCTCGCGCATCCGGAGATCGCGGAGTTCGCGATCCTCGTCGATGCGAACCCCGCCGCGCTCGCCAGCACGGCGGAGTCCTACCGCCTGGCGAGGACGGATACCGATGTCGCCGCCATCTTCGACGATCCGGGCATCGATGCCGTCATCATCGCCTCGTCGACCGAGACGCACGCGCCCTACATCATCGAGGCGGCGCGCACCGGCAAGTCCGTGTTGACGGAGAAGCCGATCGCGCTGGACCTCGCCTCCACCGACCGCGCGCTGGAGGCCGTGCAGGCCGCCGGAACGCGCCTGCAGGTCGGATTCCAGCGCCGGTTCGATCCGGGCTACCGCGCGGCCTGGGATCAGATCCGGCGGGGCGAGATCGGCGCAATCGAGATGATCCACGATGCGATGCGCGATCCCGCGCCGCCGCCGATGGATTATGTCACGCGGTCCGGCGGGCTGTACCGCGACATGGCGATCCACAACTTCGACTCCGTGCGCTGGCTGAAGGGCGAGCACCCGGTGGAAGTCTTCGCGACCGGGTCTGCCCTCGTCTCCGCCGAGATCGGCCAGGCCGGCGATATCGACACCAGCGTGGTCGTGCTCCGTTTCGCCGATGGTGCGCTTGCGACGATCGAGAGCAGCCGCCGCTCCGGCTTCGGTTACGACGTGCGGACGGAGGTCTTCGGGTCGGCCGGCGCCCTGATGATCGGTGAATCGCGGCAGACGCCGGTTCGCCGTTTCGGGGCGGGCGGCGTCTCGGAGGACCACCAGTACTTCTTCCTCGAACGCTTCGCGAAGGGCTACGAGGCGGAGGTGATCGCCTTCCTGCACGCCGTCGCGACGGACACCGAGGTCGACGTGACGGGGCACGATGGCCGGGCCGCGCTCGCCCTGGCCGTCGCCGCCGAGCAATCGCGTGCGGAGGGGCGCCCGGTGCGCCTGGATGAGGCGCCAACCGCTCCGGCCACATCCACCCCGACAACCGTATCCGAAGGGACACTCACCCATGCCTAAGGTCACGAAGACCCCGGACGAACTGTTGCTGCATTCCACGCCGATCACCTATCCCAGCATCGGCGTCTCCGTCACGCCGGAGGACGCCGACTGGACCTTCGTCGGCCTCGAGGTCCTGCGGCTGGAGGATGGCGACAGCACCGACCTGGAGACGGGCGGCGACGAGGTCTGTCTCGTGCCGTTGCAGGGCACGGCCACGGTGACGCTCGGTGCCGAGACGTGGCAGATCGGCCGCCCTGGCGGGGGCTCGATGTTCGACGGCAAGCCGACCGCGCTCTACCTGCCGATCGGTTCGGCGTTCACGCTGGCGGCGGATGGGAACTGCGAGATCGCGATCGCGAAATCCCGCGCGACGAACGCGTTCCCGCCGAAGCTGATCGAGCCGGACGACATCGCCGTGGAGATCCGGGGCGCGGGCAACGCGGCGCGGCAGATCAACCACCTCATCAAGCCGGAGTTTCCGGCCGATACGCTGCTGGTGGTGGAGGTCTTCACGCCGAGCGGCAACTGGTCGAGCTTCCCGCCGCACAAGCACGACATCAGCCGGATGCCGGAGGAATCGAACCTGGAGGAGATCTACTACTACCGCATCGACCCGCCGGAGGGTTTCGGGCTCCAGCGGCTCTACACGGAGGATGGATCGTTCGACCACGCCTGGACGATCAGGGACGGCGATACCCTGCTGGTGCCGGAGGGGTATCACGCCTTCGCAGTGGCCCACGGATACACGGGGTATTACCTGAATGTCCTCGCCGGGGACGAACCGGTTCGCACGATGCAGCCGGCCGACGATCCGGCCTACGCCTGGGTGCGCGCGACGTGGACGGACGACGGCCACCAGAACGCGGGCGCCACGAGTTACCAGGAGATCGACGCCCGCATCAACGCCGGCGCCGGGCACCGGTCGTAGCGAGCGATCGTGGCCCGCAGGACGAACCCCGGCAATCTCGTCGATGCGGCCCTTGTGGTGGATGCCGCCCCGGCGGGTCCCATGAATATCGTTCGGCGTCGCACCACGATTCATGCGGCCCACAGCGGCCACGCCAAGCATACGGAAAGGTGCGCCCCATGAGCGCGACAACGGCCACGGCAGCATCCACGTCCACGACAACGACGTCCACGGGCACGGCTGATGCCGTATCCGCCACCGGGGACACGTCCACCATCCGCCTCACCGCCGCGCAGGCGATCGTGCGGTTCCTCGCCGCCCAGTACACCGAGCGCGACGGGGTGCAGCAACGCCTCTTCGCGGGCATGTTCGGCATCTTCGGGCATGGCAACGTCACCGGGCTCGGGCAGGCGCTGGAGGAGATCGGCGGTGAGGTCGGCCTCACCTATTACCGCCCCCAGAACGAGCAGGCGATGGTCCACACGGCAGCCGCCTACGCCCGCATGACGAACCGGACGCAGATCTTCGCCTGCACCTCCTCCATCGGGCCGGGTGCGACGAACATGCTCACCGGCGCGGCGCTGGCGACAGTGAACCGCCTGCCGGTGCTCCTGCTGCCGGGCGACATCTTCGCGAACCGGCGGCCCGATCCGGTGCTGCAACAGCTCGAATACCCCCTCGGTATGGATGTCAGCGTCAACGATGCCTTCCGGCCCGTCTCCCGCTTCTGGGACCGCATCAACCGGCCGGAGCAGCTGCTCGCCAGCCTGCCCGCCGCGATGCGCGTCCTCACCGATCCGGCGGAGACCGGGGCCGTCACGCTCGCCCTGCCGCAGGACGTGCAGACGGAGGCCTTCGACTTCCCGGCGAACTTCTTCCGGAAGCGCGTCTGGCGCGTGCGGCGTCCGCTGCCGGTCGCGGAGGACCTGGAGGACGCCGTCGCCCTGATCGCGAAGGCGAAGCAGCCGGTCATCGTGGCCGGCGGCGGCGTCATCTACGCGGAGGCGAGCGAGGCGCTCGGGGCCTTCGCCACGGCATTCGGCATCCCCGTCGCGGAGACACAGGCTGGCAAGGGGGTCCTGCCGTGGGACCACCCGTGGAACGTTGGGCCGATCGGCTCCGCCGGTGGCCTGGCCGCGAACCGGATCGCGCGGGACGCCGACCTCGTGATCGCGGTGGGGACGCGGCTCGCCGACTTCACGACGGCCTCGAAGACGGCCTTCCAGCACCCGGACGTGCAGGTGATCGGCATCAACGTCGCGGCGCTGGACGCCTTCAAGCTGAGCGCCCTCCCGCTGATTGGCGATGCCCGCGCCACGCTGGACGAACTGGCGCATCGCCTCGGCGCCGCCGGGGTGGCCGCGCATGACGGGGCGCCGGTGGCCGCGCTGAAGGCCGAGTGGGACGCGGCGGTGGACGAGCTGATCGACCCGGAGAAGCCGGGGGCATTCAGCCAGCCGCAGGTGATCGGGCTGGTGAACGCGGCGTCCGGCCCGCGCGATGTCGTCGTCTGCGCGGCCGGCGGGATGCCGGGCGACCTGCTGAAGCTGTGGCGCCCGCGCGACCCGAAGGGCTACCACGTCGAGTACGGCTATTCCTGCATGGGGTACGAGATCGCGGGCGGCCTGGGCGTGAAGATGGCCGCGCCGGACCGCGAGGTCTACGTGATGGTCGGCGACGGCAGCTACCTGATGATGCACACGGAGATCGTCACCTCCATCCAGGAGGGGAAGAAGCTGACGATCGTGCTGGTCGACAACAACGGGTTCCGCTGCATCCGCGAGTTGCAGACGCAGAGCGGATCGCCGTCCTTCGGCAACGAACTCCGGTTCCGCGACGAGGCGAACAACCGGCTGGACGGCCCGACCGTGCCGATCGACTTCGCGGCGAACGCGCGCAGCCTGGGGGCGGTGACCTACACGGCCACGACCCCCGCCGAACTCCGGGATGCGCTGGACAAGGCGAAGGCGGAGACGACGACAACGCTGATCTACGTGCCGGTGGAATCGCAGGAGCGGGTGCGCGGGTTCGACAGCTGGTGGGATGTGCCCATCGCGCAGGTCAGCGCCGAACCGGGCGTGCAGGCGGCGCGTGCCGACTACGAGGAGGCCATCGTCCGCCAGCGCCCGTTCGTGTAGTGCCGGCTCCAACGTAGGATGTTCCAGAAGGTATTGCCCGGAGGAATGACAGGGATCGGGCCGGGCAAGGCAGAGGCGATGTTTTCGATCCATTGCCGTTCCGAGTCGACATGATGCGGTTCGTCGCCTTGCCGGACGTGGCCTCTGTGGGGGTTCGGGCATCTTCCGGACGACCGGGAATGCCTGCCAGCGTGGCCCTTCGTGGGGCCGATACACAAGCGCAGGCAGTGGGTATCCCCTTGGGGTCGCAGGGGGCGGCATGCGGTGCCGCAAGCTGGCGATGATGTCACTGTACGAACACCCTCGGATCGTCCGTGCGCGGAAAGGAGGTTCCCGATGGCCACGAATCCCACCGTCCTGATCGTGGAAGACGAAGCCGCCATCGGGCGCCTCGTCCGCGATTACCTCGTTCACGAGGGGTTCCAGGCCATCACCGCCGGGGATGCTGCGACTGCCCTCCAGCGCGTCCGGAGCGACCGCCCGGATCTGCTCGTACTCGATCTCGGGCTGCCGGACCGCAACGGGCTCGATGTCCTGCGCGAGGTCCGGCGGGCGGGCGACCTGCCCGTCATCATCCTCACTGCGCGGGGCGACGAGACCGACCGCATTGTCGGGCTCGAACTCGGGGCCGATGACTACATGGTGAAGCCCTTCAGCCCGAAGGAACTCGTCGCCCGCGTCCGGGCGGTGCTCCGCCGGGTCGAATCGCGCGACCGCTCCGCGCGCGACATCGTGACCGTGGGCGATGTCAGCGTCGACGTGCCCCGGATGCGCGTCACGCGAGGGGGAACGCCGGTGGACCTCACCGCGACCGAGTTCCAGGTCCTCCTGGCGATGGCGCGGGAGCCGGGGCGGGTGTTCACGCGCGCCAACCTGCTCGATGTCATTCACGGGATGGCGATCGAGGCCTACGAGCGCGCAATCGACGCGCACATCAAGAACCTGCGCCGCAAGCTGGAACCCGATCCCGCCCATCCGCGCTATATCCAGACCGTCCACGGCGTCGGCTACCGGATGACCGATGACCCCGCCCGCTGACCCGCCGCCCGGAACGCCCGCGACCGCCAACGCCCCGGATTCCCCGGACGGAGGGCGTGACCGGCGTCCGTCGTGGGCGCGTTCGGCGCACCGGCCCCCCTGGTGGCCGGAGGATGAACCCTGGCCGCCGGAGCGTCCGCCGTGGGAGGTCAACCGGCGGCGCGTCCTGGTGCGGATCGTCCTCCTCGTGGTCGGTGCGCTGGTCGGGCTGATGCTGCTCGGCTGGCTCATCGGCACCCTGCTGATGGGGGGATGGGGGGCGCAGTGGCCGTCCGGCGGGTCCGGCGACACGTCGAACGGACCGCCGGTGCCGGTGCGTATCGCCTTCGGATTGCTCCTGCTGTTCGGCATCGTCTTCGTGGTGCGACGGGTGCGGCGCTATGCGACGCCGCTGGTGGATGTGATGATGGCGGCCGATCGGGTGGCGGGGGGCGACTATTCGGTGCGCCTGACCCCGAGCGGCCCTGGCGACGTGCAGCGGACGATTGCGGCATTCAACGCGATGACGGAGCGGCTGGCGGAGAACGACGAGCAGCGTCGGCAGTTCTTCGCGGATATCGCCCACGAGGTGCGGACACCGCTGGCGGTGATCCAGGGGAACGTCGAGGGGATGCTGGACGGGGTCTACCCGCGCGACGATGCCCATCTCGCGCCGTTGCTGGACGAGGTGACCGTGCTCTCGCGGCTGATGGCCGACCTGCAGACGCTGGCGACGGCGGAGGCCGGCACGTTGCGCCTGGACCGGGTGCCGGTGGATGTGTGGGCGCTGCTGGAGGATGTACGGGGGGCGTTCTCCCCGCAGGCGGGCGAGGCCGGTATCCGGCTGGTGGTCGACGGGGCTGGCGGGGCGGAGGTGGTCGCGACGCTGGACCCGATCCGGATGCGGCAGGTGCTGGACAACATCGTGGCGAACGCGCTGCGCTACACCCCGCGCGGCGGCCTCGTCGTGCTGGCCGTGACGGCGTCCGACGCATCCGTGCGGGTGGAGGTGCGGGACACCGGGCGTGGCCTGGCGCCGGAGGACGCTGCGCGGATGTTCGACCGCTTCGTGAAGGCGGCGGATTCGGGGGGAAGCGGCCTGGGGCTGGCGATCGCGAAGGGGATCGTGCTGGCGCACGGCGGCGCGATTGGCGCGACGAGCGTGCCGGATGTCGGCACGACGGTCTGGCTCACCCTCCCCCGCTCGTGACCCGCCCTTCGGCAGGGTCGCTCATGCCAGGATATCTCTTCGGCCCTGCATCCTTCCGCAGGAGGATGCGCCGAGGCGAGCCCAGAGGAACGTCATCGTGTCCTCGAAGTTTCAACCCACGCATCCCCATGCAAGGGGATGCGACCTCGGCCACCGGCATCGCATCGGAGAAGCCCGGCAAGTTTCAACCCACGCATCCCCCTGCAGGGGGATGCGACCACCCGCGGCCAGTACCAGCGATGCCGGCTCCTGACGTTTCAACCCACGCATCCTCCCGGAGGGGGATGCGACTAGGCCGGGATGTTGCGGCGGGCACACCACCACAGGTTTCAACCCACGCATCCTCCCGGAGGGGGATGCGACGGTTCCTGCCCGCAGCGGCGGATTGACTGCCACCTGTTTCAACCCACGCATCCTCCCGGAGGGGGATGCGACGCGTGGCACGTCGTGGAGCCCGCGACGCCTTACCTCCAGTTTCAACCCACGCATCCTCCCGGAGGGGGATGCGACCGCGGAACGGAGCCTCCGCCCGCCTCGATGCTGTCTCCCGTGACCGGACGTTTCGACAGCGACGGACGCCTCCTACCCTGTTCGCATCGCACCCGGTCCGGAATGCTGCGCGAACCCTCCGGCGATGTGCCTCCGCTTCCCGGTTCGCGCGTCGATATCGACAGCGCATGGCGGTCAGATGATGAGCGGTTCCTTCAGGTCATGCACCGGGCGGATGCCGTGGATGCGCACCGCCCGCTCGTAGTCCGCCGGCAGCGTGTAGAGGCGCAACCGGTCCTCGTCCAGCGCCACCACCGCCAGCAACCGCGCTTCCAGCTCCTCCAGTTGCGCCGGCGTCACCCGGCACTCGAAGACGGAGTTCTGCACGCGCTGCCCGAACCCGCAGCAGATCGTCGCCACCTTCCGCAACCGGCGCTTCCCCTCCCGCGTCTCCGTCGACACGTCGTACGTCACCAGCACATCCAGCACGCGTGGCTTCGGCATCGTCGACCTCCCTTCCCCGCTACCGGCTCACGAACGGGATGTAGTGCGGCAGGTCTCCACGCAGGTGCCGGGCGAGCAGCCGCGCCTGCAGGTGCGGCACCAGCCCCAACGGGGTCTTCCCGCCCAGCACGCGGTGATCGACCTCGTCCGCCTTCCGGTTCTGGTAGGCCAGCAGGACCGTCTTTCGCCCCGACTCGTTCAGGTACACCGCCCCGCCCTCGAACCGCTCGAAGTCGCGGTCCGTCAGCTCGCGCCGGTTCACCAGCGTCAGCGCGAGGCGGTCCGCCAGCACCGGCCGCAACTCCTCCATCAGGTCGAGCGAGAGGGCCGGACGGCCGGGCCGCAACGCGTGCAGGAACCCGATCTGCGGGTCCAGCCCCACACCCTCCAGTGCCGACGTGCATTCCGCCCGCACCAGCGTGTAGAGGAACGAGAGCACGGCGTTCATGGGATCGCGCGGGGGGCGGCGCGAGCGCTCGGCGATCCCGAAGGCCAGCCGGATCTGCGGCCGCACCATCGCGCTGAACACGCCGAAGTAGACCCGCGCCGCATCGCCCTCGTCGCCGCGCAGGATCTCGATGTCGTCGCGCGTCTCCACCCGCGCCAGGATCTCCTGATGCAGCCGGGCCGCCCGCGAGAGCGCGTCCTTGTCATCGACCTCCGCCGCGTCCCGTGCGGCCCGCAGGAGCGCGGTCCGGGCATTCCGGAGCTTCCCTGCCACGATCGCGCGGGCCACCTCCAGCCGTCGCGCGTCGTCGCTCAGCGCCAGGTGCTGGGCCCGCCGCAGGAGGACATTCCCGCTCGTCGGCCCTTCCACCCGCGCCTTGAACCGCCCGTTCGTGTCCAGGAGGACGATGCTGCGGCCATCCTCGGCGCAGCGGTGCATCAGGGCCGGGGTCAGCATCACATCGCCGAAGCAGACGATGCTGGAGAGTTGCAGCAGCGGCGCCTGGAGTTGCAGTTCCCGCTCCACTTCCACACGCACGGTGTCGTGGTCGAGGTGGAGGTAGGCGCGCGGTTTCGTGACGTAGAGCGTGTTCAGCAACTGGCGCATCGTGACCCTCCCGCGCGATCGGGCGACTGGCATGGATTCCGGGATTACGGACGTCCGGAGCGATCGGAGAGACCGTCGTTCGGGTGGAACAGTTCCGCGAAGAAGCCCCGGATCACGGCGGGGTGCGCGGCGATCCGGGGCGTGCAGGCGTCGATCAGCGAGCAATTCGGGCAGCGCGCGTCGTCGATGGCGGGCGGCAGGTGCTGGCCTGTGAGCATCGCCCGCACCTCCCGCGTCGCCACGGCGACGGCCTCCCGGTCGGCCGCCGTGAAGACGACCTCCCGGCGGCGTCGCGAGCCGACGTAGTAGATCGCCCCGGCGGGAACGCGCACCCCGAGCATCTCCTCCAGGCAGACCGCCTGCGCGCAGAGTTGCAGCACCTCGTGCCCCCACGTCCGCTTCTTCCCCACTTTGTATTCGACGGGGAACGGCGTCTCGCCGTGCCATTCGACGACATCCGCCTTGCCGATCAGGCCGATGCGGTCGGACCAGAGCGGCAGCCCCCGGACGACACGGACGCCGTCCTCGGTGCCGACGGACTCGGCGTGGGCATGCTCGTGGGCGCGGTTGCCGCGCAGG
>Ga0182740_1001516_pt1 | contig 15591 bp, 14 predicted proteins | sample eDN5th37CKraftBY_FD_128872 | JGI IMG/M metagenome (GOLD analysis project Ga0182740, IMG submission 128872) | Enriched backyard soil microbial communities from Emeryville, California, USA - eDNA 5th pass 37_C Kraft BY (version 2) (version 2) | ecosystem: Environmental > Terrestrial > Soil >...
CGGCGAGAGCGAGGTCGGCCTGCGGGCCGTGGCGGCGCTGGTGCCGTCCGCGGAGACCAACCTCGGCATCGACGTCGCGATCACGGTCGCCGGTCCGTCTGAGCGCATGGACGAGCGGCGCATCGACGAGATCGCCGGCACCCTCACGCGGCTGATCGCGGGCTTCCGGCCGATCAGCGGCTGATAGCATTTCTCCTCGCAGAACGATGTTCTGCGCAACAAACAGAGGAGAGGTTGTATGACGGCGCAGGCAGAGCCCGCCACGACGCCGCTGGGGCTGCGCTTCATGGCGGACTGGGGAGCCTTCAACCTGACGCGCATCTGCGGTTGGCTGGCGTTCGAGGTCTGGGATCGCACAGGCGGCCGGCCCAGCAGCGTCATCCACACGGGCCGTGGCTGTGGCGACAACGTCCGGGCGCTCGCGCGCGGGGAGGTGGATGTCGCCGTCGCCACGCCGGCGCAGTTCGTCCAGATGGCCCGCGAGGGGCGCGGCAGCTTCGCGGGTGAGGCGGTGCCGCAGATCCGCGCGATCGGCTCCTTGCCGCACGCCGACGCGCTGCTGTTCGCGGTCCCGGCCGCGACAGGCATCACGACGATGGCGCAGCTGCGCGAGATGCGACCGGCTCTGCGCATCGCGCTGTCGCCCGACGACGGCGAGAGCTTCATGGGCCTGGGCGCGGTCGCGCACCTGCGCGCGTCGGGCATCGAGCCCGACGAGATCGTGCAGTGGGGCGGCGAGCTCGTCTACGGCGAGGATCCCGGCGAGTGCGTGGCGCACGTCAACGAAGGTCGCGCCGACGCGATCATCCAGGAGGCGATCATGACCCCCTGGTGGAACGAGCTCGCCAACGCCACCGAGCTGTCGTTCCTGTCGCTCGAGCCCGAGGCGGTCGCGGCGCTCGAGCGCGACTACGGACTGTCCACGGTCGAGGTGCCGGCCGGGTACATGCGCGGGCTCGATCGCCCGGTCACGGCGATCGACTTCGCCGGCTGGCTCGTGTGCGTGCGCGACGACCTGGACGACGACATCGCCGAGCTGCTGGCCTCGATCGTGCTGGAGACCTCCGACGTGCTCGAACGCCAGTACCGCCACATCCCCCAGCGGTCCAGCCCGCTCGCGTACCCGGTCACGCCGGAGAAGCTGGCCGACACGCGCGTCCCGCTGCACCCGGCGGCGCAGCGGCGCTACGCCAGGACGCTGGCTTGAGCGCCGGCGCAGCGGGCGCTCCGGCCTATCCGATCGAGTCGGTCGATCGGGCGCTGACGGTGATCCTCGCCTTCGAGGAGTCCGACACCCTCACGATCACCGAGATCGGTCGCATGCTGGGCGTGTCCCGATCGACCGCCTACCGGCTGCTGAGCGCCCTTGAGCATCGCGGCTTCGTGCGCCAGGACGCCCGCACGAAGGCCTTCTCCGCGGGGACCGCGCTGCTGCGCGTCGGGCTGGCCGCGGCCCGGCGGTCCGACGTGCGGGAGACGTTGCGGCCGTTGCTGGAGCAGGTGGTCGCGCGCGTGGGTGAGACCAGCCATCTCGTGGTGCTCGACCGCGGCGGCGCGTTCTACATCGAGTGCGTCGAATCCTCGCGCATGGTCCGCGCCACGTCGCGCGTGGGCACGATGCTCCCCGCGCAGGTGTCGGCCGCCGGCAAGATCCTGCTGGCGCACCTGCCGCCCGGGCAGCTGGAGGACTACCTCGGGCCGGTCGGCGCGGGCGCACGAGCCGGAGCCTCGGCCGGGGAGCTGCGGGCCGAGCTGGAGCTGGCCGCCGCCCGAGGCTGGGCCTTCAACGACGGGGAGAGCGAGGTCGGGGTGCGGGCCGTCGCCGCACTCGCGCCCGATCACCGAACCCACGTCGGCGTCGACGCCGCGATCACCGTCGCCGGCCCGGCGGAGCGGATGAACGACCAGCGCGTCACCCAGATCGCCGAGGTATTGGTGGACACGATCGGGCAGTTCACCCCTGGTCGGTGACCGCGGCGGTCGCCGGATGAAGCCGAGGGAACAGCGCGCGGGCGTTGCCGCTGAAGATCGCCGCACGGTCAGGCTCGCTGAGCCGATCGTCGTGCTGGAGGCGACGGGTGGCGCGCGCGACCAGCTCGGGCGGGCTGAACGGCACGTCGGACCCGTAGAGGAGGCGACCGGCACCAACCTGCTGCAACAGAGAGGGGAGGGCGCGCTCGTAGGGGCCGCCGGCGAGGTCGAACCACAGCCGGCGCAGCGCCAAATCCACGTCGATCGGTCGCTCGCTGAGCATGTTGCCCAGCCCCTGCACGCGGTCCGCCAGGGCGAGGACCGCGGCGCCTGCGTGGGGGACGATGATCCGCAGGCCCGGATGGCGATCCAGCGTCCCGGCGAGCAGGAGATCGAACACGGCTCGCGTCGTGTCGATCGGGAACTCGAGGAGGGGCCGGGGGCGACCGAGGGCGACCGACTCCCAGCCGGGCGGCGACGTCGGATGCAGCGCGACAACGGCGCGGCGACGATGCAGCTCAGCCATGACCTCGTCGAAGCGGGGGTCGCCGAGGTAGACGCCGTCGTAGTTGGTCATCAGCACGAAGCCGTCCACCCCGAGAACGTCACCGGCGCGCTCGATCTCGGCCAGCGTCGCGTCGACGTCGGGAAGCGGGAGCGTGGCCAGCAGCCCGAAGCGCAGCGGATGCGCGTGCACGAGCGCGATGCCCTCGTCGTTGACATCGCGGGCGAGTGCCACGGCGGCGCGCGAGCCGGCGAACCCGACGCCCGGCGAGGAGACCGAGAGCATCGCGATGTCCACGCCCAGGCGATCCATGAGCGCGAGCGCCTCGGCCGCGTTCCAGCGTGGCACGCGAGGAAAGCCGTCGGGCCGGTCGATCCCCGCGCGCGCGAGCGCGTGCACGTAGGCGGGCGGCAGGAAGTGGGCGTGGACGTCGATCATGTCCTGTTCTTTCAAACGAAACAATGTTTCGCAGAAGGCTATCGCGCTACCGCTCGTTCGACGACCGGATGTTGCTGGACCCCTCCTTGAACCTGTGCTAGGTTCAACCATCAGAACAACGTTTCGCTCAATCAAACCGAGCGGGATCAAGGAGGAGAGGAAGTGAAACTGCAGCTTCGGCTGTCGCGCGCCGCCGTGGTTCTGGCGGCGGCGGCCCTTGGCGTGGGCGTGGCCGCGTGCGGCTCGTCGGACGACACGGCTTCGGACACCGGCTCGGCGACCGCGTCGGGCGGCTCGACCTCGACGGCCGCCGCGGGTGGTGCGCTCGAACAGACCGCCGCGTTCAAGCAGATGGTCGCCGCGGCCCAGAAGGAGGGCGCGCTGAACCTCAACTGGGGATTCAGCTCGCCGGACTCGGCCGGGGCGCTGACGGACGCCTTCAACAAGCAGTTCCCCGACATCAAGGTCACGATCACGCCCAACCAGGACCAGCCGGCCAACACGGCCAAGCTGATCGAGGAGGCCAAGGCGGGCAAGCCCTCCTCGACCGACGCGTTCGTCGCCGTGCCGCAGCTGATCTTCGCGGCGGGGCCGGGCGGGGCGAACGTGCTGGAGAAGGTCGACTGGGCGGCGATCGCCCCGTCGGCGGAGACGTCGGTGACCGCGGACGGCGCGGCCCTGGCGATCTTCGACCAGTACTCCACCTTCGCCTACAACAGCGGGCAGTTCACCGACGCGGACCTCCCGAAGACCGCGGACGACGTCCTGAAGCTGAAGCAGCCGATCGCCAGCACGCCGTACGCCGCGCAGTTCAACGTCCTCGGCGCGCCCGACGCGATGGGCAAGCAGGGCGTGGAGGACTACGTCAAGGCGTTTCAGCCCGCGGGCTTCATCGGATGTGGCGACCTCAGCCGCGTCGCCTCCGGTGAGTTCGCCGCCCTGTGGATCAACTGCGGGGCGAACGTCACGGAGATCTTCGCCGAGAAGGGCGCCCCGCTGAAGAACGCGGTGCTGCAGGACGCGGCCGTGACCTACCCCTGGTACGGCGCGATCCCGACGAACTCGGCGCATCCCAACGCGGCGAAGCTGTGGGTCGCCTGGCTGGACAGCCCCGAGGCCCAGCAGATCCTGTTCGACAAGGAGAAGGCCGACAACGTGCGGATCGACGGCAGCCAGACGGCCAAGCAGCTGTCCGACTACGAGGCCCAGGGCGTGACGTTCACCAACGCCGACTACGACTTCGTGGCCAAGAACCAGGACATCTACAGCCGCGAGTTCTCCGGGCAGCTGATCGGCCTGCTGACCAAGAAGTAGCCGGGAAGCGGACGACGGCTGGTCGAGATGACGACCGACACGCAGCACAGCCAGCCGGTACCGGCGACCACGGGCGACGGCGAGATCTCCGCGCCGCCGCCCGTGGGCGCGCCCGACCCGCTGCCCAGCGGCCGGCTGGCGGGATGGGGCGCGGGGGCCGGGCCGCTGGCGGCCGTGATCACGATCCCGGCGGTCCTGATCGTGGGACTGCTGGTGGTCGTCGTCTACCTGAGCTTCAAGACGGGCGGGCTGCCCGGCGGCACGTTCACGACGAGCAACTACGGCGACTTCTTCGGCGACTCGCAGGTGTGGGAGGTGGCGCGCAACACGCTCGTCTACGTGGCCGTCACCCTCGCCACGGCGCTGCTCTTCGGGACGACGCTGGCGGTCCTCGTGGAGCGCACCGACTTCGGCTGGGAGAAGACGATCAACGCCACGATGGTGCTGCGGATCCTGATCCCCGGGTTCTTCACGGCGATGGGCTGGATCTTCCTGTTCCATCCCCGTATCGGCGCCATCAACACGTGGCTGATGGACCTGTTCGGGCTGTCCAAGGCCCCGATCGACATCGTCTCGCTCGGCGGGATGGGGTTTGTGGAGGGCCTCGGCCTGTCGGCCGTGGTCTTCATCATGGCCTCCAGCAGCCTGCGTGCGATGGACGGGTCGCTGGAGGAGGCCTCGCGCGCGTCGGGGGCATCGGCGCTGATGACGCTGCGGCGGGTGACGCTGCCGCTGATGGTGCCCAGCCTGATCGGGGCGAGCCTCTTTACGGCCACGATCGCCGTGTCCTCGCTGGACATCCCGCTGATCATGGGGCTCGGCGACCGCGTCTTCGTCTTCAGCACGTACCTGTACGTCGCCACGCACCCCGCCTCGGGGGTCACCGACTACGGCGTGCCCGCCGCGTTCAGCACCTTCATGGTGGTCATCGCGCTCGGCTTCAGCTGGCTGTACACGCGCGTCCTGCGGTCGACGCGCAAGTACCAGGTCGTCACCGGCAAGGGGTACCGGCCGGTGACGATGCGCCTGGGCCGCTGGCGCTGGGCGGCGTGGCTGTTCGTCGGCGGCTACTTCCTGTGGTCGACGATCCTGCCGGTGCTGATGGTGGCGTGGATGTCGCTGCAGCCGTTCGTGCGCGTCCCGTCGGCGGATGCGCTGAAGACGGTCTCGCTGGACAACTTCCGCAACCTCGACTGGGACTACGTGCTGCGCGGCGTGGCGACGACGGTCAAGCTGATGCTGCTGGCGCCGACGATCGCCGTCGCGTTCAGCCTGGCCTTCTCACTGGTCGTCGTGCGATCGCGCCTGCGGGTGCGCTTCCTGTACGACATCGTCGCGTTCCTGCCCCAGGCCGTCCCGCAGCTGATCTTCGCGTTCAGCGCGTTCATCGCGGCGCTCTACTGGAGCCCCGGCTCGTTCGACCTGTACGGCACGCTCGCACTGCTGGTGATCGTCATGGCGATGATGCAGCTGGCCTTCGGGACACGTATGTTCAACGCGGGGCTCCTGCAGATCCACGCCGAGCTCGAGGAGGCGGCGGCGATGTCCGGGGCGTCAGCGTGGGCGACCTTCCGCCGCGTCACGCTGCCCCTGCTGCGGCCGGTCGTGACCTACAGCTGGCTGTGGCTGGCGCTGCTGAGCTTCCGCGACCTGACCGTCCCCACGATCCTCGGCTCCCAGGACACGCTCACGCTGTCGGCCGTGTCGTGGACGCTCTACAACTCCGGGCAGGTCGGCGGATCCTCTGCGGTGACGATCCTGATGGTCGCCGCGATGCTGCCCGCAGTGCTGCTGTTCCTGTTCGTCACGAGAAAGCGGTCGGTCGGCGCCGGCGGAGGCGCCCTGTGAGCGGCCGGTCACGAAAGGACATCGAGCCATGAGAGAGCAAGGCCTGGGGCACCCCCTCGTGGTCGAGCACCTGCGCAAGACGTTCGCCGACCGGGCCGCGCGGGTGAAGGCGATCGACGACGTCAGCTTCGAGGTCCGCGACGGCGAGCTGTACACGTTGCTCGGTCCGTCGGGGTGCGGGAAGACGTCCACCCTGCGGGCGGTCGCCGGCCTCGAGCACCCCGACGGCGGGCGCATCTCGATCGCCGGCGCGGTCGTCTCCGACGGCGACGGCGGCCGCTTCGTCGCGCCCAACAAGCGCGACACCGGCATGGTGTTCCAGAGTTACGGCATCTGGCCGCACATGACGGTGTTCGACAACGCCGCGTTCCCGCTGCAGGTGGGGAAGGTCAAGCTCTCCAAGGCGCAGATGCGCGAGCGCGTCGAGCGTGCGCTGGCGATCGTGCGCCTGGCCGGCTACGAGGACCGGATGGCAACGCAACTGTCCGGCGGCCAGCAGCAGCGCCTGGCCCTGGCCCGGGCGCTGATCCGCCAGCCCAAGCTGCTGCTGCTCGACGAGCCGCTATCCAACCTCGACGCCAAGCTGCGCGAGGCGATGCGCGCCGAGGTGGCGACGCTCCAGCAGGAGATAGGCGTCACGACGCTCTACGTGACCCACGACCAGGACGAGGCGCTGAGCATGTCCAGTCGTATCGCGGTGATGTCCGAGGGCCGGATCATCCAGGAGGGGACCCCGCGCGAGATCTACGAGCGCCCGGCGACCCGGTTCGTGGCGGACTTCGTGGGCACGACCAACTTCCTGGACGCCTCGGTGTCGCGCGGCGGCAACGGAGCCGTCACGCTGACGACGGAGGTGGGGGAGCTCACCGTGGGGGAGTCGACCGGAAGCTGGAAGGTGGGTGACGTCGTGGTCGCCGCCGTCCGGCCCGAGTCGCTGCGCGTCCATCTGGCGCCGGCACCCGAGGCGGCCAACGTGCTCGACGCGCAGGTCGACCGAGTCATGTTCGTCGGCGACAGCCTCGACTGCCATCTGCGCGTCGGGTCTCGCAGCTGGGTGACGCGTCAGGACCCGCGGCTGCCGATGGAGCAGGGGCAGCGGGTGTGGGTCGAGGTGCCCGGCGACGGGCTGTCGCTGATCCGCGGCGGGTCGGAGGCCGGCGCTGACGCGGCTTGACCCACAGCGCACGCTGCAACTGCGCTTCCAGGGCGACTGGGGCGGCGCGAACCTGACGCGTATCTGCGGCTGGCTGGCCGACGAGGTCTCCAGGCGCGCCGGCCTGGGCACGCGCAGCACGATCCGCACCGGCCGCGGCATGGGCGACAACCTGCTGGCCGTCGCGCGCGGCGAGGTCGACGTCGCTGTGTCCACGCCGGCGGGCTTCGCGCGCATGGCCGTCGCGGGCCAGGGCCCGTTCGCCGCCGAGCCGTTGACGGGCCTGCGGGCGATCGGCTGCCTGCCGCATCGCGATGCGCTGCTGATCGCCGTGTCCGCAGAGTGCGACATCAAGACGTTCGCGCAGCTGCGCGAACAGCGCCCGGCGCTGCGCGTGGCGCTGTCGCCCGATGACGGCGAGAGCTTCATGGGGCTCGGCGCCGCGGCGGCCTTCGCCGCGGCGGGCGTTCCGTTGTCGGAGATCGTGGCGTGGGGCGGTGAGCTGCTGCTGTGCGAGCGGCCCCACGACTGCGTCGCGCTCGTGTTGGACGGCCGGGCGGATGCGATCGCCCAGGAGGCGATCATGACCCCGGCCTGGGACGAACTGGCCACGCGCCGGCCGCTGACGTTCCTGTCGCTCGACGCCGAGTCCGAGCGAGACCTGGAGGCGCGGCTGTCGCTGGGGACGGTGACCGTCGACGCCGGCTTCCTGTCGGGGATGGACGAGCCGGTGCGGGCCGTGGACTTCCGCGACTGGATGGTGGTGGTCCGCGCGGACCTCCGCGACGACGTCGCCGGGCTGCTGGCGACGATCATGACCGAGTCGGGGGAGGCGCTGGAGCGTCAGTACCGCCACATCCCGGTGCGCTTCAGCCCCCTCGACTACCCGATCACGCCGCAGCGCCTGGCCGACACGCCGATCGCGCTGCATCCTGGCGCCGAGGACCACTACCGGTCGATCGGTGTGGACCATCGACGAGGGGAGACGGTCGCATGACGCTGGTCATCTCGCAGGCCGACCTGCGCGATCTGCTGCACATCGACGACGAGCTCGATCGTGTGATCGACGCGGTCGAGCGCTCGCTGCTGGATCGCCACGGCGGCCCGGCCGGCCACGCCCTGTTCTCCGACCTGCCGTTGGACACCGGCGACGCGTTCAAGGTCATGGGCTGCAGCGCGCCCGGCGACGCGCCGACGCTGCGGATCTTCCCGTGGCAGACGGTCAAGGACGATCCCGAGGACCGCAACGTGATCCTACGCTTCCACCCGTCCACCGGTGCCCTGGAGACGATCCTCTGCAGCGACGACCTCAACCCGCTGCGCACGTCGGTCCCCGCCGCCGTCGGAACCCGGCACCTCGCACCACCGGGCGCCGAGGTCCTCGGGATCCTCGGCAGCAGCGCCCAGGCCCGCGGGCACGCCCGCATGATCCAGCGGGTGCTGCCCTCGCTGCGCAGGATCCTCGTCTGGAGCCCCACGCAGCGCAACCGCGAGGCGTTCGCGATGGAGCAGGCGTCGCTCCTCGGCCTGGACGTGCAGGCCTGCGACACGGCCGAGGAGGTCGTACGCGCTGCCGACGTGGTGACGGCGACCGGCCGCACGCAGGGCGGGACGCCCGCCTTCGAGGACGCCTGGGTGAAGCCCGGCGGGCTGGCGATCAGCATGACCCAGGCCGCACCGGTGCAGTTGCGCGAGCGGGCGACCTTCGTGGTGCCGACGACCAACCGACCGCAGCTCGTGGCGTTCGGCTTCGCCACGCCGGCCGGCCCGCGGCCCGCGGGTGATCCCGACGGCGTCGTCCAGCTGGCCGACGTGATCTCGGGCCGGGTGCGGGCGCGCGAGGACGCCTCCCGCCCGGTCGTCTTCGAGCTGGCCAACGTGTACCTGTGGGACCAGCCGATCGCCGCCTGGGCGGAGGACTGGGCGCGCCGTCAGGGGCTCGGACAGGAGATCGTGCTCAGCGACCGGGCGGTCACAGCGTCACGACGTCGAGCTCCGTCGGCACGATGATCTCGCCCGCGAACCCGGCGGTCGCGCTGGCCTGAGCGAGCGCGCTGCGGAACACCGGGGCGGGGATGAACGACGGCCCGAGGTGGCACAGGGCCAGGCGCTTGACGTTGGCCGCCTTGGCCACCGCCGGCAGCTGGTCGGTGGAGGTGTGGGATTCGACCAGGTGCCGGCGCAGGGTCGGGCGGACCTTCGGGTCGATGGACTGCAGCAGCTGGTCGATGCCCGGGAGATAGATGACCTCATGCACGAGCAGGTCGGCGTCGCGGGCCAGCGTGACGAGGTTGTCGGTGGGGGCCGTGTCTCCGGAGAAGACGACGGACCGGCCCGCATGCTTGTCGTCGAAGCGATAGGCGTAGGCGTCGGGCACGTCGCTGCCGTGCTGCACCCGCGTCGCCGACACGACCACGTTGTCATCCTCGAACACCCGCCTGGTGCCCGTGCGCGGGAGGCGCACCTCGTGCCCGTGCAGCATCTGCTTGAACGGCACCGAGACGCCGGTCGCCTCGCGCGAGGCGGTGTCGGCCTGCCAGTAGGTCGACAGGGCGGACTGCATCTGCGCCAGCGGCGGCGGGCCCCACACGTCGAGCCGCACCAGAGAGCTCTGCTGCACCATGCCCAGCGCGGCCAGCGCCGGATAGCCGGCGATGTGATCCGAGTGGTGGTGGGTGATGAAGGCGTGACGCACGGTCGCCAGGGGGATGCCGGCGGCGGACAGCTGCTGGATGGTGTCGGCGCCCATGTCGACCAGATACGTGATGCCGTTGACGACCAGGGCCAGCGCGGGCTGCTTGTGCACCGGCGTGATGTTCGGGCCGCCGTTGACGCCGAGGAACACCACCGCGTCGCCCGTCGGGCTGACGCCGGTCTGCGGCGCGAACGTCGCCGCCTCGGCGGTGCTCGCACCGGCGCCCAGGACGCCCAGCAGCAGCGTCCCGCCGGCGGCCTTCAGCGCACCGGAGAAGAGCGCCCGTCGCGGACCGCGAGGCCTGGCTCGTCGGAGACGCACCCACCGCACAGGCACGCGGCATGGGTCAGGTGCTCTTGCTTGATGCAGGCGTCATCGATGAGGAACCGCCCATCGGCGATCCCGGGGACCAAGCACACGTCGACTCTCCTCTCGCCGGTTCGGTGGCGGAGGAGATGTCTACTGGCAGAACGACGTTCTGTCAAACGAACACTCGTCACGACCCTTGACGCGAACCGAAAGCGAAGAGCGACTCCGGTTTCATGCGTACCAAGAAGGGCTGCAAAACGAGCTGTTCGCGCCCGAAACCCGATCTGAACGTCCTGTTGTTTTTAGTTGACGACGCCCTGATCTAGCCCAAGGATTCGCGGCGTCTTCGCCCCCCAAAGAGGATCGCGCGCATGTCGACCGACACCCACGACACCGAACAGCAGGTCGCCCGCTGTCCGGTCCGCCATGACTTCCTGCCGTTGAGCCCGCGGGGGATGGATTTCCCCGAGGACGAGATCAGGCCGATGCGCAACGAGACGCCGATCTTCTTCTGCGAGCAGACGCACATGTGGGTCGTGACGCGCTACGACGACGTCGTCGCGATCTGCAAGGACACCAAGCGCTTCAGCTCGAAGAACCAGTTCCGGGCGCGCCCGATCCCCGACGCGGCCAGGCCGCTCTTCCCGGAGGGCCAGGCCGTCCGCCGCTTTGCGCTGCTGACCGATGACCCGCCCCGCCACACCCGGATCCGCAAGCTGTGCAACAAGGCCTTCACTCGGCCGCGGATCGCGGCGATGCGCCCGGCGATCGAGGAGCACACCAGGATGCTGCTGGACGAGCTGGTGCCCCGGGGCGAGGGCGAGCTGATCTCCGAGTTCTCCGCGCCGCTGCCCGCGGCGATGTTCGCCGACGTCCTGGGCCTGCCACGGAGCGAGGTCAACCGCATCCTGGTGTGGGGCGACGCGTTCATGATGACCAGCGAGATGCTCAACGTCTCCGACGAGGAGGCGGTGGAGCTCTTCAAGGAGATCAAGGCGTTCAACGAGCTGGTCCCGGAGCTGGCCAGGGAGCGTCGCGCAAATCCCCGCGACGAGTCGGACTTCATGACGAACCTCGTCCTCGCGGAAGACAGTGACGAGCCGCCGCTCACCGACGAGGAGCTGCTGGGCGTGATGAGCATCTTCATCGTCGCCGGCCATGAGACGACCCGCCACCTGATCGGCAACGCCATCGACCTGCTCCTCCAGCACCCGGACCAGCTGGCCGAGCTGCGGGAGGACCCGACGCGCATCCACGACGTCATCGAGGAGACGCTGCGGCACTCCGGGTCGACCAAGGGCCTCTTCCGTCGCGCGGCGGTGGACGCCGAGATCGGAGGGGTGACGATCCCGCAGGGGGACATCGTGCAGCTGATGTTCTCGTCGGCCAACCACGACGAGACACTGTGGGAGGACGACATGCGCTTCGACATCCACCGGGAGGGCCTCAACCGCCACATCGCGTTCGGCCTCGGCCGGCACTTCTGCATCGGTGCCCCGCTGGCGCGCCTGCAAGGCGAGATCGCGATCCCCGAGCTCCTGCGGCGGATGCCGAACCTGCGCTACAAGGACGGGAGGCCGCCGACGGCGCGCATTCCCTCCCTCGCCGTCTACGGGCTTGAGCGGCTCGAACTCGAGTGGGACGCGTCCGAGGTGGCGGTCTGACCGTGCCGCTCGTCATCTCCCAAGAGGACCTGCGGGACCTCGTTGCCTCCCCGGAGGGCATCCGACGGGCGATCGACATGCTCCAGGACGGGCTGCGGCTGGCCCATGCCGGTGGGAACGGCACGACGGTGTTCGGCGACGTCGCGCTCGAGGGCGACAACTTCGTGAAGATCCTCGGCTGCGCGGGCCCCGGCCAGGCGATGAGCGTGCAGTGCTTCGCGGCGCAGGGCAACCCGGCCTCCGACGTCGACGCCCGGATCATGCTGCTCTTCGACGGAACGTCGGGCGGCCTGCAGGCGCTGATCGCGGCTGATGACCTCAACGCACTGCGGACCGCGGTGCCTGCAGGCCTGGGTGCACGCCACCTCGCCCCCGAGGGAGCGCGCGTGCTCGGGATCCTCGGGGCGGGCTACCAGGCGGAGAACCACGCTCTCACGCTGACCGCGGCGGTGCCGGGGCTCGAACACGTCCTCGTCTGGAGCCCGACCCCGGCCAGCCGCGAGCGCTTCGCCGCCGAGCAGGGCCAACGGCTCGGGCTGGAGGTCGTCGCCTGCGACACCGCCGAGGAGGTCGTTCGCAGGGCCGACGTCCTGACCGCCGCCGGCCGCACTCCCGGCCACCAGGCCGCCTACGAAGCGAGCTGGGTCAAGCCTGGGTCGCTCCTCATCAGCATGACCGGTTCCGCGCCAGGCGAGCTGCTGCGCGAGGCGCGCTTCGTCGTGCCCACCCTGCGCCGCCCGCGACTCGTCGCCTTCGGCTTCGTCGGCACCGCGGCGCCCAAGCCGCTGCCCGATCCAGCGGGCACGGTCGAGCTCGCGGAGATCATGGCCGGCGTCGAACCGGTACGTACGCATCCTGCCCAGAACGTCATCTGGGAGCTGGCCCAGGTCTACCTGTGGGACCCGCCGATGGCGGCCTGGGCCTACGAATGGGCCGTCGAGCACGACCGCGGGACGGCCGTCGAGCTCAGCGCGGTCGCGGCGGCAACCGAACGAAGGACGGACGCGGCCGTTCCGTGAGCAGGTAGGCGAGGCTCATCGCGCTGAGCTCGTCGGTCAGGCGGTCCCAGCCGAGCTCGGGGTGGGCCTGGCGCCCGAATAGGACGAGGCGCAGGAAGGAGTCGAGCGCCGATTGGAAGCAGACCCCGACGGCGAGCTCGGGGTTCGCGCAGGCGAACTGGTCGCGGTGGGCCAGCAGCGAATCCTCGAACTCCAGCGCCATCGCCGCGACCGACCGATCGCCCGCGTCGGCGATGCGCGGGTCGACGGCCGCCCGGATCACGAAGACACGCAGCAGCTTCTGGTGGTGCTGGAACGCGGCGGCCATCTCTTCGATGAAGCCGCGCACGAGCGGCTCCAGCTCGAGATCGGCGCGGGCGAGGGCGCGGTAGGCCGGACGCCAGGACGCCAGGAAGTCGTCCTCGAAGCGGCGATGCAGCGCCAGCAGTAGCGCGTCCTTATCCTTGAACCGGCGGTAGATCGCCGAACTCCCGACGTCGGCGCGCTCGGCGACGGCGGCGATGGTGAACCCGTCCCAGCCGGAGGTGGCGAGGATCTGCGACCCGGACCGCAGGATCCGCTCGAGCGCCTCCCGGGTGCGCTTCTGCTTGGGCGGATGTGTCACGATCGCCATGCGAAGACCGGAGACTCTATCCGGTCTGTATACGGTTTGATGACAGCTCATCTCCGGCAGCGCCATCCCGCTGTCGGAGATGAGCAGGTCGTCGCTGAACCAGAGGTCGACGCCTCGGAGGGAGGCCTACTTGACCTTCAGGACCCGGACCAGGGATGTCCCGAGAAGTGCCCCGGTGAATTGTCAAAACCGGCACGACTGCCATTTTCGACGGCCAGAACCCCTCTACTGCGGTACGAAAGTGCCGGGGAGAAACGCGTTCGCTCCTTCGCGAGGGGTGTGCACGCGACCGGCGTTTTCGGAGGCGTGCTCGTTGACGAAACTGGCTCAGGAGCAGGTGCTTCGAGTGATGGGCGCGGCTGGTTTCGAACCAGCGACCTCTCGCGTGTGAAGCGAGCGCTCTCCCACTGAGCTACGCGCCCGGAGAGGCTCGTGATGCTAGCGACCTGTGCCGAGCCTGCGCTCCCAACCGGTCTCGTGGACGTTGAGGTAGGCGCGTTCGTCGTAGGGGTGGGCGGCCGCGACCGCCGTGTCGAGGTCGACGCCGAGGCCGGGGCCGTCGGGGAGGGAGAGCGTCCCGGTGATCGGATCGAGGTCCGGGGCCCAGGTGACCAGCTCGCGGGTCCAGGGGTCGTTGAAGGGGTCGAAGTGCTCCTGGATGAGGAAGTGGGGGACGCAGGCGGCGACCTGGAGGCAGATCGCGGTGGCGATCGGTCCGCCGCTCTGGTGTGGGGCGAGCCAGGCGTTGGCGGTCGCGGCCAGGCCGGCGACGGACATGGTCGGCCCGATCCCGCCGAGCGACATCGGCTCGGGCTGGTAGATGTCGACCGAGCCGCCGGTGGCGAGCGTGAAGAACTGGCCGACCGCGTGGAAGGTCTCGCCGGTGGCCACGCGGATCGGGGAGCGGGCGGCGACGGCGTTGGCCGGCGCCTCGCGCTGGCGCGTGGTCGGCTCCTCCCACCAGAAGATGTCCAGATCGGCGAAGCGCCGGGCCGCGCGCACGGCGTCGGACTCGGTGAACCGCGCGTGGACGTCGACGAGGATGCGCAGGCCGGGATAGGCCTCGCGGAGCGCGGCGACGATCTCGTAGCTGCGGTCGAGCTCCGCGTGGTCGATGAATCCCTGGGCGGTGCCGAAGGGGTCGAGCTTGAGCGCCTGGAAACCGCGCTCGACGACCCCGGCGGCCGCCTCGAGGAACGCCTCCGGCGTGCGCTCGGTGCGATACCAGCCGTTCGCGTACGCCGCGACACGGTCGCGGACGCGCCCGCCGAGCAGGGCGTGGATGGGCGCGTCGAGGCTCTTGCCCAGGATGTCCCAGCAGGCGACCTCGATCCCGGCGATGGCGGTGCGGTGGATGTGGCCGCCGTCGTTGGAGACGCTGTCGAAGAGCCGGGCGGCGAGGTTGGTGATCTGGCGCGGGTCCTCGCCGACGGCCAGGTGCTTGAGCTCGTGGACGGCCGCCTCCGTCGTGCGGGCGAAGCCGTTGAGCGTCGCCTCGCCGACGCCGTGCACGCCCTCGTCGGTGTGCACCCGGACGAAGAGCCAGTTCTTCCAGCCCGCTCCGACCGGGAAGGTCTCGATGTCGGTGATCTTCATGCCAGCGCTCCAGTCGACGCCCGCCGGACGGGCAGTTCGGTCAAGCCGCGGATGCTCATGTTCTCCCGCCAGCTGACGGTCTCCTCGGCCAGCTCGAGGTCGGGCACGCGCTCGAGCAGCATCGGCAGCGCGATCGTCGCCTCGGCGCGCGCCAGGGGTGCGCCCAGGCAGAAGTGCGGGCCCCAGGCGAACGCGAGGTGGCGGGTCGTGGACGCCTCGAGGTCGAGCGTGTCACCCGCCGGGAACTGGCGCGGGTCGCGGTTCGCGGCGCCGAGATGGAGGATCACGGTGTCCCCGGCCCGTATCGTGCGCCCGCCGAGCTCGAGGTCCTCCGCGGCGACCCGGGGTGACATCTGGATCGGCGACTCCAGTCGCAGCATCTCCTCGGTCAGCGCGGCCCACAGATCGGGCTCGGCCTGCAGGCGCGCGGCGAGCTCGCGGTCGGCGAGCACGGCCCGCAGCATGC
>Ga0182740_1001520_pt1 | contig 15560 bp, 11 predicted proteins | sample eDN5th37CKraftBY_FD_128872 | JGI IMG/M metagenome (GOLD analysis project Ga0182740, IMG submission 128872) | Enriched backyard soil microbial communities from Emeryville, California, USA - eDNA 5th pass 37_C Kraft BY (version 2) (version 2) | ecosystem: Environmental > Terrestrial > Soil >...
CGACATCATCCTGGTGTTCGTCCGCAAGGACCTGAGCGACCGCTCCGAGGACGAGTTCTGGGAGTACATGCTGCGCCGCCATCAGGTCCACCCGTACGACGAGCACGGCCAGCGCCAGCCGCTGTCGGCGCTGCCGCGCTCTGTCGCGGGCATGCGCGACGATCCATATCGCAGTCTGGAGGCCTTTGCCCGCATCGCGGGCGGCTACCGCCGGGTCAAGCAGGCCTATCCCGACTTCAAGTGGGCGGATTTCTTCCGGCGCGAGATTCGCGGGCCGATGGGGAATCCGGAATGCTTCGCCTATGCGCTGGCGTTGGCGGTCAAGGCGGCCAGGAGTCCGAAGGCGCGGGGACTGCCTGGGTATATCGGTAAATGAGCGGCAGCCAGGCAGCAACCGGGCAGCAATCCAAGCAGGAAACAAGCGGCAACCAAGCGAGAAAGGCAGCAAGACGCCGCGTCCCCGCACGCAGGGACGGCAGAACGCCTTGTTATCTCGTCGCGGGCGCGCCCGCGCCGCCAATCACCGCGGCGACGTTCAGCGCCTGCTGCTCGCTGGCCATCGGCACGAACAACAGGCCATTGGTCACCGGCCGCGCGATCCGCGGCGTCGCCACCAGATTGCCGTTGATCGTCAACACCAGCACCTTGCCGGGGAAGCGCTGCGTCACGGCCGCCAGCTTCTGCGCGCCGGCCTGCGTGAAGCCGAAGCGCACGTAGTGCTTGCCGTCCTTCGCCTTGACGGCCACCACCGTGTTGAGGTCGCCGCGGCTGAGCACCGGTTGCGGCGCGAACCACAACGTCGCATTGGCCATGCGCAATTCCTTGAGCTCGGGCGCGCGTTCGGGCTGGGCCAGGCGGAAATCGACGCTCGGCAGTTGCGTGGCGGCGCGAGGCGCGGCCGCAGCGACCTGCGCTTGCGCCGGTGCTTGGGCCGGATATTGAGCCGGGGCCTGGGCCGGGTATTGGGCCGGGTATTGAGCCGGGGTCTGGGCCGGAAGCGCGCCAGGCCCCATCGCACCGGGCTGGGCGCTCTGCTGCGCGGGCATCTGTTGGCAGGCGCCGAGCGCGAACACGGCAAGAAGCGAAGCGGCGACCGATACGGCGCGATACATGGCAACTCCAAAAAAATTGGGCCGTCGCCGGCCCGATAACCACTGTGCTGCCCCGCGATCACGGGGACCCCGCATGCTACCTCAAGTCGCAGGGTCCCCGCCTGCGCGGCGGCGACGTCGAATCAGGCGCTCGTCTTCTTCACCAGCGCCTTCGCCGCTTCCTCGCACTCCTTCTCGCGCCACAGGAACTGCTGCGCGTGCTTGTCGCGGTCGAACAGGATCTTGTACTGGCAGGCCTTGTCGCCGGACGGCGTCTGCAGATGGAACAGGTAGTCCCATTCGCGCACGAAGAAGAAGCCTTCCAGGAAGTGCGGGCGGCCCAGCAGATGGTACAGCTGGTCCTTCGTCATGCCGGCCTTGACCAACGCCAGCTTGTCGGGATCCGGATGGATGCCCTCGAGCAGCGTCATGTTCTCTACGTCCATCTTCGGCCAGACCGGCGCGGCGCTGTGGCCCTTGTCGTCGATCTTGCTGAGGTTGCCGCAGCCGGCCAGCAGCAGTGCCGCGAGCACGGCCGCGCAGGGTGCGGCATGGCGTTTCATCGAATCAAACATGGTTTCGAACTCCTTGTCCCGGCATGGCGCCATCGCGCGCCGACGGGACGTTGATGATCGGGTAGTGGTCGGACGTGCGCCAGCTGGGGGACAGGCGCACGCCCTTGCTACACGGACAATTCCGCGTGGCTGACCACTGATCGGCTTACCACTGATAGCCCACGCCCACCGCGCCACCGTAGTCGCCACGCGACGAAGCGGCACCGGACGCCTTGTAGATCCACGAGCCGTTGTCCGACACGCGCGACAGGCCCAGCGCATAGCCGGTCTCGCCGTTGAACGTGGCGGCACCGATGGCCACCATGCTCTTGTTCGGCAGGTAGGCCTGCGGCAGGCCGGCCATCGCCATCGCGGACGCGATACCGGCGTTGGACCGGTTCTCGACCGCGCGGATACGGCTGTCCATGCCCGCGAACTTCTGGTCGATGCCCTGGCTGATGCGGTTCAGCTGGTTGACGTTGACCGCATCGGTCGGCGCCGTGCCTTCGGCCACGCCCGTGATGCGGCGATCGCCATCCTTGCCGGCCATGTTCACCGTGGTACCACCGGTGTCGCCACCCACCGAGATCGGACCGTTGCTCGTTTCCTGCTTGACGATACCGATCTTGCCCTCGACCAGGTTGTTGACCGTGGTGTTGGTCTGGTGCAGCTGCGAGCCGTTGACCGCGTCGGTCGAGTTCTCGCTGATGTTGCCGGCAGCGACGTTGGTGATCTTCGTCCCGTTGGTGCCCCCCAGCGTGATCTGCGAGCGATCCGAGTTGTCGTACTGGATCGAGTTCTCGACCTGACCCGCCGTGTCGCCGATCGCGTCGGCCACGTTGGCGTAGGTCTTGCCGTTGACGGTGAAGCCGCCGCCGATGGTGCCGGTCGCCGGGTTGTAGGTCGTGCCGCCGCCAAGGTGGTTCGCAATGCTGTCGCCCTGGTTCTTGACGATGGTGTCCTGCGCGCCCAGCGCGTCGCCGACGTTGTTGTACGTCGCGCCGCCAACCGAGTACGTCGGTGCGGTATAGGAACCCGTGGTCGAGTCGTACGAAGCGCCGCCGCCCAGCGAAGTCGCCGTGTTCTGCGCGACCTGGTTCAGCTGGCTGACGTTGACCGCATCGGTCGGCGCCGAGCCGGCGGCGACGTTGGTGATCTGCCGCTCGGCACCCACGTTGCCAACCGACACTTCGCCCACCGAGTTCTGGCCGCCGCCCACGCCGTAGCCGATGTAGCCGGTACGCGCGCCCACGGTCGTCACCGAGCCTGCGCCCAGCGCGACGCTGTTGGCGAACACCGCCTGCGAACCGGCGCCCAGCGCCAGGGACTGGATGCCCTGCGACTGCGCGTTGGTACCGAGCGCAACGCCATCGGCCTGCGACACCAGCGAGTTCTGGCCGATCGCCGTACCGCCGGGGGCGGTCTGCGCGACCTGCGCGTTCCGGCCCATGCCGATGCCGTTGTCGCCGTTGACGATCGTCTCCGGACCCACCGCGATCGAATCGACACCGACCGCCAGCGAGTCGGCCAGCGCCGAGTTCGCGTGGAAGTACTTGGTCCCGGTGGCGGTGACCGAGCCGATCGCGCCCTGCAGCTGGCGGATCGTCACGGCGTCATGCGCGCTGGTACCGTCGGCGACGTTGGTGATCTGGCGCAGCGTGTTGGTCGCGGCATTGCCGACCGACACCGCACCGGCAAGATTAACGTCCGTGGTGTTGTACGGCACCAGGGCGGTACCGGCCGTGATCGTGCCGCTGACCGGGGCCAGCGCGCGATCCGACACCGAACCCGAACCCAGCGCCACGCCACCATCGACACTCGAGACCGCGCCATTACCCATCGCGATGCTGTTCGCGTTGTTGGCGACCGCCTGCGGCCCGACAGCGATGCTGTCGTTGCCGATTGCCTGGCTGTCGGCCAACGTCGAATTGGCGTGGAAGTACTTGATGCCGGCGCCGTTGTTGATATCGCCAATGATGTTGTTCAGGTTGGCGATATTGGTCGTGTTGGTCGCGATGTTGGCGGTGTTCAGGTCCACCTGCTGATTGGTCGCGAACAGCTGCGAACCGTTCACCGCGTCGGTCGACGAATTGCTGAGACGACCCGCCGCGACGTTGGTGATGGTCCGCTCCGCGCCCACCGCGCCCACGCTGACCGTCGAGTTCGGCGTGGCACCGGCGAAGGTGTACGCGTTGCCGCCGATGGTCGTGCCGCTCGTACCCACTGCCGCAGCCGTGACCGAACCCGCGCCCAACGCAATGTCGCCCGCGTTGTTGGCGACGGCGTTCGGACCGATCGCTACCGAGTCCGTGCCGATCGCCTGGCTGTCCGGCAACGTCGAGTTGGCGTGGAAGTACTTGATGCCGCCACCGTTGTTGATGTTGTCGATGACGGTGTTCAGGTTGGCGATATTGGTCGTGTTGGTCGCGATGTTGGTGGTGTTCAGGTCCACCTGCTGGTTGGTCGCGAACAGCTGCGAACCGTTCACCGCGTCGGTCGACGTATTGCTGAGACGACCCGCCGCGACGTTGGTGATGGTCCGCTCCGCGCCCAGGGCGCCCACGCTGACCGTCGAGTTCGGCGTAGCACCGGCGAAGGTGTAGGCGTTGCCACCGATGGTGGCGCCGCCCGTACCCACTGCCGCAGCCGTGACCGAACCCGCGCCCAGTGCGATATCGCCCGCGTTGTTGGCGACGGCGTTCGGGCCGATCGCGACCGAGTCCGTGCCGATCGCCTGGCTATCCGGCAACGTCGAGTTGGCGTGGAAGTACTTGATGCCCGCACCGGTATTGATATCGCCAATGATGTTGCTCAGGTTGGTGATATCGGTGGTGTTCTGGTTCACCTTCTGGTTCGTTGCGTACAGCTGCGAACCGTTGATGGCGTCGGTCGAGTCGGAAGCCAGACGACCTGCCGCGACATTGGTGATCGTGCGTTCCGCACCTGCGGCGCCCACGCTGACGGTAGAGGACGGGTTGCCACCCGCGAAGGTGTAGGCCGTTCCGCCGATCGTCGCACCCGCCGTGCCGACCGCGGCGGCGGTCACCGAGCCCGAGCCCAGTGCCACGTCGCCGGCATTGGTTGCCGTCGCCGTATCACCGAAGGCCAGCGCACCGGCGGCACCGGCTCGCGAACCATTGCCCAGCGCGACCGAGCCCTGGCCAATGGCCGTGTTGGCATTACCGATGGCCACCGCACCGTTGGCCGCGTTGGCCGCCGTTGCCGTTGCCGTGCCGTCCGCATTGGCGATGTTGTTGGCACCGCCGACGAACGCGCCGGTACCGCTGGCGTAGCTCGGATCGCCGATGGCCACCGCGCCATCTCCATAGGCGACGTTGTTCGCGCCGATGGAGACAGCCTTGCCGCCCGTTGCACGAGCGCCGGTGCCCATTGCGACCGCGTCGGCAGAGTCGGCCACCGCCGTGGTGCCTACCGCAATGGCATTCGTGGCAGATGCACTGGCTTGATTGCCGATTGCAGTCGCTTGCTCTGCGGACGAATTGGCGCCGAGGCCCATCGCCAGCGAGCCGGTTGCTGTTGCGCTTGCCAGTCGACCGAGGGCGGTCGAACTCAGGCCGGTGGCGGCAGATTGCGCGCCGACTGCCGTTCCGCTCTGTTCGGCCAGGCTGTCGGCGCCGATGGCGACCGATTCGAACCCGTGCGACTGAGCGGCGCGGCCGAGCGAAATGGAGCTGTTGCCGTCGGTAACGGTGTCGAGCCCCAGCGCGACGCCCGCGTAATTGGTCGCGTTGGCGTTCGTCCCGACGGCGATCACGTTGTTTCCGTCCGCGGCGGCGGCGTTGCCGATCGCTACGGTCTGGTAATTGAGCGCGGTGGCAGCATTGCCCAGGGCGAGTGTCTGCTGACCATCCGCGGCGGCTAGGTTGCCGATCGCGATGGCGGCATCGTTGGTTGCAGCACTGCTGTTGCCCAACGCTATCGAACTCAGGCCGTTTGCCCGGGTCTGGCGTCCCATGGCGATGGCGTCCGCCTGCATTGCGCCTGCCCTGTCGCCAATGGCGATGCCGGATGGCGCGTTGTTGACCGTCGACCAGAAGCCGATGGAGACGCCGTTGGTGGAAGCCACGTCGACGTGCGGGAGCGCCGTGTTATTGGTGCCGATGGCAATACTGCCGTCCGCGGCCGCTACCACCTGGTTGCCCAGCGCAGTGGCATTCACAGCGCTCGCGGTGGCGGCATAGCCGATCGCCGTCGATTCCAGGCCGCTCGCATTGGCCAGGTAACCCATACTTGTGCCTTGCATTCCGCTGGCCGTCGCACCCACACCCGCTGCCACCGCAAAGCGGGCGGAGGCTCCATCGTTGTTGTAGTTTCCGCCAACCGTGCCGTTGTCATTGACGCTGTAGTAGTGGGAAGACGCCCCCGTGACCGCCGACTGCAGCGACTGCTGTACGGCGAAGAGCTGGGAACCGTTGATCGCGTCGGTCGAGTCCTGCCCAATGCGGCCCGCGGCGACGTTCTGGATCTGGCGTACGAAACCGGTGGTACCGGGTGCGCCGACGGAGACGGCACTCGTCGGGTTGGCACCGGCGAAGTTGTACGTGGTGCCGCGGATGGTCGTGCTGGCGGTGGGTGTTGGTGTTCCGGTCACCGACCCCGAGCCCAGCGCCACGTCCGCGCGGTTGGTGGCAACCGCGCCAGAGCCAAGTGCCGTGGTGTCGGGCGCCGACGCCCGGGAGGAGGTGCCGAGCGCGACCGTGTTATTGAAGCCTGCACGGGCATCGGTGCCAAGCGCCAGCGCGTTGGTACCGGTGGCATTGCTGATGCGACCGATCGCCAAGGCGCTGGGGCCATTGGCAGTCGCATTTCCGCCGATGGCGATAGTGTTCTCGCCAATGGCGCTGCTCGATTCGCTCAGCGCGACGGCGCCCGCTCCCTGGGCCGTGTTGTTATTGCCGATCGCGACCGAGCCTTGGCCCATCACGGTGTTCTGGTAGCCGATGCCGACTGCGCCCTGCGCGGGGTTGCCCGGCGTGCTGACGGCTTGTCCGCCGCCGCCGACCATGTTGGTGTTACCCATCGCGACCGAGCCGTTGCCGGTCGCGGTGTTGTCCATACCTTGCGCGACCGCGCCGTCGCCGGTGGCAGTGTTCGGGTCGCCGATCGCGACCGAGCCATTGCCGCTCGCAACGTTGCCCGAACCGATCGAGACGGCCTTGCCGCCGGTGGCTCGCGCGGCGTTGCCGATCGCTACCGCGTCGGCCGAATCCGCGACAGCACTGGTGCCCATCGCAATGGCGTCGAGCGCCGAGGCGCGCGCGCTCGATCCGATGGCCGTGGCGCGATCCGCGCTGGCATTGGCGGTGTAACCGATCGCCGTCGTTGCATTGGCGGCCACACCGATACCGGCGTTGGTGCCGAGGGCGATATTGTCGTTACCCGATACGCTGTTGCCCGTGGAGGCCTGGAGGGTGGCGTCGTACATCACGGTGCCGTCGCCCGTGCCGACAGCGACATTGCGCTGGCCGGTCACGCCGGACCCGGCGCCCCGCATGGCGCTGGCGACGCCGCCGCCAATGGCGGTGTTCTGCAGTCCGGTGACAAGCGTCCCGGCCGCGACGCCCATTGCAACCGATCCGGTATTGTCCACGGTGGAGCCGGCACCGGCTCCCTGTCCGACCGCGACCGTGCTGTTGCCGATGGCCAATGCTTGCGTGCCGAGTGCGACGGAACTGTTGCCCGTCGCTCGCGCACCGTTACCGACAGCAGTGGCCGCATCGCTGGTAGCCGTTGCCACGCGCCCAACCGCCAGCGCATTGGCTACCGTGGCCTGGCTTTGGCGACCCACAGCGATCGCATCAACCGCCGATGCCGTCACGTCCGTGCCGATGGCGATGGCGCTTTGGGCAAGGGCGCCCGTTCCGAGAGCCGTGCGCGCACCGAGATAGATCGAGTTCAGCTCGGACGCCGTCGCCTGTGCGCCGATGGCGATGGCGTTCTGCGAGCTGGCGGTGGAGAGAAAGCCCGTTGCGATAGCACCCTGCCCGGCTGCATTGGCGCGGTCGCCGACCGCGGTGCCCGACGATCCGCCCGCACGGGTCCCAAAGCCGAGGGCCGTGGCATTGTCTCCGTTTGCCGCAGCGGCGCGGCCGAAGACGGACGATTGGTTACCGGTCGCATGCGAGTTATTGCCGACGACCACGGCGGTATCGCCGGTGGCAGTGGACAGCCCCCCGATGGCGATGGCGGAGTTTCCGGTCGCTTGGGTACTGGACCCGATGGCGATCGGATTGACCCCTCCCGGCAGGTTATTGACCGCCACTGCATTAGCACCGATGGCGATGGCGCTGCCCGTACCGCCGACCGGTGTATTCGCCTGACTGTTACTGCCAATCGCCACTGAGTGGGCGCCCGTGGCTGTGCCACCGCCCACGGCGTAGTTCTGCGCGCCAGCCGTTTGCGGGAAGATCGCAGCGCCCAGCGCGGCAAGCGCTGCGGCGGCCGGCAGCATGCCGGTCCTCGCCATTGGCGTGCCAGTCGAGCCCGACACGGTGCCGGTGGAGACCGCAACGGCGCCAGACGCCGCGGCCCGTGCGCTGCCTTGATTCAACCCAATCCCCAAACCAAGCCCGGCACGGTTGATGCCGAGCACGCGGTGCGCGCGGCGCAAGGCCGCGAAAATGCGCCGACGGACCGAAGCATGCATGCCGTCCGTAGCAGCAACCGAATTTCCAGACAGACCGGCCCGAGCGCGCGCTCTGGCCCTCGTATTGGTTTGATGCATGGCGACTACCCCCAGAAAGTTCGCCAAAAAACAGAATGGGCAATTTGCGAAGACAAAAAGCCCCCCTTCCCCGGCGTAAACCGGGTTTCGATCCCCAAATCGAAATTGGAAAAATCGCTGGCCTGAACCGGCCGATGCGATTTGATGCAGTGCTGTGGCTACGTGGCCCGCTTCATCGGCGTTCCATCGCGCTTGCTACTGTGACAACAACACAACCGGCACCGCTGGGAACCAGCAGTGCCTGCCCCTGGTTGCCGCCCAGGTTGTACAGCGGCGTACCGGAAAGATTGGCCGCGAGGGTGCTTCCCTGTGGCAGTTGCCGGACGACGTCCGGGCACGACTGCGGGAACGGCGCCACGCGCACGAGATTGCCTTCGCAACCGCCGGCCTTGGTTGGCGCGGTCAAGACCACGCCCGCAGCCTGGCCCTTGTAGTTCGGCGTGTCGTATTTCATGCCGACCACCGCTTGTGCGGCGTGGTCGTTCGGCGAAGTCTGCTGGGCCTGCACGCTCGAGGCGTAGGTCGTGCCACGCGTCAGGATGTCGCCCAGGCCGGCAAACAGCGTGGCGCACGACTTGATCCCGAGTTGTGCGGCTTGCGCCTGGAACGTGCTTGCTGGGGCCTGCGGCGTGGCTGCCTGGGCGGCCGCGTCCGCTGATGCCGCCACCAGCCCTGCCAGCGCAGCGATCGCGAATGCGGTGGCCGGCAGGCGCGACAGGGCGCGCTGCGACATGGCTCCGAAAGACGACTGCGTCATGCAACCCGTGGGGGCGAGCGTGGCTCCGCTCGCCTGTACCCGTTTCGGCTCGTACATCTGGGTTTTCTCCTTGCGAATTGCCAGGACCTGTCCCGGGCCCGCGGCTCCGGACACAATCCGACATCGCAATGTATTAATTGTATTAAAGCAAATACATTGACCGTCTCGTTGGCGATAATAGCGGCGATCGGTCAATCAGAATTAAAACTAATGTGAACTTTGGAAAACTATCGCCCGGGCGAAACGCCGTGCTTGGACAGTCTCAGGGCATCGCGCCGGTGGCGGCGCCGAGCAGCAGATGGTCGGTGCCCGCCTGGCAACCACGATGGCTGTGCTGCCGCGTGGTGAGGGCGTGAAAAGTGGTGCGCGCGGAGTAGAGCGGCACGGCCGTGCGGGCGCACGGAGGCGTACGAAGAGCGGGCGCGCGCATGGAATGGCTCCATGGCGCCCTATTCGGCTCGTGCATACAGACTTCTCCCAACCGATACGCCGGGTTTACCCGGTCTAACCGCCCCTTGCCATACCCGTAGCAGGCCGCATCCCGCAAACGTGCGCGGGTGCTGCCTTGCATCCGTCCGATCTACGCCGAGCCGAGGCGCGAACCGGCAGGATTTCTATTTGTAATTGATGTATCAATGATGTTACATCAACGTACACGCGATCATAGATCTGAATACCGTAATTTTCATACAGTAATTTTTATGCCACATGTAAGTAAGTCTTTAGTTGACACATGCACAAGTTTGGTGCCATCCGCGCACCCTCAAGGTTCCACCCAGCCGGTCGTTAATGACCCGTACCGCGAGCGGTCGGGCCCTGTTCCTACCCCTCCGTCTCGCGTGTCATGGACAACACACTGCGCCACCGGTCACGCGGGCGTCGCGAGGAATATGGGGAAGTCATGAGCGGCTTGATGAAGGAAATCGACGAGCGCACCAACCTGACCAACAATAATCAGTTCGAGTTATTGCTGTTTCGGCTCGGAAATGCCGAGCGTTCCGGCCAAAACGAGATCTTCGGCATCAATGTATTCAAGGTCCGTGAAATTCTCGTGATGCCGAAAATCACGACCGTGGTCGGCGGCGCGCCCGCGATGCTGGGCATGGCGGATATTCGCGGGCAGGTGATTCCGGTCATCGACCTGGCCAGGATCGTCGGTTGCACGCCACAGGGCGGCAGCTGCGGCATCCTGCTGGTGACCGAGTACGCGCGCTCGACGCAGGGCTTCGCCGTCGAGGGTGTCGAGGAGATCGTGCGGCTGGAGTGGAACGAGGTGGTGTCGGCCGAGGCCAGCACCAAGGGCGGGCTGGTGACCAGCATCGCCAAGCTGAATGCGGATACCCCCGACGCTCGGCTGGTGCAGGTGCTCGACGTCGAACAGATCCTGCGCGACGTGTTGCCGACCAGCCAGCCCGATGTCGACCCCTCCACCGTCGGACCGAAGCTGTCGCTGCGCCCTGGCACTAAAATCCTGGCGGCCGACGATTCAGCCCTGGCCCGCAGCCTGATCGAGCAAGGCCTCGATGCGATGGGCGTGTCCGTGGTGATGACCAAGACCGGCCAGGAAGCGTGGGACGAGCTGAACGACATCGCGGCCCACGCGGCGAAGGCCGGACGCACGGTGCGCGATGAGATCGCCTGCGTGCTGACCGATCTGGAGATGCCGGAGATGGATGGCTTCACGCTGACCCGCAAGATCAAGGCGGACAAGCGCTTCCAGGGCATCCCGGTGGTCATCCATTCATCGCTGTCCGGCAATGCCAGCGAGGATCATGTGCGCAAGGTCGGCGCGGACGCCTACGTGTCGAAGTTCCTCGCCAAGGATCTGGCCGAGACGATCCGCGGTGTGCTGCATATGTGACGATGCGGCCTGCGCGAGCACGGCGGCAATTCCAGCGCCGCCGTGCTCGTGAAGTAACCGTGCTATAGTGTGCTCCTTCGCCCCAAGAGGCGAAAACCCGGACAGATTATTAAGACAAGACACTGTCCGGCTGGCCCCCAGGGCCCCGCCGCCCGACCTGACGTCCGGCATTCACCACCCAAGCGTTCCCGTTCCGTCGCATCACTGCTGTTTCGGCTCCAACCGAGCCGGGCCTCGCCTCGCGACCACGCCGTTTCCGTAAGCCGCATCTGGCGCGCACTCACGCGCCGCAGCGCTCGACCTCCGCATGCACCTGCCTCTGGCATCTGCGCGGAACCATCGGATCAGGGCAAGGGACCGCCCCTATTCCAACTACATGAATCAACAACACAACCAAAACCAATACACCGTCGCCGTCCATCCGATCCAGCAAAGCCCCGGCCAGTGGTTCGCCACTTACATCGTCAGCCGCTATGAATGCGGACGCGAGCGGGTGCTCGAAAACGTCGCGGTACGCGACACGCTGCATCGGACGGAAGCGCAGGCAAAGCAGGTCGCCCGCCAGGCGGGCGAACGCGCGATTACGCGCTTGCGCCGCCATTGAGCGCGCGCATTTCCAAGGAGTCCACCATGTACGCCAATCACGCTGTCTACAAGGGCTATCGCCTGTCGGCACACGTCCATCACGCCGGCGAACAAGCCGGCAAGTCGGGTACCGCGCGCGACAGCTTCGAGGCAACGGTCAACATCATTGCCCTGGGCGGAGAACCGTCGACCGGATTGCCGGCGCTGCGTTCGCATCGCGCCGGTAGCCCGCGCGAGGCGATCGAAGCGGCCGTCGCCTACGGTCGCGATGTGATCGACGGCCTGTCGAGCTTTACCAAGGGCAAGCGCAAGGCCGCTGCCACGAAGGCGCACGCGGCAGCTTGACGAAGCCGGTACGCTCGGCGCGGCAAGCACCGCGCCCGGGCAAGCTCGTCTTGCACCAGCTGGCCTGGCGCCGGCTTGTCTTTGGCCAGCTCGTCTTGCGCCAGCTCTTCTTGCGCTAGCTCGTCTTGCGCGCTTGCCCGTTCTGCGCGGGCAACACGCCCAGTTCGGCCATCATCGCCCGTGCGATGGTCATGCGCTTTGGCGCCAGTTCCTCGCGCTGCAGATCCATATTGAGCGCGAAGGCATGGACGCCGCCGTTGCGTTCGACCCAGCCCACCCACCAGCCGTGGTTCAACCCGGCATCCATCGCCCAGCCGGTCTTGCCGTAGATCGCATGGTCGCCATCGGCTTCGACGCGCAGGATCTCGCGCACCCATTGCTGGCTCAGGCGCGACGCCGGTAGCTGGCCCTGTGCCAGCCGCGCCAAGAAGCGCGTCTGTTCGGTGGCCGAGATCGCCAGCGGTCCGCGCAACCAGAACTGATCCACCACCTTCCCGAGTTGCCGGTTGCCATAGTCGAGCCGGTCCACCCACGCCTGCATCCGCTGCATGCCGATCCGCCGGGCCACCCCCTGGTAGACCGGCACATTCGACATCGCAATCGCCTCGCGCAGGTTCATGTCGCGTTGCCACTGCGGGAAGCGCGTCTTGCCGCCGCCATACGGCTGGATCTGGTCCGGATCGGCCACCACGCCGGTCTCGAAGGCGATCAGGCTGTTCGGAATCTTGTAGGTCGACGCCGGCACCATGCGCGTCTTCGCGCGCGGTGCGTTGACCAGCGTCATCCGGTTCGCCTTGACGTCGTACAGCGCGAAGCAGCCGTCGACATCCAGCGCGCGGAAGTGCGACATCAGATCTTCGCGGCCGACTTCGCTCGGCGCAGCGACGGCGCTTGCCGGCGCCGCATCGGCCAGCGCCAGGCGCGCGGCGGGCAGCAACGCGGCGCCGCCGGCCATTTGCAGCAGGCGGCGGCGATACAGGCCATGCGCGAGCAGGGACTGCGCTTCGGTACGGGACTTCATGGTCTCTCCTTGTTCATTGGGGGCCGCTGCGATCGGCGGCTTGCCGATGGCAGCGGCAAGTGTTGTGCGCGCCGGTCCGGCCGGGCGCGGCGCATCGCCGGCCGGACAGTGCGCATCGTAGCCATGGCAGGGTTCCGGTCCAACCCTGCCCATGCGACAATCCGGCACCGCTGTCACGGCTGTCACATCGGCCGACTCTTCCGTACTTCTTCCGCTCCGTTTCGCCCCTTTCGCTCCCCCCGTTCCATGCCCGATCCCGTCGTTGTCGAACTGTCCGCCCCGCAATCGGTCAACGGCACGCGCGCCGCTTACCAGTCGGTCTGGCTGCTGGTGCGGCTGCACCACGCCACGCTCGAATCCCCGCAACGGCCGCTGGTCTATGCAGACGACCTGCGCGAGCGCATGAGCAATGCGCGCACGCTGCGGATGGCGATCGCCCGCGCCTTCCAGGACTTCGGACGCTGGCAGTTGCAGGTCGGATGGGGCGAGGACGCGAGCCGCGACCCGCGCTTCCTCAATCTGGAAGGACGCAGCCAGGGGCCGTTCTGGCTGGCCGCGCACGAGCGCCAGCGCATCGTCTGCCAGGTCGATGGCGTGCCCGCCAGTGCGGACGAGGTTGCCGCCTTTCTCGGCCTGGACCGCAATGGGCGCGGACAAGGCAAGGCGGCCGCGCCGCAGCGGATGGTGACGCAGACCGACCTGTCCTTCTGGCGCCATTTCGTCGACGGCAAGCAGGCGCTGCGCGAGGGGCGATTGCTGACGCCGCTGGCGCGCGACGAAGCGGCTGCCGCCGGCATAGGTGGCAACGGCGGCCATGACGCCCCAGCCGCGCTGACCGCATTTCGCGCCGCGCGCCGGCTCGCCGTCAGCGAATTCGAACACGCCTTTGTCGCGCTGAACGAGGCGCTGCTGTGGCGGCGGCTGGGCGATCGCGCGCAAACCCGCAAGATGCTGCGCGCGCTGCGGCGGCGGCGGCGCGGCCACGCGATCGCGGGCAACGACTATCTCGACGCGATGGAAGGCATCGTCGCGGCCTGGTGCGCCTACGACGAGCGCGATCTGCGCGGGGCGCTGGCGCTGCTGCAGGCGCTGGCGCAGAACGCGCCCGGCGCGACGCTGGTGCAGGTGCACCCGCACGTCCGCTTCGAATGGCATAACCTCGCCGCGCTGATCCAGCGCTCGCATGCGCTGTCGGCGGCCGCGACCAACGACACGGCAGCGGCCGGCACGCTCGCCGAGCAGGCCGTCGCGCATTTCGAGCAGGCGCTGGCGGCGGCCTTCGAATCGAACGTCTCCGATGCCGCTCAGCACGTCGCGGCGAATATCGGCATGGCGCTATGGCTGTTCGGCGAGGCCGGCATCCCGTGGAGCGGTGCCCTGCCCGGGGCCTCGTCCGAGCGCGAGGCCGAGCGTGCGATCCAGTGGATCGGCCTGTCGGAATGGCTGGGCCGCGGCGCGGGCAACCGCCATCCGTCGGCGTGGAACGCGATCTATCTGATGCGCATCGCACGCGGCGCCTGCCATACCGCGCCGCGTCCCACACTGGCCGAATTCCAGGCCACCGCGCCGGTCGGCGTGGCCGCGCTGCGCCAGCTGGCCGGCCCGTTCGCCGACGCATTCACCGGTCCGGCCTGGCCCGATTCCTGGCACGAGGTCGCCGCCTGGCGCCTGGCCGAATCGCAGCGCGGCGAGCGCAAGTATCCGCTGCTGCAGCAGAGCAGCCTGTGGTTCGAACTGGCGTGGTATTCCGCGCATGCGGGGCAGCTGGCGCCGGCGGCCCGCGCGCTGCGCTCGCTGCGCGAGGGGCTGCGGCAATTGGCGGTCAGCGATCGGCAGTACTTCGGCAAGCCGCTTCTCGACGCGCTGCCCGAGCCGGTACATCGGCTGGCGCAGGACGACTGACCGAGCGCCCGGCAACAAAAAAGGGCCCCCGCCTTCGCGGGGACCCCAACGCACCACCATGGCGCCGGCACGGTGCCGGCGCCCGGCCTTCGATTACACCGGCTCGTCCGTCGCCGGATTCGGCTTGTGGTCGTCGAACCAGCGATACAGCGTCGGCACCATCACCAGCGTCAGCAGCGTCGACGTGATCAGGCCGCCGATCACCACCACCGCCAGCGGGCGCTGCACCTCGGAGCCCGGCCCGGTCGAGAACAGGAACGGCACCAGGCCCAGCAGCGCGATGGTCGCGGTCATCATCACCGGCCGGAAGCGCTGGGCGGCGCCATGCCGCACCGCGGTGTCCAGGTCCAGACCGCTGTCGCGCAGTCCGCGGATATACGAGACCAGCACCACGCCGTTGAGCACCGCGATGCCCCACAGTGCGATGAAGCCCACCGATGCCGGCACCGACAGGTATTCGCCGGTGACGAACAGGCCGATGATGCCGCCGATCGATGCAAACGGCAGTACCGTGATGATCAGCGTGGCGAAGCGCAGCGAGTTGAACAGCAGGAACAGCAGGAAGAAGATCGCGGCGATCGTGATCGGCACGATGATCTTCAGGTGGCCCATCGCGCAGCACGGCCTCGGTGTCGGCACCGGGCGGCGAGGCGGGCGCCGGTTTGTCCGGCGCCGTGCGCGAGAAGCGCGGCGCCGGCG
>Ga0182740_1001521_pt1 | contig 15547 bp, 13 predicted proteins | sample eDN5th37CKraftBY_FD_128872 | JGI IMG/M metagenome (GOLD analysis project Ga0182740, IMG submission 128872) | Enriched backyard soil microbial communities from Emeryville, California, USA - eDNA 5th pass 37_C Kraft BY (version 2) (version 2) | ecosystem: Environmental > Terrestrial > Soil >...
CGCGAACGAGCCAAAGGAAACGTTCTCATGGCCAAGAACACGATTTGCCTCTGGTACGATAAGGACGCTGAAGCCGCCGCCCAGTTCTATGCGAAAACCTTTCCCGACAGCGCCGTCCATGCCGTGCATCCCGCACCTGGAGATTATCCCTCAGGCCGGGCCGGAGACGTGCTGACGGTGGAATTCACGGTCGCTGGCGTTCCCTGTCTCGGCATCAATGGCGGCCCTCACTTCAAGCAAACCGAAGCGTTCTCGTTCCAGATCGCCACCGAAGATCAGGAAGAAACGGACCGCTATTGGAACGCCATCGTCGGCAATGGTGGCCAGGAAAGCGCGTGCGGCTGGTGCAAGGACAAATGGGGCGTCTCATGGCAGATCACACCGCGCGTTTTGACTGAGGCGCTGGTGGCGGGAGGCGAGGAAGCCAAACGCGCGTTTGCGGCGATGATGGACATGCAGAAGATCGACATCGCCGCGATCGAGGCAGCGCGGCGCGGCTGATGACGCGCCGCAGGATGCCGTCAAGAAACGAGCGGCGTCGCCAAACCCTGCTTGATGCAATAGTAGACAAGCTCGATATCCGTCCGGACGCCGAGCTTCGACCTGATCGAATAATGATAGTTGGCAACTGTCTTCGGGCTGAGACTGAACGCGTCCGCGATTTCCTCGTTCGTTTTTTCATCGAGGATCATGCGCAGAATTTCGAATTCGCGCGGCGAGAGCGCCTCCAATGCCGATGCATCGTGAAATAGCCGGTCTGCTGCAATCGCCTTATTGATTTCGGCGCAGAGCGCGGGACGCCCCGAAAACACAGTCTTGATCGCGCTGACCAGAACGTCGGGCGGGCTGCTCTTCGTGACATAACCTTGCGCGCCTGCCTTGAAGGCCTGTTCGGCATAGGACGCGTTGGCGTGCATCGTGAACATCAGGATCCGCGCGACGGGGTCATAAAGCCGTATTTGACGCACGAGATCGATGCCGCCTCTGCCGGGCATCGAGATGTCGATGACGGAAACATCCGGCGTGAGCTTTTTGTAGGCCTGGTAGGCGGAACTGGCATCTTCCGCTTCGCCCACCACTTCGATTTCGTCCTGCGCTTCGATCAGACGGCGATATCCCTGCCGCACCACCGCATGATCGTCGACGAGAAGAACGCGAATTTTCCCCATTGTCAGTTTCCGGATTGCGCGAGGAATTCGACCCGCAGGCCAAAGCCGCCAGCCGGGTTCGGCCCTGCCGCAAAGCGTCCGCTGAGCGCCAGGACCCGCTCGCGCATGCCGATCATGCCCCAACCGCTGAGCGAGTTTTTATTCCGTGCTGAGCTGCCGGACCCGTCATCATCGACCGCAAGCTCAATTTTGTAGGCCCCTTTGTCACGAAACTTGTTCAAGACAACCTTCACGTTGTGAGCGTTGGCGTGCTTCGCCGCGTTGTTCAAAGCCTCTTGAACGATACGATAGACGTGAGCGCTGGCCTCAGCGCTCAAGTCTTCCAGGTGACCCCTCGTCTCTAAAGTGTAGTGGGTCGCCCCTTGCGCCAGAGTGTTGTGCTTCTCGACGAGATCGCGGAGGCTCTGAATAAGCCCAAGATCATCGATCTCCGAGGGCCGTAAGTAGGCAAGCGTTTTGCGGATGGAGACCATGAGGTCCGAGGTCATCGCCTCGAGCTCGCTGGCATCGCGCGCCGCCGAGGCATCGCTTCGTTGCACCTTCCCGCGCACGCAAGCAGCAACCGCACTGATAGCGCTCAACTGCTGCGCAACGTCATCGTGAAGCTCGCGCGCGATATGCAGCCGTTCCTGCTCCTGCGCATCAACGAGTTTGCGCGCCAGCTCGGATCTTTCGGCGGTGACCTTGGCGAGATCACGCGACAGCGCGTTGATGACTTCACTGATACGATTGAGTTCAGACAGCCGGAAAGCAGGCAGGCGGCATTCAAGATCGCCTTGCGCCAAACGGTTCAATCCCGCGATGATGTCCTTCGTAGGCGCCAAGGCGCGATCGATCACCCAATATGCCACGATGCAAAGGGTGGCGATGAGGACGGCGGAAAGCCCAAGCATCGGCGCGATCGATGTCCAGGCTTGTCCCGCGGTTGCCACCGGGTCGGAACTTGCGACGACCGTGCCTTCGGAGACCCCACGATACGAGATCTGGCGCGTTACCGATGCTTCCGAGCCGATCAGCCGTTTGTAGATCTCGAAGAACCAGTTCGGAGTGGTGATAGCCGCAGAATTTACGCCCTCGCAGCTGGATCGCAGGACGGCCCCCTTTGCGTCGAGCAGTTGCACGCATTGTCCTGGTTGAAGCGCGTACGTCGTCACAAGATCCCAGTCGGGAAATCTGCCCGAAATGTCGAGCGCGCTTTTGATACGCACGAGCTGAAGGTCGAGCTGCCGCCCCACCGATTCTGCCAATCGCGCGTTCTGCGCCTTGACCGAGACAACCGTCCGAAAAAGCGTAAATGCCGAGCCGGCGACAAAGCAAGCGAGCGCGACCAGCACGATGCGGCGCACCAAAAGCAATTTGAGATCCATGCCACTAGGCTCCTCCTCGCATCTGAAGGGTTAGGGCAACATTCGCCCGGTGTGAAGAAGGCCGCCGAAGATCGTGGGATTCGCCCAAGCATCCCCGTGTGATCCGCCGTTGCCGGTTTCGGCGATGAACCCCAGATTCAGTCTAATGCCGTAATTGAAGGAAATCCTCATGCCGATGCACAACTCCGCTGGAACTCATTCCCAGCCGATGCGCTTGCGATGGATGGCCTATGCCATGCGCTGCTTATCCGCGCTCGTCATAGGCGGCGTCATGGCTGCGGTGCTCCTGTCTGCCCCCGCTAATGCCGAGCCGCAGCGCACCGCGCTTCTTGGCGTGCACCTCCAGAACGATAACGAGGGCTATGAGCCGACATCTGACGCGGAGCGAAACCGCATGAAGGCGATCGCCGCTGAGTTCGAGAAGCTCCTGACAGCGTCAGGCCGCTATACGTTTGTGCCGGTTCCCGCTTCAGAGCAGCAGAAGATTGATGCCGGCCAGCTCGTGGGAGCGTGCGGCGGATGCGAATACGACTATGGCCGCGCTCTCAATGTCGACCACATCGCCTGGATCCGCGTGCAGAAGATCTCTAACTTGATCTTGAACATCAACGTATATATGGCGGATGTTGCGGATGAAAAAGTCACCTTCATCCACAGCGTCGATCTCCGCAATAACACCGACGAGTCCTGGATGCGGGGCCTCAACTATCTGGTTCAAAACTATTTGCTGCCCAGTCCGCAAGGTTGAAGAACAATGAGAACAATCGCGCTTGTTATTGCAATGCTGTGGGCATCGAACGCCGTCAGCGCCGCCGATATGACGACGCGCGAGGTCGTGGGCAAGCTCTTTGCGGCGACACAGCAGAAGCCGGCCGACCTTTCCGGCAAGGATCTGTCCAACCTCGATCTAGCGGGGTTGGATTTCAAGCACGCGAACCTGAAAGGCGCATCTCTCTTTGGAACCGATTTAGCGGAATCGAATCTCTCCGAATGCAACCTGGAGGGCGCCAATCTGGATCGCGCCACACTCACCAAGACGAATCTTTCGAATGCCAATTTGAAAGGCGCTACGATCCGCCGGCCTTCAATCTTTTCGACGATGGTGCCTTACGCGTTCGAGGCCCCGGTATTCCGCGGAGCAAATCTTGAAAAGGCGTGGCTCGACGGCGTGTTCAACCATAGTGATTTCTCAGGCGCCAACCTTGCCGGCGCGCGTTTCGGCCCGCTCAGTTCGCGCGACGTTGATGGTTCGGTCCTGCGGGGCGCCAAGTTCGCAAACGCGAACCTGAAAGGCGCCGTGCTCGAGCGTGCAAACCTCAGCTACACGGATTTTTCCGGCGCTCAACTCGACGGCGCCAATTTGCAAAACACGGATCTCACCAAGGCAATCTTCCGCGGTGCGAGTCTTGAGGGCGCGAACCTTGCGACGGCGCGCCTGGACGAGACGGATTGGACCAATGCCGCAGTTCCGGCGGACGTTCTCAATCGTTGATCCCCTGGCAACTAGTCGCCGAACTTTTCCCGCCTCGTCCTCAATTCAAGGCTGTCCAAACTGTGATCATGCGAAATCTCAAAGCCTCGGCTGCAGCTTGGGTCGGTGGCGTAGCTCTCTTATGTTTCGCGGCGACGGTGGCCCTCGTTGCTGCGGAAATAGATGGCGCGCGCTTGAACGCAGCAGCAGAAGAGAAAGCGAGCTGGATCCTTCCGGGCCGAGACTACGCCAATCAGCGCTTCTCGCCGCTCGATCAAATCACGCCGGCCAACGTGAAGAGGACGGTTCCGAAGTGGATCTATCAGACGGGCATCGCAGCAACGTTTCAGACGACGCCGCTTGTCGCTGACGGCGTGATGTTCATCACGACGCCCTTTGTGGCATTGGATGCGAAATCGGGCCGGGAACTCTGGCGCTACGAACACAAGCGAACTCCGGGCTATAAACTATGCTGCGGTCCAGCTAACCGGGGCGCTGCGTTGGGCGATGACCGCGTCTTTGTTGCGACCGTGGATGCTCGGCTCGTTGCCCTGGAGTCAACGTCTGGCAAAGTCCTATGGGATATTCCGCTTGTCGAGCCCGGTGATGAAAATGCCCATGGCAAAAGTGAGGATAGATCCTCCTCACTCGGCTCCGATGACGAACGCCTGAAGGCAAACATCCAGGGACAGACCGGCGTTGGTTCGGCGGCCGCGCCACTCGTCGTCGGTGACCTCGTCATCGCTGGCGTCAACGGCGTGGGTTACGGGTTGCACCTAGACGGCGACAGGCCGGGCTCGCCGCTGGGCACCGTCGTTGGTTTTTCAGGCCGCTTTGGCCGGCCGGGCTTCATCGCAGCATTCAACGTCAAGACCGGCAAGCGCGTTTGGCAGTTCGATACAACGCAAGCCGGATGGGAAGGGCAATACGTGACGGCCACGCCCGATGGCGTCCCTCTCAATCGCGACATTGCAGCTGAGAAGGCGTCAGCATCGAAATTCTCTAACGCTTGGCGTTACGGCGGCGGCAGCAGTTGGCCGACGCCCGCTTACGATCCGGCGCTCGGGTTGATCTACATCGGCGTCGGCAATCCTTCGCCACAGGCGAGCGGCGAAACGCGCCCCGGAGATAATCTCTATACTGTATCCCTCGTCGCGCTCGACGTTCAGACGGGCAAGCATGTTTGGCACTACCAGCTGGTGCCGCATGACGTGTGGGGCTACGACGTTGCGAGCCCGCCTGTCCTGTTCGATGCGATCGTTGATGGCAAGTCCGTACCGGCCGTCGGGCATGCGAGCAAACTTGGATGGTTCTACACGCTCGACCGCCGCAACGGTCAGCTGCTCTTCAAGTCAGAGCCGTTCGTCCCGCAGCAGAATATGTTCGCCCGGGCAACGCCCGAGGGAGTTCTCATCGCCCCTGGCGTGGGTGGCGGCGTGAATTGGTCGCCAACGTCCTTCGATGCCAAAACCGGCGTCGCGTTTATCGCGGCCATGCACATGCCCTCAATCTACAAGACCGGCGCCATCCCGGCCACCGGCGGCAAACCGGCCGTAGAATTCGCAACCATCGAGCCTGCAAACGTGCCGCGATGGGGCGTGCTCGCAGCCATCGACGTCGCCAAGACCGGCAAGATCGTCTGGCAGCGCAAGACTGCCGATCCTCTCATCGGCGGCGTGCTGGCGACAGCCGGCGGCCTCGTTTTCACGGGCGAGGGGAATGACTTCACAGCTTCCGACGCCAAATCGGGCGAGCTGCTATGGAGCTTCAATTGCGGGGCTGGCGTCAACGCACCGCCCATCGCGTTCGACATCGATGGACGGCAGTACGTCGCCGTCGCCGCCGGCGGAAGCCAGATTTGGGGTTTCCGCCAAGGCGATGCCGTCATCGTTTTCGGCCTGCCTGACTAACTGGCGCTTCGGTAGATGATCCCCTCGCATGGCCGCAACACTTTAGGCCCTTAGCAGTTGTCCCGATAAGCGAATACACCGCGCTATAGGACTTTCCGCTAAGTTTTGTTCTCGTAAAGGCTTCGGATTTCTTCTGTGATTGAAACGGTTCAGTCCTTGGCGGCAATGCTGAAATTATTTTCAGTGGCCAGCGCAAAACCGAGCGGCAGCTAGGCCTTCTGGTTAGTCCACTGCACTTATTTGACGCTCGGTGCACAGCGGAATACGTGGTTGTACTTTTGTATGCGAATTCCAGCGGGGCCGAAATTGTTCGCCGATGCTCTTCAAAGATGGCCTTGGCCGGAAGACTGCACGCTACCGGATGTGAGCCCATTTACGTTCACTCTTGATGGTGGTGGTCGTCACCTCATTCAGACTGTTCTCCAGAATCGTACTAACTCGATTTTTGCCGAGTTCGGCACGTTCATGGGTGGTGCCGCTAGAACATGGCTTTCTAACAATATCGGGTTACGATACGTCTGCGTCGATCCCTGGGGGGACGACATCACAGATTATGTAAAGAGCCTAAGCAACGTAGATTGGGCTGCAAGAGCGTACAAGACTAGCTATTTAGAAGAGATAGCAGAACTGCTTTCACGTTACGGACCTCTGCGGCTGGTTCAAAACAACCTCGCATCGTTTAAGGATCGCTGCGTTTTGATCCGCGGACGAATACCTGCCGCATATTCCGAAATGAGATCGGCGGGCTTGGTTCCGGACATTATTTACATCGACGCCTTGAAGCGGCACGAAGATTTTGTAGAGGCCCACAAAATATTCCCTAACGCTATAATCACGGGAGATGACTGGAATTGGGGTATCCAAGCAGATGGCGCATATCCAATAAGGCCGTATGTCGAGGAGATAGCCAGAGAAAGAAATGGTCAAATTTATGCTGACAGAGCAACGTTTGTTATAAGCGAGCCCCGTCACGAGCTGCAGTTCGATGACAAATGGCGTTATATGAGCCAGTCTTCAGCGTGATTAAGTTCGCCGGCTAGGTAATCAGCTCCATTCAGCTCCAATTCGCTTTTTCAGACTTCTTTTGATGCGTGTTAGCAAACCTCTCTTCTTGCGGGCTGCGAAGTAGTCCGAAGGGCGCGGTGGATTGTCGATGAAGCCTCCCTGCATTGCCAAAAGGATGCGGTCAGACTCCCTCTCCTCAATGTCCCGGACGTTGGGCGGATTATGCGGTCGTGCTTCGGCTCGTCTCAGCGCCAACAAATAGGCTTCATTCAAGGTTGCTCGCCAACCGTCGTTTATGTGGTGCTTGATAATGCTTGCCTGCAATTCCTGCGATGCCGATGTCGCGATTGCCGGATCGTCCAGGTAAGCAAGCACTTGCTCCCAGTACTCTTCACAGCTTTCATAGGTCACTGCGTATCTCAGGCCATCGAAGGAAACATCGTCGCACGCTAAAATCGAAGATTGATGTGGTCGCCAGCTGCAGCAGGGCACTTCGGCCAATCCCGCTTCGAGCAAGGAAGTAAGCGATCCGAACGGAGTTGAATCCAAATAGACGTCGGCTGCGGCTAGGTAATCGGAAAGATCGTTCTGTATGCCTACGGCCTGAATACGCCCCTCGGTGAGCCTCGCGGAATCCTTCCAGTATTTATTGTTCCGAGACGGCCCGACTACGAGAATTCGCAATCTGGGGCAACGGTCGAGAAGCGGGAGATGCAATTTGACATAATCCATCTCTCCAACGGAATTGAATTTGTATGACGATGCAACGGTTAAGGCCAGCTGACAATCATCGGGAAGATTCAATCGCGCCTTCGCCGTATTTCGAGCGGGTAGTGGATCCTGGCCATCCACGAGTGGAATGGGAAGCACGAAATTGGCGGCCTGTTCTAATCCGCGTCTCGTATTTGACGTCCGATATCCTGATGGACGAATATTAGCGACGAGATCTGGAACGGCAGCGCCGATCCAAAACAAGTGGTCGGCATGGTTTAAATGGATGATCGGCGCGTGTTCTGTGCTACCGCCCCAAGCGATTAGCGGGATTGCATCGAACGGATGGACGTGAAGTACGATCCAATCGAACTCTTGAGCAATTTCACGGAGGGCGCCGGCTCTCTTAATAAAACCCTGGTTTTCATCTAGCACCCACATCTGACCATTCGATGCTGCCACCGAATTCAAAAGGCTTTCGGGCACAGGCTGTGACAGCTGCTGGGTCAACACAACAGAATGCCGGGATCCGGCATCACTCGCAATCCAGTTCTGGGCGAGCTTGGTGTGGCCGCCTGGTAAATGTGCCTGGGTTAGAACATGTAATACGTGGGGCGTCCGATGCGGAGCTATAATCCGCCGGCTATTGCCTATAGGCAGGCAAGCCTTCGATATTTCGCCCAGCACGGCCTCCGCTTTCCCCGAATAAAAGATTCCGGGGTGACGTAGAAAGGCCGCGTTGGCTGCAGCCTGCACTTTGCGAGCTGCTTCTTCGTAACGTCTTTCTGCGAGTGAGTTTGCAGCCTCTTCGAGCAACGCCTCGAATGCGTGCCTCGCGGCAGCAACGTCAGGATTTGCCATTTCGACTACGTTTTCTAGTCGTTAGAACTGGGGAGCGTATTTCTTCAAAATTTCGACAACCATCCAAGCCTCTTCGTTGCGCAAATGAGGTCCAATAGGAAGGCTTAGCACTTCGCGCGCTAGTGTCTCCGCGATCGGATACTTTCCGGGTTGCTGACCTTGGTATGCACCCTGAAGGTGGGGCGGAATTGGATAGTGAACTAAGGTTGAGATTGCATGGTCTGCGAGGGTCTTTTGCAAAGAGGCGCGATTAGATGACCTCACGACGTACAGGTGCCAAACAGGATCCGCCCAATCAGGCACTACTGGCTGCACGAGCGCGCAGGCATCGAGTTCCGTAGAATAGATTTTCGCGATCGCCTTACGTCGCTCATTCCATTCATCGAGACGCCTCAATTTCACGCGAAGTATTGCGGCTTGTAGAGGGTCGAGACGACTGTTGTATCCAATCAGATCGTTGACATATTTTGTCTTAGACCCGTAGTTCCGAAGAGACCTGATCTTCTCATTAAGATCGTCGTCATTCGTGGTGACCGCACCTGCGTCGCCCAATGCGCCTAGGTTTTTTCCAGGATAAAAACTCCAACATGCGGCGTCTCCGTGAGTTCCGAGGCGCTGTCCCTTGTAAGCAGCGCCATGGGCTTGCGCAGCATCCTCAACTACGCGAAGGCCATTTCGGCGCGCGATAGCAAGTATTGCATCGAGATCAGCTGGTTGACCGTATAAGTGGGCCGGCATGATGACTTTAGTGCGAGGGGTGATCGCCTTCTCGATTAGCTCCGGATCCATATTGTGGGTTTTGGGATCGGGCTCTATCCCGACAGGGGTCGCGCCGCAGTGCGAGACAGCCAGCCAGGTTGCAATGAATGTGTTGGACGGAACGATAACTTCGCTGCCCGGTCCAACGCCGATTGCACGAAGAGTGAGATGGAGCGCATCCAGGCCGCTGGCGACTCCCACGGCGTGTTTGCTATTGCAGTATGAACTGAATTCGTTTTCAAACGCCTCCACCTCAGTCCCGAGAATATAGCTCCCGCTGTTCATTACGCGCAGAACCGCGTCGTCGATCTCAGGCTTCAACTCGATGTAGGCGGCTCGCAGATCCAGAAACGGGATCATGCTTCTCTCGCTCGCTTCGCTGCGACGTACTCGTCATAATCCCTGTAATAATCGGCCTCTTTGTAGAAGTCAGAGGCCAAAACAAGGCACACAGCTCCGGAGGAAAAATTTTCCAGTGACCTCCATATCATCGGGCAAACGTACAAACCGAAATACGAGCGGTTCAAAGTGAACCGCCGCTCCGACTGTCCATCGTTTAAGATTACGTCGAAGCTGCCGGACATCGCGACGATAAACTGCTCAAGCTCTTTATGAGCGTGGCCGCCGCGTTCGGAACCGCCCGGCACATCGTAGAGATAGTAAACCCGGTTGATCGGGAAGGGCACATGCCGATGCGATTCAACGAAAGTTAGGTTGCCACGATTGTCTGCAATCTTCGGTAGGTCCAGCAACTTGCATTTCGAGACGTTCACTCAATTACCCAAAAAATAAGTGGTCTTCACATTCAAAGGAGATCTGTTCTGGCGGGGGCACTAGCACAGGTTACACTTCGCGAGAAGTCTGTTTTGGCTCGCTATCCTGCGCGACGCACATCAATCCACCTGGTGATCTGAAATTTTTCCGCCCTTTGCAGCTTGAGCTTGTGCTTTGCTTCTGGGTATAAGTTTCTAGGGCGGCGCAGGTTGGTTATGTAGGGAAGACAATGAGCTGCATCCAGCGCTAGCGACTAGCAGCACAGGGTACGTGCTGGCCTAACCATCATCTTTTCACGCTAGGCCGAATGTGACCTTGCCACACATGAAGCATGTGCCGACCTTACTTTATCTTGATGTCTTCCGTTTTTATGATGCTAGCCGAAGTGGTCTCATTGAAGCATTGAGGCGACTTGGAATAAGGGTCGTTGTTGCAAATTTCCCATTCCACCACTTGTCTCAGCAAGACGACATTTGCGAAAGCCTGATCAATCTTCTCGACAAAGAGGGGATTAATCCTGATGCTGTCATTTCAATGAATGTAGCCGGTCTGTCTGGTTGTTTCCGACGCTTTTCGGAGGCACGTGGTCTGGCACGCGCCGTCTGGTTCATTGACAGTCCGTATCTGTTTACAAACTTGACTGAGCTAAAGCACGCAAAGGTCTTTGCCGCTTCTCGGGAATTCGAGACGCATCCCGAGGCGTCTATAGAAAGATGGGTGCCTTTCGCAGGCTATGACCCTAGGAGGCCCAGCAATGATCCCGAAGCGAATATCGGCTTTTTGGGCACTTTGTTGCCCATGGTTTATTACATAACCAGGATGCAGAAGGGGCTGGTTGGTTCAAAGTCGGGCCACGTCAAGCTCGATGCCAGATTTTTTGAAAGAGTTCAGCAGCCGTCGTTTACAACGCAAGAGACATGGAAAGCGTCTGATCAATGGGCCCTTCCAGCGGCAGAGATACTAAACTTTGCGTCCTCGCATCATCGCATTCGAACGCTTTCTTGGTTCGAGGATCTTGGTCTCGAAATAACGGGGCCCTCGAACTGGCAAGCTGAGCTATGGGCAATTCACCCCTTCTTGCTCAAGAATTTTACGGTTGGCTCGATAGCGAGCGAAAAAGCGATGCGGGAGTACCTGTCGCGCTACCGGATTTGCCTGAATATATTCCATTTGCAGAATGTTTCCGGTGGTCCCAACTTTCGATCAATGGACGCCGCATCGAATTACATTCCCTGCCTCTCACAGTACAATGAGGGCTGTGCCGAGATCTTCCCGGAGAATGTCGCTGCAGTCTACTTCCGTGATTGCGATGATGCCCGTTACAAGGCGAAGCAGCTTCTGACCGATGCTTCACTCCGGCAGAAGATCGCGAACAATGCCGCGGAAATCGTAAGCGAAGGCCACACTTTCGCGAAGAGAGCTGCTGAATTCTGCGCGTACCTGAATCTCAAAGCGCCTTCCAATCCTACGAAGGCACCTCTCGTTTATCTCCATTGGCCGGCAGGAGCGTGGACGCGATCGGTCGTCACCGAAAAGCAGGTAGAGGATGGCACGCACGTGGTCATAGCGCAGCCAAGCTTGCCTCCTTCGGCCAAGCCGAAGAACCGGCGGCCGTTGTGGAGCAGGCTTGCGAGATCGGTGCGCAAAAGGCTATCGGCTGACCACCTGGCTCAAGGTTGATGTACTAGAACAGTGAATGGAGCCAGTGGAGAAATGACAGTGTCCACCCCGTCTCCCTCCACAGGGGTCCGGGGCGCCCCCCCCGCGGATGAGATGAAGCTCTCGATCATCATACCGGTCTTTAACGAAGAGCGGACGATTGCTCACGCCATAGAGTCGGTGCTTTTCCAAGACGTAAGTTTTGCTTTCGAAGTCATCGTAATCGACGACCGTTCAACTGACCGTACACCACAGATCGTTGAGGAACTCGCTCGCCGATTTTCCCAACTCACTCTGCTGCGCAATTCGCGCAATCTCGGGAAGGGTAGTTCTGTTATGCGCGGCTATGCTGCTGCCCGCGGGAAATACTTCCAAGTTTTAGATGGAGACGACTTCTTCGTTTCTTGGAACAAGCTGCAGCAACAAGTGGAGTTTTTAGAAGGTAATCCAGGGTACTTTGCGGTCGGTCATAATACGGCGATCCTCCATACAAATCGGGAAATTTCCTTCATTAGAAAGGAGGTTCAGGCTAAAGATTTTGAATATGCTGACTGCATAAGTAATGGCTTCTACTGCCATACTTCGTCTTATGTGTTCAGGAAGTTCGGAGATCAACTTCCTGAATATTTTCGAAATAATTCAATGCGGGGTGATACAGCACTCTTCTTTTATCATGCCATCAAAGCGAAATCCAAGGTTCGCTATAGCCCCTCCATTTCGAGCGTTTATAATTTTCATGGGAGTGGGCTCTGGTCGCGTCTGAATGATGTACAACGAAGCAAACTCAACGTCGAAGTTTTGGAGGCGATCGACAAGTTCGTTGTCAACGACAAGTCGAGCATGGAGCACGCTGTTCTCCAGAAGCATCTCAAGTATGCGCGTCGCGAACTGGGCCAGCCAAAGCAGCCAAACCCGCCAACTACCTACTCAATTGATGACGTGTTGACCTCGTGCGAGAAAATCGCGGCCCGAATATTTGATGCGAAGGTAAGCGGAACAGCATTCAAAGGCATGTACTCTCTACCCGTCGTAGACCAGCTCTCCGAGCTGGTTGGGCGGATTTTGATGTTCAAAAAAAACTATACTATTTCCGATCGTGTATTCGACGAGAGCAAGATCGTCATCTTAGTGTCGGGATTTGTCCCGCACGGTGGAGGAATTTTTCGAGAAATAAAGGAGCTAATATCAATTCATGTAGCTGCGGGCTTTTCGGTTGACATCTACTCGTCTGGAAAAATCCCGACGGACCCCGCAGTCATCATGGAGCACTTCGATCATCCCCGAATTACGTATTGGCAGGCGAACTGCGGCCAGACCCCTTCGGCCTTGTTGGACGAACTGATCACCAAGCTTCATGCCGCTGCGCCAGCGAGAATATACCCCTTCATAACGCACCACGACGTGGTCTTGAGTGCTGCGCTTCAGCGCGGCCTCGGCAAGAAGATCGTGCTGGATTATGTTTATGACCACGGACTGTCGCTCGCTATCCACAATTCGTCGATAGACAAAATTTTCATCAAGACGCAAAGCCAGGCGGATGCGCTGTCTCCAGTGATCGATCCGACGAAATTCTTACTCATCCCGCCGTTCGTCGATGACATTTTCCGGGCAAATCCATTTCGACCCTACCGTAACGGTTCTTTGACCACGGCGTCCGCTGCCGCGCGATCGTATAAGGTTGAGAATGAATACACCTATTCGTATTTCCTCATCGTCGTGGAGATATTGAAGCTGACGGGCGGCACTCATTATCATTATGGTCCGCTTCAGCCGCAGTCGTTGGATTTTGTGCACGCCGAGATGGCAAACGCCGGGATAAATCCGAGGCATTTCGTGCATGTGCCGTGGGCGGACAAATTCGGGCAGTCTTTATTAGTGAACGGCGTCGACCTTTTTATTGCACCTTTTCCTGTGTGTTCCGCGAGGATAGCAGTGGAGGTCATGTCATGCGGCATTCCCATCGCAAATCATAATTTAAAGAATCCTGGATTGCCGCAGGCCATCGATTTCGTCGATCCCAATCAATGGACTTGGGACGTGCCTGATGATCTGTTCCAGATCATCAGATCAATGGATCCTCAGGCTCTCTTGGAGAAATCGCGGTCAGCGCGACAGTTTTTCTTGAGCAACAATGACATCAAGGTCGCGTCCAAGCATATAATTGAGTGCGCGGGCCAGCCGCTTTTGGTCTCGGCCCCCAAGAACTTCCAGTTACGAGACCTAGTCGAGGAAGGTTTGATAAAATTGGACTTGCCGTTTCTGCAAGGGGGCTCACCAGCGGATACGGTTAGTCGGACCTCGCAAATAGAGCGGCCGGTCACCTTTTGGCGGCGGACGAGACCTTGGCGAAGAAAAATCAGCTCCATCTTCCAAGGCTTGGCGGGGAGGAGCGAGCCTTGATCGAATGAGCAGTGCTTCTAAGCCACCTAGAGTTGGCTGCTGCAAGCCGGCGCTCACTGATCACAGGATAAGAAATCATGGCCGATAACTACTTCACACATCCTCTCGCGCTCTGCGAAAGTAATTCCATAGGAGAGGGGACGCGGATTTGGGCGTTCGCGCATGTGCTACCTGGCGCGCGTGTTGGCCGTAATTGCAATATATGTGATCACGTCTTCATTGAGAACGACGTCAGCATCGGTGATGATGTTACGATAAAGTGTGGTGTGCAGGTGTGGGATGGTGTCTCGATTGGAAATCGAGCCTTCATCGGACCCAATGTAACTTTTACCAATGACCGTTTTCCGCGATCGAAGCAGTACCCAGAGCGCTTCCTTGCGACGGTGGTGGAAGAGGGCGCATCTATCGGCGCCAATGCTACGATCTTACCAGGTGTCAGGGTCGGCCGAGACGCAATGGTTGGCGCAGGTGCGGTCGTGACAAAAGATGTTCCTCCAAATGCCACCGTCGTCGGAAACCCAGCGAAGCCAATCTATTCTGACCTGGCGGAAACTTTGATTGAGAAGCAATCGGCACTGGGTTCAGGTGCAAGCATCCGGCCGGATGGTGATTCGAGCTCAGCCGGTTCGATGGTGAGATTGCCGTATGCTTCACACCATTTGCAGATCCTGCGCAGGCTACCAAAACATGCCGAAGCGGGTTACGCGGAACTGCGGTCCGGGCAGATGTTCATTGTTGCCAAGGGTGCGGTTTCGATCGAGCTTGATGATGGCAAAGAACAGACGGAAGTAGTGCTATCTGAAACCTCCAGCGTCCAGCAAATCCCGCCCAAGACTTGGATGCAGCTACGTGCTTCGACCGCAGAAATAGTTCTAATCGTCGCGAGATCTCATCCCTACGATGAAGGAGAGTTGATCCTAACGCGTGAAGAGTTCTTGCGTCAGATCGCTCTAACCTAGAACCCGGCCATCAGACGCTTGCTGACGCTCGTTGAGCAGGGCGTCGTCAACGGTGAGGACACGAGTCTCAACGAGAGACTTGTCGGCTCAAGGTACGGCGAGACGAGCTGGCGGCCGAGGCTGCCGATCTACAGAAGCGCATGGCTAACGGCGAGCCGACGATTACGCCTCACAAGATCTCCGCTTTAGCAGCGCTACTGAGAGACAAGCTCAGAAACGGATCTCCCGACTTCAAGCAGGCTGACGTTCGGCTCCGCATGCGAGAGGTTAGCGTCGGGGACGAGGAAATCCGGATAACAGGCTAGAAAGCCGTTCTGGCCAAAGCGGCGTCGCAGGGCCTCGATAAAGCCGCGCCCGCAGTTCTCTCTTTTGTTCGCGGATGGCGCACCCGGCAGGATTCGAACCTGCGACCTTCGCCTTCGGAGGGCGACACTCTATCCAGCTGAGCTACGGGTGCTTCGGGCTGACTGATAGCCCATTCGTCGCTGGGCCGCAAATGCAG
>Ga0182740_1001522_pt1 | contig 15545 bp, 11 predicted proteins | sample eDN5th37CKraftBY_FD_128872 | JGI IMG/M metagenome (GOLD analysis project Ga0182740, IMG submission 128872) | Enriched backyard soil microbial communities from Emeryville, California, USA - eDNA 5th pass 37_C Kraft BY (version 2) (version 2) | ecosystem: Environmental > Terrestrial > Soil >...
CAATCCTCGCTGTCGCTGCGCTCGGTGAGACCATAGCGGGCCGCCTGGGCGCAGGCCGGCTGGAAGTGCATCGCCTGCAGCACGCCCGGCCAGGGTTGCGCTGGCTCCGGCAGGGTCCAGCGGCGCTCGCCGCCGACCGGCGCTCCGAACGGGATGCCGCGAAATTCGAGGACGCCGTTGCGGATGAAGCCCTGGACCTTGCCCTTGTCGGTTTCGACGGTCGGCTTTCCGGGCGGCGGCGACCGGTGATCGTGTGGATACACGGCGGCGGTTTCGTCGGGGGGGCGAGTTCGCTCTACCGGCTTGATCGGCTTGCCCGTGCGACCGATTCGGTCGTCGTCTCGATTAACTACCGGCTCGGCGTTTTCGGCTTCCTGCCGCACCCGAGCTTCGAGCCGGAGCACAATGGCGGCTACGCGCTCGAAGACCAGCGCCTCGCGCTGCGCTGGGTGAAGCGCAACATCGCCGCTTTCGGCGGCGATCCGGACAATATCACGCTGGCCGGCGAGTCTGCAGGCGCAGCGTCCGTTTGCATGCACATGATGACGCCCGAGGAAACCACGGGCCTGTTTCACAAGGCGATCATCCAGAGCGGGGCCTGCGCCTTCCAGTTGCGCAGCGCGGCCGAGCGAAACGCCTTTGGCGAAGAGGTCGCGCGCAAGGTCGGCTGCAACGATCCGAACGCCGCTCTGGCTTGCCTGCGCGGCAAACCCGTGCAGGACCTGATCGCCGCGGCCGACGCAGCCGCAGGCGGCGATCTGATGGCGCTCGCGCCCATCTACGGAACCAAGACGCTGCCCCGGCAAGGCCTCGACTCTCTCGAGAGCGGAAAGTTCGTCCAAGCGCCCGTCATGAATGGCGGCACGCGCGACGAGTTGCGTCTCTACGTCGGCTACGAAGTGCAGGCGGGCAAGAGCTACACGGCGAGCAATTTCACCGAGGCGCTGCGCGCCCTATACGGCGACAAGGCCGAGGCCGTGGCCAAGCAGTATCCGCTGAGCGGCTATTCGTCGGCGGCGGCGGCGCTCGGATCGATCACGTCCGATTTCCGACCCGACATCGGCATCAATCACTGCCTCTCCGTCGAGACGGCGACACTGATGGCGCGGCGCGTCCCCGTCTATCAGATGGACTTCGCCGATCGCGATGCGCCTGCGCTGGGCGTCTCGATTCCGTTGGAGCCCAATCCCGGATTCGAACTGGGGGCCGTCCACTCCTCCGAGTTGAACTATTATTTTCCGAACTTCTCCAATACGAGCCAGGTCTCCGCCCCCGATCTGAAGCCCGCCTCGCAGGCGCTCGCCGACACGATGGTCGCGACCTGGGCGAGTTTCGTGCGAACGGGGGTCCCGAAGGCCGCCGGAATGCCGAAATGGGAGAGCTTCCGGACGAGAGGCGCCGCGATGCGGTTCGCGCCCGGCAAGATCGGCCTGTTCGATCCTGCCGCAGAATACCGTTGCGCGTTCTGGAAGAGCCTGTATCCGGAAAAGTTCAGCAGGTAGGCGCGGGCCGCGACGGACTCCGGCGGCGCGCCGCACCGGGCAAGGCCGCAAATGCCGGCGGCGTCGCGACCTCGGCGCTCGAAATGCAGCAAAATGCTTCGCGCGACAGCTGGACCTTTGAGCAAACCGAAGCGCGACTTGCTGCCATCATAAAGGACATCCACGACCTCTGCGCGAATACTGCCAGCGATTATGGAGCGCCTGGGAACTATGTCCTGGGGGCTAACATTTCGGGCTTCGTGCGCGTCGCGGAGGCGATGGAGGCGCTGGGCGTCATCTGATACAGCCCGGCGAAGAGAAAATGGCGGAGGGAGTGTCCTCCAAACTGCTATCCGCCATCATCCGCCGTCGTCTGCTGATATCGCGAAAACGGCCAATTTATACGGCGTTTTCAGTTAGAACAGTCTTTCTTCGTCATCCGGCATCCGCTACTATCCGCGCTAAATATTAGGGCTGATATTGGGGCTGAAGATGCCACGGCAGATCAACCGCCTGAACGCGCGCAAGGTCCAAACGCTGACGAAGATCGGCCGCCACGCTGACGGGGGCGGCCTTTATCTCTCCATCGCCAAGGATGGCGGACGCAAGTGGGTCTTTCTCTATCGCCGCAATGGAAGATTGCGGGAAATGGGGCTGGGAAGTGCCCGCGCCGTTCCGCTCGGTATTGCTCGTGAAAAAGCTGCGGCAGCCCGGCTTCTCCTGACGGATCGAATCGATCCCCTTGCCCATCGTCAGAATGACATGACCTCCCCGAACTTCAACGAGTGCATGCAGCAATTCCTGGCCTCGAATGAAGCCGGCTGGCGAAACGCCAAACACGTCTCTCAGTGGCGCAACACGCTCAAGACCTATGCGGAACCCGTTATTGGTCGGCTGCCGGTCAACGAGATCGAGACGCACCATATTATGAAAATTCTTGATCCAATCTGGGCCAGCAAAACGGAAACCGCGTCGCGAGTGCGGGGCCGCATCGAGAACGTGATCGATTGGGCCTCAGCCCGAGGTTATCGAAAAGGCGAGAACCCAGCTCGCTGGCGCGGACACCTCGACAAGCTTTTACCAGCACGGTCCAAAGTGCAGAAGGTGGAGCATCACAGCGCCCTACCTTACGGAGAGATCGCCGCTTTTGTAGCAGAGATAGAGAAACGCGGCGGAATTGCTGCTCGCGCTCTGGAGTTCACGATTCTCACGGCAGCACGCACCAGCGAGGTCATCGAAGCTACGCGCTCCGAGTTCGATTTGACCGCCAAGGTTTGGACCATCCCAGCCGAACGGATGAAGGCAGGCCGTGAGCATCGTGTGCCGCTGTCGTCTCGCGCGATCGCTCTTCTGAAAGCTGTGGGAATCCATGCGAACGACGGCTTAGCACCTTCCGCTATTATCTTCGCTGATCCGCCGAATCGGGTAGCCTTAAGTTCAAATGCTATGCTGGCGCTGCTCGGACGCCTCAAAAGACGTGATCTGACCGTTCACGGCTTTCGGAGCACTTTCCGAGACTGGGCAGCGGAGACCACCAATACACCGAATGAGGTGGTGGAAATGGCGCTAGCCCATACGGTGAAGAACAAAGCCGAAGCGGCTTATCGACGGGGCGACCTTCTCCTCAAGCGAGCGGGACTGATGGAAAAGTGGGCTGCCTTCTGTGCCATGCCGTCGGGACGGGTCGTGCCGCTCAATACTGAGCCGGCAGGGCGCAAGATCGCCAATAAAGCGTGAGCGGATATAATGAACAAGCAGAAACCTCTTCCGAAGAACGAGAAAGGCCAAAAGATCGATTGCCGACATTTTCCCAATCGGAACCCGCAGAAATGGTTTTTGGAGCACGACGAAGCTTTGCGGGAGGCAATTGACCGGGAGAAAGCGAAGGCTCTTTCTCAGGGGAAGGATGTCTCTCGGAGGCAAATTCTTCTCAAGCTAGCGAAGGACAGAACCCTTTTAGACAGCATACCCAAGGCGGGCGGAAATCAACGCCTGAGCGATAGTTTCAAAAAAACCTACGCCCGTCTGGCAAAGCGCGCCCAACACCCGAACGCCATTGCTCCACCCCTCGCAAGAGCACTGGGGTTGGGGCAACGGAAGGTTGATATTGCAGCGCTTCGTGCTGAGATCGAAGATGCAATGCTGGAGTATTTACGTGCTCGGCCGACGAGCAACTCTGGCGGTGGCTATTGATCCGCTGTGTGCTGGCTCGCGCAATTATGCGCACTTGAGTAGTTTCCGGCAGTTTTGCCGGAGACTACTCATCACCAATTTCGTTGCGGTGAATTCAGCCATTCGCCGCATGAGTAGCCCCAAGACGCCCAATCCTGAGTAATTCGAACGACGAAAACCACATCATTCTCGTCGATAACAGATCGCAAGCTGTCTCGGATGGTTGCAGTAGAGACGGCTGTATCCAACAGATAAACAGACTCCAGCCCCTTACAGTAAGTGAATTGTCGTAGGTAGTTATGAACCGGCGTGTAGTTCCTGCCCGGTTGCTTTAGATCGTAGGTAACCAAGATTATTGCCATTGTTGGCTCCGATCGACAGTGATGAAAAAGGCCCGGCGCGAAAGCCGGGCCTCGTTGGTTAGGCGGACTTGCGGGAAAGAGCCGCTTCCCTGCTTCCAGGGTGCCGTGCGCCTTTAAGAACTTCATTCACGCGACCGGGGTTCACGTCGTAAGAAGCTGCGATTCTGTGCTGGAACTCTCCGTTCCAATAGCGCAACCAGATATCCACAGCGTCATCAAAGGTCAGTGCATAAGTTGGGGTCTTCATCTTAAAGGCCTTTTTCAATTCGGCCTTGAGGACTCTTGACAGTGAGTCGAGTCGGCGTAGGGTGCCGCTTGTGAACAACTCCTGCAATGAGCCCCCAAGGCCAGTTGCGGATCACGAAAGCCGGGGTGGTCAAGACCCCGGCTTTTTCGTAGGTGACGAATCGCTTCGTTACCGTCGAGTATGTTCGGGACTCGCAATCGGAGAGTCAACGCGCGTCGCACAACTTTTCAGTTATCCCCGATGGCGGGATCATCCGCCGCGGTTTTATGTGGTTTCCTGGAAGCGCCTTCTGAGAATTGTCATATGCACGGCCATATAATCCTGTCTGACATATTCCCGCGTTGGGTTAAAAATAACAACAGAAGCCACATTCTATGTCAGCCGCGCCGGAGCAACGCTGCTAGAAGATGGGCTTACTGATTTGGCGACATACTCCCGATCGATGATATTTCATCCCGGGCGCTTTCTTCCCTGTACCGTTACTTCCGGTGAAGTGTTCAGTCTCCATGAAGAAACTGTACTCTCCGGTTTCCCGATTAATGTACGATTTCATTCGACGGCCTTCGCTGCCACCATCGATGCTGCTCGGGTAGATTGCCTTTCCAGTACAAACCACAACTTCATTTCTTAAGACGCAATCCTCAGTGTCGAGATACATCGATTCAGTATCGGTCAGCCTTCCGTCCTTTAGTCGGAGGATAGTCTGGAACTTATGCGGTAGCAGAGATTCCGGTGTAGGTTTGCTCAGAACAATAGTGAGCTTTCCTTCGCATTTCAAAAGAAGGTTCTTGGGTAGATCATGGGCCGCCGCGCTCGCCGACCACAACATAGCAACCAGCACAACTGCCCGAAACATTGGCTTCTCCTCCAGCGCATCAATAAATCATCTAACCTACATACTACTATCCCGGCGAAATTAATCGGACCCGCTGGACGACTAAGAGCCCGCCGAGCAACATCATGTCGACCTAGTCTCGTGTCGCGCCTCGTGCCTTCTCGACACCAGTGACATTGCTCCCAGCGCCGCCTTCATAACCCCCGCTCGCCCCCCTTGCTAAGCAAAAAATGCGATTGCTAGAGCAAATTCCAGTTCGTTTTTCCTAACTTTCATTGATCGTATGCCGTCCGCCGACCACCGCCGTGGTCTGTCGGATTCGAACAATGCAACACGATCAACAGAAGCTCGCTTACACGATCAAGGAGTTCGTCGCCCTGGCGGGCGTGGGTCGATCGTTTGTTTATGAAGCGATTGCGGAAGGTCACCTTAAGGCTGTGAAGGCCGGGCGTAAGACCTTGATTCGCGAGGAAGACGCGCGGGCGTGGCTCGACACTCTGCCGACAATGAAAGCCCATTCATCGCGCGCCTTCGAGCGGCGCCAGGTCGCGGCGACGGGTACGCGCGATACCATTCCCAATAGCGAAACAACAAAGGAGACCAGTTAGTCGCATCGCAGTTGTGATGCGACAGTCCGGTCTGCTCAGAGCATCCCGACGCCTGCCACATCATACTGCAGCAAAATCGTCCTCAACGACGATTCACCGCATTCGCTCGTGTGGAAGCGGTGCATCTCCATCGCCTGAACTGGATGGGATCAACCCGTACCGTGTTCAGAGGCGGGACACAAACCTCGCGCTTGGTCGGTTTGATTATGACGGTGGCGAGCGAGGGTTACGGGTCACCATGGGGCGCGGTCAAAGCCCAACCGTAGGCCGAAAGATGGAAGCGGGACCGCAAGCCGGAAACTCACGGCTTTGAAGTAGCCATCGATCCTGTTCCGGAGTTCTTGCGAGAACAGGGGTCCGAGCGAGGCGCCGAAGCCGGCGAATAACGCTCTGATCCGGTCCAGCTCCGCAAATTCGTGCGGGGCTGGTCGACCTATGCCCAGGCTCCGCACCTCACCAACGAATAAGGACAAAGAACATGACTGGATTCGCTGCTGAATCTTTGCGTATCGAAAGTGCCGACCTTTATATCACCAGCAACGAACTCAAATATCTTCCGCTCTACGATGGAAATAGCAGGGTCAGCAAGCTGCCGGTGAAGTTGCAGAGCGACACGCTGCAGATTTCTTTGGCCTCGTCGAACGGCCACCAGACTCATGCTATCCGGTTGAGACGGTATCCTCTTCGGCTGCAACGGGCGCCCTGTATCCAGTGTCCGGAATGCGAGAAATGGCGCAAGCGTCTGTTCCTGGAAGCCGACATCAGCACTGGATCAACTTCGTTCCGCTGCCGCGAATGCATGAAGGACGCGTTGCCGTAGCTTCTCCTATACTATTCGTAAGTCATCCGGCATTGAGATGACCTCTTCTTGCGGCAAGTCTCGACGGTAGCGCGCGCGGAGCCGGAGCTGGCGTATTTGCGCAGGCGGAGCGGGCGCGGATTTTTCTCACCCTCCAACCCAACCTTTGAGCTGCCACTATCGGTTATCAGTCAGAGATTGCTCAGATGGGCATGGATCACAGGAGCAATGATCATCTCGGCGCCGGACATACCTAAGCGATATCAGCCTGTGCCAGATCGAATAGCTGCTGAGAGTCGTGACACAGTTCGACCGAAATATTCCTGACATACCGAAAAAATTCAGGATTGCAGCAGCTTAGCATCGTGACAGTTGCAGCGTGTGCCATCCTACTTCAACTGGCACACTGGAGGCGGTGGCACGCGACACGCGATGAACACGTTATGCATAATGTGAAGTGGCAAGTTGGACGCACACCTTGCCAACCAATGCTTAGAGCTAGCTTAGAGCTAGCTTGGAGCTTAGCTTGGAGCCAGCTTGAGGCTGACTTCAAGAGAGCCCGACGTTTATCCTGATGTGGCTTATTTGGGGCGAGATAATCCTATAGGGCAAGCGAGCTTATCGGGAGCGGCTTCGTAGCCGCGAACGAAAGAGTGCCAATGCACCGCCCGTGCAGAGCGGCGACGGCGGCACCGTATGCATAGTCTTCCACCGGATCGCATCGCTTGCGCGGCCGCATTGAGTTCTTGACATTTCCGGTCTATTAAGCATTGGAGGGTTACTGTATAGTGCGTTAACGTCCGGTCGGGCCGAGGCGAACGTCGTCTCGATGCTCACTTCCGCACGAATCGGCCAAAGGTGGGTGATTTGTGTGGATCAGGGCGTAGCATCCGAGGCAAAGGTTCTATCGAACTTCGTTTGGCAGATTGCCGAAACCCTGCGTGGTGACTTCAAGCAATCGGAATATGGCAAGGTTATCTTGCCCTTTGTTGTGCTGCGTCGCCTCGATTGCATCCTTGAACCCACCAAAGATGCCGTTCTGAAAGCTCATGCCGGATTGCCGCCGGGCATCGACGAGCAAACCCGCGATATGATGCTGTATGGCGCGATCGGCGGCGGCATCCGCGTTTACAACACCAGCACGCTGACGTTCGCCAAAATCAGGGCGCAGAACCCGAGCGACGTTCATAAGAACCTCATCGCCTACATCACGGCCTTCTCGGACTCAGTTCGGGATGTCTTTCTCGACAAATTCCTCTTCACGGACCAACTGAAGCGACTCTCCGACGCCACCATCCTATGGAAAGTGTTCGAGCAGATCGCCGCGCTAGACCTGCGGCCGGAAGCCGTATCGACGCTGGCGATGGGCTATCTGTTTGAAGACCTGATCCGTCGTTTCTCGGAAATCTCCAACGAAACCGCCGGCGAGCATTTCACGCCGCGCGAGGTGATTCGGCTGATCGTGGACCTCATCATCGTCAACGACGACGAGAAGCTCCGGGGTCAGGGGATCATCCGGCAGATTTATGACCCGGCGTGCGGCACCGGCGGGATGCTCGCGCTCGCCGAGGAAGCTCTCAAGGAGTTCAACCCCGATATCCGCGTCGAGCTTTTCGGCCAGGAGCTGAACGGGGAGTCCTTCGGCATCTGCAAGTCCGACATGCTGGTGACGGGCCATGACCCTGAAAACATCGCCTTCGGCAACACGCTGACCCAAGACGCCCACAAAGACCGGCGTTTCCACTACATGCTGTCCAATCCGCCCTATGGCGTGGATTGGAAAAAGTATCAGGAGCCGATCCGGGAGGAAGCGGCGACCCTGGGCAAGGACGGCCGCTTCAGTGCGGGCCTGCCGCGCATCTCGGACGGCCAGCTTCTCTTTCTCCAGCACATGATTTCCAAGATGCGGACCGATGAGGTCGGTTCGCGCATCGGCATCGTCATGAACGGCTCACCGCTCTTCACCGGCGGAGCCGGATCGGGCGAGAGCGAAATCCGCCGCTGGATGCTGGAAAACGACTGGATCGAGGCCATCGTCGCGCTGCCAACCGACCTTTTCTACAACACCGGCATCCAAACCTATGTCTGGCTGCTGACCAACCGAAAGGATCGGAAGCGGCGCGGCAAGGTCCAGCTCATCGACGCATCCGGCGAACGGTTCTGGACGCCCATGCGCAAAAACCTCGGCTCCAAGCGCCGGAAATCCGCGACGACGGGCGCGAGACCATCACGCATATCTTCCACGAGATGGCGAACGGCGGCGGGCCGTGGAGCGAGGTGTCGAAGATTTTCGACACCAGCGATTTCGGTTATCGCGAGATCAGGGTAGAGCGCCCGCTCCGGCTGAATTTCCGATCCAGCCCCGAACGCATCGCGCGGCTGAAGCTCGCCAAGCCGTTCCTGAAGCTGGAACCCGCCGATCAGGATGACGTGTTGAACGTCATCGCCAATCGCCTGCCGACCACCCTGTTCAAGGACCGCCCCGCATTCGAGTCCGCCCTGACCAAGGCGCTCAAGGGTGCGGATGTGAAGATCGGCGTGCCGGTCAGGAAAGCCATCCTTTCCGCGCTGTCGGAACGGGATGAGTCCGCCGCGATCTGCCTCGATGGCGACGGCAGGCCGGAGCCAGACCCGGAACTGCGGGACCATGAACTCGTGCCGCTCAAGGAAGACTGGAAAGATTATGTCGCCCGCGAGGTGACGCCCTTCGTGCCGGACGCATGGGTGGACGTGACCTATAGAGATGACGCCGACAAGGGCGTGGGCCGCGTCGGTTACGAGATCAATTTCAACCGCTACTTCTACCGCTATGTCGCGCCGCGCCCGCTGGCCGAGATCGACGCCGAGTTGAAGACGCTGGAAGCGGACATCGCCAACCTCCTGAAGGAGGTGGCGGTATGAGCGCTGCACTGGAAGAAGCGCGTCTTGCGCGTTGCAACGCAGCTTGGCCCATCAAGCGCTTACGCCATATTGCCCGATTGATTGGGGGTGGAACGCCGTCGAAGGGCGAGGAGTCTTTCTGGTCCGCCGGCACCATTCCGTGGGTATCACCGAAGGACATGAAAGCCCGCGTCATTACCGAAACTGAAGACTACATCACTGAAGACGCGGTTGACGGTAGCGCAACGTCGTTCATCGATGAAGGCTCACCTTTGATGGTCGTTAGGTCTGGCATCCTGCGTCATACGCTTCCCGTCGCATTGGCAGGCCGCAGGCTGACACTGAACCAAGATATGAAGGCGTTTCGGCTCTCGCGGGAGATTGATGGCGCGTTCTTAGTCTGGTGGTTCGAGGGCCAGAGCAAAGACCTTTTGCTTGAGTGGCGACAGTTTGGGGCGACGGTCGAAAGCATTGACACGCGCTTTATGATGAATGGTCGGATTGCTCTTCCGCCTCTTGCCACCCAAAAGGCCATCGTTGCCTTCCTCGACCGCGAAACCGCCCGCATCGACAAGCTGATCGCAAAGAAGGAGCTTTTCCAAGAATCAATCGCCGCCAAGCGAAAGGCGCTGACGGCAGCACTGGTTGATGGATCGCTGATCCATGGAGATGAGCGTGCAGGACAAGTTGGTTGGTTCGGACAATTGCCAGCCCACTGGCCGGTGAGACGCGCACGCTTTCTCTTTCGTGAGCACATCGACCCCAGCCACGACGGCTCGGAAGAGCTTTTGACAGTCTCCCACATCACTGGCGTCACGGCGCGGGCTGAGAAGGACGTCAACATGTTCATGGCCGAGACCCTTGAAGGTTACAAGCTGGTTCAGGCGAATGATCTTGTCGTGAACACGATGTGGGCTTGGATGGGCGCCATTGGGGTTAGCCCGATCCATGGCTGCGCAAGCCCGTCCTACGCGGTCTATCGGCCTCAAAACGGTCTATTCCGTCCTGATTACCTCGACCTTGTTGTACGTTCACTTCCGTTTGTGGCGGAGGTGAACCGTCGCTCGAAAGGTATCTGGGCGTCGAGACTCAGGCTCTATCCCGATGCCTTCCTCGACATACCGTTCCCAGTGCCTCCAATCGAAGAGCAGGGCGAGTTGGTCGCCACGCTAAAGGCGCGAATGCAGCGTGAGGAGTCTATCGCCGCCACGTCCGAAAGGAGCATTGCACTTCTCAAGGAACGCCGCGCCGCCCTCATCACCGCAGCCGTCGTGGGCCAAATCGACATTCGCGAAAATCTGCCGGCTGTTACATCCACGTCAGATCGGGACAGGTTCCGCCTCGTCGTCGGCGCGGAGATCATCCACCAGCATCGGAACAATCCGAAGTTCGGGCGGGTGAAATTGCAAAAGGAACTCTATCTCGCCGAAGCCCATCTCGGCATCGGCGAACTCCAGGGGAATTATTTCCGTCAGGCGGCGGGGCCGCTCGATCGCGCCTTGATCGAGGAGACAGAGCGCGCGGTGGAGGCGGCAGGCTTCTACAGGGCGAGCCAGGCGGACGGGGCGGGAACGACCGTCACCTATACCCCGCTGTCAAACGCCGGGCGGCATAGCGCGGAACTCAAAAGCCTGTTGGGTCCGCGCGCCGATGCGCTGGGCGGTCTCATCGGTCTCCTGCGCGATTTCGGCACCGAAGCAGTCGAGGCCATCGCCACCCTTTATGCCGTGTGGAATGACGCGCTGATGGGCGGTCGGCAACCCGACGACTCCATGATCGTCAACGGCGTCCTGACAGAATGGCACGAGGAGAAGGGGAAGAAATTCAAGGACAGCGACCTTCGCCATTGGCTGGACTGGATGAAGCGCAACGGCCTCACGCCGCGCGGCCAAGGCCCCCGCACAACCCACACCATGACGCGGGATATGTTCGCATGACGCGCGCCGATGTCTTCACCGAAGAGACCATGACCCGGCCGCTTTTCGAGGAGCTTACCGGCGAACACGCCCGCGAGGACGAATGGTCCGGGCCACACGGCTTCGCCCTTGGCGGGATGATGCAGGCCAATACCGCATCCCTTGCGGAGGAATATTTTGTAGCCGCCAACGAGTTGGTGGACGCGATCAAGGATAAGCGCATCGCCGACTATAGGATCGGCAACGCGGCGCTGTTTCTCTATCGCCATTCCTGCGAACTCATTCTCAAGGCCGCGATGCCCGACGCGAAGCGGGTTCACGACCTGATCGCCCTCACCGACGGATTCGTGGTGATGGTGAAGGAGCGATACGGGCAGGACGTTCCCACCTGGATCGTGCGGCGCATGAAGGAACTGGCCGCGATCGACCCAGGCTCGACCGCGTTCCGATACGGTGCCTATGGGACACCGATCGACGCGGCCGACAAGCCGATCGAGTTCGAAGCCTATGTCAGCCTGTCCCACCTGCAAGCGGCGATGCTGGCGCTCAACACGGCCCTGGTTTCGGCGGTCGGCGAAATCAGGATGGCGCGGGGGGATCGGCCATGAATTACGAACAGCCATCGACCCCTCACCCTTATGCCAAGGGGTTTTCCGAAGATACCGTCCACCGGGAGGAGGTGCTAGAGGTCCATCTGTGCAAGGCGCTGGTGGAACACCAAGGTTATCGTCCCCGCCGTCCCGAGGACTATGACCGCGCCTCCGCGCTCGACAAAACCCTGGTGATCGAGTTCGTCAAGGCGACGCAACCCGACGAATGGGCGAAGCTGGAAGGCCATTACGGTCCTTCCGCCGAAGCCGAGTTCTTCAAGCAGCTTGAGCAGGGATTGAAGCAGCGCGGCACGCTGGATGTGCTGCGCAGCGGGCTGAAGCTGGTTCCGAACCTGAAGTTCTTCCTCGCCGCCTTCAAGCCGGCGTCCGCTGTCAACCCGGCTTTGGTGACGCTGTTCGAGAGCAATATTCTCAGCGTCATCAATCAGCTTCGCTACAGCGTGAAGAGCGAAAACGCCATCGATGTGGGATTGTTCGTCAATGGCCTGCCCGTGGCGACGCTGGAACTGAAAAATATCCTGACCGGCCAGAATTTCCGCCATGCCGAACGCCAGTATCGCCATGATCGGGCGCCCGCCAACGAACCTCTGCTGACGTTCAAGCGAGGGGCCTTGGTCCATTTTGCGGTGGATCAGGACAACGTGTCCATGACCACCCGCCTACAGAACGGCAAGACCCGTTTCCTGCCCTTCAATCGTGGACACGATGGCGGCGCGGGCAACCCGGACATCGACGGGGAGTTCCGCGTCGCCTATCTCTGGGCCGATCAGCCCGACGGGCGGGCGATTTTCTCCCGCGACATCCTTCTCGACATCATCGGGCGGTTTCTCCACCTCGACGGCACGAACGGCAAGGAAGCGCTGATCTTTCCCCGTTTCCATCAGATCGACGCGGTTCTGAAGATGCTGACCCCCGCGTCAACGGTAGCGGCAGCAACTATCTGATCCAGCATTCGGCGGGATCGGGAAAATCCAACACGATCGCCTGGACGGCGCATCGGCTGGTGACGTTGCATGACCCGTCCGACCAGCCGATTTTCGACACCGCGATCGTGGTGACGGATCGCGTTGTTCTCGACCGCCAGCTTCAGAACACCATTGCCCAGTTCGAGCAGACGCCCGGCGTCGTCCGCAAGATCGACGGAACCTCACGGCAGTTGAAGGCGGCGATCGAGGGGCAGGCGAAGATCATCATCACCACGATCCAGAAGTTTTCGACCGACCATCTTCGCGTGCTCAGCGGACAGGGAACGCGGCGCTTTGCCGTGCTGATCGACGAAGCGCATGGGTCTCAGTCGGGCAAGAGCGCCCAGGCGTTGAGCGACGCCCTCAGCCGCGACGAGGAGGCCGGAACGCCCGACGAGATCGAAGACCTGATCGCTGAATACCAGCGCCAACGCGGCCCGCAGGCGAACATCAGCTACTTCGCCTTCACGGCGACGCCCCGCAACGTCACGCTTGAGCGTTTCGGCACGGTGGGCGCCGATGGCCTCCCGCATCCGTTTCACCTCTATTCCATGCGGCAAGCGATCGAGGAGGGATTCATCCTCGACGTGCTTCAGAACTACATGACCTACAGGGCGTACTACGCCTTGGAAAAGACGATCGACGACGACCCGGAACTGGACACGCGGCGCGCACAACGGAAGGTCGCGCGGTTCGCCGCCCTGCATCCGACTGCCCTGAGCCAGAAGGTCGAGGTGATGGTCGAGCATTTCCAGCGCCATGTCAGACCGGAGCTGGACGGTCAGGCGAAGGCCATGATCGTGACCTCAAGCCGGGAAAGCGCCCTACGCTATTATTTCGCGCTCAAGACCTACATCGAGGACAAGGGATATCGCGACCTCAAGGCGCTCGTCGCCTTCTCCGGCGAGTTGCACGTCGATGGCAATACCTACACCGAGGCCGAGTTGAACGGGTTCGGCGAAGGCGCGTTGCCCAAGCGCTTCGATACCCCGGAATATCAAATTCTCATCGTCGCGGAGAAATATCAGACCGGCTTTGACCAGCCGAAATTGTCCGGGATGTATATCGACAAGAAGCTGGCGGGGTTGCAGGCCGTCCAGACCCTGTCGCGGCTGAACAGGATTTACCAGGGTAAGGAACGAACCTTCATCCTCGATTTCCAGAATACGACGGATGACATCAAGGAAGCGTTTCGACCCTTCTACGAGGTGTCCAGCCTCGAAGCCGTTTCCGACAAGAACCAGATCTACCAGTTGGAAACGCGCGTCCGCACGTTCGGCTATCTCGACAGCAGCGAGATCGAGCGATTTGCCGCGATTTTCTTCAAGGGAACGTTGTCCACACAGGACCGCGTGACGCTGGAATCTCTGGTTCGCAACGCCGTGGCGCGCTTTGAAGCCGAGGATGACGAGGGCCGGCAGGAAGAGTTCCGGCAGCTTTTGAGAAGCTACAAGCGTTTCTACAGCTTCGTCGCGCAAATCGTCCGGCTGGGAGATACCAGCTTGGAAAAGCTCTATGCCTACACCGATTGGCTGGACCGGATGTTGCCAAACCGCGAACAGCCGCCAGAAGTCGAGATCACGGATGAAATGCTGCGCCTGCGCGCCTTCCGCGTTCAGCAGAAGGAAGCTGGTTCCGCGTCGCTCGCCGCAGGCGACACCGTGCCGCTCACCGCGATCAGCGAATTTGGAGCTAAGCCCTATACCGAAGACGAGGCAAAGGTGCTTTCGGAAATTGTCCGTTCCTTCAACGACCGGCACGGGACGCAGTTCACGGAAGAAGATTTTATCCGCCTCGAACAGGTGAAGCGCAAGGCGCTCGACGAAGAAATGGCGGCGGTGCTGCGGAACAATCCGCCGGATGTCTCCCGCCCGACCTTCGTGCGCCGTCTCCTCGAAGAGACGATCAAGCAATATCAGCGCGACAGCAGCCTTCAAAGCATCATCATGACCAACTCGGAAGATCGCGATCGCATCTTCAACCATCTCTTCAGCCGGGCGTTGCGCGAGGTGCGCGAAACACGGACTCCATGATGTACGTCGCCGTTGCGCGGCGAGCGCACTATGATGGGCCGCGCCACAATATTTGAGGTATCCGCGCCGCCGCTATCGGTCACGCTCCAACGTGATCCCGCGCAGCAGGGGATTTATATGGGCACGCTCAACCTCGAACCCTTGCTTTCCCTTCGCGGCCAATAGCGCCAACGCCTTGTTGAGCTCATCACTTTTGAGTTTGTCAGCCATCCAGAGCATCGCGCCCTAGGGTCGCGAGCGACTGATTGCAGGTCAACTGACCCACTTTCGAAAAGCGAAAGGTTCGCCCAGCTACGACGAAAGTATTTTTAGTGAGTGATCTTTACCGGCTCGTGCAGGTCGTTTGATCCCCCCAACGATTACAAGTGGTTGTAACCGTCGAATTCGGTGTCGACATCGAAAGATTGCTCAGACTTCGCGCAGCAATTCCGAGGCGGGCCGTGTGCCGCCTGTCACGCTGCTCGGACTGAATAAGGCGGCAGTTGGCGTACTCATTGGACCCGAACTTTAGGCCGATCGACTGACAGTAGCTGTCATCTTGCGCTGCGAGCCTTTCGGGGCCAGCGAGTGCATCACCAACCGGCGAGCCGGCGCAGCCAGACAAGACAAACAAGGCAGAGATGATCACTAGAAAAC
>Ga0182740_1001524_pt1 | contig 15525 bp, 14 predicted proteins | sample eDN5th37CKraftBY_FD_128872 | JGI IMG/M metagenome (GOLD analysis project Ga0182740, IMG submission 128872) | Enriched backyard soil microbial communities from Emeryville, California, USA - eDNA 5th pass 37_C Kraft BY (version 2) (version 2) | ecosystem: Environmental > Terrestrial > Soil >...
CCACCACGACGTCGAGTCCGGCGCCGTTGGCGGCGGCGAAGGCAGCGCGCAGCGCCGGAATCTTGAGCAGGAGCGCGGCGAGTATGATTGTCAGGGCCATCGCCGCAAACACGCGTCGCCATGACACCGCGCGATGATTCTCGCTCAAAGCGAAGGCAATCGCCGGAATCGCAATGACGCCCAGCAACGATTGTAGAACAGGCATTTCAGATCGGCCCCCAGCCGCGCACGCATTGTCGCGACTTGGGGCCATGCATTCAAGCGCTCTTCACAACCAGCACCGCTGATGTTCAAATCACCGAAAAATTCGGGGAGGAGAACAGATGCGTTTGACTGCTGTCGCGGCGCTGGTCGCTGCGCTCGTCATTCCTGCCGGCGCTTTGGCGCAGGAGAAATATCCGTCGCGACCGATAACGCTGTCACATGGCTTTGGGGCCGGCGGCAACTCCGATACGGTTGCGCGCATCATCGGTCCGGTGCTGGCCGAACGGCTCTCTCAGCAAGTCGTCGTTGAGCCGCGCGTCGGCGCGGGCGGTAATCTCGCCACCGATCGCGTCGCGAAGGCAGCGCCGGACGGCTACAACCTGATCGTCCTCACCGGCGGTCATGCGGTGTCTGGCGCGCTCTACAAGGCGCTGCCGTTTCATCCGGTCGACGATCTCCAGATGCTGTCGACGCTGATCTATTTTCCGTTCGTGATTTCTGTCCGCAAGGACCACCGGTTCCAGTCGCTCGCCGATCTCGTGGCCGAAGCCAGAGCCAAGCCGAAAACGATCACCTATTCGTCAGTCGGAGTCGGTTCGACGCAGCATCTGGCGGGCGAATTGCTCGCGTCGCTCGCGGGCATCGAACTCGTTCACGTGCCGTATCGCGGCGGGCAGGCGCCGGTCACCGATCTTCTGGGCGGTCGGATCGATGTCATGATCGATACGCTCACCGTCACCCGGCCGCAGCTCAATGCCGGCACGATCCGCGGTCTTGCGGTCACCAGCCCGGCAGCATGGCCCAGCCTTCCAGGGATTCCCGCCGCGGCCGACACGGTAAAGGGCTATGACGTCAGATCCTGGATGGGGATCGCGACCACGAAGGGCGTGCCCGAACCGATCGTGAAACAGTTGAACGCGGATATTCTCTACGCGCTTCAGCAGCCACAGGTCCGTGACAAGCTCGAGGCGATCGGCAACGAGGTTCGTGGCTCGACGCCTGATGAGATGCGTTCATGGGTGGCCGGAGAGATCGCCAAATGGCGCAAGGTCATCGATGACGCGAAGGTCGAGCGGCAATAGCCTTTCGCGGAGGAGGCTGGAGCAGCAATCCTTCGCGTCCGGCCCATGCGCGAAATTCGAGCGCCAGCCGCTGGGCTTCATCGAAGGTTTCGATCTGTTCGAGACGCCTCAGCAACACCGAAGCCGTGAGGCTGCAATGGTTCATTGCATATCCACGAACGATTGCAGCGGCTTCCGAAGATGAGGCGATAGAGTGACCGTCGCGCAATTGCACAGGCGGGCGGATTGCGAATGCGGACATCGCGTCGCTCCTTGCTGCGATATCGCGAAAACGCACCGGAATTAAAACAAGTTCCCGCTCGGCCGGGCGGCCGGCATTCAAGCACGTGTGATGACTTCCCCCGTCAGGCGGCGGGCATCAGGTCAGGCGTCGGGCCGGGAGGATCGAGCGTCGGCCGTCCGGCTTCGATCCGGTTGCGGCCCAGCTTTTTCGCCCGATAAAGCGCGGCGTCGGCGCTGGCATAAAGCGTGTCGAAGTCATAGCCGCTTTGGCCCGCAGAGGCGGTGCCGACGCTGACGGTCGCAGCGACCGAGTGACCGCCCACACAGCTGGCCATGGTCGCGAAGTTGCTACGAACCCGTTCTGCGACGCCGACCGCAACGTCAGGGGTTACGCCGGGCAGCAGCGCGACGAATTCCTCGCCGCCGATGCGGCCAAGCAAATCGAGCGGGCGGAGCGAATCCACGGCCGATCGCGTGAAGAGACCGAGCACGGCATCGCCGGTGCGATGTCCGAAGCGGTCATTGATGCTCTTGAACTGATCGAGATCGAACAGGAGCAGTGTGAGCGGAGTCTGATCGCGGCGCGCCCGTGCGATCAGCCGCTCGGCACGCTCGCTGAAGCCGCGCCGGTTCGGAATTCCGGTCAGCGGGTCGATGGATGCGGCGTAGCGCTGCTTCGATTCGGCGCGCTCCTTGGCGAGCGCCATCAGCAGGAAGACGATCGCGAAGCTATAGAGCAGCGGTGCGAACACCAGCAGCGACGAGGATTGCGTGCCGAACGATGGCGCTGCCAATGGAAACGGCACCGATGTCAGATATGGCATGCGAACGGGAAACATCACGACATGGAGCGCCGCGAGCACCATGATCGGCCAGCGCGATACCAGACCGTCGCCGCGTGCCCGCCAGAGTTCGAAGACGAAGGCGAAGGTGTAGACTGCGATCAGCGTGGTCGCGAGCGCGACACGCGCTGGCAGCGAGTGCATGAAAGCGTCGATCTGGCACGCTGCAAACCAGATGAAGCTGCCAGCCACGATCAGAGGCGCGACCGGACGGCGGCCTTCGAACACGCGGGCTCCGGTCCACAACATGCCGTAGCCAAGGAGCATCAGGGCGTTTGCCGCCTGAATCGACCAGATGTCGGCGATGATCCCGCGCGCTCCGAACAATGCGGAGGCCGGGGTAAACACAACAAACGCTGCGCCCCACCAGGCGAGTGCCGGGGTGTCCCGCGCCTGGAGCCAGGCAAAAAGCAGGAGCACACCGCCAAGCCCCATGCTGAAGACGGTCACGGCAAACAGGGTGGCGATGTCGAGCGTCACGACCGCTGAATACACAGATTCCCGGGCGGAAATCTATCCGGAGGAAGGGCGGCGTGACCGGTCAGCCGCGGCCCTCGAAGGGCATCTTGGTCGCCTTCACCGTCATGAACAGGACGTTCGATTCCAGAGAAAGGCTGGCCATGTAGCTGACCGCCTTGCCGACATCTTCGACCTTCATGCGATCTTCCGGCCGTACCGAGCCATCCGGCTGCAGCATGCCTTGGGTCATGCGCTCGGTGAGCGGCGACACGGCATTGCCGATGTCGATCTGGCCGCAGGCGATGTCATAGGCCCGGCCGTCGAGCGCCGTCGATTTGGTGAGGCCGGTAATGGCGTGCTTGGTCGCGGTGTAGGCGACGGTCAGCGGGCGTGGCGTGTGCGCCGAGATCGATCCGTTATTGATGATGCGGCCGCCACGCGGGCTCTGATCTTTCATGATCTTGAAAGCCTCCTGCGTACACAGGAAAGGCCCGGTGAGATTGGTCGCGACAGCGGCCTGCCACTTTTCAAGCGGGAGATCTTCGAGCGGCACAGCCGGCGCGCCGATACCGGCATTGTTGAACAGAAGATCGAGCCGGCCGAAGGTCTCTTTCACCTTCGCAAACAGCGCCTTGATCTGAGCCGGGTCGGACACGTCAGTCGGGACGACGAGCGTCTTGCGGCCCAGGGCCTGGCCTTCCTGCGCGACCTCCTCCAGCGGCTCCTTGCGGCGGCCGGCCAGCACCATATCGAAGCCGTCTTTCATGAGGGCGATAGCGCAGGCGCGCCCAATCCCCGAACCTGCTCCTGTCACCAGCGCAACCTTGGCCGCCATCCCGTCACTCCTGTTTCTGTCGCTCAAGCAAAAAGGCCGGCCATCCTACGGATTGGCGGGGCCTCTGCAATGGCGGTGACGGAATGGCGGGAGTGCGGGGTCAGCCCGCGAGCGCAGCCGCCGCGTCGCGCGCGATGCTGCGGTGGCCGTTGGGCATGGCGAGGCGGGTGGAGATGAGGCTGGGCGAGCCGGGACGGCCGAACCGGTAGCCCTGCATCGAATGGACGCCGGCGGCGCGCAGGAATAATTGCTGCTCGGCCGTCTCCACGCCCTCCGCTGTGACCCGCATGCCGAGGCCGCGGCCAAGGCCGACAATCGCATGAACGATGGCGGCGGCATCCGGCGAACGTTCGAGGGAGCGAACGAAGCTTTTGTCGATTTTCAGCTTGTCGAAGGGGAAGCGCCGCAGATAGGCGAGCGAGGAATAGCCGGTTCCGAAATCGTCGAGCGCAAGACGGCAACCGAGCGCCTTCAGACGATGCATCGCGACCTCGGCGCTCTCGACATTGCCGAGCAGGGTGCTTTCGGTCAGTTCGAGCTCGAGGAATTCGGCGTTGAATTCGGTGTCGGCCAGAATCCGCTCGACGGTGTCCACGAAATCGAGCCGGCGGAATTGCAACGGCGAGACGTTGACCGAGACGGTGATGCCGGGCCAGGACTTCGCTTCGATGCAGGCGCGCCGCAGGACCCATTCGCCGAGTTCGATGATCAGGCCGGAATGTTCGGCGATCGGAATGAAACGCGACGGCTCGATGTCGCCGCGCGTCTCATGCGTCCATCGGCAGAGCGCCTCGACGGCCAGGATCGTATCGCCGCTGCCATTGACGATCGGCTGATAGACGATGCGCAGCTGATCGGCGGCGATCGCCGCGCGAAGGTCGTTTTCGAGCTGTTTGCGTTCGGACAGGTCGGCGTCCATTGCCGCGTCGTAGATGCACGCTCGATTTCGACCCTCGTTCTTGGCGCGGTAAAGCGCCATGTCGGCATAGCGCATCACGTCCGCCGCGGCGTCTTCCGACTTGCGGTCGATAACGGCGATGCCGATGCTGGCGCCGATCAGGATATTGTGGCCGTTGATCGAGTAAGGCGCACAGATCGTGGCGATGATCCGGTCCGCGGTGCGCTGCAGGGCGGCCACGTCGGCGCCGTCCGTCGTGATCACCGCGAACTCGTCACCGCCGAGCCGGCTGACGAGGTCTTCGGCGCGCAACAGGCCGGAAAGCCGCGCGGTCACGTTGCGGATCAGTTCGTCGCCGACCGGATGGCCGAGCGTATCGTTGACGTCCTTGAAATGATCGAGGTCGATATAGAACACGGCTGCCGCCGGTGCGCCGTTGCGCACGTCCTTGGTCACGGCCTCGAGCCGTTCGCCGAAATAGTTGCGGTTCGGCAGTCCGCAAAGCGGGTCGTGCAAGGCGAGATAGCGCAGGCGCTGTTCGCCCTGGGCAATCGTCGCAGCGGTGCGCCGCATGTAGCCATGGATGAGCGCGGCCAACAGCGCAAAGCCCGCAAAGGCCACCGCGATGAACGGGATCACGCTGGTGACGATCTCGGAGCCGGGCCGTTTCGGTGACCAGGTCAGACTGAGAATGTTGTGGCCCTGACTGTCCTTGAGGTCGTGGCTGTATTCGCCCTCCGGCGCCAGCAGCTTTTCCGTGACGCGCAATCCGTTGACCTGCAGGCGGCCGCCGATTTCGGCCAGCATGGCTTCATCGACGAACTTGACCGCGATCACCAGCGGCAAGGTTTCACGCGCGACTTCACCCTCAATCCGTTGCGCTGGAGCGATCAGTGTTGCCGCGACGGTGGCCGGGCGGCCGAGGAACCGCTGGATGACCGCGACCCGCATCGGCTTGTCGGTGTCATTGGCACGACGTGGCTCCGAGATGCGGATCGCCCCCTTGGGATCGTCGCCGACGCGGTTGCGAATGTAATCGATGGTCGGCGCCAGCTCGGGCAGAATGGAATTGAACCAGCGCGGATCGACGCTGTTGCGTCCGAGAAGCGCGTAAACAAGGGTGTCGTTGCCGTCGGCCACGAAGACGAATTCGTGATCGAAATAGTGTTTCAGCCAGAGGCCGATGCGGTTGTGTACCCAGTCGCGGTCGAAGTGATCGCGGATTCGCCGGACGGCCTCCTCACTCGCGCTGACGCTGTCCAGTTCGCGCAGGAATTGTTCGCCGTGATTGGCGATGGCGCGGGACAGCAGCCGCTTCTCGTGTTCGAGCGCAACCTCGTCGGCCCGGCGCGCGGAGGAGACGACCGCGACCACGACGCAAATGATCGCGACCGCCACGATCACGCTGATCGGAATCACGATGCTCAGCCGGGCGCGATCCCAGCTGGCCTGCGCGCCTTTATTGGCTAAACGCGCATTCGTCTCCGGCACCACGCGTGTCCTTCAATTCCCGATTTGAAGGCGCAAAACCTATGGGACAAAGCTTGCCAATCGCTTGAAGAGGTAACGGGGCGCAGCCTTTGGCTGGGATTTCCCCGTGTTTCCGGCTGCCTGGTTAACCTGCCGTAACGGTATATCCGTAGTTGTCGATCATGCCGTTTGCCATCGGTTTACGCTCTGCGGACGCTTACGCCGTTGCTTGCGCCACCCGCGACGATGGGCTATCGCCCAAGCGTTTTTGTGGGCGAAAGCCTTCTTTGCTTCTGTGGAATGTCGATGTCGAGAACCAAGCCGCCTTTCCGAGCCGACCTTGTCGGGAGTTTCCTTCGTACTGCCCCGCTCAAGGCGGCGCGTTCCGCGCGCGAATCCGGCCAGATCACTGCCGCAGAGCTGAAGGCGGTCGAGGATACGGAGATCGAAAAGCTCGTCCGGCACCAGGAGAATTGCGGATTGAAGCTCGCCACGGACGGTGAGTTCCGGCGTTCCTGGTGGCATTTCGACTTCCTCGGATTGCTGGATGGCGTCGATCTCGTGGACGCCGAGCAGGGCATCCAGTTCGCTGGCGTCCAGACCAAGGCGCAGACCCTGAAGGTCAGCGGCAAGGTGGACTTCCCGGCCAACCATCCGTTTCTCGATCACTTCCGTTTTCTGAAATCCGTGACCAGGGTCACGCCGAAGATGACCATTCCGGCGCCGACCGTGCTGCATTTCCGCGGCGGTCGCCGCGCGATCGACAGCAAGGTCTATCCCGAGATGGATCAGTTCTTCGCCGATACCGGGGCAGCCTATGCGAAGGCGGTGCGCGCGTTTTACGACGCCGGTTGCCGCTACCTGCAATTCGACGATACCGCGTTCGCCTATCTCTGCTCGCCGGTCGAGCGCGAAAAGGCCAGGCAGCGCGGAGACGATACGGAGGGGCTGCAGCAGAAATATGCCGACATGATCAACATTGCTCTGAAGGCAAAGCCCGCAGACATGGTGATCACCACGCATATCTGCCGCGGCAATTTCCGTTCGACCTGGGTTTCGGAAGGCGGCTATGAGCCCGTCGCGGAAACGCTGCTCGGACGCTGCAATTACGACGGCTATTTCCTTGAATATGACAACGAGCGCGCCGGCGGATTCGAGCCGCTGCGTTTCCTGCCCAAGGGCGACAAGCAGGTCGTGCTCGGTCTCATCACGTCAAAGAGCGGCGAGCTCGAGAGCCGGGACGTGATCAAGCGGCGCATCGACGAAGCGTCGAAGTTTGCGCCGCTCGAACAGTTCTGCCTGTCGCCGCAATGCGGCTTCGCCTCGACCGAAGAGGGCAATGTGCTCACCGAAGACGAGCAGTGGGCGAAGATGCGCGAAATCGTGGCGATCAGCGAAGAGGTCTGGGGCCGCTAGGCCCCTTCGGACTATGTCGTGCCCGCATAAGGCGGGCGCGGGATGGCGATGTGCGCGGCCCGCAGGGCTGCGGACCAGCGCTCGCGCAGGTCATGGAAATAGGGTTCGCCCGGTTCGATGCGGTACGACAATTCTGCATCGCATGCGTCGCGCCGGGCGACCAGCACATCGATCGGCATGCCGACTCCGAGGTTGGACCGCATGGTCGAATCCATCGAGATCAGCCCGATCTTCAGCGCATCATAAAGATCGACGCCGTAAGTGATTGCGCGGTCGAGCACCGGCTTGCCGTATTTGTGCTCGCCGATCTGCAGATAGGGCGTGTCTGTTGTGCATTCGATGAAATTGCCGGCCGAGTAGATCATGAACAGGCGCATGCGCTCGCCCTTGATCTGGCCTCCGAACAGGAACGACACGTCGAACTTCACGTCTGCGGCGGCGAGGGCTTCGGATTCCTCGTCGTGAATCGTGCGCACGACTCGTCCGATCCGCTGCGCCGCCTGGAACATCGTGGGAGCATTCATCAGCGTTTCGCGCTCGCCGGTGTCCTTGTTCTCGACGCCCTCGATCATGGTCGAGACCACGGACTGGCTCATCGACAGGTTGCCGGAGGAGGCGATGGCCATGATCCGTTCGCCCGGCTGTTTGAATACGTGCAGCTTGCGGAAGGTCGACACATTGTCGAGCCCGGCATTGGTTCGCGTGTCTGCGATCATGACGAGGCCTTCACGCACCAGGATTCCGCAGCAATAGGTCATTTCAGTTCCAATGTCTGGCCGGCGCCGCAGCAGCGCGGCGGCGCATTATCCCCATTCCGGACCGCCGTAACAGAGGGAAGTCGGCCAGTGAACGAGCCTTGGCCAATGGCCAACAAGGACCCCGATCACTCCTGCCGCTGAGTGAGGCCCTGCTGGACGCGGACGCGCACGTCCAGCCCTTCGCCTTCGCCGCCGATGCGTGAGCCCCGGACGGGTGCGGCGTTCAGGTAATCGAGGCCGGACGCCACCCGCAGATACGAATCCGTCGGACACATGCCGTTGGTGGCGTCGAAGCCGACCCATCCGAGCCCGTCCACATAGGCTTCGGCCCAGGCATGCCCGGCGTGCTGATCGTTCATCCCGTCGGCGCGGTAGAAATATCCCGAGACGTAGCGCGCGGGGATGCCGAGGCTGCGGGCTGCCGCGATGAAGATGTGGCTGATGTCCTGACAGACGCCGCGCTTCAGCGCGAACGCTTCGGCCGCCGTGGTGTGGACGTGCGTCGGATCGGTGTCGAAGGTGATGGTCTGCGGCAGCGTATCGAGCAGCGCGTGCAGTTGCGTCAGGCGATCTTTGCCGGCCGAGCCGGCGATGTTGTTTGCAAAAACGCGGATCTCTTCGCTGGCCTGCGTGAGCGGCGTTTCGCGCAGAAAGAGGGACGGCGGGAACGGCTCGATCGTTCCCTTGACCACGCCATTGGTGTCTTCGACTTCGGCCTCGCCCTCGACATGGACCACCAACTGGCTGAGCGGGCCATCAGCGGTGAGTGTGTGCGTCACATTGCCGAATGCGTCGACATGGCAGCTCACCGGGCAATCGGCCGACACGTCGATCCGCCAGCCCAGAACATACTGGCCCTCGGAGTTGCGCGGCGTCAGACGAAGAATCTGAATCACCCCGGTCACCGGCCAGGAATAGTTGTACGTCGTGTCGTGCCAAACCTGTATGCGCATGAGCGGGGATGCTGGCGTCTGCGCGCCGCAAACGCAACCCTTTCGGGCAACTCGGCGAGGAAATCAGGCGAGGTATTGCTGGGTAATCGTGCTGCCGATGCGGTTGTTGTCGGCGATGAATTCCTGGATGAATTCGTGCAGCCCGTTCTGGAAAATGTCCTCCATCTTGGCGTTCTGGAGCCGGGTACGCACGCCGCGGGCGAGCCGCTGCGCCGGACCCTGACGGCCATAGGCGACGGCGATCGCGTCGAGGTAGCGTACGAGATTCTCGTAACAGCTCGCCAGCGAGCGCGGCATCTCGTCCTTCAGGATCAGGAGATCCGCCACCAGCCAGGGTTTGACATTCTCGCGATACACCCAGTGGTAGGAGGTGAGGGCGGAGACCGATCGGAGGATCGCTGCCCACTGGAAGTAATCGAGCGGCCCGCCCACATGCTCATTGGCGGGCAGGAGCATGTGATATTTGACGTCGAGAATTCGCGCGGTGTTGTCTGCCCGCTCCTGGTAGAGCCCGAGACGCGAAAACCAGTAGGCGTCGTTGCGGAGCATGGTCCGGTAGGCTGAGCCATCGAAACGCAGCGACGATTCCTGGACCCAGCGCAGAAATCGCGACAACTCCTCGCGCGTGGTCGGGCCGTTGCCGAAGCGTTTGAGTTCGAGCCAGGTGCCGTTGATTGCGTCCCACATTTCCATGGTGAGGGCGGTGCGGACCGCGCGCGCGTTGGTGCGCGCCACTTCGAAGCAGGACCGGATCGATGAGGGATTTTCCGTCGAGAAGGCGAGAAACTCGGTGACGTTCTCCTCGTTCGCCTCGCTGTAGATCTCGAAGAAGGCGTGCTCGCAGCCGGCGGTCGCGACCGCGGACTCCCATTCGTTGGTCTCGCCGATATAGGCAATGGGCAGCGAGGTGAGCCGTTGGGTCGCCTCCAGGATGCGCGCAAGGTATTCGGCGCGTTCGACGTATCGCGCCAGCCAGTACAGGTTGTCAGCGGTTCTCGAAAGCATCTAGCCGTCCAGCACCCAGGTGTCCTTCGTGCCGCCGCCCTGGCTTGAATTGACCACGAGCGAGCCGGCCTTCATTGCGACGCGCGTCAGCCCGCCCGGCACGATCCTGATCTTGTCGCGGCCGGTCAATACGAATGGCCGCAGATCGACGTGTCGCGGCGCCACCCCGGACTCCACACAGGTCGGGCAGGTGGACAGCGCGAGCGTCGGCTGCGCGATGAAATTCTTCGGATGAGCTTTCAGCTTGGAGCGGAAAGCGGCGATGCTCGCCTTGTCGGCCGAGGGGCCGATCAGCATGCCGTAACCACCCGAGCCGTGAACCTCCTTGACCACCAGCTGCTCGATATTGTCGAGCACGTAGGAGAGATGCTCTTCTTCGCGGCAGCGCCAGGTCGGTACGTTCTTCAGGATCGGCTCCTCGCCGAGGAAAAACTTCACGATGTCCGGCATGTAGCTGTAGACCGCCTTGTCGTCGGCGACACCAGTGCCGACCGCGTTGGCGAGCGTCACATTGCCGGCCTGGTAGGCGGCCATCAGTCCCGGGACGCCGAGCGCGGAATCGGGCCGGAAGGCGAGCGGATCGAGGAAGTCGTCATCGATGCGCCGGTAGATCACATCGACGCGCTTCGGCCCCTGCGTGGTGCGCATGAAGACCACTTCGCCTTTGACGAAGAGGTCGCGCCCCTCGACCAGTTCGACGCCGAGCTTGTCGGCGAGGAACGAGTGCTCGTAATAGGCAGAATTGTAGATGCCTGGCGTCAGCAGCACGACGGTCGGATCGGCCGCTGCGCCGATGGGCGCCACCGATTGCAGCGTCGCCAGCAATTCGTCCGGATAATTGTCGACCGGCGCGACGCGGTGTCGCGAGAACAGTTCGGGAAACAGCCGGAGCATGATTTCCCGGTTCTCCAGCATGTAGGAGACGCCGGACGGTGTGCGCGCATTGTCTTCCAGGACGTAGAAGGTATCGGCGTCGACCCGCACGATGTCGATGCCGGCGATGTGCACGTAGATATCGTGCGGCACCTTCTGGCCGTTCATTTCAGGACGGAAGACCGGATTCTGGAAGACGAGGTCCTCGGGGACGACACCGGCGCGCAGGCATTCGCGCTTGCCATAGACGTCCTTGATATACGCGTTGATGGCTTTGACGCGCTGTTCCAGGCCGAGCCTGAGGGTCCGCCACTCGTTGCCGGACAGGATGCGGGGGATCACGTCGAACGGGATCAACCGTTCGGTGGCGTCGGCCTCGCCATAGACCGCGAAGGTGATGCCGATGCGGCGGAAAAGCACTTCGGCTTCGCGCCGTCTGAAATCCAGAACGTCCGGGCGAATCTCGGACAGCCAGGATGACAATTGGGCATAGGCGGGTCGGACCTGACCGTCCACACCATTCATCTCGTCGAACGCAACCGCCATGTCCCCCAAGAGCCCTCCCAGCAACACGCAACGCTGCAAGCTTCGCGCCAGTTCCGCAAGAAGGGAAGAGGGGACGTTGAGCCGCCGGTGCACATCGAATGAGCGAAGGTCGGTTTCGGTGACCCCTTTTCAGTCATTGTCTTGAGCCGGCCCGGCCTGCGCGGTACCAAGGTCGAGCAGGAGATTGGTTGATGGGCAAGGCGGGACAAGACGGCGTGGTCACGGCCGCGATCCTGGTGATCGGCGATGAGATCCTGTCCGGGCGGACCAAGGACAAGAATATCGGCTACATCGCCGAATACCTGACCGCGATCGGGGTGGACCTGCGCGAGGTTCGGGTGGTGGCGGATGTGGAAGACGACATCGTCGACGCGTTGAATGCACTGCGGCATCGCTACACGTATGTGTTCACGACGGGCGGAATCGGACCCACCCATGACGACATCACGGCCGACAGCGTCGCCAAGGCGTTCGGCGTGCCCATCGACTTTGATCCGCGTGCGGTGGCGCTGCTGCAGCAGCGTTTCAAGGGACCGGACCTGAACGAGGCGCGGATGCGTATGACGCGAATCCCGCACGGCGCCGAGCTTGTGACCAACAAGGTGTCTCTCGCGCCCGGCTTCTGGATTGGCAACGTCATCGTCATGGCGGGCGTGCCGAACATCATGCAGGCCATGCTCGACGAGGTCGGCCCGAAGCTGAAGACCGGCAAGCAGATGTTGTCGGAATCGATCCGCGCGGATGCGCGCGAGGGCGATATCGGCACCGAGCTTGGTGAACTCGCGAAGGCGCACCCGGACGCGAGCTTCGGCAGCTATCCGTTCTTTGACGACAAGTCCGGTCCGAATACGAATATCGTGGTTCGCTCGCGCGATCCGCAAAAGCTGGCTGCGGCCAGGGCCGCCGTCGAAACCATGCTGCGCGAGGTGAAGGCGAGGCTGAAGGCGCAGGCTCAATCAAACTGACCGGATCGTGATCGGCGGGCGTAGCGAAGACGATCGTGCGCCGTGAAATCGCCCGAACGATCCGGTTTGATCCGGCAATGAGCGAACAGCATCACCCGCGACGTCGCGTTCTCATGATGGGAGCCGGTGCCTTCGCCGGCTTCGCGCTACCGGACCTTGTTCTGCCGGGGCTGGCCTTCGGACAGGACCTCGCGCCAACGCCGGAATGCGGCGCCGACCCAACGGCGACCCTGGCGCAGACCGAGGGCCCGTTCTTCAAGCCGAAATCGCCGCTGCGGTCCGATCTGCGGACCGAATTGAAGGGCACGCCGGTGGTGGTCACCGGCTTCGTCCTGACCCGCGCGTGCAAGCCGGTTGCGAACGCGCTGGTCGACCTGTGGCATGCGGATGCGGAGGGCGCTTACGACAACCGCGGTTTTCGCGGCCGCGGCCATCAGTTCACCGATGCGCAGGGCCGCTATCGCTTCCTGACGATCAGGCCGGCCCGCTATACCGGGCGAACCGCGCATTACCACGTGAAGGTCCAGGCGGCACATGGCCCGGTCCTGACCACCCAGCTCTACTTCCCCGGAGAGGCGGAAAACCGCCGCGATCCGCTCTACCGGCGCGAGCTCGAATTGCGGTTCGCCGCCGAGTCCGTGGGGCGGTTCGATTTCGTGCTGAACCGGGCCTGACGAATTTCCCGATTTTTTCTGTGGACCGGCGCTTCCTGCCGTTGGCAGCATGCCTCCGCCAAGGCATGGCGAGAGCGTTGCCGGGGGACGAGTATGATGATGGCAGAAGCAAATCCGGGAGCGCCGAAGCATTTTCCGGTGTCGTGGGACCAGTTCCACCGCGATGCGCGCGCGCTCGCCTGGCGGCTCGTCGCCGCCGGTCCGTTCAGCGCGATCGTTTGCGTGACGCGCGGCGGACTTGTGCCGGCCGCGATCGTCGCGCGCGAACTCAATGTCCGCATGATCGAGACGGTCTGCGTGGAGAGCTATAGCGGGTCCGGAGTGGGCCGGCAGGGCGAGCTTCGGGTGCTCAAGGGCATCGCCGAGGCCGTCACCAGCGGCAGCCATGCCAACGGAGAGGGCGTGCTGATTGTCGACGACCTCGTCGATACCGGCAAGACCGCGCGGGTGGTGCGCGACCTTCTTCCGAAGGCGCATTTCGCGACCGTCTATGCCAAGCCGATGGGACGGCCGCTGGTCGACACTTTCATCACCGAGGTGTCGCAGGACACCTGGATCTTCTTCCCCTGGGACACCGGACTTGCGTTCCAGCCCCCGATCCGTGAGGGCGGGTGATCGGCTTGCGGCGCAGCATCCGCTGCGCCATGGTGCGGCGCGTTTCCCCGTAGCGGACGTGGCGGAATGGTAGACGCAACGGACTTAAAATCCGTTGAGGGTAACCTCGTGAGGGTTCGAGTCCCTCCGTCCGCACCAGAAGATCAAAGGCGCAACACGACCGCATCCGTCTTTTGCCAGAATTGATCTCTAATCGAGCGCCATGTCCTCTCGCCGTTACACCATCGCGCCTCTCATCACCCTGGCCGCTGCCTTTCTCGCGGGATGCGCCGGCCATGAGGCCGAGCTTCACGCCAGCCGGCCCGGCAAATTCCAGCTCTACAGCTGCGACCAGCTCAATCAGGAAGGCACCAAGCTGCTGCAGCGCGAGCGCGAGCTTGCTGATCTCATGCAACGCGCGAGGCAGGGGACCGGCGGTGAGCTCGCGGTCGCGATCGCCTATCAGAACGAGTACAACACCGTTGCCGGCGACCTGCGTCAGATCGAGACGACCGGCGGCGAGCGCAACTGTACGCTGAAGTACCGGACCGCAGCCGAGCGCGCCGTTCGATAGTGGCTCGTTCAGAGCGGCTTATGGAAAAGCTGCTCATGGAAAAGCTGCTCGTGGAACTTTTCCGCCGGACGGATATTATGGATGGCGCGCCGCACGACCTTGCTCGCGCCATTTGAAAGGACCGGCCATGGGTTCCTTGATCAGTATCCTGATCACGTTTCTCGTCGTTATTCTCGTTCTTTATCTCGTCAATATGCTGCCGATCGACGGCCGCGCGAAGCAGATCGTACGCATCATCGTCATCATCATCGGCGTGCTGTCGCTCTTGAAGTATCTCGCCGTCTTCTGACGCCGAGCGTGCTTACAGCCGCGCCCTTCGCAATCGCAACGCGTTACCGACCACGCTGACCGACGACAGCGCCATGGCTGCCGCCGCCACGATCGGCGACAGCAGCAGGCCGAAGGCGGGGTAGAGCAATCCCGCGGCGATCGGCACGCCGGCCGCGTTGTAGACGAACGCGAAGAACAGGTTCTGGCGGATATTGCGCATCACCGTCTCCGACAGACGGCGCGCGCGCATGATTCCGGTCAGGTCGCCCTTGAGCAGCGTGACGCCGGCGCTTTCGATTGCGACATCGGTGCCGGTGCCCATCGCAATCCCGACATCGGCCGCGGCGAGCGCGGGCGCATCGTTGACGCCGTCGCCGGCCATCGCGACCACGCGACCCTCGCGACGCAGCTTTTCCACCACGGCAGCCTTGCCGTCAGGCAGGACTTCGGCTTCGACATCGGCAATGCCTAGCTTTCGCGCGACGGCGCGTGCGGTCGTGCCGTTATCGCCGGTCAGCATGACCACGCGGATATTGTCCGCGCGCAACGCTTCGAGCGCCGCACGCGTTTCGGATTTGATCGGATCTGAAATCTCGATAAGGCCAGCGAGCCTGCCGTCGATCGCAACGAACACGACAGTGGCGCCATCGCCGCGCAGGCGGTCGGCCTCTGCGCGAAGAGCCTCGGTCTCGATTCCGATTTCGGCGAAGTATCTGTTCTGGCCGATATTGATGCGTTTTCCATCGACCACACCGACGACGCCCTTGCCGGTCGGCGAGTCGAAATTCGTCACGGGGGTCAGTGCGAGATTGCGCTCCTTCGCCGCGGTAACGATTGCGAGCGCGAGCGGGTGTTCGCTTGCCGCCTCCACGCTGGCTGCGAGCC
>Ga0182740_1001529_pt1 | contig 15498 bp, 10 predicted proteins | sample eDN5th37CKraftBY_FD_128872 | JGI IMG/M metagenome (GOLD analysis project Ga0182740, IMG submission 128872) | Enriched backyard soil microbial communities from Emeryville, California, USA - eDNA 5th pass 37_C Kraft BY (version 2) (version 2) | ecosystem: Environmental > Terrestrial > Soil >...
CTACTTCGGCGACCTTGCCGGATTGGTCGGGATCGCCGTCCACGATTTCGCTACCGGCGCGGACTTCACCTACCACGCGGAGGAGATCTTCCCGACCGCCTCCACGCTCAAGGTGCCGCTGCTCTACACGCTCTTCCAGCAGGCCGACGCGGGGAAGGTCGACCTGGCGGAGCGGGTGACCCTGAAGCACGCGGACCGGGTGCCCGGCTCCGGCGTGTTGCAGCACATGGACGAGGGGTTGCAGCCGACCCTGCGTGACTGCGCCGAACTGATGATCATCGTCTCCGACAACTGGGCGACCGACATCATCTGGAACCGGCTCGGCAAGGAGACGGTGAACGCCGCCCTCGCCGCGACCGGGATGGCGAACACCTCGCTCCCCTTCACCATCCACGAGCTCTTCTCGGCCCTCGCGGAGGTCGATCCGGCCGATCCCGCGACGGATTACGAGTTCCTGCGGACCTACCTGAAGGACTACAACCCCTCGGCGGACAACCCTGCGATGGCCTTCGATGCCCGCAACGACACGAGCACGCCCGCCGACATGATTCGCCTGCTGACGCTGATCGATGCCGGGTCCGGCCTCGATGCGGAGAGCCGCGATGCGATGCTGAAGATCATGAAGCACCAGAACTTCACGACGATCATCCAGGGCCGCCTCCCGACCGACCAGGGGATCGAGGCCGCGCACAAGACGGGGTCGCTGCGCGGCGTGAAGAACGACATCGGCATCGTGACCTCCCCGAAGGCGCACTACGCGATCGCCTTCATGAGCCGGGGCCAGGAGGACATCCCGGAGGTCGTCGACCGCATGGCGCGGGTCTCCCGCTGGGTCTACGACGCGCTTGCCGCCGGTGCTGCGCCAGGCGAGGTTGCCTGAATAGCGATTGCGCAGGGTGCCTGCACGGTCCGTGCATGATAGAGTCGAATCAGGACACGATACGGGCGAGGGAGCGACGCGATGACAACCCGTGTGGAGGTCGCACCTGCGATGCTCGCATGGGCACGCGAGCGATCGGGAAAGAGCGACACGATCCAGAGCAGCTTTCCAAAGCTTCCTGACTGGGAGGCGGGGACGGCGTTGCCTACCTTCCGGCAGCTGGAGGAATTCGCCAAGGCCACCTATACACCCCTTGGCTATTTCTTCCTGTCCGATCCACCCGATATTCCGCTCCCGATCCCCGACATGCGGACGGTGGGCAGCCTTGCCCTCACCGATCCCAGCCCAAACCTGCTCGACACGATCGCGCTCTGCATGGATCGCCAGGAGTGGTATCGCTCCTATCTTCTCGACCAAGGGGCCGAACCCCTCCCGTTCGTGGGCTCGCTGGAGATGACGGTGTCGCCCAGGCTCGCGGCGGATCGCATGCGGGCAACGCTCGGCTTCGATGTCGACGCGCGCGCCGAGGCGAAGACGTGGGAAGACGCTCTGCGGCTCCTCGTCCGGAACGCCGAGGCCAGTGGCATCCTGGTCATGGTCTCCGGTGTCGTTGGGGCCAACACGCATCGGCCTCTCGATCCGTCCGAGTTCCGTGGGTTTGCCCTCGCCGATCCCTACGCCCCAGTCGTCTTCGTCAATGGCGCCGATGCGAAGAGCGCGCAGAACTTCACGCTGGTGCATGAACTGGTGCATATCTGGCTTGGGGGGTCGGCGCTCACGGGGGGCGCGGATCAGGGCGATGCGGTATCCGGTCAGGGGGCCTCGGTGCTGGAAGTCTGGGTCAACGCGGTCGCCGCGGAGCTCCTCGTTCCTGCCGGATCGCTAATGGAGGGGTTCGCGTGCGGCAGCGAGCTTGCCAGCGAGGCCCGTCGTCTCGCTCGGGAATTCAAGGTAAGCCCAGAGGTCATCCTCCGGCGCCTGCGTGATACGAACCTCATCTCTTGGGATGCGTGCGCCGAAACCCTTGCAACCCTCCGTGAGGCTGAGCAGCATCGGTCGACCAGTGGGGGGGATTTCTACAGGACCACGCCGGTTCGGGTCAGCCGTCCATTCGCACGGGCGGTCATCGCCAGCACGCTCGAGGGGCGAACGCTCTACCGCGATGCCTTCCGGCTCCTCGGATTCCGGAGCCAGAAGGCCTTTGATGGCCTGAGTCACGAGCTTGGGTTGGCCTAGGATGTACCTGCTCGACGCCAATGTGTTCATCGAGGCGAAGAACAGGCATTTCGGATTCGATATCTGCCCTGGCTTCTGGGAATGGCTCGTGTTGCGCCACCAGCAGGGATCGGTCTTCTCGATCGCGGCGGTCCGTGACGAGCTGCTGCGGGGGAATGATGCGCTGACCGATTGGACGCGATCGCTGCCCGATTCGTTCTTTCTCTCGCCGGATCAGCGCGCATTCCCGGTTCTGGCAATGCTGAGTTCGTGGGCTAGCTCACCCGCTGTCCGCTTCACTCAGGCTGCGACCGCCGATTTCCTCGCCTCGGCCGACTATCTCCTCGCGGCGCAGGCGCGGGCAGTCGGGTTCATCGTGGTGACCCACGAGCTCTCCAATCCCGCGTCGCGTCGGCGTGTGATGCTGCCAGATGCCTGTCTTGAGATTGGCGTATCAACCATTGGAGCGTACGAGTTCATGCGCCGGGAAGGGCTCCGCCTGATTCTGGACCCAACAATCACGAGAGCCCGATAGCTGCGATCGGCTCCGGTTCAGCCCCCTCCGTCCGCCGTTCTGCTGCCGCGATGGTGCGGGCGTGGAGCTTCGCGTAGAAGCCGTCCAGCGCCAGCAGTTCGGCGTGCGTGCCCTCCTCGACCACGCGACCCTCGTTCAGCACGACGATCCGGTCCGACCCCTCGATGGTCGAGAGGCGGTGGGCGATCACCAGCGTCGTCGTGCCGGCCATCAGCCGGTCGAGCGCGTCCTGCACCAGGGCCTCATTCGTGTTGTCCAGCGCGCTCGTCGCCTCGTCCAGGAGCAGGATCGGCGCCCGCTTCAGGAAGGCCCGCGCGATCGCCAGGCGTTGCCGCTGGCCGCCGCTGATGCCCGCGCCGTTGTCGCCGAGCTCCGTGTCGTAGCCCTGGGGCAGGCGGCGGATGAACTCGTCGGCCTGCGCCGCCTTCGCCGCCGCGACGATCTCCTCTTCCGTCGCGTCACGGCGCCCGTAGGCGATGTTCTCCCGCACGGTCGCCTTGAAGAGCTGCGCACCCTGCGCCACCAGGGCGGTCACGCCCCGCACCTCCTGCGAGGTCGCGTCGCGGGTGTCCACGTCGCCCAGGAGGACGCTCCCCGACCACGGCAGGTAGGAGCGCTGCAGCAACTCCACGATGGTGGTCTTCCCGGCGCCGCTGGGACCGACCAGCGCCACCGTCTGCCCCGGTTCGACCCGGAACGAGACCTCGTGCAGGACGGGAACCTCGCCATAGCCAAATGTCACCCGCTCCAGCGCGATGGTCGGGGGAATGGCGGCCAGCGATTCCGGCAACTCCGGCTCGGGCACGGTCGGGTCGCTGTCCAGGATCTCGAAGACGCGCGAGGAGGCCCCGCTCGCCTGCTTGAACTGCCCGAAGAGCGAGCTGAGCTGCCCGAAGTTCATGGCGATCTGGATGCCGTAGATCAGGAAGGTCGTGATCGTGCCGATCGTCGACTGCCCGGCGATCACCTGCCGGCCCGCGAACCAGACGACTCCCGCGATCCCGGAGAAGGCCAGCATCGAGATCAGGGCGACGTTCGCCGCCGAATAGCGGGCGTTGTGGATGGTGATTCCGAACAGGCTGCCGAGCGAGCGATGGTAGCGGTCCGACTCGTACTCCTCGGCGGTGAACGACTTGACGATGGGGAGGTTCGTGAAGACCTCGGTGGCTTGCGCGTTCACGGCGGCGAGCTGGTCCTGCCCGGCGGCGGCCAGTTTCTCCAGCTTTCGCCCGATCGTGATCGCCACCACCATAATCGCGGGCACGGAGACGAACATGAAGAGCGTCAGCTTCACGTCCAGCGCCACCATCACCACGATCGTGCCGACCAGCCCCAGCAGGCCGCTCAGCAGGGAGGGGAGCATCCCGGTGAAGACCGCTTGCAGGGTCGTGGTGTCGTTGGAGAGGCGGGAGGCGAGTTCCCCGCTGCGGTGGGTGGCGTGGAAGGGCGCATCGAGGGCGAGGATCTTGTCGAAGACCTGCTCGCGGATGCGCCGGATGATCGCCTGGCCGATGTAGGCGAGCTGATAGGAGTTGACGTAACTGGCGACCGCTCCCAGCGCGAAGATGCCGAGCAGGGTGAGGACGAGGGCGTTGAGGTCCGTCTTGCTGCCCGCCGCGACGACATCGCCGATGCCGCGCCCGATGAGCACGGGGAAGGCGAGCTGGGTGAGGCTGCTGAAGACGAGGGCGATCGCGGAGACGACCATCCGCCAGCGTACGCCGTGGGTGTAGTCCCAGAGCCGCCTCCACGGGAAGGCGCGGACGGTCTCCGCATTCAGCGGGATCGCGTTGTCCTCGTCGTTACCGCCGCCCCGCCGGGGTCTGCGTCGTTCACTCATGCTGCGTTGCACCTCCGCGCGACGAACGTCGTTCCGCGAAGTCTGCTGCATGTGGCCCACATCCGCACCTGACCGATGGCGCAGGCATGACAGCCTCAACACACCGCATTGACTTCGTGCCAGACCTTGGCGACAATAGAGGCATTGGATGGGCATTGATAGCCCATTGAAGGGGCAATGTCGTGGCAGTCGAGCATCGCGAACATGTCAGCATTACCGAATCGCATCGCCAAGCGATTCAGTCACCGATCTCGGAACTCGCAAGCACGCTCCAGACGGCGCTCTCTCGTCGCCTGACCGCCTATATCACCGGTGTGTCCGACGCCAAGACCGTCACCCGGTGGGCAAACGGCGAGGTCGCCGAGATTCGTGATTACGCCGTCGAGCAGCGACTCCGTACGGCCTACGAAATACACACCCTTCTGATGAACTACGAATCGGCGTCCACGGTGAAGGCATGGTTCATCGGCCTGAATCCGCAGCTGGATGACATCTCGCCTGCCCAGGCACTCCACGATGGCAGACTGGCCGAGGCCATGTCCGCCGCGCGTGCGTTCACCATTGGCGGCTGACCGTCATGCCCGATCACATCGCGACCGTTCCTCCTCCTGCAGGGGGTCTTTTCCGCATCGCACGCGGGCCGGAGAGCCCCTTTTCATTCGCAGACTGGGGAAGGGCCGGAGCTGACGGTACCTTCGGAAATCGCTTCGACGATCCGTCCGGACGTGACGGTATATCTCCCGACCAGCGATTTCGCGTCCTCTATTGCGCAACACACCTCGCGGCGGCCTTTGGCGAAACCATGTCCCGGTTCCGCGTCGATCCAGCCCTGCGAGCGGCGCTCGCGCGCATTGCCGATGACGAGCCGCTTGATGCTGCCATGCGGGGTGCCGTCGATCCAGACTTCCCCGATCATGGCCGACTGGACGCAACCTGGCTGTTTCGCCGCCGGATCGGGCACGTCTCGTTGCCGGCGTCATTGCGATTCGCCGACGTCGGTCATGCCAGTACGATCCAGTATCTGAACGACTGCTTCGCCGCAGATGTCCATGCCTACGGGCTCGACGAGCTTGACGTGAGTGCCCTCACCAGTCGCCATCGAGCCCTGACCCAGCGTGTCGCCCGGCATCTGTACGAGATGAAGGATGCATCCGGAAGACCGCTCGTGGCCGGTATCCGCTATATCTCCCGCTTTGGCGCGAACTGGGAATGCTGGGCGATCTTCGAAGGCCGCATTCCCGACCTCGATAGCATGGCCGCCCGTTCACTCCCTATTCATGCCGACACTCCGGATCTGCTGGATGTCGCGCGAATCTTCGGCCTGTCGATCGAGACACTGCCCGAGTCGGGCAGGTACTATCGTCCCTGGCAAGACGCATAGTCTGCATTTACTCCAGCCGCAGATGCGAGTCGGTAAGGGCGAGGTCGGCGGAGTGGTGCGTCACCAGCACGACAATCCGGTCCGCCAGGCCGGTGCGGAGGTCCGCCATCAGCGCGTCCGCCGACTCCCGGTCCAGGTGGGCGGTCGGCTCGTCGATCAGCAGCACGCCGGCCCGCGTCAGCACCGTCCGGGCGATCGCCACGCGCTGCCGTTGGCCCCCGGAAAGATGCGATCCCTGCGGGCCGATGGGCGTTTCCAGGCCTTCGGGAAGGTCCGCCAGCAGGCCGCCCAGCCCCACCTGCGCCAGCGCTGCCGTCATCTCCGCCTCGGAGGGCGCGTCCTCGCGGGACCGGGCCAGCAGCAGGTTCGCGCGGAGTGACGAGTCGAAGAGGTGCGCTTCCTGCGGGCACCAGGCGATGTGCATGCGGATCGTTTCCGGGTGCATGGCCGCCGTGTCCTGCGCGTTCAGGCAGTAGCGGCCCGCGCTCGGGCGCAGGAAGGCCTGCAACACCGTCAGGAAGGTCGATTTTCCGGAGCCGGATGGCCCCGTCACCGCCAGCCAGCGACCAGGCGCGGTGGATGCCGTCAGCTCGGAGAAGACGTCCCGCTCCATGCCCGGCCAGCGCGCGGCCAGGTCCTCCACTGCGAGGTCTCGAATCGCCGCGGCCTCCTCGGGACTCGTCCGGGAGGGGCGTTCCTGGCGGACTGCCGGTGTTTCCAGGGACCGTGCCGGGCGATCCCCAGGAGACGCATGCAGGAACCGCCCGAGCACGAGTTGCAGGGCCGGCCACTGCTGCACGGCGTCGCAGGTGGCGATGAAGGGGTCGATCAACGCCAGCGGCGTCAGCACCAGCACCGCCGCGACCTGGGGGGTGATCGCGCCATCACGCAGGGCGCCATGCGACAGCCACAGCATCGTCATCGCGGTCGCCGTGCAGGCGAGGATGACCAGGGCGTTGCCCAGCCCCAGCGCCCAGGCCGTGCGTCGCGAGGCGGCTGTCGCCTGGCGGTCCAGCCGGTCGAGATCCCGCAGGACCCGGCTGTCGACATCGTTCGCGTGCAGGTCCGGGGCGGCGGCGAAGAGCGATGCCAGCATGCGCGTGGTGCGGGAGTGCAGCCGGACCGTTCCTTCGCCCGCCGCGCGGTCGGCCTTCAGCGCCACCAGCGGCGCCACGACGAGGCAGACGAGTGCGCAGGCCAGCATCACCGGCACCGTCGCCGGGTGCAGGATGCCAAGGGCGACCGTCACGACCGCCGCCGTCGCGGCGCCGACCAGGGGCGGCATCACCACGCGGGGCGTCAGATCCCGCACGCGGTCGATGTCGCCGATCAGGTGATCGATCGCGCGGTCGCCGCGCAGGAAGCGGGCGATGGACGGTCCCTGGGCCGCCAGGTGCGTCCAGGTCGCGATCCGGAGGTCCGTCATCGCGGCGAAGACCGCGTCGTGCAGGCGGAGGCGTTCGAGGTAGCGGAAGATGCTCCGGCCGATCCCGAAGAAGCGGACGCCGACGATCGCGACCAGCAGGTAGAGGATCGGCGGTTGCTGGCTGGCCCGCACGATCAGCCAGCCGGAGACGGAGGTGAGGGCGACGGCGAAGAGCGCGGCGATCGTGCCCCAGAGGATCGCGAGCAGGAACCCGGCCCGCCACGGTTGCACGATCCGCATCAGGTCGCGCAGCGTGCCCTTCGACTCGCCGGGAGCGGTGCCGGCCGGGCGGATTGCCCTGACCGCCTGCGCCTCGCCGGGAGCGGCGCACGCCTCCGGCTGGGCGGGGAACGCGGATGTCGCGTCCGGCGCGTCCGGCTGCCCGCCCACCGGAACGACGCGATCGGCCAACGCCCGCACCTGGGCATCGTGCGCGACGAGCAGGATCGTCACCCGGCCCCGCAGGCTGGCGATCAGGTCCAGGACGAGCGACGAGGTGGCCGCGTCGAGGTGGGCGGTCGGCTCGTCGAGCAGGAGGAGGGTCGCGCCGGCGTCGATCCGGGCCAGGGCGCGGGCCAGCGCCACCCGCCGCAGCTCGCCCGGGCTCAGCTCCGCCGGATGCCGGTCGACCAGGTGCGCTGCGCCGGCCCGGTCCAGCAAGGCCAGCACCTCATCCCGCGCGAAGTCCTCCGTATGCCCGTAGAGCCGGATCTCCCCGCCGACCGTCTCCGCGAACGTCTCCGGATGCTGCGGCACCCAGGCGATCCCGTTCGCCGGGATGCCCTCGATCTGGCCACCCATGCGCACGGAGCCGTCGTCCGTCGTGCCGAGCAGCCCGGCGATGGCCGCCAGCGCGGTCGATTTGCCGCTCCCGCTGGGCCCGGCCAGCGCGATCACCTCACCCGGCGCGGCGGTGAAGGAGAGGCCATCCACGGCGGGATGCGCGCGATCCGCGTAGTGCACGCGCAGGTCGCGGACAGCGATGGTGGTCCGCGCCGGCTTGCCCTCAGCCGAGGTCCCGAGTGGTTCGGCAATCAGGATGGAGGCCTTCGGGGTGGACGCGATGCGTTCGGCCCGCTCCATCGCCTCGATCCCGTCCTCGGCGGCGTGGAAGGCGGCGCCGACCTCGCGGAAGGGGAGATAGCATTCCGGGGCGAGCAGCAGCGCCAGCAGCCCGGTCTCCAGCGACATGTCGCCGTGCACCAGCCGCACGCCGATGAAGACTGCCACGACCGCCACGGAGATCGTCGCGATCAGTTCCAGCGCCAGGGAGGAGAGGAACGCGACCTTCAGCGTCTCCATCGTCCGCCGGCGGTACCCCTCGGAGACCTCGCGCAGGGAGGCGACCTGGGCCTCGGCCCGGCCGAGCCCGACCAGGACCGGCAAGCCGCGCGTCAGTTCCACGAGCTGGTTGGAGAGGCGGGCGAGCGCATCCGCCGCCTCCGTCACCCGGTCCTGCGTGTAGGAGCCGATCAGGATCATGAAGACGGGGATCAGCGGTACGGTGAGCACGATCACGAGGGCGCTCACCCAGTCGGCCCAGAGGATGCGCGCGCCGATCAGCAACGGAATGGTCGCGGCGCTCACCAGGGCGGGGAGGAAGGTGCGGTACCAGGTGTCGAGGGCGTCGAGCCCGGTCGTGGCGAGGCTCGTCGTCGCGCCGACCCGTGCGCCGAGGTCGCGGCCACCCCGCGCGACCATGCGAACGGCCAGGCGATGGCGGATATCCGCCCTGGCATCGGTTGCTGCCCGGGCCGCGACGGCATCCGTCGCCCAGGATGCGGCCGCCCGCACCACGCCGCCGAAGAGGCCGAGCGCGACATCACGCCGCCAGTCGCCGCTGCCGCCGATGACCGCGACGATCCCGCCGGCGACGGCCTCCGCGATCATGACCAGGGCGAGGGCCTTCAGCGCGGCGAGAAAGCCGAGCACGACGATTGCCCGCTTGCCATCCGCCGAGAGATAGCGCAGGGGAGAGGCGGGACGGCGTCGTGCGGAGGGTGTGCTGGCTGGGGTGGGGGTGGGTGTTGTTCCGGAGGTCATGAATCCCGATTCTGTATGCGGTTGGGCGTGCCGATGTGCCTGACGGGGCACGTGCGAACAGGGGCCGGTTGCGGTGTGTCAACGCCCCGTCGTGATGGCGAGTGCAGCGATGGGCCGCGACGTTCACCCTGAGGAGACCATCTCGCCTAAGGGAACGTTCGCGGGGTGGGCGGGGAACCATAGCCCTGCCGCCTTCCATGCTAGTGCTGCGTCAAGCAAGATGGTCCACTGAGCAACGCCGAAGGGCTCGGTCGCAAGTGACCGCCTCAGGTCCCCGCGCATGCGTGGCCGCAGCCGCCGTATCGCATTGTGTCATCCCGAGCGGAGCGGGTTGCCTGAGACACGGTATTCGAGGCGGAGCGATGTCGCGGGATCAGCCTGCACACAAGGCGTCGTCCATGCACGGTGATCCCTCGACGCGCTTCACTGTCCATGCCCGGTTCGGTGCTGAGCCGCTCGCTCGGGATGACACGCAGTCCGGCTTTCCGGATAAGCGTCGAGGAGTCCTGTCCCGACTGGATGCTTCGCGTGGCAGGCGGTCCAGGCTCGCGTGGTGTGTCCCACCATCGTGGCGCGACCGTGGTTCGTGGGCGGCGCCGTCTGACGTGGTCCGAGACAGCATGCGGGAACCGATCGTTGGCGGGCGAGCCAGGGGCCCCGGGGTGCTCACGGGCTGGGCCACCACGAGGCCCCAGCCCGTGAGCATCCCTCGGAAGGGACGGCGAATGCGCTCCGCTAGTCTGCCGCGCCTTCCGCGTAGCGGCCATCGCCCACCTGCGCGATGATCTTGTGCGCGTCCGGGATGTTGGCTGTGCTGATCCGCTTGCGGAAGACCCAGTAGGTCCAGCCCTGGTAGAGCAGCACCACCGGCACGCCGAAGGCCGCCACGAACGTCATCACCTTCAGCGTGTAGGGGGACGACGAGGCGTTGTGGACCGTCAGGTCCCACGCGCCGTTCAGGGTGCTCGGCAGCACGGTCGGATAGACCGAGGCGAAGATCGCCGCGGCGCCGAGCACGATGAAGACGGCCAGCCCCAGGAAGCCCCGCTTCTCCTCACCCGCCTTCAGGTTGAGCCATGCGAAGGCCACCGCCGCCACCGCGCCGAGGATGGGCAGCCACGTCCACCACTTGCCGTTGTCGAACTGGACGATCAGCACCCACGCCACGATCGGCAGGAGCAGCACCGGCATCAGCCGCACCGCGAAATCGCGGGCGCGATGGCGGATCTCGCCGTCCGTCTTCAGCATGACGAAGGCCGCGCCGTGCACCAGGCAGAACCCGACCACCGCCAGGCCGCCGATCACCGCATCGACGTTCAGGAAGGTCAGCCAGTTGCCGTCGCGGTCGCCGTACTGGTCGATCGGCAGGCCGGTCGTGGTCAGCGCCAGCCCGGCGCCGACGCCGAACGCCGCCAGGAACGAGCCCAGCGCCATCGCCCAGGTCCAGAAGCTCGTCCATCGCTCGGAGTAGACCTTGCCCCGGTACTCGATCGAGACGGCGCGGAAGATCAGGCCCAGCAGGACCAGCGTCAGCGGGATGTAGAGGGCCGAGAAGAGGGCGGCGTACCAGAGCGGGAAGGCGGCAAAGGTCGCGCCGCCCGCGGTGAGCAACCAGACCTCGTTGCCGTCCCACACCGGGCCGATGGTATTGAGCAGCACGCGCCGCTCCTTCTCGTCGCGGGCGAGCAGCTTCATCAGCATGCCCACGCCGAGATCGAACCCTTCGAGGAAGAGGTACCCGGTCCAGAGGACCGCGATCAGGATGAACCAGAGCATTGGCAAGCTCATGTCAGACTCCCATTTCCACACCCGACGCGCATGAACCGCGGCTAGTACGCGAACGCCAGGACATCGTCGGCCTTCCGGCGTTCCTCCGGCGTCGGCTCGTGCTGCACCAGTTCCGGCATCGCGGAGGGAACGCCGCCGCGGGTGTACTTCCTGATCAACCCGATCTCGACCAGGGCCAGCGCCCCGTAGACCAGGGTCAGCGCCACCAGCGAGAAGAGGATCTCCCCGGCGGAGACGCCCGGCGAGACGGCGGCTGCCGTGAACATGAACACCCCGTCGATGCCGGTCGGGTTCGGGGCCACCACGAAGGGCTGGCGGCCCATCTCGGTGAAGATCCAGCCGGAGGCATTCGCGATGAACGGCAGGAGGATCGCGGCGACTCCCAGCCGCATCAGCCAGGTGGCGGACGGGACGGTTCCCTTGCGGGTCAGCCACCAGGCGAGGATGCCGCCGAACATCGAGATGATGCCGAAGCCGATCATGGCGCGGAAGCCCCAGTAGGTGACGGGCATCAGGGGAACGTAGCTGATCTCCTGGCCGGCCCGGGCGCCGAGGCGCGGATCGTCCGGGAGGTTGGTGCCGTACCGCTCCTGGTAGATCGGCACGAGGTCGCTCACGCCCTTCACATCGGTGTCGAAATCGCCGTGGGCAAGGAAGGAGAGCAGGCCCGGAATCGCGATCAGGGTCGTCACGTCGTCGCAACTGTTGGAGCGCAGGTTGCCGATGGTGAGGATGGAGAGTGCGCCGCCGTTCTCGCAGGCGGCCTCGGCGGAGGCCATCTTCATCGGCTGCTGCTGGAACATCAGCTTCGCCTGCTGGTCCCCGGTGATGGCGACCGCAATCCCCGCCACGATTGCCACTACCGCGCCGATGCGCAGGGACTTGATCCAGACGGTGTGATCGGTCTTGTCCCGTCCGGGGATCTCCGGATGATCGCCCACGATCACGCGGCCGTCCGCATCGACGGTATCGACGCCGTCCGCGCGTCGCCGCCAGAGGTGATACCAGGCGACGCCCACCAGCAGGGCCGCCCCGACCGCGAACGATCCCGCGATGACGTGGGGGTAGGCGACCAGCGCCGTGTTGTTCGTGAAGACCGCCCACGCATCGTTCATGCGGGGCCGGCCATTGACCAGTTCGATGCCGACCGGATGCTGCATCCACGAGTTGGCGACGATGATGAAGTAGGCGGAGAGGATGGACCCGATCACCGCCGCCCACAGCACGCCCAGGTGCAGCTTCTTCGGCAGGCGATCCCATCCGAAGATCCAGAGGCCGAGGAAGGTCGACTCGATGAAGAAGGCCAGCAGCGCCTCCATCGCCAGCGGCGCCCCGAAGACATCGCCCACGAAGCGGCTGTAGTCGCTCCAGGCCATGCCGAACTGGAACTCCTGGACGATGCCGGTGACGACGCCCATGATGAAGTTGATGAGGTAGATCTTGCCCCAGAACTTCGTCATGCGCAGGTAGTGCTCGTCGCCGGTGCGATACCACATGGTCTGGAAGATGGCGACCAGCGGTCCCAGCCCGAGCGTGAGCGGCACCATGAAGAAGTGGTAGACGGTGGTGATGCCGAATTGCCACCGTGCGATATCGAGCGCATCCATCGCGATCCCCCCATGAGGTCGGCGCCTGCCACGAGGCCGGTCGGGCGCGGAAACGCTCCCCAAACAGGCCAGTCATAGACATAGTGTAGGACGGGATGGCCGCAGCGTGTGCCGGGAAGATTGCCAGAACGGCGACCGGTTTCTGGGCAAAACCGCTACGCGGGGCCTGTGCCGGATCGGGGTCTTCCCGACAGCCGCCAGGGTTTCGTGCCCTTTCGCCCGCACCGCCAGCCGCCGGGCTGGCTGAAGGCACCTCCTGTGGTACCTGCGCCGTGCGTGCTCCGCGGCGTCTCCGGCACGCACGGCGCAGACGCCTGCGTCATCGTGATTTCTATCCGGATATCAACAATATCAATATCGAACCGGCGTGAATATCAAACTCGACATGAAATACCTTGTGATTCGTTGACAGCAGCGTACTCCGGGTGTACGATCCTCTCACGTTCATCGCGGGGGCCGGCGCGAACCCTGGGTCCTGCCATCCTGGCCGCCAGCAGCATCCCGCTCCGGAGGGGCGGATCGTATCCGGCCGTGACACAGAATCGACACATGCCGGTCACACCCTGCTCGCATCGGGTCCCTACAGTACGTCAGCGATACTTCCGATCCGCTGTTCCTCCCGGGTTGAATCCGGAACGTTCCCGTCCTGATCGCCCCCTAGACTCAATCCTGTGGCATTACCCCCATCGACCCGCTCGCAGCCGACCGGGTTGGAGCGTCGTGCGTCCGCGCGCACGCCCCCTTCGCCCCGCAAAGGAGTTCTCGTGAACGCATCCACTGCCGTCCGCGTCGAAGGATTGCGCAAGTCCTTCGGGAAGACCGAGGCGCTGGCAGGCGTCGATCTCCAGGTGCCGACCGGCGCCGTGCTCGGCCTGCTCGGCCCGAACGGGGCGGGCAAGACGACCACGGTCCGCATCCTGACCACGCTCCTGAAGCCCGATGCGGGCACCGCCGAGGTGGCGGGGGTCGATGTCCTCGCCCATCCGGAGAAGGTGCGATCGCTGATCGGCCTCACCGGGCAATACGCCGCGGTCGACGAGATCCTGACGGGCAAGGAGAACCTCGTCATGTTCGGCCAGCTCTACCGGCTCAGCCACCGCTCGGCGGTGAAGCGCGCCGACGAGTTGCTGGAGCGCTTCCATCTCACCGACGCCGCCAATCGCACGCTGAAGACCTATTCCGGTGGCATGCGGCGCCGGCTCGACCTCGCTGCCAGCCTGATCGTCGCGCCGCCGGTGCTCTTCCTCGACGAACCGACCACCGGCCTCGATCCGCGCAGCCGCAACGACATGTGGGAGGTCATCGCCGACCTCGTCGCCGATGGCGCCACGGTGCTGCTCACCACCCAGTACCTGGAGGAGGCCGACAAGCTCGCTGACACCATCGTCGTGATCGATCACGGCCGGGTGATCGCCGAGGGCACGGCCGACCAGCTCAAGACGCAGGTTGGCGGCGAGCGGCTGGCGATCGGCATCCCGAGCGGCGCCAGCCTGGACCAGGCCGAACGCGCGCTTCGCTCCCTCTCCGGCGCCGATGGCGACCGTGACGGCGGTGTGCAGATCGACCAGGAGGCGCATGTCCTCACGGTGCCGTTCCCGGCGGGGGCCAAGGGGTTGCCGGAGGCCGTCCGCGAACTGGACGCCGCCGGGATCGAACTCGCCGATCTCGCCCTGCGCCGCCCGACGCTGGACGATGTCTTCCTCACCCTGACCGGACGCCCCGCCGAAGAAGTCGCTGTCGCTGCTTCCACGTCGCAGGAGAAGGCCGCATGAGCAGCCGCACGAGCAACCAGACCCTCGCCGCTCCCGCATCGTCTTCGGCGATCGCGAGCGGGGCCCGACCGCGCAGCCACGCCGTGGACCTGGAGATGGTCCACCACAACCGGCTGGTCAGCGTCCTCACCGATTCGTTCGTGCTGGCGCGGCGCAGCCTGATGAAGATCCCGCGCCAGCCGGACTGGCTGATGGGCGCGACGATCCAGCCGATCATGTTCCTGCTGCTCTTCCGCTACATCTTCGCCGGCTCCATGCAGTACGCGATGCCGCCAGGCGTGAGCGCCGTGAACTACCTGGTCGCCGGGATCGTGGTGCAGGGCATCGTCTTCGGTTCGATCAACACCGCCCTCGGCCTCGCGACGGACGCGAAGGAGGGACTGATGGACCGCTTCCGCGTCCTGCCGATGACACGATCGTCGGTCCTGCTGGGGCGCATCCTGGCGGATACGATCCTGATCGTGATCGTCACCACCATCACGCTGCTGGCAGGGCTGGCGGTCGGGTTCCGGCCGAACGGCGATGTGCTGGACTGGATCAAGGCGATCGGCCTGATGCTCCTGCTCTCGTTCGCGCTGTCGTGGGTGGGGGCGATCATCGGCCTTGGCCTGAAGAGCATCGAGGCGGTGAGCTCCATCGGCCTGATCTGGATCTTCCCGTTCACCTTCATCAGCAGCGCCTTTGCCCAGCCGAGCACCTTCCCGGGCTGGATGCAGGGCTTCGCGAAGAACCAGCCGTTCACCCTCGTCGTCGATTGCGTGCGGGGCTGGCTGACCGGGTATCCGGAGGTCGGCAACAAGGGCCTGATCGCGACCGGGTGGCTCGTCGCCCTGATCGCGGTGGCGGTGCCGATCGCGGTCTGGACCTACGAGCGCCGCGCCAGGGCCTGACCCTTCACTACGACCACTGACGGCTGGACGCCGTCACCCCTCTCGATGGCGTCCGGCATCTCCACTATCCCCGGCATCACGCCCGCCGATGGCCAGCACCATCGCCGCCGGGCGTGATGCC
>Ga0182740_1001530_pt1 | contig 15490 bp, 15 predicted proteins | sample eDN5th37CKraftBY_FD_128872 | JGI IMG/M metagenome (GOLD analysis project Ga0182740, IMG submission 128872) | Enriched backyard soil microbial communities from Emeryville, California, USA - eDNA 5th pass 37_C Kraft BY (version 2) (version 2) | ecosystem: Environmental > Terrestrial > Soil >...
CTCCGGGCCGATTTGGGATTGAGGATGCGGCCCGCCGCGCAGACGGCGAGCATGCGCCGGACCCGGATCTCCGCCGTCGCGGCATCGACGCCAACCTCGACAAAGTGGCCGGCGAAGGTCGATTGCTGGTGCTTCTTGGCCAGGTCGCCATATTCGATCATGTCCTCTGCGACGATTTCGCCGCCGCGTGCGGCGTCGGCCAGAGGCACGCTCCGGTTGCCGGAGCGCACCTCGTTGTCCACGAACACGGCCTCGGCGGAGTTGAAGCCGAGCTTCGTGGCCACGGCCTCACGCAGCTTCACGCAGGCGGCATAGACTCCGGCGGTGGAGTTGTTGGCGCCCCATTGCCCACCGGACCCGGCCGATGCCGGAAAGGCTGAATCGCCGAGCCGGACATTCACCATCTCCAGGGGAACCCCCATCATCTCGGCCGCCGTCTGGGCGAGGATGGTGTAGGAGCCTGTCCCAATATCCGTCATGTCGGTTTCGACCGTCACCACGCCACGTCCATCGAGGCGAACGCGGGCCGCCGACTTGGTCAGCAGGTTGTTGCGGAACCCGACCGCCATGCCGTATCCCACGAGCCAGCGACCGTCCCGCATCTGGCCCGGCTCTTGCGGCCGCTTGTCCCAGCCGAAGCGCTCGGCGCCGTGGCGCAGGCACCCGACCAGATCCCGATGCGAGAAGCGGCGTTCCGGCTTCTCTGGGTCGACCTGAGTATCGTTGATGATGCGGAACTGGACAGGATCGAGTCCGAGCTTCTCGGCCATCTCATCCATGGCGATTTCAAGAGCCAGCATGCCCGGCGCCTCTCCCGGTGCCCGCATGGCATTGCCTTCCGGGAGATCGAGATGCGCAAGGCGCATCGCCGTCAATCGGTTCGCCCCCGCATACAGCAGCCTTGTCTGATCGACCGCCGTCTCGGGCTTGCCGTCAGGAAGATTGCCCGAAATGCTCTCGTGCGCGATCGCCGTGATCGTGCCGTCAGGGTTCGCCCCGATACGGATGCGCTGGATCGTCGCCGGGCGATGGGTGGTGTTGTTGGCGATCAGCGGGCGGGTCAGTGCCAGTTTGACGGGCCTTCCCGCGGCTTTGGCCCCGAGAGCCGCCAGAACCGCATCGGCACGGATGAAGAGCTTTCCTCCGAAGCCCCCACCGACATAGGGCGCATCGAGACGCACATTCGCAGCCGGAATGCCGAGGATCTTGGCGATGCTGCCCTTGCCCCAGGCAATCATCTGGTTCGAGGTCCAGAGGGTGAGCTTGTCGCCGTCCCATGCCGCAATCGTGGCATGGGGCTCCATCATGGCGTGGCTCTCGTCGGACGTCTTGTAGCTCTCATCGAGCTTGACTGGCGCAGCGGCGAAAGCCTCTTCGAAATCACCGACCCGGGCTTCGCGTGGTGCCCCGCTGCCCTCGCCGCTGTCGCTTGAGACCGGCTCTGCATGCGGCGCCTCGGCCGCGAGGTCGTACTTGCCGGGCTCCCGCTGATAATCGACCCGGATCAGGTGTGCCGCCGCGCGGGCCTGCTCGAAGGTTTCCGCCACGACGACCGCGATCGCCTGATGGTAATGCTGGATGACCGGCCCGCCGAACAGGTAGGCCGCATTCATCCGACCTCTTCCCAACCGAGGCATGTCGAGCGTCGTGACGATGGCCAGCACGCCGGGAGCGTTCCGAGCCTCGTCCAGATGCATGGCGGCGACGCGCCCCTTGGCGATCGCGGAGCCAAGCACGAAGCCGTAGGCCTGGTTCGGCACCGCGTCGTGCCGCTCATAGGCATAAGGAGCTGTGCCCGTGGTCTTGTACTTGCCGTCGATGCGGTCGGTCGGGCGCCCGACGACCCTGAGTTGATCGATAGGATTTTGACCGGCAGGAGTGTCGAACTTCATGGCTCAGGCCCTTGCCTCTGTCAGCACTGCCGCGAGGGTGCGCTCGACGAGCGGACGTTTGAAAGCATTGTCAGGGGTCGGTTTTGCTCCGGCGAGAAGCGCCTCTGCCGCGGCCTTTGCGCCGCGAGACAGTTCCGCATCCGCTGCCTCGATCCGCCAGGGCTTGTGCGCCACGCCGCCGAGGGCCACACGCCCGGTCCCGTCCTGCTGCACGATGGCCGCGACCGAGATCAGGGCGAAGGCATAGGAAGCACGGTCCCGGACCTTGCGGTAGATCTGCTTGCCTCCGACCGGGGGCGGCAGGGTGACGGCCGTGATCAGTTCGCCAGGCTCGAGCACGGTCTCGATATGGGGTGTGTCACCGGGAAGGCGGTGGAACTCGGCGATCGGAATCGCCCGCGTCGCGCCGCCGGCATCGACCGTCTCGACCGTTGCATCGAGTACACGCATGGCAACGGCCATATCGGATGGGTGGGTCGCGATGCAGGCCTCGCTCACTCCAATGATCCCGAGTTGTCGGCTCACTCCGTCCAAAGCCGAGCAGCCGGATCCCGGCTCGCGTTTGTTGCAGGGCTGTGACGTGTCGTAAAAATAGGGACAGCGCGTGCGCTGCAGCAGATTGCCCGCCGTTGTCGCCCGGTTGCGCAGCTGCCCGGAGGCCCCGGCGAGGAGCGCCCGCGACAGGACACCGTAATCACGCCGGATCCGCTCGTCGGCTGCGAGATCGGTGTTGCGCATGAGAGCCCCGATGCGCAGACCGCCCTCGGGCGTCGGCTCGATCCGGTCGAGCTTGAGGCTGTTGATGTCGACAAGATGGGCGGGTGTCTCGATCTGAAGCTTCATCAGATCGAGCAGATTCGTCCCGCCCGCGATGAACTTGGCGCCGGGATGACGCGCGATCGCCGCGGCGGCCTGTGCCGGCGAGCTGACGCGCTCGTAGGTGAAGGCCTTCATCCTTGTCTCTCCGCGACTTCAGTGATGGCTTCGACGATGTTGGAATATGCGCCGCAGCGGCAGATGTTTCCGCTCATGCGCTCGCGCAGCTCGGACTCGGTCAGATGGACCGGCGCGAGGAGGTCGGCCGTGACGTGGCTCGGGATGCCGGCCTTGATCTCCTCCAGCATCGCGACGCTCGAGCAGATCTGGCCTGGCGTGCAGTAGCCGCATTGATAGCCGTCGTGCTTGATGAACGCTTCCTGCATCGGATGAAGATTGTCGGGTTGGCCCAATCCCTCGATCGTGGTGATCTCACCGCCTTCGTGCATGACGGCGAGCGTCAGGCAGGAATTGATCCGACGCCCATCCACGATCACCGTGCAGGCGCCGCACTGGCCGTGGTCACAGCCCTTCTTGGTGCCCGTCAGGTGAAGGTTCTCGCGAAGAAGGTCGAGAAGGCTCGTACGGGTATCGACGTTCAGCGTGTGAGATTGCCCGTTCACTTTGAGGGAAATCTGGAGCTCCACGGTCCTCTCGCCAGATTCCGGTTGCGCCATCGCGGCGCCCGGAAGGGCCGGTAGGGCCGCGCATGCGCCGGCGCCGACCATCAGATCGCGCCGGTTCAGATCCACGTCGTCCGAACCCACCATTTTCGGTCTCCAGTCTGTCGAGGATTTGACGATACCAGGAATGGCTCGCCCACACCCACAATGCCCCGCGCATCTCGCCGAACGCCTCCACCGCCCGATCAGTTCCGGTAAAAGGCACTGCGACTTTCAATACCCCTCTGTGGGATATGGCTGACGAGGCCTACAAGAACCTATCAGCGCGTGGAGCAAATTCCTAGATCGGACATCAGCCCGCGCAAGCTGAACAGCGGCGACCTCACGCGATGCCGAGATAGGCCGCCTTGATCTGAGGATCAGCGAGCAGCGTGGAACCGGCGCCGCTATGCGCGACCTTTCCGGTCTCCAGCACATAGCCGCGATCCGCAATCGCCAAGGCCGCGCTGGCGTTCTGCTCGACGAGGAGAACCGTGATGCCGTCCTTCTTCAGGGACACGATGGCATCCAGGATCTGGTCGACGAGGAGCGGCGACAGGCCGAGCGACGGCTCGTCCAGCAGCAGGAGCTTCGGGCGCCCCATGAGGGCGCGGCCGATGGCGAGCATCTGCTGCTGACCACCCGACAATCCTCCCGCCAGGAGATGCCGCTTCTCGGCCAGGATCGGGAACATGGCGAAGATGCGGTCGCGATCCCGATCGATTTCCTTGTCGCGGCGCCTGTAGGCCCCCAGCCGCAGGTTATCCTCGACGGTCAGGGGTCCGAAGACCTGCCGCCCTTCCGGCGACTGCGTCATGCCCAGTTCCACCCTCTTGTGAGGTTGCAACCGGTCGATGCGTTGACCGTTGAACCGGATCTCGCCGCCGGTGATCGGCTGAACGCCCGAGAGCGTGCGAAGCAGCGTTGTCTTGCCAGCCCCGTTCGAGCCGACCAGCGCGACGATCTCGCCGGCCTGGACGTCGAGATCGATGCCCTTGAGCACCTCGATCCGGCCATAGGCGCTGCGCAGGTTTCTCACCTCAAGCACGGGCAGCCTCCCGTGCGCCGTGCTGTCCCAGATAAGCTTCAAGGACCCTCGGGTCATCGCGCACCTCCCGCGGTGTTCCCTCGGCGAGCGGCCGCCCGCGCTCCAGCACGAGGATCCTGTCGGAGATCTTCATCACGAGCTTCATGTCATGCTCGACAAGGACGACGGCGACGCCCCGGTCGGCAACTTGCTTGATCAGGTGGTCAATCTCCTCCGTCTCCACCGCGTTGCAACCAGCGGCGGGCTCGTCGAGAAGAAGCACGCGCGGCTCGGCAGCAAGGGCACGCGCGATCTCGAGCCGCTTGCAGGCACCATAAGGCAAGGAGCCCGCCGGCACATCGGCCGCGTCCTTCAGGCCGACATCGGCGAGGAGATCGAGCGCCGCCGCCCGGGTCTCGCGATTCTGGCGCGTGACGGAGGGCGTTCTGAACAAGGCCGGAAGGAGGCTGCACTTCTCCCGCAGATGGCGGCCCACCATCACGTTCTCGCAGGCGGTCATCCGCTGAAAGATCTGCAGGTTTTGGAACGTGCGGGAAAGCCCACGCGCGGCGAGCTTGTGAGGGGGAAGCCCCGTCACGTCCTCACCGGCCAGTTGGATCGATCCGCGACCGGCGACATAGACACCGGACACGATGTTGAAGAGCGTCGTCTTGCCGGCCCCGTTGGGTCCGATGATCGACAGGATCTGCCCGGGGCTGACCGAGAAGCTCACGCCGTCCACGGCCTTCACGCCGCCGAAGGAAATGCCGATGTCCGAGGCTTGCAGGATCGTCATCAACGGGTCCTCCGGATCAGCAGGCTCGACACGCTCGGCACGATGCCGTTGCGCATGAAGATCATCGCCACGATGATGATGAGGCCCAGCAGGAGATGCTCGTATTCCTGGAAAATCGTCAGAGCCTGCGGAAGCGTGATGAGCACTGCAGCGCCGACGATGCTCCCGACCACCGATCCAAGACCGCCCAGCACGACGATGGTGACGAGCTCGACCGAATGCAGGAAGCCGGCCTGGTCCGGATTGATGAAGCCGTTCATGAAGGCAAGGGCAGAACCAGCGAACGAAGCATAGACGGCGGCGATTACGAAGGCCTGCAGCTTGAAGCGGGCCACGTCGACGCCGACCACCTGCGCGGCGACTTCGCTGTCATGAAGCGCGCGGAACGCGCGTCCGGTCGGCGTCTCGTCGAGATTGAGCGCAATCCAGGTTCCGACGAGCAGGAGACCGCCGGTGACCCAATACCAGGCATAGGAGCCGCTCACGCGCCAGCCGAAGAGCGTCAACCGTTCGACCGGCATGCCGTCCGGCCCGCCCGTCCAGCGGCTCTCCGTCGTGATGATAAGGGCGACGAGAACGCCGAGGCCGAGCGTCGCGATGGCGAGATAATGCCCTTTCAGCCGCAGGATCGGGCGTCCGACCAGATAGGCGAGAATGCCCGAGAGAACCGCGCCGACGAGCAGCGCGGCCCAAGGAGGAATGCCGAGATGCGTCGGCCCGATCGCCACCGCATAGGCGCCGATGCCGAAGAACGCCGCATGCCCCAGGCTGACCTGACCGGCCTGCCCCATCAGGACGTTGAGGCCGATGGCGGCGAGCGCCGAGACCCAGACGAGCGAGGCCACGCGGAAGTAATAGCTCGACGGAAAGATGAGCGGCAGCGCGGCGATCACCGCCGCCAGCACGATGAGCGTGATGAAGCGCTGGTTCAGGAGTGCCCGCATGTCTACACCCTCTCCACGACTCGGCGCCCGAACAGGCCCTGAGGAGCCGCGAACAGAACGATGAGAATAACGACGAACGCGAAGGCATCCTTATAGGTCGAACTGATGTAGCCGGCGCCGAATGCCTCCAGCAGACCCAGCAGTAGACCGCCCACGACGGCGCCGACCGGATTGCCCATCCCACCCAGCATGGCGGCGGCGAATCCCTTCAGGGCCAGAAGCGTACCGACATCGTAGCTCGTCAGCGTGATCGGCGTCACGAGGATGCCGGCAATGGCCCCGATGGCGGCGGAGCCACCGAATGCCAACGCCATGATCGTACTGGTGTTGATTCCGACGAGACGCGCCGCGAGGCGGTTCGCTGCCGTTGCCAGCACGGCTTTGCCGGTGATCGTATGTTCGAGAAATACATAAAGCGCGAGCACGACGACCGCCGTTCCGCCCAGCACCCAGAAGCTCTGCGGCTGAACGGCCGCGCCCAGCACGTCGACCGGCGTGTCGCCCGTGAAGGCGGGAAGCTTGTGGAACTGCTTGTCGAAGACGATGGCCGCGAGACCGCGCAACAGGATCGATGCGCCGATGGTGATGATGATGAGGGTCACGGCCGACGCCCCGCGCGCCGGTTCGATGGCGAAACGGTGCAGCAAAAGCCCGATCACGACAGCCGCACAGATGGCGATGAGAGCCGCCAGCGGAAGCGGCACGCCGGCCGCCGACGCGAATACCGTCACCATGCCGCCGAGCATGACGAATTCGCCTTGGGCGAAATTCACCACGCCCGATGCATTATAGACCAGGGTGAATCCGAGTGCGACCAGCGCATAGACGGCTCCCACCGTCAGACCGGAAATGAGGAACTGGAGGAACTCGGCCATGATGCTGCCCTGCGACATTCAGGTTGCAGAACGGGAGGCTGTTCGCCAGCCTCCCGTTCGATCGAATGCATGGAAGGATCAGCTTCCCGCAGCAACCAGGTTCCAGTCGCCGCCCTTGATCTCGAGCATGCGGAACGCCGATAGGTCGAGGCCGAGGTGATCGGTGGCCGACATGTTCACGATGCCGCCGGTGCCGACGAAGCCCTTGGTCTTTTCGATCTCGTCGCGGATCTTCTGGGGATCGGTCGAATTCGCGCGCTTCATGGCCTCGACCAGGATGAAGAGGCCGTCATAAGCGTGACCGCCGAAGGTCGAGACCGGCTGCTTGGTCGCGCCCTCGTAGGCCTGCTTGTATTCCGTCACGACCTTCTTCTGCGGGTCGCTCTCCGGCAGCTTGTCGCCGACGAGGAGGGCTGCGGCCGGCAGGCGAACGCCTTCCGCAGCAGCGCCGGCCAGATCAATGAAGCTCTTTGAAGCGACGCCGTGGCTCTGGTAGAACGGGATGCCGGTCATGCCGAGCTGGGCGTAGTTGCGCGTCACGATGGCAGGTCCCTGGCCGAAACCGGGATTGACCACCGCCTGCACGCCAGCCGTGTTCTTGATCTTCGTGAGCTGAGCGGTCATGTCGCTGTCGCGCGGACCGTAGTTCTCGTCGATGAGAATCTCCATGCCGTAATTCGGCGCCACCTTGACGCATTGCGCCCGCATGGAAGCACCGAAGCCGTCCGTGCCCGAGATCATGCCGATCTTGGTGAGGTTGCGCTTCTTCAGATCCTCGAAGATCTTCTCGCACGCCATCTTGTCCGTATGCGGCGTCTTGAAGACGAACTTGCGCAACGGATCGATCACCTCGATGGCACCGGCAAGCGAGATGAAGGGAACCTTGGCTTCCTCGAAAACCGGGATCATCGCCATGGTGCTGCCGGTGGTCGTGCCGCCGACCATGGCGATCACCTCGTCGTCCTCGATCAGCCGGGTCGCGAAGGTGCGCGCCTTGTTGGCATCGCCACCGTCGTCATAGATCACGAGTTCGATCTTCTTGCCGGCAACGCCGCCGGCCGCATTGATCTTGTCGACATAGAGCCGCAGCGTCTTGTCTTCCGGCTCGCCGAGAAAGGACGACGGCCCGGTGACCGAGAGCACCGACCCGATCTTCACGGTGCCCTGGGCGAGCGCGCCCTGCGAGACGCCGAACGCCATGACGCCGGCGACCAGGAGTGATTTGAGAGCGGTTTTCGATTTCATCTGTTTCCTCCGGTTTTGTTGTCGTTCTCTGTTTTTATTGTTGCGCAATGGCTCAGGCCACCAAGAGCCCGCGCATCATTGCGAAAAAGGAGCGATCAGAATTCCGCGAAGCCGGCGTAACTTTGCATGCGGATCCCGTCGGCCGTCAAAGCATGCCATCCCGCTTATGCCCCTGAAGGAACGGGTATTAGCGCATTGACGCTGTTTCCTCCATCAATATAATTGACCGGACGGTTGGTCAATAGTAAACAAGTCGCAAGACCACCCGCTTGCCATCAGCGAAAATTCGGGAGGCCATGGTGGAGAACGATCTCATCGTCACGGAGCGTCGCGAGGGCTATCGCGTCCTCGTCCTCAACAGGCCCGACCGCCTGAACTCCTTCAACGAGTCCATGCATGCGGCCCTGATGTCCGCCCTGCTCGACGCCGAAGCGGACGAGAGCTGCCGCGCCCTCGTCCTCACAGGCGCCGGACGGGGGTTCTGCGCCGGTCAGGATCTGTCGGACAGGGTCTTCAGCCCTGGACAGGTTCCGGATCTCTCCTCCACTCTGGAGCGCCTCTACAATCCGCTCGTGCGCAAGCTCCGTGCGCTGCAGATGCCCGTCATCTGCGCGGTGAACGGCGTTGCCGCGGGAGCCGGCGCCAACATCGCGCTCGCGTGCGACATCGTCCTGGCGGCGCGCTCGGCCAAGTTCATCCAGGCCTTTTCCAAGCTCGGCCTCGTGCCCGATTCAGGAGGCACCTGGTTCCTGCCGCGCCTCGTCGGACCGGCGCGGGCACGGGCTCTCGCACTTCTCGCCGAGCCGGTTCCGGCGGAGCAGGCGGAAGCCTGGGGCATGATCTGGAAAGCGGTCGACGATGCCGCCCTGATGGACGAGGCTCATCGCCTTGCCGCTCACTTCGCCGTTCAGCCGACCATCGGCCTCGGGTTGATCAAGCAGGCACTCGATGCCTCCGAGACGAACGATCTCGACCACCAGCTCGATCTCGAACGCGACCTCCAGGGACAGGCCGGACGCACGCCGGATTATATCGAAGGCGTCACGGCGTTCTTCGAGAAGCGGCAACCGAAATTCACCGGGAGAGCCTGATGGACACGCGTTCCACCCACGCGGACGACGCCTCCCGCAAGATCGCCGAAGCCTGCGCCGAGACCATGTGGGCAGAGGATCAGGCGAGCCAGGGGCTCGGCATGGTGATCGAGCGCGTGTCTCCCGGCGAGGCCGTCCTGTCCATGACGATCCGTCCCGACATGACGAACGGCCATGGCATCTGCCACGGCGGCTTCATCTTCACGCTGGCCGACTCGGCCTTCGCGTTCGCCTGCAACACCTACGATCAGCGCACGGTCGCGCAGCATTGCGCGGTGACGTTCCTGCAGCCGGGCCGGCGGGGCGACAGGCTCACGGCCCACGCGGTCGAACGCAACCGCTCGGGCCGCTCCGGCATCTATGACGTGACCGTCCGCGACGGCAAGGGTGAGGTCGTCGCCGAGTTCCGCGGGCACTCGCGCACCATCGCCGGCACGCTTCTCGGCTCAGACACCTGAATAAGAACGAACGAATGGGAGGTTCCATTGCTTCAGATCCCAAATCGCAAGCTGTCCGAGCTCAAGCCTCAACCGACCCAGCTCGATCGTTTCGAACTCGCATCGCGGGATGAGCTTGCCGCCTGGCAGCGCGAGCGCCTCGCCTGGTCCTTGCGCCATGCCTATGAGAACGTGCCGCACTACAAGGCGAAGTGCGACGCGGCAGGCGTTCATCCGGATGACTTCAAGGATCTGAGCGACCTCGCCAAGTTCCCCTTCACCACCAAGGCTGACCTGCGGGACAATTATCCCTTCGGCATGTTCGCCGTTCCGCAGAACCAGATCGCCCGCGTGCATGGCTCGTCCGGCACCACCGGCAAGCCCACGGTCGTAGGCTACACCAAGGGCGACATCGACACCTGGGCCGACGTGGTCGCCCGCTCGATCAGGGCGAGCGGCGGCCGCCCGGGCATGAAGGTGCATGTGGCCTATGGCTACGGCCTCTTCACCGGAGGGCTGGGCGCGCATTACGGCGCCGAGCGCCTCGGCTGCATGGTGATCCCCATGTCGGGCGGCATGACGGAGCGCCAGGTGCAGCTCATCCAGGATTTCCAGCCCGACATCATCATGGTCACGCCGTCCTACATGCTGGCGATCCTCGACGAGTTCAAGAAGCAGGGTCTTGATCCCCGCCAATCCTCGCTGAAGGTCGGCATCTTCGGCGCCGAACCCTGGACGAATGCCATGCGCACGGAGATCGAGGAGGCCTTCGACATCCATGCCGTCGACATCTACGGCCTGTCCGAGGTCATGGGGCCGGGCGTCGCCTGCGAATGCGTGGAGAGCAAGGACGGGCTGCACATCTGGGAAGACCATTTCTATCCCGAAGTGATCAACCCGGTGACGGGCGAAGTCCTGCCGGACGGTGAGGAAGGCGAACTCGTCTTCACGTCATTGACCAAGGAAGCGATGCCCGTAATCCGCTACCGCACCCGCGACCTGACGCGTCTCCTGCCCGGCACGGCACGCAGCATGCGCCGCATGGAAAAGATCACCGGCCGCACCGACGACATGATGATCATCCGGGGCGTCAACGTCTTCCCGACCCAGATCGAGGAGAAGCTCCTCACAATTCCAGCCCTGTCGGGGCATTACCAGATCATCCTGACCCGCGAGGGCCGGATGGACCAGATGGAGATCCGCGCCGAGATCCGGCCGGACGCGGATTATCCGGAAACCCGCAAAGCCGCAGCCGATCGGTTGAGCCAAGCCATCAAGGACACCATCGGCATCACGGCCCATGTCAACGTCCTCGACCCTGAAGGCATCGAGCGTTCTCTCGGCAAGGCGAGACGCGTGATCGACCGCAGGCCGAAAGAATAGAAGAGTCCCATGGCCCGCTCCCGTGCCACCGATTATGACGACAAGCGCCGGGCGATCCTCGATCGCTCGGCCGAACTCTTTGCGGAGCACGGATACGACCGCGCCTCGATGAGCAAGATCGCAGAAGCTTGCGGAGTCTCGAAAGCCAATCTTTATCACTACTACAGGGATAAAGAGGAGCTGCTCTTCGACGTGATCCGCTTTCATCTGGAGGAGCTGCTCGAGGTGGTGGAAGCGGCTGACCGCCCGGACCTCTCACCCTCAGAGCGCCTGAGGGAACTGGTTGCGGCTTTGCTGGAAGCCTATCGCGATGCCGACGCTCAGCACAACGTGCAGATCAACGGCATGCGCCTGCTCTCGGCCGAGCGCCAGGCGGATCTCAAGGCCGTGGAGCGCGAGCTGGTGAAGATATTCTCCGATGCGGTCGCGGCCGTGGCGCCGCAGCTCAAGGGAACCAAGCTGCTCAAGCCCATCACCATGTCCCTTTTCGGCATGATCAATTGGCATTACCTCTGGTTCAAGAGCACCGGCGAGGTGACCCGCGCCGATTATGCCGAACTCGTCTCGCAGCTCATCGTGGATGGAACCCGCAACCTTCGTGCGCAGCCCGCCACCTCGTCGCGGCGCGTCAGCGCTGCGGAATAGGAGTTCCTACTAGCGCATCGGACGGACCCAGAGGGCCGCGTCAGCGACCCGGAGGGCCACGCTAGTGAAAGGTGGACCCGGTTTTCCGCCTCATCCGATGCGCCAGCCAAGAGAAGGAGCATCGGATGAATCCCAAAAGTGGTGTCCACTTTTGGGGCCGAGGCTCTAGAGCTGTTTCCACTTACGTGGAATCAGCTCTCTTCTTTGCTTGCCGCATTTTTTTGACGGTGAACCGGATCCACTTCACCGAAAAATGCTCTAGGAGGTCACTGCAGAGAGGCCTGATCGCCGATCTCAGGCGCCCCATGCCCCGGGACGCTGAGCCCGAAACGGGAAAGCATCGGATGAACGAGGCTCTGCCATTGGGTGAGAAGCTCCTCCCTGCCCTTCTGGCGCAGCCCGTATTTTCGATGTTGGGCGAAATGATCCGAGGCACTGCTGCCGAAGGTGTCGGCCACGCGCGGATACCAGTAGTTGACCGAGGCCTGAGCGTCGGTCCTGTCGTGTCCTCTCTCCAAGGCCACCTGCAATCCCTGCTGCCCGAATTCCGCGTGGCGCCTCTCGGTGGGAAGGATGTCGGTAAAGGCATCGGCAAGCGGCTGATAGGAGCCCCGTGTCAGCTCGTCGAGTTGCACCACGGTGGCTTGACCCATCAGGCAGTTCATCACCACCGCGTCGACCCAGCCGTTGATCGGGTAGTGGAACACGTTGAGGCGCATGTCTCCCTCCATGCGCCGCGTGCGGAGATTGACGCTGCGGTCGAGACGGGATGCCCAGGGATGGGCGCCCACATACTGGGCCGTATTGGCGCCGAACTGCTCCATCAGGTCCAGAACCTGCCGCGCATGGTTGAACTTGTCGAAGACGATGCGGGTCGCGATGATCCGCTCCTTCAGCCCCGGGGCCAAGTTGATGCAATCGGCGAATCCCGAAGCACCCGCCATCTCCGAGTCGATGAAGATCGCCATCAGGCGCATGAGCTCGCCGCGAAAGCGCGGCGTGACATTCTCTGGCGCGCTCAACCGGCCGCCGCCGGCTATGAAGGTGACGAGGCTCTCTTCATCGACCATGGGAGCAGCTCCCCTATCATTTGTCGAAATCGACCAGGATCTTGTCGCTGACCGGGTAGCTCTGGCAAGTCAGGATGTACCCTCGGGCGATCTCGTAATCTTCCAAAGCGAAGTTCGCATCCATATCGACCTCGCCCTCGACCAGCATCGCCCGGCAAGTGGAGCAGACTCCGCCCTTGCAGGCATAGGGAAGCTCCAGCCCCTCGGCTGTGGCGGCGTCGAGAACAGAAGCCATCCCCTTCTCGAACGTCAGGCTCCTGGCCAGCCCGTCGATGACGATGGTCGCCTCGCACAGGTTCTTGCGATCTTCCGCGGCCGTCTCCTCGGGCCGGCGCTGCCGGCGACTCGGCGTCGAGGTGGCGAAGAGCTCGAACTTAATCCGGCGCTTGTCGAGGCCGTGCTCTTCGAGGCTCTGCGCAACGCCCAGCATCATGTCCTGGGGTCCGCAGATGAAGGCTGTGTCGATGGACGACGCGTCGATCCAATGGTCGAGGAGCTGGTCGCACTTTTCCTTGGTCAGGCGCCCGTTGAAGAGGTCGATATCCTGCTGCTCGCGGCTGAGAATGTGGATCAGGCTGAAGCGGTCGAGATGCTCGTTCTTCAGATCCTCCAGCTCCTCGCGGAACATGATCGAGCTCGAGGCACGGTTGCCGTAGAACAGGGTGAAGGAGGATTGCGGTTCGGCGACGAGGGTCGTCTTGACGATGCTGAGCAGAGGCGTGATCCCGCTGCCTGCCGCGAAGCCCACGAAGTGACGCTTGCGGGTCTCATCGAGAGGCACGAAGAAATTGCCCATCGGCGGCATGGCCTCGATGACCTGCCCGGGCGCAAGCTGCTCGCTGGCCCAGCTGGAAAAGGCTCCACCGGCGATCTTCTTGATTCCGACGCGCAGCCTGCCCTCCATGGGCGTCGCGCAGATGGAATAGGAGCGCCGCACCTCGTCGCCATCGATGTTGGTGCGCAGGGTCAGGTACTGCCCGGGCGAGAAGCGGAACGCCTCCTTGTGCTCATCCGGCACGTCCAGCGTGAGGATGATCGCATCACGGGTTTCGCGTCGCACATCGGCAACGGTGACGGGGTAGAACTTCGTCATGGAGCATCCGCTCGTTTCAAATGCATTTGAAGTAGTCGAAGGGCTCGAGGCAATCGTCGCACCGGTACTGCGCCTTGCAGGGCGTCGAGCCAAATTCGCTGATGCGCGAGGTGTTCTCGGATTTGCAGCGCGGGCAGGCGATCACCAGGGGCTTGCGCAGCAAGCGGTCGAAGGGCGATGGCCCGCCGGCATTCTCGGCAGGCGGCGCGATGCCATAGGCCTCCAGCCGCCGCCGTCCTTCCTGGGTGACCCAATCCGTTGTCCAGGGTGGCGAAAGGCGTCGCTCGATCCGCAAGCGATCGATCCCCCTCGCCCGCAGGGCCGCTTCGATCTCGAATGCGATGACGCTCGTCGCAGGACAGCCCGAATAGGTGGGCGTGATCGCGACGACGAGTTCGTCGCTGTCCCACTGCACGTCACGAACGATGCCGAGATCCATCACCGAGACGGCCGGCACTTCCGGGTCGGGAACATCCTCCAGCCAGCGTCTGATCTGATCTGGATCCGGTCGTGTCAGGCTGTCGATCATCGGTCCCGCGCTCCTCACCACGTCGCGTTGGGATAAGCCCGCTGCAGGAATTGAAGATCGGCCAGGATGTAGCCGAGATGCTCGGAATGGATGCCGCGCTTGCCGCCCTTCTGCGCCCAGCCAGGTTGCGGGAGGCTCAGCGTCGCTTCCTCGGCCGTTGACCGGACGAGCCCGAGCCAAGGCTCATGCAGCGTCGCGAGATCAGGGCCCAGTCCCTCCTGGACCATCGCCCGGTCGATCTCATCGCTTTCGAATAGCTCGCCCGTGTACATCCAGAGATCGTCGATGGCCGTCTGCATGCGACGGTGGCTCTCCTCCGTTCCGTCGCCGAGGCGCAGAACCCATTCCTGGCTCCGCTCGAGGTGATAGGTGACCTCCTTGAGGCTTTTCGCGGCAATCTCGGCGATGCGGCTGTCCTTCGAGCCGGTCAGTTCGCGCAGCAGCAGGTAATGCCAGGCGTCGAAATAGAACTGGCGCGCCATGGTGACGGCGAAGTCGCCGTTCGGCTGCTCGACGAGAAGCACATTGCGGAAGTCGCGCGCATCGCGAAGATAAGCGAGCTTGTCGGCGTCCCGTCCTTTGCCCTCCACCTCGCCCGCGAGGTTCAGCCAGAGCTGCGTCTGCCCGATCAGGTCGAGCGCGACGTTGGAGAGCGCCAGATCCTCCTCGAGAGCCGGAGAATGTCCGCACCATTCCGACAGGCGGTGTCCCAGGATCAGAGCATTGTCGCCGAGGCGCAGCAGATACTCGAAGAGAGAGTCCTGCGCGTTCATCACATATGCCCCAGCTCTTCAGGGATCTCGTAGAAGGTCGGGTGGCGATAGACCTTGCTGTTGGCGGGATCGAACAGGGGTCCCTTCTCGCCGGGCGAACTCGCCGCGATATCGGACGCCTTCACGACCCAGATGCTGACGCCCTCGTTGCGGCGCGTATAGACGTCGCGTGCGTTCATGATCGCCATTTCGGCGTCGGGCGCATGCAGGCA
>Ga0182740_1001531_pt1 | contig 15482 bp, 8 predicted proteins | sample eDN5th37CKraftBY_FD_128872 | JGI IMG/M metagenome (GOLD analysis project Ga0182740, IMG submission 128872) | Enriched backyard soil microbial communities from Emeryville, California, USA - eDNA 5th pass 37_C Kraft BY (version 2) (version 2) | ecosystem: Environmental > Terrestrial > Soil >...
CTGGCGGTCGGACGCGAGCGAGCCGAAAAACGCGGGCTCGACTATGCCGTGACCTTTGTCGAGGGCAACGCGGAAGCGCTTCCCCTGCCCGACCGCTCCTACGACGCCTATACGATCGCGTTCGGTATTCGTAACGTCCCGCGCATCGAGGCGGCCTTGCGCGAAGCCTATCGCGTGCTGCGACCGGGCGGACACTTCCTGTGCCTGGAATTCTCGTCGGTGGATGTGCCGGCACTCGAAACGATCTACGACTTCTATTCCTTCAACGTGATTCCCGCTCTCGGTCGCGCAGTCGCGGGCGATGCGGAGTCCTACCGCTATCTCGTGGAATCGATCCGCAAGTTTCCAAAGCCGCAGGCCTTCGCTGCGATGATCAGCGACGCAGGCTTCGCGCGTGTCTCGTATACGCCGATGACGGGCGGTGTCGTCGCGCTTCATTCCGGCTGGCGGCTGTGACACGGGCCGGCGACACAAATCTTCACACATGATTTCCGCCATCACCAACTCGCTGCGGCTGACGCGCGCCGGATACATCCTCGCGCGCGAGGGCGTTTTCCGTCAGGTCGACGCTGCATTGCTGCCGGTGCCGGCGCGAATCGCCCTGCGCGCCGCCAAGCTGATCGAACGGCCGAGCAAGAACAGCCAGGCCGGACGGCTTGCGACCGCGCTCACGCGGCTCGGCCCGACCTATGTGAAGCTCGGCCAATTCCTCGCCACGCGGCCGGACGTGGTCGGCGTCGCGACCGCGCGCGATCTCGAGAGCCTGCAGGATCGCATGCCGGCTTTCCCGCATGCCGAAGCGGTCGCGATCATCGAGCAGGCCTTCGGCCAGCCGATCGACAGGACATTCGCAACCTTCGGTCCATCGGTTGCGGCAGCCTCGATCGCACAGGTGCATCGCGCCGAAGTCGAAACTCCGGCCGGCCGGCGTCAGGTCGCCGTGAAAGTGCTGCGGCCCGGCATCGCGCGGCGCTTCGATATCGACCAGCAAGCGTTCGCCTTTGCTGCGCGCACTGCCGAGGAGTTTTCCGCTGAGGCGCGCAGACTTCGCCTCATCGAGACAGTGGCGACGCTGCGCCGCTCGGTGGCACTAGAAATGGATCTGCGGCTGGAGGCAGCCGCTTTGTCCGAGATGGCGGAGAATACGAAGGACGATCCCGGCTTCCGTGTCCCGGCGATCGACTGGGACCGGACCACCAAGGACGTCCTGACGCTGGAATGGATCGACGGCACACATCTGTCGAACCATGCCGCTCTCGAAGCAAAAGGCTTCGATCTCAGGGAACTCGCACGCATCGTGATCCAGAGCTTCCTGCGTCACGCGCTGCGCGACGGCTTCTTTCACGCCGACATGCATCCGGGCAATCTGTTCATCGACAATGAAGGACGGCTGGTCGCGGTCGATTTCGGCATCATGGGTCGTCTGGGACCGAAGGAGCGGCGCTTCCTCGCCGAAATCCTGTACGGGTTCATCACGCGCAATTACCGCCGGACCGCCGAAGTGCATTTCGAGGCGGGGTACGTCCCCTCGCATCATTCGGTGGAGGATTTCGCGCAGGCCATCCGCGCCATCGGCGAGCCGATCCACAATCGGGCGGCCGACGAAATCTCGATGGCGAAGTTGCTCACCCTCCTGTTCGAGGTGACGGGTCTGTTCGATATGCGGACCCGCCCCGAGCTGCTGCTGCTACAGAAGACCATGGTGGTGATCGAAGGCGTTGCGCGCTCTCTCGATCCGAAGCTCGACATGTGGTCGACCGCGGAACCCGTCGTGCGCGAATGGATCGAACGCAACCTCGGACCAGTTGGCCGCATCGAAGGCGCGGCCGAAGGTGCGATGGAACTGGGCCGCTTTGTCGGACAGGTGCCGGGGCTGCTGTCGCGTGGCGCCGCGGTCCTGGAACAGCTCGACGCGGCGACCCGCAACGGTCTGGTGCTGGCGCCGGAAACGGTTGCCGAGATCGGCCGGGCGGAAGCCAGGCGCAGCCGTGCCTCCGCCATAGCGCTCTGGGTGATGGCGGCGCTGCTCGCCTATATTGTGTATCTGATCAGGTGAGTGTCGCGGCCGTTAACCATAAGACGGAGCGGCGCAGCGTGATTTCGGCATTCGGCGCCGAGCTGTGTTAACGATTGCGACAAAGTCGACATCGCTCATGACCGGCAAACGCATTCTTCTCGTGATCGGCGGCGGGATCGCCGCCTACAAGTCGCTTGACCTGATCCGGCGCTTGCGCGAGCGCGGTGCGGCGGTCCGCTGCATTCTCACGAAGGCCGGCCAGGAATTCATCACGCCGCTGTCGGTCGGCGCGCTTTGCGGTGAGCGCGCTTTCACCAACCTGTTCGATCCGCAGAGCGAATTCGACGTTGGTCACATCCGCCTCGCGCGCGACACCGATCTCATCATCGTCGCTCCTGCGACCGCCGATCTGATTGCAAAGATGGCGGGCGGCCACGCAGACGATCTGGCGTCCGCAGTATTGCTCGCTACCGCAAAGCCGATCCTGATCGCGCCCGCGATGAACCCCATGATGTGGCAGAAAGCGGCGACGCGGCGCAACGTCGCACAACTGGTGGCTGACGGTGTGACATTGATCGGCCCGAACGTAGGCGAGATGGCCGAGAGCGGCGAGGCCGGCCTCGGCCGCATGGCAGAGCCGCTGGAAATCGTCGACGCAGCCTTGCGGGTGCTTGCAGGAGCCGCGGGCAAGCCGCTCGCCGGCAAGCGCATCCTCATCACGTCCGGCCCGACCCACGAACCGATCGATCCGATCCGCTACATCGCGAACCGTTCATCCGGAAAGCAGGGCCATGCCATCGCCGCCGCTGCGGCCGAAGCGGGCGCAGACGTGATCCTCGTTTCGGGTCCGGTGAACATTCCCGATCCCGGCGGCGTCACACCGGTGCATGTCAATACGGCTCGCGAGATGCTGGAGGCGGTGAGCAAAGCCCTGCCCGCCGACGCCGCGATCTTCGCCGCGGCTGTCGCCGACTGGGGCATCGCGTCGCCGAACGCACAGAAGATCAAGAAGACAAAAACGGGAGCGCCCTCGTTTGCGCTGAGCGAAAATCCCGACATCCTCGCGACCGTGGCAAAGCTCAAGACCGGCAGGCCCAGGCTGGTCGTCGGATTCGCGGCCGAAACCGAAACCGTGATCGATCACGCCAAGACCAAGCTGAAGAACAAGGGCTGCGACTGGATCGTCGCCAATGACGTCTCTCCTCAGACTGGCGTCATGGGCGGCGACCGCAACACCGTGCATCTCGTGACCGCAGAGGGCGTGGAATCCTGGCCCCTGCAGTCCAAGACCGATGTGGCCCGCCACCTGATCGACCGCATCGCCACCGCGTTGAACGGATCCAGCCAGTGACGACAATGGAATTGCAGGTCGTGCGGCTTCCGCACGGCGAAGGTTTGCCGTTGCCGGCCTATCAAAGCGCCTCGGCGGCGGGCCTCGACCTTGTGGCGGCTGTACCCGAGGGGCAGCCCATGACCATCGCACCGGGCGGCTACGCCATGGTGCCAACCGGACTGGCGATCGCCCTGCCGCCCGGCACCGAGGGGCAGGTGCGGCCACGTTCCGGCCTTGCGGCAAAGCACGGTGTCACGGTGCTCAACTCCCCCGGGACCATCGACTCCGATTATCGCGGCGAGGTCCGCGTCATTCTCATCAATCACGGCAGCCAGGACTTCGTCATCGATCGCGGGATGCGGATCGCACAACTTGTCGTCGCACCAGTGAGCGCAATATGTGTGCAGGCGGTAGAGAAACTGTCCGAAACTGCGCGCGGAGCGGGTGGCTTCGGTTCTACGGGCACAAAAATTGTCGAATAACGATTCGAAAGGGGTAGACACAGTCACGCAATTAATTACCGTTATACTACATACATACAGATTTAGTGAGTGAATTGGAAATGCCGTTGATGTCCAGAAAAGGCATCTTGGCCATCGCAGCGGTCATTGACGTCGCACTGAACTCGCAATCGCGGCCGGTTTCGGCCAAGGCGCTGGCATCCCGGCATGGGCTTCCGCCACGCCACCTTGAACCGGTGCTGCAGGCACTGGTGCACGAGGGCATTTTGCGCGGTGTGCGTGGTCCGCGCGGAGGTTACGAGCTGGGTCGCGATACGGACAATATTACCGCGAACGAAATATTGCGGGCGGCCGGCAGGGCCGACGATGACGACGCATCTCAAAGCGAGGGCTCAGGCCTTGTGGGCAATGTGGTGCTCCCCGCGCTCGCACAGGCGGAGAAAGCATTCTCGTCGGCACTCGCGAACATTCAACTCAATGAGCTGGTGAAGCGGGCAGAAAAGACCGTCTGATCATCGGTCAATGCCCCGTTCACGGTCTGGACTCTTAACGCGCGACTCCCCTTGGGGGTAAAGTCATATGATTCGGTCCGCAGCCGCGGTCCGCTCGTTAGCGTCCATGACAATACAGGCTTGCTCCGGATATCCGTCGGGCGGCGAACCGGTATTGGGGGCAATGGGTATGCGGGAATGAATCGGTCGACCGGCGGCGTCCGCAGCGCCGATCCGCTGCTGTGCGGATGGTTTTTTGCGCTCGCCGTTCTGTGGCCGAATTCTGCAGGGGCCGTCACTCCGATCCGCGACGGGACTGCCGTCAATCTCTACCTCAGCGCTTTCGCAAGCCTCGAGCGCCAGGAACTCGCCGCGATGGCGCTGATCCTCGGTGTCGTGCTGTTTGCAGTCGTGACATCGATCATGCTGGTGCGCACGCGCCAGCGTGCAGCCGCATTCGAAGCGGAGGCGCGGCGCGAGATCAACGCACTGACCGGCGAAGTGGATCGCGTCAACGCACTCCTTCAGTCGGAGCCACAGATTGTCGTGGCCTGGGCTGCGGGCAGCGACGAACCGGACATCACGGGCGATGTCACGATCGTCACGCAGGCCACCATGCCGCAGCGCGTGCTCGCCTTCGGATCGTGGCTGGCGGCCGATCAGGCCCAGTTGATCGAGGCATCGGTCGAAAAGCTGCGCGCGAATGGCGAAGCCTTCGCAATGACGCTGACGACGCTCGGCGGCACCGCGATTGAAGCTGAAGGCCGGGCCATCGGCGGGCGCGCGGTGATGCGAGTGCGCGACGTCAGCGGCGTCAAAGGTGAGTTGATCGCGCTCGCGGCACGCCATGACCGCCTGGTCGGCGACATGATGGCGTTGCGCACGCTGATCGACGCGCTGCCGTTCCCTGTCTGGGCGCGCGATCAGGAAGGGCGACTCGATTTCGTGAACGCCGCCTATGCCAGCGCGGTTGAAGCGCGCGACCCCACGGAAGCCGTCGAGCGGAACCTCGAATTGCTCGACAAGTCCGCACGCGATGACGCCGCGCGCATGCGCGAAGGCGGCAAGGCCTATCGCGGCCGGGTCCCAGCTGTGATCGCCGGGGCAAGGCGCATGTTCGATGTCGTCGAGGTGCCGACACGCGCCGGCAGCGCCGCGGTCGGCGTTGATGCGACGGAGGCAGAGAACGCCCGGGCGGACATGGCACGCATGAGCGACGCACATCGCCGCACGCTTGATCAGCTTGCGACCGGCGTCGCGATCTTCGGCGCCGACCATACGCTGCGCTTCCATAACGAGGCCTATCGCGCATTGTGGGAGCTCGACGCCTCCTATCTCGACCAAAGCCCGACCGATTCCGCGATCCTCGACAGGCTGCGCGCCGGCCGCAAGCTGCCGGAGCAGCAGGATTTCCGCACCTGGAAGAACCAGTTGCACGAAGCCTATCGCAGCCTCGAATCGCGCGAAGACCTCTGGCACCTGCCGACCGGCCGCACGCTTCGCGTGGTGACGACGCCGAATCCCGAAGGCGGCGTGACCTACCTGTTCGACGACGTGACCGAACGCCTCGATCTCGAGCGCCGGTACGATGCCCTGATCCGCGTTCAGGGTGAGACCCTCGACAATCTCGCCGAAGCGGTTGCAGTATTCGCCAGCGACGGCCGCCTGCGCCTGCACAATCCGGCCTTCCAGCAATTGTGGAAGCTGCCGGAAGAAGCGCTTGCCGAACGTCCGCATATCGAGGCGGTGATCGCCTGGTGCGCTCCACTGCAGCCGGACGATCCGACGCTACGCGCGCTGCGCACGGCAGTAACATCCATCGGTCAGCGCGACCCGGTGAAAGGCAGGCTCGAGCGGCGCGACGGCAGCGTGGTCGATATCGCAACACTCCCGCTGCCGGACGGCGCGACGCTCGTCACCTTCCAGGACGTGACCGACACTGTGAATGTCGAACGCGCGCTGCGCGAACGAAACGAAGCGCTCGAAACGGCCGATCAGATCAAGATCGATTTCCTGCATCACGTGTCTTACGAGCTGCGGTCCCCGCTCACCAACATCATCGGCTTCGCGCATTTCCTCGGCGATCCCGCAACCGGTCCGCTCACCGAACGTCAGTCTGAGTATCTCGGCTACATCACGGTTTCGACCAATGCGCTGCTCGCGCTGATCAACGACATTCTCGATCTTGCGACCATCGATGCCGGCGCAATGACGCTGAATTTGGGGTCGGTCGATATCAGGAAGACGATGGAAGCCGCCGCCGAAGGCGTTCGCGACCGTCTCGTCAAGGATCACATCGCGCTGGATATCGAAGCGGACCCGGCCGATATCGGCCTGTTCTCCGCCGACGAGCGCAGAGTTCGGCAGGTGCTCTACAATCTTCTGTCCAACGCGGTCGGCTTCTCGCCGAAGCACGGCAGGATCCGCCTGCGCGCCGAGCGCCACGTCGGATCGATTGCCTTTTCGGTGACCGACCAGGGGCCCGGAATCCCGCCGGACTTGACGGATCGCGTTTTCGAACGCTTCGAAAGCAACTCGCTCGGCTCGCAGCACCGCGGCGCCGGGCTTGGCCTTGCGATCGTCCGGTCCTTCGTGGAACTGCATGGCGGCTCGGTGGACATCCAGTCGAAGGTCGGGCAAGGAACGACGGTGACCTGCACCTTCCCGACCCAGCCCCCCTCGCAACAGACCGTTGCCGCCTGACCCTTCCGCCATGACGGTTCGTGTATCGCGTTTCACCGTCCCGCTCGAAAACGAACAGGCGACGCAGCGCTTCGCCATCGAGGTCGCGAATGCGCTGGAGCCGGGCGATCTGGTCACGCTGTCCGGCGATCTCGGCGCCGGTAAAACTGCGTTCGCCCGCGCGCTGATCCGGCATATGGCCGGCGATCCGAACCTTGCGGTGCCGAGCCCGACTTTCACGCTGATGCAGGTCTACGAGCTGCCGCGTCTCACGCTCGCGCATGCCGATCTCTATCGGCTGTCCAGCGTGGACGAACTGACCGAACTCGGACTCGACGAGATCGCCGCGACCGGCGTCGTCCTGATGGAGTGGCCGGATCGCGCCGGCGACCGCCTACCCGCCGACCGCATCGACATCGGCCTCTCCCTTTCGGCGGCACGCGGCGACCAGTATCGCGATGCCGAGGTCACCGGCTACGGGCGCCTGGCGCAGCGTGTCGCGCGCATCGAGGCACTGCGAACATTCCTGCGTGAGAGCGGTTACGCACTCGCCGAGCGGCAACGCATGCAGGGCGACGCCTCGACCCGCCTCTATGAGCGCATCACCCGCGACGGCAAGCCGGCGATACTGATGAATGCGCCGCGGCGGCCGGATGGTCCTCCGGTGCGCGACGGCAAGCCGTATAGCACGATCGCGCACCTCGCCGAAGACGTGCGTCCGTTCGTCGCCATGGCCGATGGTTTGCGCGCACTCGGCTTTTCTGCGCCGGAGATCTACGCTGCCGATCTGGACCACGGTTTCCTTCTGCTTGAAGATTTCGGCGCCGAACCGTTTGTGGCCGGTACGCCGCCGGCTCCGATCGCAGCACGTTATGGCGAAGCAGCCGAACTCCTCGCTGCGCTTCACACACGACAGGTCGAGGCTATCCTCCCGCTTCCCGACGGTACTCGCTACGCGATCCCGAGCTACGACAAGAACGCATTCCTGATCGAAGCGGAGTTGCTGCTCGACTGGTACATTCCGCATCGCGGCCTCGCAGTGGATGACGGCGAGCGCGAAGCATTTCGCCAGTTATGGCTGTCGGCGCTCAAGCCGGCGCTCGACGGGCAACAGACCTGGGTGTTGCGCGACTTCCATTCGCCGAACCTGATCTGGCTGCCGGACCGCGCCGGAATCGGCCGCGTCGGGCTTCTCGATTTTCAGGACGCCGTGATCGGGCCGACCGGTTACGATGTCGCCTCGCTCCTTCAGGACGCACGGGTGGACGTCCCCGAGCAGCTGGAGCGCGAACTGTTCGCACGCTACGTCGCGTCCCGTGGCAGGACCGATGCCAGCTTCGACCCGGACGAATTCGCGGCCATCTATTCGATCATGGCCGCGCAGCGGGCTACCAAAATTCTCGGGATTTTCGCGCGACTCGATCGGCGGGACGGCAAGCCGCAATATCTCCGTCACATGCCCCGCGTATGGCGCTACCTGCAACGCGCCCTCGCCCACACGGCGCTCGCAGGGCTCTCCGCCTGGTACAAAGACAATGTGCCCGCTTTCAATGGGCTGTGATAGATCAGCCGCCGCCCGCTCTTGGACGGCCACCGCCGCGGTGAGACATTACGGGGCAAGGGGAAATCGATTCGCATGACGCAAAGTGTTCCGCAGACGGCAATGGTGCTTGCGGCCGGATTCGGGGAGCGCATGCGTCCGCTGACCAACACGAGGCCGAAGCCTCTGGTGGAGGTGTCCGGGCGCGCATTGCTGGACCACGTTCTGGACAAGCTGGCGGCGACCGGCGTCGCGACCGCGGTGGTCAACGTGCATTACCTCGCGGATCAGATCGAAAAACATGTCGCCGGCCGCAAGTCGCCGCACATTGTGCTTTCGGACGAGCGCGACAAATTGCTCGACACCGGCGGCGGCGTGGTGCGGGCCTTGCCGCTTCTGGGCAACGAACCCTTCTTCCTGATCAATTCGGACAGCATCTGGCTGGACGGAACGCGGGGCAATCTGCAACGGCTTGCGGCGGAGTTCGATCCCGCACGCATGGACGTGCTGCTGCTGCTCGCGCCGTCAGCGACGAGCATCGGCTATTCCGGGCGCGGCGATTTCGCGATGGCGCCGGATGGGCGTCTGCGGCCGCGCGCGGAACGTGAGGTCGTGCCCTTCGTCTATGCCGGCGCTGCGATCTTCTCGCCGACGCTGTTCGAGGGAGCGCCGGAGGGGCCGTTCTCGCTGAACCGCCTGTTCGTCAAGGCGGCTGAAGCCGAACGCCTCTATGGGCTGCGCCTCGACGGCGTCTGGATGCATGTCGGCACGCCAGACGCGATCGCGCTGGCGGAAAACGCCATCCTGCAAAGCGCGGCATAGCGCCGGGCGGCCGGCCACAGGGTGTGTCATGACCGGGCTTGACCCGGCCATCCGTGTCTTTTCACATGCGATCTCCGAGACGTGGATGCCCGGCACAATGCCGGGCATGACGGTCGAAAGACATGCCCACCAGCACGCCCCGCCTGTTCACCATCCCGCCGTCCGTCCCATTCCTGCCTGCGCTGATCGAGGCGCTGCTGGCGGGCCGGCTGGTCGCCGGCTATCCGGCCTCGGGCGACCCGATGGCGCTCGCACAGGCGACGCTCTATTTGCCGACACGCCGCGCCTGCCGGCTGGCACAGGATGTCTTTCTCGACGCGCTCGGCGGTGAGGCGACGCTGCTGCCGCGGCTTGTCCCGATCGGCGATATCGACGAGGACGAGATCGTATTCGCCGAATTTGCCGGCGGCCCGCTGGCCGAGGAACGGATGTCGCTGCCGCGCGCGATGGAGCCGCTGGAGCGCAAGGCGTCGCTCACCCAGTTGATCCTGAAATGGGCGGACCAGCAGAAGCGCAGCGGAGAAACCTCGCTGATCGCGAATTCGCCCGCAGCCGCATTCGCCATGGCCGGCGAACTTGCGCGGCTGCAGGACGACATGATCACTCGCGAAGTCGACTGGTCCGCACTCGACACGCTCGTGCCCGAGGACCTGGACCAGCATTTCCGCGCGACGCTCGAATTCCTGAAGATCGTGCGCGACTATTGGCCGGCGATCCTCGACGAGCAAGAGCTGATGGACGTTGCCGCGCGGCGCGATGCGCTGATCGACGCGGAAGCTGCACGGTTGAAGCGCGTCAATACCGGCCCGGTGATTGCCGCAGGTTCGACCGCCTCGATGCCATCCACGGCAGCGCTGCTCGCGGCGATCGCCAACTTGCCGAACGGCGCGGTCGTGCTGCCGGGTCTCGATACCGATCTCGACGAGGAGGCCTGGCAATCGATCGGCGGCGGCAAGGGCATCAACCCCGCCCCCGGTCATCCGCAATTCGCGATGCACGGCTTTTTGCAAAAGCTCGGCGTGACGCGCGATCAGGTGAATATTCTCGTGCCGCCTGCCCCACACGGCCGCGAGCGCGTCGCGTCCGAAGCGATGCGTCCCGCGGAAGCGACCGATCGCTGGCGCGACACGCTGAAAGATGCCGCGTTCGAGAAGCAAAAGACCGGAGCGCTCGCCAGTCTCTCTCTCATCGAAGCCGCGACCACCGAGGAAGAAGCCGTCGCCGTCGCACTCGCGCTGCGCGAAGCGGTGACCGACGATCCCGACGGCACGGCGGCGCTGATCACGCCCGATCGTTCGCTCGCACGTCGCGTCGTTGCCGCGCTGGAGCGCTGGACCGTGCCGGTGGACGATTCCGGCGGCGATCCTCTCTCCGATACGGCGGCCGGAATCTTCGCAGGGCTTGCGGCCGACGCCGCGTTGAATGGCTGCGAGCCGGTCACGCTGCTGGCCTTGCTCAAACACCCGCTGTGCCGGATCGGCGGTGATGAACCGAAACATCGGCGGCGCACCGTCGCTCTGCTCGAGCGCGCAATCCTGCGCGGGCCGCGGCCGCGCGCGGGGGCAGACGGTCTCGAACACGCGCTGCAGAGTTTGCGTGTACAACGCGACAAGCTGCATGCACGCGATCCGCGGCGTTGGCTGTCCGATCACGACCTCGATCGCGCGGCGGAGTTGATCGCGAAGCTGAAGCCCGCTTTGCAGCCGCTGTCCGGCACCAGAAAGGCTCCGCTACGAGACACAGCGCTCCGTCATCATCAGGTCATCGTGGCTCTGTCGCTCGATCAGAATTCCGAGCCGGCGGCATTCGCGGGCCGCGACGGTGCGGCGTTGTCCGAGATCTTTCAGTCCATCGCCGATAGCGGCCAGGCTGCAGCATTCGCCATCGAGCCGCACGAATACACCGACCTGTTCCACGCCATTGCATCAGAGCGTGTGGTGCGCAGACCTGGATCGCCGGGCGCTCGCGTGCGCATCTATGGTCCGCTCGAAGCACGCCTGCAGCGAGCCGACCGCGTTGTGCTTGCCGGGCTTGTCGAAGGCGTCTGGCCACCGGAGCCGCGCAACGACCCCTGGCTCAATCGGCCGATGCGGCAACAACTTGGCCTCGATCTGCCGGAGCGCCGGATAGGCCTCTCGGCGCATGACTTTGCGCAGGCCTTCGGTGCACCCGAAGTGTTCCTCACCCACGCTGCCAAGCGTGAAGGCTCGCCGACCGTCACCTCACGTTTCCTGCAGCGGCTTGCGGCCGTTGCAGGGACAGAAGCCTGGACGACAGTGAAGGAGCGCGGCACGCGATATCTCGACTGGGCGCGCGCGCTCGACAGACCGGACAAGGTCGAGGCCGCGAAACGTCCCGAACCGAGGCCGCCCGTCGCGGTGCGGCCGAAGCGGCTGCCCGTCACCGACATCGAGCATTGGCTGCGCGACCCTTACACGATCTACGCCAAGCACATCCTGAAACTGCAGGCGCTTGATCCGGTCGACACGCCGCCCGGCGCGCGCGATCGCGGCACCGTCATTCACAAGGCGGTCGGCGACTTCACAGAAAAATTCGCGCAAGGGCTGCCGGCAGACCCGCTTGCGGAACTGATGGCGCTGGGGCGCGAAGCGTTTGCGCCTCTCAACGACTTCCCGGAAGCCCAGGCGTTCTGGTGGCCGCGCTTCGAACGCATCGCACGCTGGTTCATCGAATGGGAAATCGAGCGCCGCAAGAATGTGGCTTCGGTCTACGCCGAGGTGCAGGGCAAGCTGGAAGTGACGCCGGATTTCATGCTCACCGCGCGTGCCGACCGGATCGAGATGCGCAAGGACGGCTCGTTCGCTGTGCTCGATTACAAAACCGGACAGCCACCGACGCAAAGTCAGGTCGAAAGCGGCCTCGCACCGCAATTGACCCTGCAGGCAACCATCCTGCGGCATGGTACGTTTGAAGGCATTCCGGCGGGCGGCTCCGTATCCGAGCTGCTCTATCTGCGCCTCAAAGGGGGCGACCCGAGCGGCGAAAGCATGCCGCGCGAATTCAAGTCCATGAGCATCGACCACGCCGCCGACCGCGCGTTCCAGAGGCTGCGCGAACTGGTGGCGACATTCGCCGTGGAAGAGACGCCCTATCGTTCATTCTGGCGGCCAATGTGGGTGGGTCGCACATACGGCGACTACGATCACCTCGCGCGGGTGCGCGAATGGTCGGCGACTGGCGGCGAAGTCGATCCGGATACCCCGGCATGAGTTCGCGCCCCGCCAACAGACCGAAGCCGCCCGAACACGTCATCAAACGGCAGTTCGAGGCATCCGATCCCGCGGTGTCGGCCTGGGCGTCGGCCAATGCCGGGTCCGGCAAGACGCACGTACTCACACAGCGCGTGATCAAGCTGCTTCTGCGCGGCGAAGATCCGGCCAAGATCCTCTGCATCACCTTCACCAAGGCCGCGGCGGCCACCATGGCCACGCGCGTGTTCGACACGCTGGCGAAATGGACAGCGCTCGACGATACCGGCCTCGATGATGCGATCCGGGAGATCGGATTTACGCCGGACGCGACGCTTCGCACGCGTGCGCGCCGGCTGTTCGCGCTGGCGCTGGAAACGCCGGGCGGCCTGAAGGTTCAAACGATCCATGCCTTCTGCACCAGCCTGCTGCATCAGTTTCCGTTCGAGGCCGACGCCGGAGCCGGCTTCGAAGTGCTGGACGACGCCACGCAATCGCAGATGCTCGACAAGCTGACGCTCGACGTCATGCTTGAAGGCGCGGCGCAGCCGGACACTCCGATCGGCCGGGCGCTTGCGGATGCGATCAAGGCCGCAGCCGACCAGACTTTCCGCGATCTGATCACCGAGGCCGTAGCCGATCGCGACCGGATCGAGCCGTGGGTGGCGCGGGCCGGATCGGTCGATGCCGCGATTGCGGAATTGTCCACGGCGCTGGGTATCGACGCCAACGAAAGCGCGGATGCAATCGAAGATCGCATCCTTTTGGAGGCCGCATTCGCCATCGGCTCATGGCCCGATCTTGCGGCCGTACTGACTGGAGGCGGCAAAAGCTATGTCGAGCGCGCCGAGAACCTCAAGGCCGCGCTTCGTTCACCCAAGCCTGCGCAACTCGACGCCTATATGCAGATCTTCTGCACCAAGGATCGCGCCGCCCGCAAAAACCTCGTCAGCAAGGCACTTCGCAATCAGAGCCCGGATTATGCCGAGCAGCTCGAACGCGAGCAGCAGCGTATCTGCGCCCTGCTCGACCGGCTGCGCGCCGCGCAATGCCGCGATCGCACACGCGCGCTCGTCACCGTCGCGCATGAGGTGATCGTGCGCTACCGCCGCGAGAAGGCGCGGCGCGGCCTCCTCGATTACGACGACCTGATCGACCGCACGCTCGCGTTGTTCAAACGGACGTCCGCCGCCTGGGTGCTCTACAAGCTCGATCTCGGCATCAATCATCTTCTGCTCGACGAGGCACAGGACACGAGTCCGAAGCAGTGGGAGATCATCCGTACGCTCGTCTCCGAATTCACTGCAGGCGCCGGAGCGCGCAGCGCGAAACGCACGATGTTTGCTGTCGGCGACGACAAGCAGTCGATCTTCTCCTTCCAGGGTGCCGCTCCGGAAAAATTCGGAGAGATGAAGTCCGGCTTCGAGCGCGATTTCAAAGCGGCGGAACTGCAATGGCGCAACGTGAAGCTTCTGACGTCGTTCCGCTCCGGTGAGATCATCCTCGAGGCCGTGGATGCCGTGTTTTCGCGTCCGGCGACCTATGAGGCTCTGTCTGCGGAAAAGGCCAGGACGGTCCATGAGGCCCTGCCCGGCAAGCTGCCCGGCCATGTCGACATCTGGCCGCTGGTACTGCCGGACGACAAGCGCGAGATCGAAGGCTGGGACGCGCCGTTCGATCAGTCCAGCGAATCCAGTCCGCAGGTGCGGCTCGCGCGAAAGATCGCAGCGCATGTCGCGCTCTGGCAGAAGACCGGGACGAAGCCGGGCGACGTGCTGGTCCTCGTGCGCCAGCGCGGCCCGCTGTTCGAGGCGATCATCCGTGCATTGAAGGCTGCAGGCATTCAGGTCGCAGGCGCCGACCGTATGGTGCTGCTCAATCATATCGCGGTGATGGACCTGATCGCGCTCGCCGACGCGCTGCTGCTGCCGGATGACGATCTTTCGCTCGCTGCGGTGCTGAAGAGCCCTCTGTTCGGATTGAGCGAGGATGACCTGTTCACGATCGCGCATGATCGCGGGCGGAAATCCTTGCGCGCCGCCCTGTCGGACATGGTCGACAGATTTCCGGACGTCGTGAGCCGCCTCGATCAACTCGCGGACGCGGCCCTTCGCGACAGCCCGTTCACGTTCTACGCCCGGCTGCTCGGCGCAGGCGGCGCGCGCAAGCGCATCCTGTCGCGGCTTGGACCCGAGGCGAACGATGCGCTCGACGAGTTCCTCAATCTCGCGCTCGCCTATGAGAAGCGCGAAACTCCTTCGTTACAGGGCTTCGTCTCGTGGCTGCGCGCGGCCAATGCCGAGGTGAAGCGCGACATGGAGATCACGCGGGACGAAGTCCGCGTCATGACCGTGCACGGCGCAAAGGGGCTTGAAGCACATACGGTTATCCTTGCCGACACCACGACACAACCGCAGGGCTATCAGCCTCCGAAGCTGCTGGACATCCCGCTTGCAGACGGGCGCAACGGCATCGCGTGGGCAAAATCGCAGAATACCGATCCGCCGCTTGTCGCAACCGCACGTGAGAAGGAGCGGGAGGCGAGCATCGCGGAATACAAGCGGCTGCTTTACGTCGCGATGACGCGTGCGGAGCAGCGCCTTGTGGTCGCCGGCACAGCCTCGGTCGTAAAGAAGGACGGCACGCCCAGCATTCCCGACCAATGCTGGTACCGGCTGATCGAAGGCGCGCTGGTGCAGTCCGACACTGCACTCGCGATCGAAGTGCCGTCCGAAGATGGCGACGGGCAGATGTGGCGGCTGCAAAAGGACGTGCTCGACTTCCCGGCGGCGGCCGAGGAAACGCGTGTGCGAACCGAAGAGGCCCTGCCTGAATGGATCGACGAACGCATGTCCGCGGAACCACCGCGTGCGATTGCCATGACGCCATCGGAATCCGACGAACACGAATGGACGAAGGGAAAAAGC
>Ga0182740_1001534_pt1 | contig 15463 bp, 24 predicted proteins | sample eDN5th37CKraftBY_FD_128872 | JGI IMG/M metagenome (GOLD analysis project Ga0182740, IMG submission 128872) | Enriched backyard soil microbial communities from Emeryville, California, USA - eDNA 5th pass 37_C Kraft BY (version 2) (version 2) | ecosystem: Environmental > Terrestrial > Soil >...
CGACGCACGGAGCACGTGCTTGCGGATGTTGACGGCGATCTCGGAGCGCGTGACGTCGGGGATGACGACGTGGAGACGCTCGCCGCCGGGGAGGCTCGCGTCGACGAACGGGCTGGACAGGTCATCCCGCTCGGAATGACACAAGAAGGTGCCCCGCCCGGCGTTGCAGCGCCGAACGGGGCTGGCAATCGCCCGACTAGGAGGCAACCGCCATGTTCCAGGGAAGCACGAACCAGACCGCTGATACACGCGAGATCAGCCACTACGACCGGCTCACCGACGAGCTGAAGACCCTGGTCGACGCTCGCCCGGTGTTCGACCGCGAGGAGGCGGCGGCGGCACTCGACGTCCACGACATCGTCGGCGAGGACGCGATGACGGCCGAAAGGGCTCGCGAGATCGTCGAGTACTACGTTCCGGGGCAGCCCGCACCGACCGACTTCCCGGCGCCCGATTGGGTACGGGATCTCGACGAGTGGCAGTGGAGTGGTGGTGAGTGGATGCGCCGTGGCCGTGGCGAGGTCGTGACCACCGACGACTTCGAAGTCGTTGCCGACCTGTACCAGAGCGATGGCTTCGGCCGCCGTTGGAGCGACGTCACGGTGACGCTCGACCTGAACCTTCGCTCCCCCGTCGAGTGCCGCGCTCTGGCCGACGCGCTCATGCGGGTCGCGGAGACGTTCGCGCCGGAAGGCTAGGGAACCCCGTTCCCCTGATACCAAGCGTGGCTCCGCCGGGCTCTGACCTCGGCGGAGCCACGGGAGTGAAAAGAACCCTCTAGCCAGGTCGCCCGGTGGGGCGTTCACTGGGTCGGTGACTGACGATCGCATCGCCCGCCAACGACTCACCTGCGAAGACGTGGCCACCCTCTGGCAGCGCCCCGTCTCCTGGGTCCAGCGCAACGCCATCGACTTCGGCGGCTTCAAGGTCGGGGGCCAGTGGCGCTTCGACCCGGCCGACCTCGAGGCGTACGAGACCCGGGGCAAGCGGCGTGACCCCTTGGCACCAACCGAACTGTCGGCGAAGCGGCAGGCAACGAAGCGGAGGCGGGAGCGCGGTGAGTGGTGGTGAGTCTCGGACAGACTCGATGGGTGATCAACGACGAGCCACTGCGCCCTATCGCCCTCGCACGCGATGACGCCGCCTCTCTTGTCGGCCTCTCCGATCGCGAGCTCAAGCGCGCGATCGACGCCGGCGAGATCGAGGCCCACTACCGGGGCCGCAAGTGCCTCGTCGACTACGAGGACCTCATCGCCTGGTACCGCGCCCTCCCGACGTCGAGACCCACGCGGACGTAAAGGGCACCGCTCAATGCCTGCTGAGACGACGACGCCGCGAGAGAGGGGAAAGTCCAGCGGTAGGTGCGGGGGCGTCCTCGCGGAGCCGACGCTTGAAGTCCTCCACGGCGGAAGGCTCGAACCGGAGCAGCCGACCAAGCCGCACGCCCTTGAGCGCGCCCTGCTTGTGCTGGCTGCGGACCATGTACTCGGTCAGCCCGAGCTCGTCCATTACCTGCTGGACGGTGAGATAGGCGGGTTCACGTGTCGACATGAGCGCCACTCTCTACCATCGCGTCGGTAGGCGGAACCCTGTCCACAGGCCACGGGCTCGCTGGCCCGGATGAAGTTGCGATCGCCGGCGGTGACAGCGCGCGACCTTCACGCGCACGATGAAGGCTATGAGCCTGCTTGAGTGGGAGTTTGAAGGCACCGGTTGGGTGGCGCATGAGACCGGCGGCGACTTCCGGGTCACCTTGCTTGAAAACGGGAAGTGGGAGGTCCACTACCCCAGCTCTCGCTCTCCGAGCACCACCGAGTTCGAGACTCCGAAGGAGGCTAAGGACTGGGCGGAGAGCTGGTATCGAGAGTGGCGCTAGCGCACACGCCTCGGGATCGTCCGATACACGTCCTCCGCCCGCAGCCAGAACAGCAACTCCGACTTCGGGTCCTGGCCGTCAGCGAGCCACAGCACGAGGACGCGACCCTCGGCCCACCGGATCGCCCGAGCCGGCACCAACTCCTCGCGCTCGTGGAACAGCAGCCGCGCGATCACCGGGATGTTGCCCTGGGGCCTGGTCGGGATTCGCCGCGGCCTGTCCTCGTTCAGCGGGCGACGATAATCGAACACACGTTCGAGTCTACCGCGCGGGATTGGCGGTGTTCAATCCCGCTTCAAGCCCACCTGCCAGGCATGTCGGTTGCCCGGCTTCGTCACGCCGCCTTGCCCGGCCGTTCACTCATCCCCGGGCGGCGGCGCGTCGGCCTCAGCAAGCCCCAGAGGAAGTTTGAGCTCCGGCGCCCCGAGAACGCGAGCGTGGCCAAGCAGGACCGTACGAATGTACGGCCAGACCAACTCCACGAGCGTCTCGTTATCGACACCTTCCGCACCTGCGAGGAGTCGAACCGAGTACTCCGCGTGACTCGTATAGAGAAGGCGGTCTTCGTCCTCGCTATCGGCCGTCTTGCGATTCTCAAGGGACAACACCGCACGCAGAACGACACGGAGAGGATCATCGCCAAAACGACGCCCCTGAATCTCGACCGACATCGACCGCTTCTTGCCAACATCTACGACGCTGCGAGTCCCGCTCAATTCAGTCAGGTCCAGCTCGTCAATAACATCGGAGACAGCGCTAGACATCCGACCACTCCTTGAGGAAGGCCTTTCTCGTCACCACTTTGGGCGCGGAGACTTCTTCAGTAGGCACAGCCCATTCAGACGTCTCTCCCGAGGACAGGTCTTCGAGGTGATGTGGCCCGGTTGCCATGATTCGGCTGGGGTGAACTGGGTAATAGTGCAGCACCGAACGAGTGGACAAGACGAGTTCGTCGTCGATGACCGTGGCCTGCGTGCGCGCGCGGAATCGGAATTCTCGCCAGTCCTCCAGCCCTGCCAGCATCTCATCGGCCAGCTCACGCGGGCGCTCCTCGGCGGCCCTGTCACCTGGAAGCCACGAGTGTGCCTGCGGACAACGCCCGGACACCATGGCGTCGCGGAGCTCGCCTATGTCTGCCGCTCCCACGTGCAACTCGTAGCCCGCAGCCGCAAGCATGTCCGCGATTGTGTCAATTCGAAGATTTCCATTGCCGTGCAAAGTGCGGTGCACGGCGGACTTTCGAATCCCAAGACGGCGCGCGACCTCAGACTGCGAAGTCCCACTTTCACTCAGCGCGCGGTTAAGAAGACCTAGAATGCGGCTCCTCAGTGAAGCTCGAGCCAACGCCCGCGCCCCCTCTGGTGACTTAGACAGGCGCTCGTACGCACTAGTAGTCAATTGCATTCACCTCTTCTGATCTTCTCGCGCGATCCAAGCAGCCTTATCCAGATGCTTGCGCGGTATTTTGCCGTCGACCGTGCGGCCCTTTCTTTTCTCAAACCCGTGGGTCAAACGGGCAACGAGGCCGTCGCTTTGGCCCGCGTGCTTCACCTTGTAGAAGGGGACACGATCTCGGCTTGTCTTGATTTCCCAGATCTCGCCGACCAAGTGCCTGAGTTCACGCGGCACGTCGAGTTCACCTGTCAACGCGAACGTCTCGAAGCGGTAGAGAAGGTCGGCGTATCGATCGATGTGGCGCGGGCTCCCCTCGAGATCACGCAGGTACGCGTATGCCTGAGCCATACCGTCTCCATCGATCGCGTCCTCCACCCGCAAGGCAGCGCCGGACGCTTCCTCGAAGCGACCACACGAGCAGCAGTCAGCGGGCGATGGTTCACTCATGAATGTACCACGCTAGTTCGGGACCCTCCTGAAGCGCGCCGGACCTCACCGGGTGGCGCCAAGATAGCGCGGACAGAGCTGCGGCCGCGCCCGGGTCTCAGAGTTCACCCCCGACGCCGAAACATCATCCGCGCCTCAACGAGCCCCCGGATCTGCGCCGCCGGTCCGAGCGCGTTGTTCTGTTCCGTCTGGACCCACACGTGGTCGAGGTTCGCGAGGTGCCAGCCGAGCGCTTCGACGGCAGCGATGAGCTGAGCCGGCTCCCACCGCTCCGACCTGGTCGTCCTCTTGCCTCCGATGCCCAGGCCGCTACCACTGGTGAAACCGACCACGACCGTGGTGGTAAAGACGGACCATCCGGCCTCATGGGCTAGCCGCGCCTCGTTGACGATGGTCGTGCCTTCGTCGAGAGGAACCTGCGCATGGTGGCCCGGCTTCATGCTCATGCCCCGGAACCTAGCTTTGAGCGCGCGCTGCCGTCACGGATGAAGACGACTTTCCTTGTCCGGCCCGCTCGAGGCGGCACGTTCTGCATCGCCTTCGCCCGTCCGAGAACCGGTAGGTGTTCTCTGGCGTGTACTCGTGGCCGTGTGGGCAGTGAGTCTTGGCCCGCTGCCACTCCGCCCCATCCCGTCGTTCGGTCGAGCCGTGCCGAGCTGCGCGCCGGTAGTGGGCGTTGCACATGCCTTTCGCCTTGACTGTCCCGTCGCAGCCGTCCACGCCGCACAGTCTCACCCTGCCGGGCTCGCGCTCGGCGTAGGCCCGGATCGTGCGTCGGATCTCCTGGGCAAGCTGAGTGGCGTAGTCGGTCGCCGTTGTGTCGAGGTCACGCGCGTCCACGAACTGGCAGAGCTTGACCTTGTACTGCGCCTCAAGCGCCGTGTCGACGTGCTGCGCGAACGTGCGCGCCGTACCCTCCCCGGACGTACCCACGATGACGCGGGTGACGGTCGGGGGCGTCCGGGCCCATGCCCCGTCAACCACAACTCCGGACTCCTGGGTCAGAACCCGGGAGTGGATCGCCGGCACCCAAACCTCGAGGGTGCGGCTCGCGGCCTTGCTGCCAGACTGGGTGACGCGGACGCCGAGGCCCGCGTCTTCAAAGGCGGGCATGATGCGCTCTGTCACGTAGTGCATGCGAACCGAGCAGGTGATCGTCGAGCCGCGCCCGAGCGTCGTGGGGATCGTCAGCGGGATGCCATCGCGTGTCACGTTCGGCTCGAGGATCTGCTTGAGGACCGTCTCGGCCGGCCCGGTCTTCGTGAAGTAGGCGCCGTCAGCGCCCTGCGCCGTTAGGGCACCCGACGGGTTCGGCCAACACAGGATCTCTGACGTGAGGGCTGCGTAGTCGTCCACCACGGTAAACGTCCGACTGGGCCGCCACCGCGAGCCCGTGCCCTCGGTCTCGGTCACGTACCCCGACATGAGGAACGACCAGGGAAATCCGAGTCCGGGCCGGTACTCGATCCGCACGCGTGCCCCGTCTGCCCCGAGTTGGGCCGCTCTCGGATGCGACGCCGGGACGACGAGTGTTGCCGACCCGGGCGCGTTGAATGCGACCTCTCCCGAAAGCGACGTGAACCGGCCAAGGGGACCCTTGCGGTTGAAGTCCCCGTCGTACACCGTGATCCGGAAGCGGTCCGTGACAGCCACGAGGCCCCCCTCAGAACGCGCGGTAGTAGCGGGGTGTGAACGAAGCCTGGACGATCGCGTGGCCGACGAGAGTGATCGTCAGGGGCGAAGTACCTGCGGCCGGAATCGGGCGCGGGTCCCAAGGGTCGACGTCACCGCCGACGTCGACACCGTTGAGCGTCATGACCGGAGTGGCTGGGTCCGTCGAGATCCGGAGCACAGCACCCTCCGCAACCGCGCCGAAGCCGATGTCGCCGCCGGCGGTCGCGATGTCAACGGACGTCAGCCCGCCCGTACCGCCAGTGATCGTGTACGTGAGCCACGCGTCAACATCCCCGTCGTTGGTCAGCTCGGCCGACGAAAGCGAGGCCGAAGCGGAAACGTAGTAGTCCGGTGCAACGTCGGAAGGGCCGGTGAAGTTGACGCTGTCGTCAGCACCCCACGCCGGGGAGAGGACCGGGGCGCCCCTCCAGAACGGGTCCTCCGCAAGCAGCGTCACGGAGTAGATCGCCCACCCCGCCTTGAGCGGGTCCCGGTCATACGACATCTCCTCGGACGTCCGGAACCTCACCACCAGCGTCCGGGCCTCGCCCGTCGCCGCGTCCGTCACCGTCCACAGGCCCGGGCGGTCAGGGTCGAGCGTCGACCACAACGCCCGGTACCGCTCCTTGAAGCCTGCCGTCGACCCGTCGTCCCAGATGAGCAGCGTCCACTCAGGGTTGCGGACCTGCGCCCGCGAACCCCGGTAGACCCCACCGTCGAGGTTGGCGTACTCGTCGACGTACTGGTCGAACTGCGGCATGTGGAGTCCGACGACCCCACTGGAGAGGAGAAACACCCCTCCAGCGGGGTCAGACAGGTTCCACGTCGAGCCGTCCGGGCCCTGCCACGTGTGCCGCAGACTCGTCCACGGCGAAACGGGCAGCTCGGCCACGGCAGGAGGCGTGGCGTAGACGGCGAACGACGTCACGGGTTACCTCCTGCTGAGTCCTGCGCGGATAGCTGCGCGGCGGTTGTACTGCTCCGCGGCCTTGAACACCTCGTGCTCGTTCTGCACGACGACAGTCCCGATCAGCGGCGCAGAGCCCGGGCCGGTGCCATGCGGGTAGACCGTCGAGCCCGTGGGCAGGTCGACCACCTCGGCACCGTGTTCGCCGACCTTCGCCAGCCCGCCACGCACGACATGGCCGCCCTTAGCGAGCGCAGGCAGCAGGTCGCCCAACACACCACCGTCGGCATAGCCCCAGTGCGTGTGGTTGAAGTGCATGCTCCGCGTGGGCTCCGGGTACAAGAAGGGCTTGCCCTTGTAGACCTGGTTGAAGCCCTCCTGGCTGTGGATGATCTCCTTGGAGTTCGGGAACCTCTGCTTGATCCACTCGAACACCTGGTGCATCACCAACGGGGTGCCGCCAATGTCGATCGCGCGCCCAAGGGCGTGCATCGAGAGCTGTCCCGTTCCGGCCGCGATCGCGCCCGGTCGGAACGCGGACGTCAGCACGGCGCCCGGGAAGGCCCCGTGGACCAGCGACCACATCTTCTGCCAGCCCATGCCCGGCCCGGTCCACGAACCAGCGCCGCCGCCGAGCGAACCCAGCGACCCCGCCTCGCCCTTGCCACCCCCAGCGAACAGGCCCTTGATCTTGTCCTTGACCCCGCCGACGACCGCCTTGGGGAGCTCGGCCACCATCTCGCCGAGGTCGCCACCGGGGATCTTGGACAGCAGCTTCAGTGGGTTGCCGAAGTGGCCGGTAAGCCCGTGCCACGTCTTCGACCACGTCGAGCCGAGCCAGTTCCAGATCCCGCCGTCCGCGAACGCCTGCCCACGCTTGGCCCGCTCGTTGAGACGGGCAACCCCGGCGGCTCCACCGACGGCCCGCGTGAACTCGGGGCGCATGATCGCCTCGCCGCCGGACAGCGACAGCCGCCCACCCGTCGGCGAGTAGAACTGGTGGACGTCGCGGCCCGGCGTGTACCCGGGCAGGACGCCACCTGTGGCGAAGGGGAGCGAAACATCAGGCAGCTTCAGCCCGTCGAGCTTCACCGCGTGAGCAACCTTGTTCCACCACGACTGGATGCCGTCGGTGTAGACCGTGTTCACGACGAACTTGACCGGGTCGCTGGCGGCCTTCTTGATGCCGTCCCAGACCCGGCCGATGCCGTCCTTCGCGGTCTTGAACGCCGTCTTAATGGCGCTGATGCCGCGCTTGAACGGAGAGAAGACGTACTTCGAGATCCACGACCAGCCCGTGTGGAGCGCCGTCTTGAGGCGATCCCAGGTGGTGCCGATCGAATCCTTTGCGTTCGAGAACGCCGTGCGGACAAGGCCGACACCCGATCGGACCGGGCTGAACACGTAGCGGCTGATCCAATCCCAGCCGGTCTTGAGCCCCGACTTGAGCAGGTCCCACGCCGTGAGCATGAGCTTCTTGTCGGCGACGAACCCGTCCTTAACCCAGCCGAAGACCGTGCGCAAAGGATGGAAGACGTACTTGGAGATGAAGTCCCAGCCGGCCTTGAAACCGTCACGGACAAGCTCGAACCCCTTCTTGAGGAAAGGGAACGCGGTCTGAGTGAACCAGTCGACGACAACCTTCGCGACCTTCTTGATGCCGGAAAACGCGCCCTGGACGATCTTCCGGAACGTCTCGGAATGCTGGTAGGCGTAAACAAATCCGGTGACCAGGAGGCCGATGGCGGTGATGATCAAGCCGACGGGGTTATCGGCAAGCACGACGTTGAGCGCGAGCTGGACGACCTTCCACGTCTTGGTTGCCGCGATGACCGCAGTGATGCCGGCCACGAGAGAGCCGAGGATCGTGGGGTCGAGAGAGGCAAGCACCTTGGCGAACCCCGACACGGCAGCCAGCGCCGGACCCGCCAGGGGAAGGAGCCCCTTGACCAGGTTGGCAACGGCGCCGCCGAGGTCCTTGACCAGCCCCCAGACCTTCGGGCCTTCCCTGCGGACATAGCCGAGGAATTTCTGGAACCCGCCCGACTGGCCAATGTTCGCGAAACCCTCAGACACCCGGATGAGGCCCTGCGTGAACCCGTGGCCCGTCATCGGCGTGACGGCCTCGACGAGCGACGCGAACCCCTTGCCGATGTTCACAATCACCGGGCCAAGAGCGGCGAACAGCGGGCCCGCGATCGACGCGAGGACCGAGATGAAGTGCCCGAACCCGTCCGACTTCAGGCCCTTGCCGATTGCCGTGAACATGAGCGTCAGGCCGGTGCCCATCGCCTTGATTAGCGGGGTGAGCGTCGGCAGAACACCCTCGAGGATCTTCATGCCAAGAGTCAGCGGGCCAAGGATTGACTTGTCGTTCTTCTTCTCGAACTTGCCGACCGCCTCAGAGAAGCTGTTCTTCTCATCGGAGAACGCGCCCGTGGCGCCGGTCAGGGATGCCTCGAGGTTCTTGATCGCCTCGGTGTACTGCTTGATCTTGGCGCGGTTCGCAGCAGTATCCGGCCCCGCCTGAGCGTTCGAGAGCTTCGTGGAGGTCTTCTCGATCTCCTTCTCGATCTTCTTGATGCGGGCCATCGAGTCGCCCGCGAAGATCGCGAACAGGCCACCGCCGACCGTCGCCGCAGCGAGCGGTGCGGTCAGCGCCGCACCAAGGCCGGCAACCGCCGCAGTGACCGGGATGAGCGCCGGGCCCAGGGCGAGGATCGACGTGACGATCCCACCCGGGCCCGACGCCGCCGTCCCGACGGCTGCGATCTTCGCCGACGCCGCGCCAGTATCCGCATCGACGTTGACCGTCGCGTCCCGGTCGCGCGAGACCTCGTCGACCTTCGCCGTAGCCGCCGTGGTGTTCGCGTCCACGTCGACCGTCATGTCGCGATCGCGGACCAACTCCTCGATCTGCTTACGGAACGCGTTCTCGTTGCCAACCTTCAGCGTCACGTCCGCGTTCAGGTTCCGCAGCTTCGCCTTGGTGTCGGCAGCGAACCGATCGGCGACGGGGACCAGCCTCACACCGGCGGAGCCAACGGTCACAAGGCTCATGCGCCGGCCTCCTCGAGGACTGCCTGCGCCTCTTCAAGAGCCGCAGCCTCGACGACGGCGCCGGCGGCGTAGCGCATGACCGACTCGACGGCCTCGGGAGCCTCGGTCAGGCCGACAACCACCCCATGCAGGACGTTGGTCAAGATCGCCGCGGCGTGTGCCCACGCAGCGGCAGACCCGTCGTCCTCAGCGACCCGGTAGGCGGGATTTCCGTCGATCGTCGACAAGATCATCCGCTCGACGAGGTTCGATCCGTTGCTGCTCTCGCTAGTTGAGTTGGTTCCCACGAGGGGATCTCCAGATCTGCCAAGCCCTGGAGAAGTGATGCGCTCGTGCTTTAAGACATCGCGTGCTGCCAGCGCGCGGCTGCTGCCCTGCGATGCGGGTTGGTGCTCCCGTACTCGGACTGTGGCTCGATGTCGGGGAGCTTGAGCTGCCCGATCAGCCGAGCCAGATGGGCTGACTGCTGGCGTCGCTCCGACAGCAGCGGGTTCTCGCGTTCCTGCCCCATCGAGCCCTTGACTACCAGCGGGGCACCCTTGAGCGCCTCGTCGAGTTGGGCCACGAAATCCGCCGTCTTGGCCGCGTTTTCGAGCAGAACAAGCTCGTCTGGGCGCAGTTCGTACGCTGTGAGCACGCTCCGCCAGAGCTGACGACCGGACTTGCCGAGCCCTCTGGGCGTTGGAATCTGTGGCTTCGTGTCGATCTCGTCACCCATCCCGCCTCCTGCTTTGTCCTGAAAACGGCACGTGCAAGCCGCACGCATGCCGAGCGCTAAAACCGAGTTGGGAGCGACGGGGGGTGGCCGGAGGGTGGTATGCCCCACCTGTCCGATTCGCCCGACACCGTCGCTTCCGAACGCGTTTCGATTGCGCTCCGGCTGGGCATCCCTGAGACCGTTTGCGCAGTTCGATGCCTCCGCGTCGTTCGCGTTCGGTCTTCGCGTCGTGACAACTCGTGAGAGTCGGGGCAACACGCCTGACGACGTGACCGTTGAGCACCCCGCGATGCCGGGCTGTCGGTAGCCGCTCGCGCGGACCACTCGATCAGACTCCCGGGCGCAAGCCCATGCCTGAGTAGGTCGTCGACCTGGCCTGCGCCCGAGCCTGCCGCGACGCCTGGTCAGCTGCCTCGAGGGCTGGCAGGTCGAACGCCTCCCTGGGCCGACCGAGTGGGGTGAAGATCTTGTGGTCCCAGAGCGCTGACATCCCACGGCCCGCGAGTGCTTCACGAAGTGCGACCAGTTCCTCGAACTGGTCGGTGACGCCGGCACGATCCGTCCAGCGTCGGACGAGGCCGAGCTGTCCGTCGTCGACCGCGACGGTGAGCACCGCGCGTCGAAGCGTGTCGTCGTCGAATCGCTCGGCGTCGGCGAGGAGTGCCGAGAGGTCCGTCGCGTCGCGCGCTTGGGTGAGGGCGGAGCGGAAGGCCTGCTGGATGACCGTGGCGTCGGCCGGTGAAGCGTCGCTGGGCACTGCGGGTCCGATCGGGACTACAGCCTCGAGCGTGGCGATGCGGTTGCGCCGCCGCGCCTGCAGGTCCTTGTAGAGGCTCACGAGCTTCTCGTTGGCGGCGTTCCAGGCGTTGACGATCGCCTGTGCGGCTTCGAGGTCGGTCAGTGCCGTGTTGGCACGAGCCTGTTCTGCTGTGCGTGTGTAGTCGTCGCGGACGGCCTGCCCCTGGACGATCGAAGGGTCCTCGGCCAGCGGCGGAAGTGGCGTAGCAGCCATGTCTACTCCCCTGTTCGGCCGCGTCGTGCGACCACGTAGTTGACGTCGTTGTTGGCCCAGATTCCGCGTGCGATCGGTGTGATGCCGTACTCCTGGGCGATCCGCCGCGCGTGCCTGTCGGAGACTCCGAGGGCGCCGGCGAAGGCGGCGGTTGTTGTCGTATTGGGTACCCGACTCTCCGAGTGTGACGGAATGTCCTCGGATGTCCGGCCCGGCTGTCCGTTCGCGGACGTGTACCCAAGCCCCGCTTCCCGCAGCGCCTGGACCGCCTCGAGAATCTCGGGGCGCAGTCGTGCTCCCCCAGACGCGTGCTTGCGCCGGCGGAGCTCGGCGTCGATCAGCTGCCAGAGTGGGAAGCAGGCGGCGCCCGAGATGACGGCGCCGTTCGAGATGGCTATCGATCCGGTCACGCAGGCTCACCCACCAGCCCGGAGGCGTGGAGCTCGGCGACGCTCCTGACGATGACCAGGTCACCGAACCTGTTCACGATGCCCACCGGCCGACTGTTCCGGGCCGCTGTCTCGACGACTTGCAGGCGGAGTTGTTGCGGGTCGTCTACGAAGGTGGGTCGCGCCAGGTTGTTGATGGCCCGACTTGCCTCGGTCTGGTTCGTGGTCTTCATCGGGTTCCCTTCGTGACGGCGATCCAGCGCTCGAGCGAGAAGCTCGTGCAGCGGGTGTCTTGGAGTAGTTCAACGGCCCGCAGGAGGAGCGCTCGGGCCGTGTCGGTGTCGTGGTAGGTGACCAGCGCCGCGGAGTCCTTTGCGAACAGCAGGTCGTACAGGTGCGCGTCAGTCGTCGTCACGGGACACGCTCCCCGTCGAGGACGCACCCCACGGCGAACTTCAGCAGAACCGCGTTGTCGAGCTCGAGTGCCTCGAAGTCCTCGGCGAACGTCAGAACGGCCGCGATGCGCTGCTGCGTTGGTTCGGCGCCGGACGCGGTCAGGAAGACGTGGGCGAAGGTGCTGCGGACCCGCTCAAGAGGCAGCATTGGTCGACTCCTTGTCCAATATGGCAGCAGCGGCGATGACGGTCTGTGACGGGGTGAGGCCGTCGGGCCTGAGGCTGAGACGCTCGACAAGTTGAAAGCCGCGCACACCGAACCGGAGGACAGTTGCGGACGCTCGCTCGTACTCCTGGGCCTGGGCGGCGGCGTCAGCCGCACGCCCCATAGCACTTGGGGTTGGATGCTGAACTTCCAATCCATCCGTCACATGACCAGCGGCAGCGGCTGGCGCCGCTTCACGCTGGCCATCGAGGGTGCTGGGCATGGGGTCCTGGGCGACGTTGAGCGTGTCGGTTCCCGAGACAACAAGACAGGGCGCGCCCGGAACCCCAACGGGCGCAACGATCGGCCCCGCCATTTCGGCGGGATTTCCCGTAAGAGAGCCCGTCGAAATGGCGGGTCGGTTCCGCGACTTCCCGCCGTTTCGACCCGCCGTTTTGGCGGGTCGGTCATGCCGATCGCAGGGTGGCTCGTAGCCCTTCATCTTGTGGCCGTACCCCTCAGGCAGAACGAGGCACGCGACATTCGACTCCGGCAGCAGGAGCCCCCGCCCCACCGCCTGGGCTACGTGCTTCGAAGCATCACCAGAGCGGACACCCAGGAGGCCATCGAGCTCCCCTGCGGCAAACCTTGCGTGGCCTTGGCGTCCGGATCGAGCGCAGGCGTAGAAGTACGCGCGAAGCCAGTTGGGTTGGCGACTGTCGCTGGCGGTCGACTCGGCATGTCTGACGGGAGTCGCATACCACTCCACGCGCCGCACCATCAGGCACCACCCCGCGCACGCTGCACGTCCACGTTCCAGGAGGCCGTTTCGCCAGTCCGGTCAGCGTGGGCAAGTGGCCGCCCGTGGGTCTGATCGGCGACAACGGCGCCGTGTGCCGCGATGGCTCGGGCCGTCATCCGGTGGGCGTCGCGGGTGGCGATGCCCTGTGCAAGTACAAACGCGTGGGCCTCGCGATAGAAGCGCGTCCGCTCGAGTAGGTCCGCGGCCGTGGCGTCGGGGTCAGTGGTCCGGAGCGCGCGCCGGGCGATCTTCCGTGCCTTGGCCGGGTTGAGGCCGGCATCCCAGAGCTTCGCCGTCAGAGCGTCCTCTGGTCCACTTCCCCTCAGCGACTGTCCGGGCTGGGTCTGGGTGGATGGGTACTCAAGCATCATTGCCACCCCTCTTGGCCTGAAGGAGAGCCGCAACGCGCGCGCACTGGTCGGGAGTCAGTTTCGGCCAGTCCGCGACTAGCTCCTCGACATACCGGCTGACTACCGAGCAGGCAACGCGGTCATCCGCGGCCGCCGTCAACGGACCCCCTTCGGCTCGACAGGCGGTAGCAGCCGGTCGAGGTCACTCTCACGGATCTTGATGAGGCGCTGGCCGCCCACGCGAAACGCGGGCAGAGTTCCATCGCTGATCCGTCGTCGCACAGTGCATGGATGAACGCCAATTCGCGCAGCGGCGTCGGCGATCGTGAGCAATCGAGGCATAACTCTCGCTCCGTTTCGGGCATAGAAATACCCCCGGAGCGAGGCTCACGGGGGTTGATGATCTGGGGGGGATGGTGGGCAGGTTTGGGAGGTCGGAACCGCCTCCCCCTGCGGGCGCGCCTCTGGAGTGCGCGACACGCGATCTACGCTCGGGCAAAGGAAAAGGGACCCGATAACGGATCCCTTTGCGGTCTCAGCGTCCGTGGCGCACCTCGGAGCGGATTCTCCACCGGACGAACCAGCGGGTAAGGAGCGGGCGCACCTCTAGCCCGTTCGGATTTCAGGATGGCACCCCTGCATTCGAGAGTCAAGGCGTGCACGCTCGTGCACCTACAGCGGTGCTACCCGGAGTAAGAACGCGCGACGACCTTCACGCGCTCCGGACCTGTGTTCGCCCGTCCGCGCCCAACGGGCTCGACGGTCACGGTCATGAGTGCGTCTACGATCGCCCGCTGAGCATCAAGCGGTGCCGCTTCCCATGCAGCGATGGGATCGGGCGCGCTGGCCAACGAGGCGAGTGCTCCGGCGTCTGCCAGGTGTGAAAGGGACGCGTCGACCGCGTCGAGTTCGGCTTGCACCCGAGCTGTGGCGGCTGCGAGCTGGCGGCCCGTGATGTCACCTGCCGCATAGTCCGCCTCGAAGTTCGCGAGGCGAGCTCGTAAACGTTCACGCTCGGCTCGGAGCGGGACCCCCTCGTCCTCACCCTGGCCACCCTGAAGCCACGGCCCGAGGTCTGGGCGACCCAGGATGGCATGGACGGTTCCGATGACCACCTCGTCCGCGAGAGGCTGCGACACGCTCAGGTGCGCGCTGGTGGTGCATCGATAGAGCCAACGTCGCCCGCTTGCAGACTTGTACGGCGCCACCCTCATCGGTCCGCCACAAAGGCCGCAGCGGTACAGTCCGGAGCCGAGCCACTTTCGCTCACGGCCACGCTGCATGCGTCTCGAGGGGTCGGTGAGGACGTCCCGGACCGCTCGCCACGTATCTTCGTCGAGGATCGCCGGCCACTGCCCTCTGCCGACGATCTCGATGTCACGACTGTCGCTGCGACCGTGCGACACGAGCCCCGCGTTTCTAGGGCGGCAGAGCATGTCCCTCAGGCCCGAGTAACTGAAGGGCTTGCCGGTGGACGTCACATGGCCCTCTTCGTTCAGCTCGCGTGCGACCGCCGCGAGGGTCCGTCCGGCGAGGATCTCGCGGGCCGCTTGGACAATGACCTCCGCCTCAGCGGGGACGAGCGTCATGCCGTCCTTCTCCCACCCGAACGGGCGCGGCCCACCTCGGTGCCGCCCTTCGTTCGCCGCTTGGTCCTTAGCCCTTCGCGCACGCTCAGCGGTCCGTTCTGCCTCGGCTGCATCGACGCTGGCCTTGATGCGCGCCACCATCCGACCGTCGGCCGTGCTCAGGTCGTCGTCTCCACTGACGACGGTGTGGAGGCGTGTGCCGTACCGGTTGTGCAGCTCGATCAAGTCTTCGACCTCTCGCGGCCGACGGGTCAGGCGGCTGTTCGAGTACGCCAGGATCGCCTCGTACCGGCTCGCTTTCGCACCGGCCATCATCTCGTCATACTGCGGCCGGGCCTTCGTACTTGAGGTGGAGGCCGAGACATCGTTCTCCTCGAAGACCCTGACCACGTCGTAGCCCAAGCGCGCTGCTAACGCCTCGCAGTCCTCACGCTGTCGGGCGACACCGAGTGCCTTACCCTCGGGATCGGCGGAGATGCGGGTGTAGACGGCCGCGCGCATAGTGTCTATTGTAGCGTCTTGACAGGTCCAGGCGGCGACCGCTCGAGGCGAGCATCCGTTCGACGAGGTCGCGGAGCTGCTCGGCGCTGAGGATCGTGGTGGTGAGCTCGGGCTCGCCGCGCCGCGCGACGAACACCTGGGCC
>Ga0182740_1001537_pt1 | contig 15448 bp, 12 predicted proteins | sample eDN5th37CKraftBY_FD_128872 | JGI IMG/M metagenome (GOLD analysis project Ga0182740, IMG submission 128872) | Enriched backyard soil microbial communities from Emeryville, California, USA - eDNA 5th pass 37_C Kraft BY (version 2) (version 2) | ecosystem: Environmental > Terrestrial > Soil >...
AACGGCACGTCCATCACGTCGGCCGTGCCCAGCACGCCCAGGCCGCCGCCGCGCGCGACCTGGCCGCCGGCATACGGGGCCGGCAGAGCGCCGTCGCTGGCGGAGGCCACCACGGTCGCCGTGGGCAGCATCGCGACGCCATCGCCGGCATCGGCCGACCGCGGCGCGGCATTGAGGACATAGCTGCCGTTCGCCTGCTCGACGGCCACCAGCCCGGAATTGGCCAGCAGCGTGTCCAGGCCGCGGCGCACCGTGTAGTTGCCCTGCAGGCCCGTGCTGCTGCGGCCGGCGGTCAGCTCCGGCTTGAACGACAGCATGATGCCGGCCTCGCGGCCGAAGCGGCTGAGCGCATATTCGAGCGTGCCGGCGGGGATGTCATAGCTGCGGCTTGCCGCCGCCGGCTGGGCGTGCGCGATCGCGGGGATCGACAGCACCGGCGCGGCAACGGCGGCGCCGAAGGCGATGTGCCGCGCCGCGCGGGCCAGCAGCTTGCGCCGGAATCGGTGAGTTGGCTGGCGCGTCGGCGCCGTGACGTGGACCCGGAGGGAACCCATGATCTGACCTTTCTGAAGGAGGAGAAGTTGGAGTGCTCACCTCCATGACCCGCGAGAAACCAAAACGGATCAGCTCGCGGCAACTTTTTTTGCAGATCGTCGTGAATTACCCCTTTGCGGCGGGTGCCCGGACAAGCCGGAACTCCCTTCGCCCCCATAGCCTCGTCACCACTTCGGTGCGTACCTCCAGCGTCGTGCCAAGCGCGCTCAGGACCTTGCCGATGTCGTCGACCGGGAACGAGCCCGACACGCGCAGGCCCGCCAGTGCCGGGTCGCAGGACAGCGCATCGGTGCTGTAGCGGCTCAGCTCCACGAGGAAATCGTCCAGGCGCATGCTGCGGGCGACGATGAAGCCTTCGGCCCAGGTCGCGCCGGCGGTGTCGGCCGGGGCAGGCGACGTGATGCTGTCCGCCGTATAGCTGGCGCGATAGCCGGCCGGCAGCACGATCGCGCTGGCGGCATTGCGGTTGGGGCGGATCTGGACCTTGCCCTCGAACACGCTGACCTCGGTATCGTCGCCGCGCTGGCGCACGACATAGCGCGTGCCCAGCGCCTGCACCGTGCCTTGTGCCGTCTCGACCAGGAAGGGCCGGGCCGGCGACGCCTGGTCTTTGGCGGTGGCAATCAGGATTTCGCCGGCCAGCAGCTTGACGCGCCGCTGCGCCACGTCGAACTCGATGTCGACCGCGCTGGCGGTGTTCAACCACAGCTGCGTGCCGTCCGCCAGCACCAGCGAACGGCGCTCGCCGACCGCGGTGCGATGGTCCGCCGTCCATTGGCGCCACGGCGTATGGTCGCGCGCGCTCCAGGCAAGGCCCCCGGCGAACAGCGAGACCGCCAGCACCTTGATCGCGCGCCGGCGCTTCGGCGAACCCGGCGAACCCGGCGGGGCGAGCGCGGCCCGCGCGATATCGGCGGTCACCGGCGAGGACAGCGGCCGCAGCCGGTCCTTGACCGACTCGATCCGTTGCCAGGCCCGTTCGTGATCGGGTTGCGCGGCGCGCCAGCGCTGCCAGGCCGCGACGACCTCGGGCGCCACGTCGTCGCCCTGCAGTTCGAGCAGCCATTCCAGCGCGCGCTCGGCCACGTCGGCCGGGATGTTGGCGGCGTCGGCGGTGCTCTGGTACCAGGAGGAAGCCAAGGGGCGTTATCCGATCGTGATGCGAGGTGATGGGGCGGGATGCGCGGTCATTCGACGGGCTGCGGCTTCAGGCGGCTTCATGCGGCGTCATGCGACGAACGACAGGTCGGCGAAGAAGCATCGCTGCAGCGCCTTGACGATGTAGCGCTTGACCGTCGGGATCGAGATGCCCAGCGCCTCGGCCACCTGCGCGTGCGTCTGCCCGTCGAGCTGGGACAGCAGGAAGGCCTCCTTGACGATCCGCGGCAATCCGTCGAGCAGGCAGTCGAGCTCGAGCAGCGTCTCCAGCAGGATCGCCCGTTCCTCGGGTGACAGCTCGACTTGGCTGGGCGCCTGCGCCAGGGCTTCGAGATAGGCGCGCTCCAACTTTTCGCGGCGCCAGTGGTTCGACACCAGCCGCTGCGCGACGGTGGTCAGGTAGGCGCGGGGCTCGTCCAGGCGGCTCGGCACGCGATCGCTGTTGAGCAGCCGCACGAAGGTGTCGTGCGCCAGGTCGCCGGCCTGGTCGGCGCTGCCCAGACGCCGGTGGAGCCATCCCTTGAGCCATAGATGGTGGTCGCAATACAGCGACTCGATGCTCGTAGGGAGAAGACAGCCCGGCGTACTCATGTTCCAGCAGTTGGATCCGCTCGGCCGCCGGTCCGGCGCAGCGGAAGGCGGCATGCCGAGGCGGACGGCAAAATGGCGTCAGAAAGGTTGTAAATAGTAATCATTATTAATAACAGAGTTAAACAAAACCTGTCAAGGCGGCAAGAAAGCGAAAGACGGGCGAAAAGGAGCGAGGAGGGGAAGGAGGAAAGAGGGAAGTGAGCGGAGGAGGGGAAGGACGGAAGAGGGAAGGCGAAGGGAGAACGCACCGCCGCCGGTGCCGCCGGCCAACCGGCAGCCCGCGGCTAGCCCACTGCCACATTTCTGCCACGCGCCCGCCACAGTCGGCCGCGACAATTCCCCGCTTCTCATCCCGCAAAGGAGCAGACCCGTGTCCCCACTCCGACTTGCCTTGACCAAGCTCGCCGCCGTCGCGGCGGTTGCCGTGCTGAGTGCCTGCGGTTCCGACGACGATGGCGGTGGCGGTGGCAACCCCGGCGCAGGGACACCGGAGGCGGTCGCGCCGGGCACCCGCACCACGCTGGCGCTGCTGGAAACCGCCGACCTGCACAGCAACGTGCGCAGCTACGACTATTTCAAGCTGGCGGAAGACCAGACCATGGGCTTCGAGCGTGTTTCCACGCTGATCAAGCAGGCCCGGGCCGAATTCCCGAACACGCTGCTGCTCGACAACGGCGACACGATCCAGGGCACGGCGCTGGCCGACTACCAGGCCCAGGTCAATCCGCTGAAGTGCGGCGACACGCTGGCGATGTACAAGGTGATGAACGCCGCGAAGTTCGACGGCGCCGGCATCGGCAACCACGAGTTCAACTACGGCCTGCCGTTCCTGAACCAGGTCACCGGCAGCCGTTTCGATCTGGACGGCATGCCGGAACCCGCCGCCCAGACGCCCTGCGCCGGCCCCACCTTTCCGCAGGTGCTGGCCAACGTCCACAGCGTCAAGACGAAGGCGCCGCTGTTCCAGCCCTATACGATCATCACCAAGGCGCTCGCCGCCACCGCGCCCGACGGCAAGGCGGTGACCGTGCCCGTCAAGGTCGGCATCATCGGCTTTGCGCCGCCCGCAATCATGACCTGGGACAAGCGCTGGCTCGACGGCAAGGTCTATACCGTCGGCGCCAGGGAGGCCGCCGAGCAGTACATCCCGGAAATGCGGGCCAAGGGCGCCGATCTGGTGGTGGTGATCTCGCACGGCGGCCTGGACGCCTCGGCCTACTCGCCGACGATGGAGAACGCCAGCTGGCACCTGTCCAGGGTGGCGGGCGTCGACGCCATGCTGATCGGGCACTCTCACCAGATCTTCCCCGATGCCAACAGCACCGCGGCCCAGTTCAATGCGCCGGGTGTCGACAAGGCCAAGGGCCTGGTCAACGGCGTGCCGACGGTGATGGCCAATTACTGGGGCAAGCACCTGGGCGTGATCAAGCTGGAGCTGGCCCATGACGGCAAGCGCTGGACGGTGGACAAGAGCGCGACCACGGTGCAGGCCCGCTCGATCCAGAAAGCCGACAAGACCTATGTCGAGGCCGACCCCGAGGTTGCCGCCGCGATCGAAGCCGAGCACCAGGCCACGATCGCCTACGTCAAGACGCCGATCGGCACCACCGATTACCGCATGAGCAGCTATTTCGCGGACGTGGGCGACCCCGGTGCCATCCAGATCGTCAATCAGGCGCAGGCGGCCTACGTGAAGGACTATATCGCCGCGAATATGCCCGAACTGGCATCGCTGCCCGTGCTGTCGGTGTCGGCGCCGTTCAAGAGCGGCTTCGGCGGGGGCAGCGACTACACCGACGTGCAGGCCGGCAATGTCGCCATCAATAACGCCGCCGATCTCTACCTGTATCCGAACACGGTGCATGCGGTGAAGGTGAACGGCGACGAGGTCAAGGCGTGGCTGGAAACCGCCGCGCGGCGCTTCAACCAGATCAGCACCACGGCGACCACCGAGCAGCGGCTGATCAGCAGCTTCCCGGGCTACAACTTCGACATGTTCACCACCCCGGACCTGCGCTACGAGATCGACGTGACGCAGCCGGTCGGCAGCCGCATCCGCAATCTGACCTACCTCGGCGCGCCGGTCACCGCGAGCCACCAGTTCATCGTCGCCACCAACAACTACCGCGCCAGCGGCGGCGGCAACTTTCCGGGGCTCGACGGCAGCAAGACGGTCTATGCCTCGCCCGATGCCAACCGCGACGTGCTGATCTCCTATATCAAGGCCATCGGCTCGATCACCCGTGCGGCCAACGGTTCGGCGCGCAGCTGGCGCTTCACCAAGGTCGCGACGGCCGGCAAGGTGGTGTTCAGCTCGGCGCCGGGCCAGTTGCCACAGGCACAGGCGGCGGGGCTGACCAATATCACGCTGGAGAGCGCCGACGATGGCTCCGGCAAGAACCTGTCGAAATATGCGATCGACCTCAACAGCTGATCGTCCGCCGGCGCGCAAGCCGTTCATGCGCCGGCGCGCGCCCGCGGCCGCCGTCGTCGTCGCGGCGGCGGTGTTGCTGACGGCGGCCTGGGTCGGCGGAGCGGCGGCATGGCGCCATCACGGCGAAGCGCGTCGCATGCAGTTGACCGAATGGCAGACGTTGGCCACCGCGGCCGGGGACCCCACCGCGCTGGCCGCGCTGCGTGTCGCCGCGGAGCGGGGCGAGGCCGCGGCGCAGACCGCGCTGGGAGAGTCGCTGTGGTCGCGCCCCGGTGCGGCCGAGCGCGAACAGGCACGCGCGTGGCTGGCCCGTGCGGCGGCCAACGGCGATGCGCGGGCGCATCTGCTGCTGGGCAAGGCCGCTTTCCTCGGCAGTCCGGTCGGCGAGCAGGGTGCCGCCGCATCGGACAAGGACTACGCGGCGGCATGGCGGCATCTGCGCGCCGCGGCGCAGGCAGGCAACGCCGGCGCGGCCTATTACCTCGGCCTGCTATATCGGGGCGGCTACGGTGCCGAGCCGAACGCCACGCAGGCGGTGCGCTGGTTCCAGGTGGCCGCCGAGGCCGGCGTGCCGCAGGCCATGTTCATGCTGGCCAATGCATACCGCGACGGCGACGGCGTGGCGCGCGACGCGTCGCAGGCGCTGGCGTGGTACGAGGCGGCCGCCGAGCGCGAGCACCCGGAATCGATCCAGGCGCTGGCCATGGCGTACCGGGATGGCGAGCTGGGGCTGGACCGCGACGAGCGCAATTTCCGCTTCCACCTGGTGGAGACGGCGCACGCGCTCAAGCATCCCGCGCTCAAGCCCTAGCGGCCTGTCCACTAGTCGCTGGCCGCCAGCTCCTGGCGCATGGGGCCCGGGGCCTGGCGCTTGGCTGGTAGCTTTAGCTGGAGCCCCTGGCTCCTGGCTCCTGGCTCCTGGCTCCTGGCTCCTGGCTCCAGCTGCAGCGTGGCAGGGCGAATGACCTGCGTCATTCGCCCGGTTCCCCCTCCATCGGGCAAGCCCTGGCCAGCGCGCCGCCGGCCCGCAAGCCGTCGCGGGCCTTCTCCGTGCCGATCAGCGCCAGCAGCCCGCAGGCCAGCGTCCCGCGCCATTGCAGGTAGTCGTGGCCGCTGGCGAATTCGGCGTGCGCGACCGGATAGCCCTTGGCGCGCAGCACGTCGCGCATCTCGCGGGTGGTATGGAAGATATCGACCGGGCCGCGCCCCTGCTCGAACCGGCCCGCTTCCAGATAGAAGCGCAGCGGCAGCTTCGGCGCCGCGGCGTACTCGCGTATCAGCCAGCCGGGCTGGGCCGGCGGCGCCGCCGGCGAAGCGCCCGGCGCCCACCAGTAGGAGCCGGACTGGCTCAGTACCAGGCCGAAGCGCTCCGGATGCCGAAGACCCGCATAGGCCGCCGCGATGCCGCCATAGCTCGAGCCCGCGACGACGGTGCTGGCGGAGTCCGTTTTCACGCCACGGGACTGCGCCCACGGCAGCAGCTCCTGCGCGAGGAAGTCAGCGAAGGCGGGATTCGGCGGCAATTGCGTGGCGCGCGCCTGGGCATCGGGGTTGGCGACGATCAGCGCCGCGGTGCGCGGCAGCAGGCCGTCGTGCATCAGGTTGTCGAGGATCGTCGGCGTCGGCACCAGGGTCAGGTAGGCGTGCGCATCGAAGACGACCAGCAGCGCGTCGTTGCCGCGAGACGCCTCGTCGGAACCGGGTCGCGCGGGCGCCGGGTGCCCCGCTTGCGCGGGCGCCGGCCGGTACAGATAGACCTCGCGCGTTTCGCCGAGCAGGCGGCTGTCGATCCGGTGGCGCGTGACCGTGCCGGCCGGCACGCCGGCGCGGCGCGCAATCCATGGCTGGGGAGGGGCGGCGGGCAGCTCCAGCACGGACTTCTGCTGGAAGACATCGATCCCGTCCGCCGGAAATGCCCGGCGATTCAGCGGGTCGCGCTGGGCGGTGGCCAGGATCGCCCGCCGTCGCTGCATCGGTTCGGCATCGAGCGCCGGCACATCGGGGGCGAGCTGATAGCTGAGGCGGGTGCTGGCGGGGATGCGGTAGCTGCGATACCAGACATCGCTGTTGCCGAGGCGGTACAGGTCGTCGTGGTCGCCGGCCGGGCTGCCCAGCAGACGGACGCCGCGCTCGGCGCCGCGCCACAGGAAGGTGGCGAGGACCATCGGGGTTTGGGGATGGGCTGCGGCGGCGCTGCGCCGGCGATGGCCATCGGGCGGTTGATCGCCATTGGTGCGTTCGGAGCGTTCGGAGAGCTCGGACGGTTCGCTTGGTTCGGATGGTTGGGGTAGCGGCTCGATCAGCGGCGTGCCCTCGCGGGCGACGCGTTGCCAGAAGGCCGCGGTATCGCCGCCCCGGGCCAACTCGGCCGCGAGCTGGCGCAGGCGCGGGCTGTCGGGCGCGCTTGCGGCCGATGGTTGCGTGAGGGATCGCGCCGGCGATCGCGTGTGCGCTTGCGCGGACGATTGAGCCGACGATTGAGCGGACGATTGAGCCGACGATTCCGTAGGCGGTTGGGACGACTGCTGCGCGGCCCGCGGCACGACGCGGTCGATGCGCAGCGTCTGCGTGGCAACCGCCGCGTCCTTCGCATCGGCGCCTGGTGCCGAGGGCACGCGGCCGACCGACCCCGGCCGATCGGCGTCGCGGGTATCGACGACGAAGCGATACCAGCCGCCGCCCGGCGCGACGAACAGGAAGCCGCGCGACAGCGTGTTGCTGCCGAGCAGGCGGCGCACGTGCTTGCCGTTGTCGTCGGTCAGGTCCAGCGTGGCCGCCGGCCCGGCCAGCGAACCCTGCACGAAATCGCCGGCCTGCAGGCGCAGGCGGTAGGCGGCGACCGAGCCCGGGCGCCACGGCAGCGTCAACGGCTTGCCGACGGTCAAGTCCGCCTCGGTGACAGCGGCAGGGGCGGCAGCCGAAGCGCTGCGGGGCGTGGCCGCCATCGCCGACATCGCCGACATCGCCGACATCGCTGACGTGGCCGCCTGCGCGGTCGGGAACGCAGCGGCGATGACAACCGGCATCAGCGCGGTCAGAAGACGATGGCAGAAATGGCTGGAATGGCTGGAATGGCTTGACTGGCTGCGCATCAGAAGTCCACCGTGGTCGACAGCTTGAACAGACGCGGGGCGTTCATCGTCACATAGCCATCGTTGAACGAGCCCGCCCAATAGCTCTTGTCGAGCAGGTTCTCGACGCTCGCATGGAAGGCGGTGCGCCTGCCGGCGATCTTCGTCACGTAGCGCGCGCCGATGTCGTAGCGCGTCCAGCTGTCGATGCGCTGCGTATTGGCCGTATTGACGTACTGCGAGCCGGTATAGGTCGCCCGCCCGGAGACCGTCAGGCCCGGCACCCAGGGCAGATCCCATTCGGCGCCGAGATTGGCGGCCCACTGCGGCGTGCCATAGGCGCTATTGCCGTCCCAGGCGCCGTTGGCGGTGCGCGTCAGCACCGCGCGGGTATAGGCGACCCCGCCCAGCACCCGCACGCCGCGCGCGAGCTCGCCCTGCACGGTCCATTCGACACCGCGGTGGCGGCGTTCGCCGTCGGGGCTGTAGGTATTGGAGACCGCGTCGCGGATCAGGCTCGGCCGCGTAATCTGGAACACGCTCAGCGTATTGGTCAGCCGGCCGGTGTCCCATTTGACGCCGGCCTCCATCTGCTTCGTCTTGTACGGCGCGAAGACCTGCTGGTAGTTGGCGGCGGTCACGTCCGTCACCGTGTCGCCCTGGCTCAGCCCCTCGATGTAGTTGCCGTACAGGGACAGCGACGGACCCCAGGGCTTGAGCACCAGGCCGACCGAAGGCGTCACCGCGTCCTGGTCGTAGTCCGCGGTACGCGCGCCCGTGGTGGCATTGAAGCTTTCGGCCTGCACGCGCTGATGGCGCAGGCCCAGCGTCAGCAGCACGCGGTCGTCGGCGAACGCCATCGTGTCGGCCAGCGCGATGCTGGTCAGCGTGGTATCGCTGGTCTTGGGCGCGGCACCCGGGTCGCGCGCGAGAACCGGCGGCACGGGGTCGTAGATGTTCGAGGTATACGCGCGGCTCGCCACATTGATCGTGCCGGTGCGCATCGTCAGCGCGGTATAGCCGAGCACCAGCCGGTGCTCGACCGGGCCGGTCCTGACCTTGCCGCGCAGGCCGGCCTCGGCCGACACCGAGTCGGTGAAGCCGCGCTGATGGTAGGTGTAGCCGGTGTAGTCGCCGTTCGGCCGGATGCCGTTGGCGCGCGTGCCGTTGATGAAGCCGGAATAGCGGTAGTTCAGCGCGCCGATGCCGGCGTACGCGGTCCAGTCGTCGTTCAGGTCGAACTCGCCGCGCGCGACCGCGGCCTGGTTCTTCAGCTTGCCGAAGGTGCCCGGCAGGATATTGGTGCCGGCCTTGGGCGGCTCGGGTACCACCGGCGTGGCGAACGACGCCATCCAGGCGCTGCCGTTGCGCACGTCTTCCTCGTTGGCGTAGGCATCGAGCGTCAGCCTCAGCCGCTCGCCGGTGTAGTCGAGCGCCAGCGCACCCAGCGCGCGGCGCTTGGACTGGCCGTCGAGCCCGGTGCGGCCATTGTCGTAGGCGCCGTTGAAGCGCACGCCGAATTCCTTGCCGTTGCCGAAGCGCCGTCCCAGGTCGATGGCCGCGCCGCCGTTGCCTTCCGACAGATAGCTGGCGGTCAGCCGGGTCAGCGGCGTGGCCGCCGCGCGCTTGGGCACCAGGTTGATCACGCCGCCGATCGCGCCGCTGGGCGCCATGCCGGTCAGCAGGGCGCTGGGGCCGCGCAGCACCTCGACGCGCTCGACGAATTCGGTCGGTGCATGGCCGAACGGCGCCAGGCCGTACATGCCGTTCAGCGCGAGATCGTTCGAGCCGATCTCGAAGCCGCGCACCGTGTAGTTCTCGTAGATATGGCCCGACGAGGTGGTAAAGCGCACGGTCGGATCGTTGGCGAGCACGTCGGCGACGGTCTTCGCCTGCTGGTCCTCGATGGTCTGCGCGGTATAGGCAGTGTTGCTCCAGGGCGCGTCCATCGCCTCGGTATTGCCCAGCATGCCCAGCCGCGCGCCGCGCGCCACCTGGCCGCCCGCGTAGGCGGCCGGCAGGTCTTCCGCACCGGTGCGCGTCGCGGCGACGGTGACCGCGGGCAGCATCACGCCGGTCTCGCTGCCGAGGTTGGCGTCGGCATTGACGGCCGGCTTGCGTACCGCGTAGCCGCCGTCGATCGCCACCGCATCGAGCCCGCTGCCACGCAGCAGCGTCGCCAGCCCGTCGGCGGGACCGTAGCGTCCCTGCAGGCCCGCGGTGCTGCGGCCGGCGACGTCGGCGGCGTCGAAGGACACCATCACGCCGGCCTCGACGCCGAAGCGCGCCAACGCCGGCTGCAGGGCGCCGGCCGGAATGGCGTAGGTCCTGGCGGCCGCGGCGGCCGCCTGCTGAGCGTGGGCGGGCGCGATCGATGCCGCGCCGGCCGACAGGATCGCCAGGGCGTGCGCCACGGCGAGGGCAAGTTGACGGCCGCGCCAACGCGGGAGAGCGAGGTGGCGCGAAGCGGTGCCAGGCACCGTGGCGCGGTGGGAAAAATCAGGACCCATCGAGGAATTTCCTTGTCGCATGAGGGCTTGGAGAGAGAGGGTTCATCTCGTAGGCCACGCGAAACCGGAAAACCCCTCACATGCCGGCAAAAAAAGTTCGTGCGGGTGTCGCGATCAGCCCGTCCGGGCCCGCACGCCGGCCAGATAGCGGGTGAGCCGCCAGACCTCGACCGGCAGCAGTTGGGGCAGGGCGTCGAGCACGCGCTCGGTGTCGTCCAGCGGATAGACGCCGGAGATCCGCAGCGCCGCGACCTCGGCCGCGCAATGCAGATGTCCCGGCCGATGCCGGCTCAGGCGCTGCAGAAACTCGTCGAGCCGCATGTCCGCCGCGACCAGCATGCCGTGCCGCCACGCGGTATCGGCGGCATCGGACGGTTCGATCGTCTGGACGGCATCGCGGTCGAACATCGCGCGCTGGCCGGCCTGCACGATCCGGACGGTGGGGAAGGGCGCGTCGCCCGGCACGATGCCGTCGGGATGGCCTGGGCGGATCTCCACCGCGCCCTGCTGCACGCCGAGCCAGCTGCGGTCGGCGTCCTGCCGGATGGTGAATTCGGTGCCCAGCGCACGCAGCAGGCCGTGCGCGGTCTGCACGCGGAATGGCCGGCCATGTCCGTTTGGCATGGCCCCATCCGGAGCGGTCGCCACCGCAATCTCGCCCGACAGCAGCACCAGCCGGCGCTCGGCGGCGCCGAAGCGGACCGCGACCTCGGTGTCGGCATTCATTTCCAGCGCGCTGCCATCGGGCAGCGTCAGGCTGCGCCGTTTGCCCGCGGCCCGGTAGATGCCGCGCGCTTGCTGATCGCCGCCGCGTGTCGCCCACTGCCAGCCTCCCGCGGCCACCACGGCGGTGCCGAGCAAAGCCAATGCACGCCGCCGGCCGGGGCGCTGTCGTGGCGAGAATGGCGCCGAGGATGGCATCGACAGCGCGGCCGCCGCCGCCGCCGCGCGGGGCAGCGCGGCCAGGCGTTGGCCGAATCCCTGCAGCTGCTGCCAGGCCCGTTCGTGGTCCGGATGTTCGGCGCGCCAGCGCGCGCAGGCCAGCCGCTGCGCGTCGCTGGCGTCCGGGCCCATCAGCGCGATATGCCATTCGGTCGCGCGCATCGTCACCGCTTCGTCGAGCGGCGCGGTGGCATTCGTATTCGGCGCGCGCGTGGACCTCGCTGGACTTCCGGGCCGTGGGGGCGAGCGTGTGTCGTCTGCCATGCGTTCAGCGCATCCGTTCAGCCCGCCTGCGCGGCGTCGGCCGCGAAGCAGCACTGATGCATCGCCTTGACCAGATAGCGTTGCACCGTCGCGATCGAGACCGACAACTGCGTCGCGATCTCGGCCTGCGGCATGCCGTCGAGCTGGGACAGCAGAAAGGCGCGGCGCACCGGGGCCGGCAGGCCATCGAGGCGCCGATCGATCTCGACCAGCAACTCGATCGCCAGCGCGCGCGTCTCCGGGTCCGGCGCCTGCGCTTCGGGCAGGGCGGCAAGCGCCGCCAGATAGGCGTCCTCGATCTGCTGGCGGCGGTAGAAATTGGCCACCAGCCCGTGGGCCACCGTCGCCAGCAGTGCGCGCGGCTCCCGCGCGGCAATGGGCGCGTCGCGGGCCAGCAGCCGCAGGAAGGTGTCGTGCGCCAGGTCCGCGGCATCGGCCGCGCTGCCCATGCGCCGCCGCAGCCAGCCCTTGAGCCAGCCATGGTGGTCGCAATAGAGCGACTGGACTTCCCGGTTCAGTTGCTGGTTGGGCTCCAGATGGAGCGCAGGCTCGGCGGCGGACATGGCAAGACGGGCCGACAAGAATCGGCGAGGGTGTGGTCGGATTGGGGCGGGCCCGCGGTCATTCGCGAGGGGGCGGCCGTGCCGCCTGGCGCAGCCGATGGTGCTCCGCGGCACGCAAGGGCGAGATTCTATCGCTAAATGATAATTATTCGCAATAGAGGGGCATGCTATGAACGTCCGGCCGAGGGCCCCGTCTTGCCCTTGAGCAGTACCCGCGAGAGCGCCAGGATGTTCGCCTCCGCGGCGTCCTTGCGCCAGATCAGCCGCGTCACCATGCGGCCGGATTTGGCGGGCAAGGGATGCAGGCTGAGGCGGGCCCGCTCGCTGTAGATGCCGACGATGCTGCGCGGCACCAGCGCGACGCCCATGCCGACCGCCACGCAGCCGAGAATCAGATGGTAGGAGCCGACCTCGACGACGCGCCGCGGCGCGGTGCGCGAACGGGCGAACCAGTCCTCGAGGCAGCGGCGATGCGGACAGCCGCGCGGAAAGGCCAGGATCGTCTCCGAGGGAATGTCCTTCGGCGACGCGATCGGGGGATGGTCGGCATTGGCGACGATGACCAGTTCCTCCTCGTAGATCGGCATCGCATGCAGGCGCTTGTCCGCCCCCGGATCGGTGGTCAGCGCCGCATCGAGGGTGCCATCGATGACCCGTTCGGCGAGCTCTGCCGGGTCGCCGGAGGACAGCTCCAGGGCGACGTCCGGATACATCTCGTGGAACAGGCCCAGCGGTTGCGGCAGGCGGACCGCTGCCGTGCTTTCCATCGCGCCGAGCCGCAGCGTGCCGCTGGGCCGGTCGTTGCGGGTGGCCTCGGCCGCCTCGTCGGCCAGATCGAGCAGCCGTTCCGCATAGTCCATCAGCACCTTGCCGGCCGGCGACAGTTGCAGCTTGCGGCCGTCACGATGGAACAGCGTGACGCCGAGCTTCTCTTCCAGCTGCTGGATGCGCACCGTGATGCTCGACTGCGCGCGATGCAGCGTTTCGGCGGCCTTGTTGATGCCGCCCGCCTGCACGACCGCGGCGAAGGTCTTCAGGTCCGACAATTCCAGCATATCGATTTCTCCGAATGATCGGTTCGGGACAATTCATTTTACGCGATGGATCGGCGGCCCTACAGTGGGGATGAAGAGACCTTGCATCCGGCGCTGCACCGCGCCGTGCGCACGGCTGCCGCAAGCGCTCCCCACCTATCGACGAGGCTGACGTACATGACCCTATCGCGTCCCGGATTTCCCAACGGCATGGCAGCAGCGGCGGCCGGCGTTTCCGCCAACGTCGTGTTTGGCGCGTCGTCGCTGTATTGGCGGCTGCTGGCCGGCATCGCGCCGACGACGCTGGTCGGCTACCGCATCCTGATTTCGCTGACGACGCTGCTGGCCATCCTCTGGCTGACCGGGCGCTTGCGGGCATTGCGCAGCAAGCTGGGGCCGCGCGTGCTGGCCCTGCATGTCGCGGCCTCGTGCCTGGTGGTGGTGAACTGGGCCGTCTTCATCTGGAGTTCGATCCACGGCCATGTCGTCGAAACGGGCCTGGGCTATCTGACGGCGCCATGCATTTCGATCGCGGCCGGCGTGATCGTGTTTCGCGAGAAGGTCGACAAGGTCGTCGCCGCGGCACTACTGGTGATCGCGGCCGCGATCGCGCTGCTGCTGTTGCGCAGCGGCGAACTGCAGCACTGGCTCTATCTGACGGCCGCGATCAGCTGGGGCGGTTATGCCTGCCTGAAGAGGTTTACGCCGCTGGATGCGGTCAGCGGCCTGCTGATGGAGACGGTGTTCCTGTCGATCGGCTGCGGCCTGGCGCTGATGTTCTCCGACATGACGCTGGCCTTGCCGGCAGGCATGTCCACGCTGCACCTCGCTGCGCTGGCCATGGCCGGGCTGGTCTCCGCGATCCCGCTGATGCTGTTCTCGTACGCGGCCAACCATCTGTCGCTGTCGATGAACGGCCTGCTGCAGTTCGTGTTGCCGACCACCCAGTTCATCGTCGCGACGTTCGTCTACCGGCAGCCGGTGTCGGCCAATACGGTGATCGCGCTCTCGCTGATCTGGCTGGCGCTGATGGCCATCGTGGCCCGGCCACTGCTGCTGCCACGCTGCCCCGCGACAGCGGGGCGGCCTTGACGATGCGCTGCTTCTGATTGGGCTGCTTCTAATTGCGCTACTTCTGGTACGCCGGGACCACGAACCCCGCAAAACGCTGCTGCGTCACGGTCTTGAACGAGGCCGAACGGTAGGCGTTGCGGATATCGGCCACAAAGGGCTTGTTCAGGTCGCTGGTTTTGACGGCGACGAGGTTCATGTAGTAGTCGGGAATCTTCTCCAGCGCCAGCGCCGAGGTCAGCTTCAGGCCCGATGCCAGCGCGAAATTGCCATTGACGAAGGCATAGTCGACGTCGTCGAGCGAGCGGGGCAGCTGGGCCGCTTCGAGCTGCACCAGCTTGAGTTTGTGCGGATTGCCCGCAATGTCGCGCTCGGAGGCGCGGATCGGGTCCGAACCGGGCTTGAGCGTGACCCAGCCGATCTGCTGCAGGATCGCGATGGCGCGTGCCAGATTGGTCGGGTCGTTCGGCAGCGACACGGTGGCGCCCGGCTTCACTTCGCTCAGTGCCTTGTGCTTGCGGCTGTAGATGCCGATCGGCGCGGTCGGTACCTGCACCACCTCCGATAACTGCAGCTTGCGATCGGCCGAGAACGTCTTCAGGTAGACCGCATGCTGGAAGGCGTTGGCATCGAGCGCGCCATCGGCCAGCGCCAGGTTCGGCTGCACGTAGTCGCTGAACTCGACGATCGTCACCTTGTAGCCTTGCCCTTCCAGGATCGGCTTGATGCCATGGCGGATCTGGTCGGCATAGGGGCCGGCGGTTGCACCGAAGCGGATTTCCTTCTTGTCAGGGTCCGCCGCGCTGGCGGACTGCATGGCGCCAAAGGCCAGCAGCAGCGTGGCCAGTATCCGGACTCGGCTTGCGACTCGCATCGATTTCTCCCGTTGGTTCTCGATTCTGTTCTGGAACGGCGCGGCGGCGCCGGCAAACATGCCGGCCCATTGTAGGGACGGGAAAGACGGGAGCGAAGCTGCAAATTGGCATGCGCATATGCGGCGAGCGCATATGCGCAACGAACGGAATGCGTCCGGCGGTGGGCGATCTATCGCGCCATCACCTTGTCCGGCGTCATCGGCGTCGTCCGCAGGCGGCGGCCGGTGGCATGGAAGATCGCGTTGCTGATCGCGGCCGCGACGCGCAGCACGCACATCAATACCCAGGACAGGAAACTGAGGAAGAGGACGTAGATTTCGGACAGTGTGATCAAACGGATGTACCTCGCGGGGGTTAAGGTAGCGATCAAAAAAAAAAAC
>Ga0182740_1001538_pt1 | contig 15447 bp, 16 predicted proteins | sample eDN5th37CKraftBY_FD_128872 | JGI IMG/M metagenome (GOLD analysis project Ga0182740, IMG submission 128872) | Enriched backyard soil microbial communities from Emeryville, California, USA - eDNA 5th pass 37_C Kraft BY (version 2) (version 2) | ecosystem: Environmental > Terrestrial > Soil >...
GTGCGGGTGGCGTTCGCACGGCGTCGGGATCGTGACCACGACCACCGGGTAGACTTGGGCCAGTGAGGGACGCGCCCAGGCTGGCGCATCCGCAGCCGCCCCACGTTGCCCGATGGAGTCCCGCCGATGCCCGATCTGGTCCAACTGCCGATCCGCAATTACCTGATGGACATGGACGGCGTGATCGTCCACGAGGAACAGGCGATCCCCGGCGCCCACGAGTTCATCACCACCCTCCGCGAGCGGGGATACCCCTTCCTCATCCTCACGAACAATTCGATGTACACCGCGCGCGATCTCGCCGTCCGCCTCGCCCATTCCGGCATCCAGGTGACGGAGAAGGACATCTGGACGAGCGCCCTCGCCACCGCCCAGTTCCTCGCCACCCAGCGTCCGGGCGGCAGCGCCTTCGTGATCGGGGAGGCCGGCCTGACCACGGCGCTGCACGAGGTGGGGTACGCGCTGGTCGACCGCAATCCGGACTACGTCGTGATCGGCGAGACGCGCACCTACAGCTTCGAGCGCCTCACCCGCGCGGTACGCCTCATCAACGAGGGTGCGCGCTTCATCGCCACGAACCCCGATCCGACCGGACCCTCCACCGACGGGCCGCTCCCGGCGACCGGCGCCCTCGTCGCGCTGGTGGCGAAGGCGACCGGCGCCATGCCCTACTTCGTGGGCAAGCCGAACCCGCTGATGATGCGCTCGGCGTTGCGCACGCTGAACGTCCATTCCGAGGAGACGGTGATGATCGGCGACCGGATGGACACGGACGTGATCGCCGGGATCGAGGCGGGCCTGCGCACGGTCCTCGTCCTCACCGGCAGCACGACGCGGGCCGGAGCGGCGACGTTCCCCTACCTGCCGTCTCGCATCGAGGAGTCGATCGCGGATCTCATTCCGGACCTGAGGAGTGAGGAGTGAGGGCCGAGAAGTGAAGCGCGAGGAGGCTTTGGGGCATCATCACACGCCTCTCGATCTCGCTTCTCATTCCTCGGTCCTCGCTTCTCCTAGAGGACGAGGGCGGCGAAGAGGCGGTCCAGCGTCGCGGCAGGATCGGTCGTCAGGCCGGGATGGACGGGTGAGGGCTGGATGATCGTATTGCTCGGCGCGGCGATCCAGTGGAACCGCTCCGAACGGTCGAGGCCGGCAATCGGGCCGGCGTCCTTCTTCCCCCCGGCGACCGCCTCGATCCCGGCGAGGTAGGCCGCCACCAGGCTGTGATCGCACGAGGGGTCCAGCGCACGCAGTTTCGCGGCGTCCAGGTGCGTCCGCACGCCGAGGAAGCGCCCGGGTCGCGAGAAGACCACCACCCCGGCGTTGATGAACTCCTCCCGCTCGACGCGCGGCACCACCCGCAACACGGCGTAGAGATAGGGGAGGGCCCGTGTTGGCGATCCGCCGCCGTCACTCACGCCGCCGCCCCCGCGTTGCCCTTTCCGGGTCGATCGCACCGACGGCGGCATCGGTGCGCAGGCGTTCTCCCTCCGCGATGAAGGGGCGCGGCGCCTGCAGGCGGGCGTTGAAGTAGGCGACGTAGGCCGCGCGCTGGGCATCCGGTCCGCCGACCTGTGCATCCTCCCCCAGCCAATCGTCCGGCACCATGCTGACGATCGCCCACAGATCCTCCGCGCGCAGCCGGTCTGCCATCCGGCGGTCGGCCTCGATCAACGATCCCGCGACCGGCAGCAGGATGTGATCCTTGATCGCCGGGAAGGGGCGGCGTCCCTGCTCGGCCGGATCGGCCCAGCGATGGTGCGGGAAGATCGCCGCGCCCTGGTCGATCAGCCAGAGCCGATCGTGCCAGCGCAGCATGTTCGGGTTGCGCGTGGTGCGGTCCACGTTCGCGATGAAGGCGTCGTACCAGACGATGTCGGCCGCCAGGACGGGATCGATCGGGCGCTTCGCGGTGGTCGCCGCCGCCAGGTCGAACGGCAACGCCCCGGGCAGGAAGTCGAGGCCGAGATTGACGCCCTCGCTCCGTTCCAGCAGCTCGCGGATCTCCGGGTCGGGCTCGGCCATGCCGAAGCCCTGCGGCAGGTCGAAGAAGACGAGTTCCGGCACGGCCAGCCCGAGCACGCGACCGATCTCCCCGGCGATCAGTTCCGCCACGAGGGTCTTCGTGCCCTGGGCGGCGCCCCGGAACTTGACGACATAGAGCCCGTCGTCGTCCGCCTCGATCAGGCCGGGAAGGGAGCCCCCTTCGCGGAATGGCGAGACGTAGCGGGTGGCGGAGACGGTGCGCATGGCGGGCAGGTCGTGCCGCTCGCTCTGCATCACGCGGTCGTTGTGGGCGAGGGATGCGGCGATGCCGGAATTCTGGTGGCCGTGGAAGGGAGCGGGCTCCCGGGATTCTCGGAACGAATCGGACATGGGGAACGGGCTTTCTGCGACCGCCTCAGGCGGCATTGCGGGGAACGAGACAGACCAGAGCGTATGTCCGTGCAATGATCCCATACGTCCGCCATGCCCGGTCCGGACGCGATGCTACAGTCGAGGAAGGCCGTTCCGCGAAAGGATGCCGTCATGCGCACCCACAACCAACCTCCCCATCATGACGCCGAGGTCCTATCGAACACAACGTTCGATGCCGACGTGGTCTATCTCACCACGAATGAGTGGCTGACGATCTTCGAGCGCGATGTCCAGGAGGCGCTGGGAATGTCCGCCGCCGAATTCGTGCGCTTGTATCGAGCGGGTGAATATGAGGAGTACGACCCGATCGTCACGCTCCTTTCAACCTCCATCCCCTTTTACGAGACGGTCGTTGCCCCGTGAGCCGAAGCGCGCAAGGGGAGCTCGACACCTATTCAGGCCTCAGCGCTGAACTTCAGCTTGCGAACGCACGTCATTTCGAACTTAGGACGGACCGGCAACGGGGACGACTTTGGCTCGGATTTCGCCAGAGCCTTCTTGTGGAGCCAGCCAGAGACGATTCGCATGCATTCGAGGTCATCGTCCAGTCAGCCACCTATCAGTTCTTTCGCGGTGACGGGCGTTCCCGGTTCGACGAGGTCGTAACCTATCACTGGACGCCGGACGATCCCAACGCCAAACGCGCCTGGCCGCACCTCCACATCGGCTCCGCCCTTGTCGATCCGGAAACCCGGCGTGAGCCGTGGACGTTTCACAAGACGCACCTTGCCACCGGCCCGTTGACGGCCAACGCCTTCGTACGGATGGCCGTGGAAGAGTTCGGCGTGCAGCCCGTCGTGCCCGACTGGGAGCTACGCATCGCTGACCCGGCTGCGCACGCCTGAGCCGGCCCTCGGGAACCCTTGCCATGCGGTGCTAGCATTCGCGGTGGCGCCATGCTCCTGGCGTGGCGCCCCCTTCACGCGCGAACCAGCCCCGATCAAGGACGCAGTCACCGCATGGCCCTTCCCTCGCCAGCACCCATACCGCCCGTTACGTCCGCAGGACAGGCGCCTGGCGCGCCGATCATCGAGATTCGTGGCCTCACCAAGCGCTACAAGGACTTCACCGCCGTCGATGGCATCGACCTCGAGGTGCGTACCGGCGAGATCTTCGGCATCCTCGGGCCGAACGGCGCTGGCAAGACCACCACGCTCGAGATGATCGAGGGCCTGCGTGCCCCGGACGCGGGCAGCATCACCGTCGCCGGGCTCGACGCCATCGGCCAGTCCGACCAGGTGCGGAAGATCATCGGCGTCCAGCTGCAATCGACCTCCCTGTTTCCCTATCTCTCCGCCGCCGAGCTGGTGGAGCTCTTCGGGCACATGTATGGCACCCCGAACCCGAAGGCACGCGTGCCAGACCTCCTCGCGCTCGTCGGGTTGCAGGACAAGGCGAAGGCCCGCGTCGAGGAACTCTCCGGCGGCCAGGCGCAACGGCTCAGCATCGCCCTCGCGCTGGTCAACCAGCCGAAAGTCACCTTCCTCGACGAACCCACCACCGGCCTCGACCCCCACGCCCGCCGCAGCCTGTGGGAGACCATCCTCGGGGTGCGGAACGCCGGGACGACCGTCGTGCTCACCACGCACTACATGGAAGAGGCCGAGGTCCTCTGCGACCGCATCGCGATCATGGACGGCGGCCACGTCATCGCCTGCGATACCCCCGCCGGGCTCATCCGCGCCCTCGGGCAGGAAGCGACCGTCAGCGCCAGTCTCGCCTCCGCCGCCTCGGTGCCGGACCGGGTTGCATTCGCCGCCATTCCCGGCGTCACCGTCGCCACGGTGGTCGACGAACAGGGCGAGACGCGCGTGCGATTGCAGACCGCGGACGCCCAAGCGACGCTGGTTGGCCTCCTCGACCTGGCGAAGGAACGCGGCCTGACGCTGGGCGATCTCTCCAGCACGCGGGCGACGCTGGAGGATGTCTTCATCCAGCGCACCGGGCGCACCTACGTTTCCGAGGAACGAGGAAAGGAGGAACGAGAAAAGAGAGGACGGAGACGAAGCGCAAGGCGCATGTAGCGCTGCTCTTTCCTCTTGTCTCGCTTCTCGTTCCTCGCAGGGGAGTTCGGATGCAATCGTTCTGGGCCATGCTCGTCGCCAACCTGAAGATGTCGGCGCGCAACCGGGCCGCCTTCTTCTGGAACATCGCCTTTCCGGCCGTCTTCATCCTCATCTTCCCGGCGCTCTTCAGCTCCGGGATCGGCGGCCAGCCCTCGGTCGGCATCACCGGTGCCGATACGCCGTTGCGCCAGCAGGTCGTGCAGGCGCTGAAGGACACCGGGTCGTTCGAAATCTACGAGGGATCGCGCGAGGAGGAGCAGACGGCGCTGGAGAAGAGCGATCGCAGCCTGGTGATCGTCTTCCCGGAAGGCGAGCTCTCCGAGTCGTCCCCCCTTCAGCTCCTCACCGGCCAGAGCGACAGCCCCTCCAGCAAGATCGCCGTCGCCAGCGTGCGCAGCGCCCTGCTCGACATCCTGGGGCAGCCGCAGGGGATCGCGGTGACGCAGCAGCAGGTGGCGGACCTGAACACGCGGTTCATCGACTTCTTCACGCCGGGCGTGCTGGCGATGAGCATCATGAACGCCGGGATGATCGGGCTTTCCACGGCATTCGTCGGCTACCGGGAGCGCGGCATCCTGCGGCGGATCAAGGTGACGCCGTTGCCGCTCTGGAAGTTCGTGCTCTCCCGCATCCTGGCGGCGCTGGCGATCGTGATGGTCTCCTGTTTCGCGCTGATGGCGATGGCGAAGATCGTCTGGGGCCTGAACGTGCGCGGAAACTGGCTGCTGATCGTTGGCGTGCTGGCGCTGGGCGGCCTGGCGTTCCTCGGGATCGGCTACGCGATCGCGGCGATCTCGCGGAACGTGGAGACGGCGGCGGTGTTCGGCAACGCGCTCTCGTTCCCCATGCTCTTCCTGTCCGGTGTCTTCATCCCGGTCTCCAGCATGCCCAGCTGGCTGCAACCGGTCGCCTACATCCTGCCGCTACGATACCTGGTGGACGCCCTGCGGAAGCCGATGATGTACGGCGACGGAATCGGCGCGGTCTGGGTGCCGTTGCTGGTCCTGGCCGCGATCTTCCTCGCCGGGTTCGGCGTGGCCATCCGTTTCTTCCGCTGGGACGCCACGGCGAAATGATCCGTCGGGTTCACCGGGGCGTTCGCGCCGCATGTGACCGGAAGCACTTTCGGCGCTGACGATTCCTCCGGCCGGACGGGCATGGCGGGCGCCGAGGGTGCGACCTGTCGCGCCGTCCCGACCTCCACCATGCAGCGCGGGGACGCTTCGAGCCGTATGTCAACGGAGACGCCGCGATCCAGTCTGGATCGCGGCGTCCCCACGCCGGGGCGGCCATTCCCCGCCCCGGCGGCTCCCCTCCCCTGGGGATGCGTGGATGTCAGTCGTGCTTCAGGATGTAGATCGTCTCGAACGACGGCGCGTAGGCGATGTGCTGGGTCAACCCCTGCACGTAGGGCCGCGACGCGATGATCGTCTCCTGGTCGAAGAGCGGGGCGATCGGCACCTCGGCGTTGCCGATGGCCTGCACCTGCTTATAGAGCTCCACCTGCTTCGCCTGGTCCGTCTCCACCTTCGCTTCGTCGAGCAGCTTCTCGACCTCCGGGTTGTTGTAGCCGCCATGATTCGTCTTCTGGATCGCCGAGTCGGCGCCCAAAGTGCGGCGGAGGATGTAGTTCGGGTCGCCCGTCGCCCAGCAGCTGTTTGAGATCGCGACGTCGTAGGAGCCTTCCTTCAGCGTCTCCGTCACCGCCGCCGATTCCTGCTGCTTCAGCGTCACATCGAAGCCGACCGGCTGGAGGATGGCCTGCAGGTAGGTCGCGATCAGCGGATACGGCCACCCGAGCAGGTTCTGGCCGGGCGGGTTGAACAGCAGTTCCACCTTCACGCGCTGGCCACCGGTTGCCTCGTTGAGGAGTTGCTTCGCCTTCTCCGGGTCGTACTGGATCTGCTGCGCGGGATCGTCGTTGAAGAAGGTGCTATCCGCCGCCAGGAGCACGCTCTTCGCCGGGATGCCGTAGCCGTAGAGCAGGTCCTTCACGAAGGCGTCGCGGTCGATCGCCAGGCTCAGCGCCTGCCGCACGCGGACATCGTTGAACGGCGCCTTCGTGCCGTTGAAGAGCAGGTAGGTGTTGCAGGCGGTCGGGAAGTGCTGGACGACATAATTGCTGTCGCCGGAGATCTCACCCGCCTGCGCCGGCAGCACCGCGCCGAGTTCCACCAGGGCGTCCACCTCGCCCGCCTTCAGCGCCGAGAGCCGCGAGTTCTCGTCCGGATAGGTCCGCACGGTGATCTTGGTCAGCGTCGGCTTCTCCTTCCAGTAGTTCTCGTTCCGCTCCAGCACGATGTACTGGTCGCGCTTCCAGTCCGTGACCTTGAAGGGGCCGGTGCCGATCGGAAGGCCGGTGAAGTTCGAGTTCTCGTCGAACTGGCCCTGCCAGAACTGGGCGCTGTAGTGGTTGGAGATCGCGTAGGGCAGCAGCGGACGCGGCTCCTTGTAGGAAAGCGAGACGGTGTAGTCGTCGACGCGCGTTACCACCGGATCGCCGTAGATCTCCTCGAAGTTGATGCCGCCGAGATAGAGCGAGGGGCGGCCGCTGGAAGCCTTCGCGTGAGCGATGCTGCCGATTAGCGAATCGGCGTTGTACTGCTCGCCGTTGGAGAACGTCACGTCATCGCGCAGGTAGAAGGTCCAGGTGAGGCCGTCCGGGCTGAGCTCCCAGCTCTTCGCGAGGCCGGGCACGAGGTTGAAGTTGTCGTCGTAGTCGATCAGCGGCTCCCACACCTGCAGCGAGGCGTGCGCGAACCAGAAGTCTTCCTCGCCGTTGACGAGGTAGCGGTTGACGCCGACCGTGATCTCCTGCTTGTCGGCCAGCTCCTGCCCATCCTCCAGGTGAATCCAGGCCGGTGTGGCCTCCTGGGCGCTGGCGCGGTTCACCAGCAGGTTGGAGGTGAGCAGGACGAGGCTGAGCAGCACCGCCAGCAGGCGGACGACGGTGCCCACAGGCGATGCCGCTGCCAGCGTGAGCATGGTGGCCGTGGACGTGGCCGTCGGCGAGGTGCCGGAGACCGTGTTCGGGTTGCGGCTGGACGATGCGCTCAGGTCGAGCGCGAGCGCACGGGAAGCGTGTGTATCCATGAACCGGGAACTCCTCCACCGGGAATGAAACGATTGCCGAAAGGCCCCACGAACGAATCGAGCTCTGTCCCGCAACTGCGGCCGGTGCGGTCCTCCCGGCCGGACTGTGCCGAATCCATGCAGGTCGGTCGTTGGCCGAAACCGCGCACGGGGCACCCAGGCGACCGCACGGGGCGCAGTTGCGATGGCGTGATGTGCGTGTGATGCGGTGATGGTCTCGCGCGGCTCGCTACCCCTTCGTCCTGGCGACGGCGCCATGTGTGCCCCGCACATCGACCAGGTCGCGGATGGCGTCGCCAAGCAGGTTGCTCGTCAGCGCCACGAGCGTGATGCAGAGGCCCGGCGCGATCACCAGCCAGGGGAACTGCCCGAAGTACTGCCGGGCATCGTTCAGCATCGTGCCCCAGTCGGCGGTCGGCGGCTGCACGCCGAGGCCGAGGAAGCTGAGGCTGGTGACGGTGAGGATGTTCGCGCCGAGATCCAGCGTCGCAATCACCACTACGGTCGTCGCCAGGTTCGGCACGAGGTGACGGAGCAGGATGCGCGGCGTGCTCGCCCCCAGCGAGATGGCCGCATCGACGTAGAGCTGTTCCCGCAGCTGGAGGATCGTCGCCCGGAAGATCCGCGCCTGCCCGACCCAGCCCGTGCCGATCAGCGCGACCAGCAGCGTGCTCGTGCCCGGTCCGAGGATGCCGAGGATGGCCAGCGTCAGCAGCAGGCTCGGCAGCGCGAGCAGCACCGTCAGCAGCGTCGAGACGGCGGCGTCCACCTTGCCGCCGAAGTAGCCGGAGACGACCCCAACCGCCAGCCCGATGATCACCGTGCCCAGTGTCGCGATCGCCGACATCGCCAGCGTCACCCGTCCGCCGTGCAGCAGGCGGCTGAACTGGTCGCGCCCGAGCTGGTCCGTTCCCAATGGATGTGCCCACGTCGGGCGGGCGAGCTGGTTCGGCAGGTCCAGCGCGTTCGGGTCGTAGGGGGCGATCCACGGAGCCAGCACTGCCGCCAGCACGAACGCGAGCAGGATCGCGCCCGGCACGCCCACCGCCCAGGAGCGGCGGAGGTTCCGCTTTCTCGGACGGGCATTCGTATCGGCGTGGCGGGCGAGCCAGCCGCCAGCCGATCCCGCCTGCGCCGTGGCGGGGCTGGCCGCCGTCGCCGCCGGGAGAGAGGTGGAACTCATCGGGATGTGCCTCCGCCGAGCTTGATACGTGGATCGAGCACCGCGTAGCTGACGTCGGTGACGAGGTTGACGACGACGAACGAGACACCGGTGATCAGGACGTAGGCGCCGATGACGGGCAGGTCGCGTCCGGAGATCGCGCCCAGGAGCGTGCTGCCGAGGCCAGGCCAGGAGAAGATCGATTCGATCACGATCGCCCCGGCGAGGATCTGCCCGAAGCGCAGCCCGAGCAGTGTGAGGATCGGGAGCAGGGCATTCGGCAGGGCGTGCCGGAAGACGAGTGTCCGTTCCGCGAGTCCCTTCGCGCGGGCGGTCCGCACGAAGTCCTGCCGCCAGACATCGATCACGGCGGACCGGGTGAAGCGCATCAGGCTCGCCGCGGGGCCACATCCCAGCGCGATGACCGGCAGGATCAGGTAGCGCACGCCACCGTAGCCTGCGACGGGCAGCCATTTCAGCTTCTCGGAGACGACCACGATCAGGATCAACGCCAGCCAGAACGAGGGAATCGCGGCGAGGAAGAGGCTGACCGTCCTCCCGGCGAGATCGAACGTGCTTCCTGCATGCAGGCCGAAGACGATCCCCAGGCCCACCCCGACGATCGTGGAGGCGACGAACGCCGTCACGCCCAGCCGCAGGGTCGGCCCAAGCCGCTCGCCGATGATCTCGGAGACCGGGCGCCCGGAGAGGAACGACGTGCCGAGGTCGCCCTGCGCCAGGTTCACCACCCAGCGCCCGTAGCGGATGACCAGCGGGTCGTTCAGGCCCAGCTTCTCGCGGTAGGCCGCGATCGCTTCCGGGGTCGGTTCGACGCCGCCGGCCCGTAGCGCGGCCTCCGCCGGATCGCCCTTGGAGGCGCTGGTGAGGAGGAACGCGGCGAGCGTGAGGAAGATCAGGGTGGGAATCGCGAGCGCGGCGCGACGGAGGATGTAGGTTCCCATGCAGGCTCCGGGCGGACGACCGAAAAGCGGGTAGGCGATGCCAGGCCGCTCGCCATATGGCGACGGTTGGACGGTTCGGGACGGGATTGGCGGGAGGGTCAGGCTGTGGCAGTAGTGGCGGTGAGGGAGCCGCCGCCGGTACACGATTCGCCGGGGCGGCGCGAGGTCGCATCCAGGAAGCGTCCGGGCCAGAAGCATCGTGTCGTGGCTGCCGCAACGGCAGCGGACGCCATCGGGAGGCTGGGCTGTGGCTGGCGCTGTCCGGTTCCGGCCGCGATCGACGACATGACGGGCTCCGTGGGGAAGGCGTGAAAAAACGCCTGCTTCCGGGCTGGCGGAAGAGGCGTCGGTTCGGATCGCCGGGGTGAACCGGAGGCGAACGCATCCCTCATCGCTCAGCGTGATTGCTGATCGGCATTAGCACCTGCCCGGCGCCAGCATTGGCGTGATTTCCGGGGGGTTGCTGGAGCGTCGTCGGGCCGTTCCCTCAGCTCCTCTTGATGAGACATCGTGAGTGTGTTCGGTTGTTGGATTGACGTTACCTGAGCGAAGCAGGTATGTCAAGGGGAGCGACTATCCATTCGGAAGTTTTTCGTCCTCCGTGTGTATGGACGCTGGCTTCGAGGTATGCGCTGCGCCGGGGACTGCGTCCTCTGCGATTCCAGCGATCCCGTAGATGCGGCCCTTGTGGCCGCATCTACGGGCGGCCGGACGGCAGGGGCTTCGGATAGCGCTGTGACATTTGCACGGTTGCTGCGGCTGGATGGCTCACCGAGGACTCGGCGCGATGCCGCGTTGGTCTGCACGGACCGCCCTGCGCGTCATTCCGAGCGGAACGGTCCCTCCAGCGTGCTGGCATGGAGGGTGGAGTGGAGTCGAGGGATCGCGTCGCTTTCCTGACGTCTCGGATGCCCATGCGGCACCCGGCATGAGCAGCGGGGCGTATCAGTCCTCGATCCGGAGGTCGATCGCGATGGGCATCCCCGTGCGAATCCAGTCCGTACCGATCTTCCCGCCCTCGTACTTCGCCAGCATCGCGCTGCGGATCGCCTCCACCTCGGCCTCATCCGTCGCGATGCTGGCCGTGCCGTCGTACCAGGCCTCGCCGATCCGGAAGCGGACCGCGGGATTCCGGCGCAGGTTCCTCACCCAGTCGGTCCTGTCGCCCGCGCTGGCGACGGCGACGATCCGGTTGCCCTCCGCATCCGTGGCGAAGCCGATCTGCGTCTCCCGCGGCTGCCCGGAGATCCGTCCCACGGTTTCGATGAACCCGGTCCGCGCATCGTCGGCGTGAGGGCGCCGTGGCAGATCGAGCGCGATCGCGAACGGGGTCCCGGTGCGCGCCCAGCCCTCCCCGGCATCGAGGTCGCCGCCGTGGTACTTGTCCGCCATCAGCTGGCGGGCGGCGGCAAGCCCCGCTTCGTCGTAGACCTCGTGCGCCTCGCCCGAGAACCACGTCTCCCCGATCCGGAAGCGCACGCGCGGCGTCCTGAGCAGGTTCTTCACCCAGTCCTTGGCGTTCGTATAGCCGGAGAGAAGGACGATCGTGCGACCCGCGTCGGCGACCCCGAACCAGATCTCCGTCTCGCGCGGTTCGCCGGAGACGCGCCCGGTCGTTTCCAGGTAGCCGATCGGCTCGTCGTGGAGCGCCTCCGGCACGCGGGCAGGGAAGGCCGTCATCGGTCCGCCTCCGGGATGCGGTCGCCGTTCCAGGCTTCGACGGCGTCCATCAGTTCGACGCAGTTGCCATCCGGGTCGTTCACGTACAGCGAGCGGTTGCCATCGTCGAACGTCACGTCGTCCAGGATCGGCACGCCCTGCGCTGCGATGGACGCTTTCACCGCGTCGAAGGTGCCGTGCGGGATGCGCAGCGCGAAATGGACGTGCGCGCCGCCGCGCCCACCGGCGATCGCCTTCTCTCCCCCGGTTTCGGCGGGCCAGAGGCCGAGCGCCGCCGAATCCCCGAGATCGAACCACTCCGCCGGGCGGTCGGCTCCCCACGATGTCACCTTCACGAGGCCGATCACGTCCTCGTAGAAGCGGGCGGCAGCGGCGAGGTCGGCGACCTCCAGCACGAACTCGTGCAGGCCAGTGGGACGGACGCGAACGGTCGTGGTGGTTGTAGTGGCAGTGGTGCTGGCATCGGCTGCGGTCATGACGACGTTCCCTTCGGGTGGTCGTGGTGGAGGTTCGGGTTGCGCAGGCTCAGTCGGCGGCGATGGCCTCGCGGGAGGCACGGATGCGCTGGAGGTCCGCGATCTCGACGATCTCGGCCACCATCGCGCGGCCACGGGTCAGCACGGCATCGCCAACGATCCGGCCGTCGGCGCCGGTCATCTCGAGGTCATTGCCGGTGACCGCGACCGTTGTCGGCACCACCAGCCCGCGCATGCCGCGCACGGCGTGGTAGAGCGCGTTGATGACGTTCGCGGTGCTGGAACCGCCGAACCCGGCGAGCCCGACCGGGCGGCCATCGAAGTAGGTGCCCTCGTTGCCATGCATGATGTGGACGGCATCGAGCGCGTTCTTGATCGCGCCGGTGATGGTGCCGTGATAGTTCGGGGATTCCACGATGAAACCGTCCGCCGCCTGGATCTGGCGGATCAGCCAGTGGAGGTTGGCCGGCTGGTCGGCGAGCGGGATGTCCTCGTTGTACACCGGCAGGTCGAGCTCGCGGACATCGGCGAAGATCGTCTCGGCCCCCGCGTCCTCCGCCAGGTCGAGCAGGGCGCGGGTGACGACCCGGTTGCGGGAGACAGCGCGGACGCTGCCGCCGATCCCGAGGATGCGAATCCGGTCTGTTGTGAATGTCTGCGTCAGGTCGCTCATGAAGGTCCCTCGAGCAATGATGGTCTCCCTATCTACAGGGAAGCAACGAACGAAACGTAACCTCAATGCGCACAGCGTATGCCATATCCGACCTGGCTGCAATGGATTGGACGGGCACTACCGGTAGGCGTCGGTCGCGCGGATCGTCGCCGAGGACGCCTTGCGGGCGCGGGGCGCGCGATGCGGCATCCGCAGGCGGGCGGAGAAGGAGACCAGTTCCTCCACCATCAGGTCGAGCCGCTCGAGGATCTTCGGATCGTCGATGGTCGCCGTCTCGCGGTTCACGGCGCGTTCCGGCACCGCGATATGGGTGGGGATGGTGATGCCCTTCAGCCCGCGCACGGTGTGGGTGAGCGCCTGGAGGACGCCCATCGCGGTCATGCCGCCGAAGGCCATTACGGCCACGGGCTTGCCGCCGAGGTAGGGTGGCTGGTCCCAGCCGAGGAAGATCAGCGCGTCGAGGACGTTCTTCACCGCGCCGGAGACCGTGCCGTGGTAGGTGGGCGAGCAGATGATGAGGCCGTCCGCCTTGCGCACCTCGTCCAGCAGCCACGCCAGCGTCGGCGGATAGTCCTCCAGCTTCCAGTCGGTGCGGAAGAGCGGCAGGTCGAGGTCGTTCACCGTTGCCAGGACCGTCTCGCAGCCCATCTCCTGCGCCCGTTGCAGCGCGGCTTCCAGCGGCACCAGGCTCCAGGATTTCGCGCTGGTGGTGCCGCCGATCGCCAGGATGCGGATGGGGCGGTCGTCGCTCTTCACGAACATCGGCCCCTCGATCCCGTTGTCCTCGTCATACAGCGCGGGATCGGGCGCGTTGTGGATCACCTCGCTGGCCGGGGTGTTGGCCGGGGCGGGATCGACGCGGGATGCGCGGGGTTCGGGCGATGCGGAGGCGGAACTGGAGCTGGACATCGGCTGGGACCTTTCCTGCCCGGAGGGACTGGGCTGGAGACGGAGGGTGCGGGGTGGATCGCGGGGCTCGTGTGGCCGGGTGTCGCTCCGCTGCGGGCTACCACCACCACGACCACGACCCGAAACGGGGCCATCTGCCCCGATTGTACGGGAGCCTGTCGAGGGCGCGGCCGGCTCCGGGCATGTGCCAGCAGTTCGCAATCGGCGCGCCGTGCATCGAGGGACGATGCCCGCTGGCGATGGCGGCGCGATTCAGTCGACGTGGCGGACTGGCGTGAAGAACCACAGGTACGGGACGTAGCACAGCACGAGGAAGCCATTGATGGCCACCGCCCACTGCACGTTGAAGACATGGGCCAGCGTTCCCGCCAGCAGGCCGCCGATGGGCGTCAGGCCCCACAGCATCGTCTGGACCGCCACGATGCGGCCGCGATAGGACTCGTCGATGTTCGTCTGCACCAGGGTGTCGTTCATGGTGCCATAGGTCGAGAAGACCAGGCCCAGCAGCAGCATCGCCGGCAGCGAGATCCAGAGCGAACCGGAGAGGCCGAAGACGATCAGCATCGTCGCGAAGAGCGCGATGCCGACGATCACGATCTTGCCCCGGTGCCGCACCCCGGAGAGCACCGCCACCAGCAGCGTTCCCGCCAGCGCGCCGACGCCGTTCGCGGTCAGCAGCCAGCCGAGGCCGCCATCCGGCAGCTTCAGCACGTCCTTGGCGATGGCCGGGGCCATCGTCGAGTACGCCATGCCGAGCGCGATCGGCACGATGTCCACCGAGAGCAGCGCGCGGACGGTGGGGGTGCGCCAGATGTAGCGGTAGCCCTCGATCAGGGTCGTGAAGGGACTCTCTGCCGCCCGCGCCGTCTCGTCCAGCGGGGCCGTGCGCCGCATCATCGAGGCGGTCAGCGTGAAGAGGACGAGCAGGAAGGGCACGGCGGAGAGGGCGGTGAAGCCGAAGCAGAAGGCGATGCCGAGCGCGCCGATCATCCAGCCGGCGAGGGTCGGTCCCAGCATGCGCGCGCCGTTGAAGGCCGCCGAGTTGATCGCTACCGCGCTCTGCAGGCGGGAGCGATCGACCAGGGTCGGGGCCATCGCCAGGCGGGCCGGCCAGTCGAAGCCGGTTGCGATGCCCATCACCAGCGCGACGATCCCCAGGTGCCAGAACTGGATCGTGTCGGTGGCGATCAGGATCGTGACCGCGGCCATGCAGGTGATGAGCACCGTCTGCACCGCCATCAGCACCTTCCGCCGGTCGACGCGGTCGAGGTACGCCCCGGCGATCGGCCCGACGAGCAGTTCCGGGATCGCCTGCAGGAAACTGATCAGGCCGAGCTTGAACTCGTCGCCCGTCAGGTCGTAGACGAGGACGCCCATCGCGGTGATGCGCACCCACGTTCCGGTCATCGAGAGGCAGAGCGCGTACCAGTACCGCGCGAAGGCGGGGACCTCCAGCGCGCTGAACGCCCCGCGCCGCCGGACGGGCTCCTCGTCGCCCGGAGCATTCGCCGCCTCGACGAGGGCTTCCGCTACCTCCTCGTCGTTCATCTCCTCGAGAACCGTGCTGCTCATGGGGTCATTCCGTTCATCTTCGGCGTCAGTGGCGAAGCATCGTCCGTGTCGTTGCCTGCAATCGGCGCCCGCATCATGGGCGTTTCGCGGAACAGGGTCATGACAGCGCGTCCTCCGGAGCGACCGGCGCGCTCACCCCGAATGGGGAGGCAGGCTCCGGGCCGGGGTCCGAATAACGGGATTCGCGCGTCACGTTGCGCAGCGCGGGGGAGAGCAGGCCGCCGATCCCGGCGAGGATGCAGGCGATGCTGGAGATGGCGATCACCTGCGTGGCCGTGAAGGCATCCAGCAGGAATCCGCCGATCAGCGCCCCCAGCGGCGTCCCCACCACGAGGATCATGTACTGCGCCCCGAAGACCTCCCCGCGCATGTGCGGCGGGATCAGCCGCTGGATGAGCGTGTTCTTCATCGTGGAGTACGGACCCCACGCCGCGCCACA
>Ga0182740_1001540_pt1 | contig 15440 bp, 13 predicted proteins | sample eDN5th37CKraftBY_FD_128872 | JGI IMG/M metagenome (GOLD analysis project Ga0182740, IMG submission 128872) | Enriched backyard soil microbial communities from Emeryville, California, USA - eDNA 5th pass 37_C Kraft BY (version 2) (version 2) | ecosystem: Environmental > Terrestrial > Soil >...
ACGCGATCGCGAAATGTGGGCCGCATTACAAGGATAAGCGGCGCAACGACAAAAGCGACACAGGGAGGACCGCCGTGGCCGCCAACGAACGGAAGTCGCTGTTTCACTTCGGCTACCGGCGTTCCCCTGATCAGGACGCGCAAAAGCCTGTCCGGCACAATGTGGTGATTGTCGGCGCGGGTCCGGTGGGCTTGTCGATGGCGATCGATCTTGCGCAGCGCGGCGTGCCGTCGGTGCTGCTGGACGATGCCGATCGGATCGGGGAGGGCTCGCGCGGCCTTTGTTATTCGAAGCGCGCGCTGGAAATCTGGGACCGTCTGGGTGTCGGCGAGAAGCTCGTCAATATGGGCGTGACCTGGAAGCTCGGGAAAGTCTTTCTCGGCGATCAGCTGGTTTATTCGTTCGACCTCCTGCCCGAGGATGGGCACAAGATGCCGGCCTTCATCAACCTCCAGCAATTCTATCTGGAGAAGGCCCTGGTCGACCGCGTTGAAGAGATTCCCGCTATCGATTTGCGCTGGCGCAATCGGGTGACCGGCGTCGACAGACGCAATGATGGCGCGACGCTGACGATCGAAACGCCGGACGGGCCTTACAAGCTCGATGCGACATGGGTTGTCGCTGCCGATGGTGCGCGTTCGACTGTGCGCGAATTGCTCGGTCTCGAATTCAAGGGCCATACCTTCGAGGAAAAATTCCTGATCGCCGATTTGCGCATGCCCGCGGACGATATTCCAACCGAGCGGCGCTTCTGGTTCGATCCGCCATTCCATTCCGGACAATCGGCGCTGATGCACCGCCAGCCCGATGAATCGTGGCGCGTCGATCTGCAACTCGGGCCCGATGCGAATATCGAAGAGGAGCTGAAGCCGGAGAATTACACGCCGCGGATCCGCCGCATGCTGGGCGACCGCGACTTCCACGTGGACTGGGTATCGATCTATCGCTTCAACTGCCGGCGCATCGATCGCTTCGTGCATGGGCGGGTGGTTTTCGCCGGCGATTCGGCGCATCAGGTCTCGCCGTTCGGTGCGCGCGGTGCGAATTCCGGCGTCGAGGATGCCGAAAACCTTGCCTGGAAGCTCGTTGCCGTGCTGCGCGGCGAGGCCGATGAGCGGCTCATCGAGAGTTACGACATCGAACGCACCCAGGCGGCCGACGAGAATATCGGTCACTCGACGCGCTCGACCGATTTCATCGCGCCGCGTTCGCCCGCGGAGCGCACGTTGCGCAATGCGGTGCTGTCGCTCGCGCCGCATGCGGATTTCGCAAGACGCATGGTGAATTCCGGCCGGCTGTCCGTAGCCAGCATTTACGACAGCCCGCTATCGACCCCGGACGAGGACAGCTTCGCCGGCGCGGCTCAGCTGGGCGGGGCGGCCGTCGATTCCGCGATGACCGCGGCCGACGGGTCACCCTGCTATCTGGTGGAAAAGCTGTCGGATGGATTCGAACTGCTCTATGTCGCGGATGGAGCGCCGCCTTCGGTGCCGTCCGGCATCAAGCTGACAGTGATTGGCCAGGACATCCGCGATGCGCGTGGCGATTTCGCGAAGAGATTCGATGCGCAGCCGGGCAGCGGCTATTTACTTCGCCCGGATCAGCATATCTGCGCGCGGTGGCGGCGACCCACAGAAGCCAAGATCAGGGCGGCGCGCGATCGCGCCTTGGCTCGCTGAAGGGATTCGGAGACGATCCCTGTGCGGTCCGTCTGCAAGCCGTCAGGTCGGCATGCGCATCGATGCCAGCATTCCGGTGCAGGCGTCCACGCAATGCTGACAAGCCCTCGCGCAGACCTCGCAATGCTTGTGCATGTCGGCATGCCGCTGGCATTCTGCCGCGCAACTGCGGGCGAAGGCGATGCAGGTGGTGAGTTGCGCTTCAAGAAGCTGCCGGTGACCAACCTTGTTCGCGCGCGACAGGATGCTGCCGGTCGCGGCGCAGACCGCCGCACAATCCTGGTTCAGGCGAATGCAGGTGATCAGCCGCTCGACCTGCTTTTCGGCGAGGCAGGCGTCAGCGCATGCCGTGCAGGTTTCGACGCATACGAAACAGGCCTCGATGCAATGGCTGATGGTGTCGGCGTGGCTCGGCTGCTCCGGGAGCGAATGGAACATCGATCGAACGGCAACGGCGGGCATGAGTATTTCCTTCCTGAAACGCGCGTGCCGAATAACCCCGCCGCGGTTGGTAGGTTCCGGATGAGCCGAAGTTCCTTCGCGAAATCAGATATATGGAAGTTCCCGGTTCGTTAGATGGAGTTCACCGCGATGCCGCTTGCCACAAATTCCCGTTTCGCGGAGCCGGATCAGGCCTTCGGCCTTCTGATCGATGCCCGCCGGGGGCTCTCGGATCGGGAGGCCTCGGAACTCGATGCGAAGCTCGTGCTCATTCTCGCCAATCACATCGGAGACATGGATGTGCTGCGCGAGGCGATCGCGCTGGCGAAACGCGGATCGCTGGCGACGCGATGAGGAGCACGCGCTCCCTTCCGAGACGGAGAGACGTCAATCCGGCCGCTTGTTCTTGATGCCTTCGAGGACTGCGCTGGCGCGGGTGACGGGATCTCCGGAATCGAGATCGAGTATCTGCCGCACCTTCTTTGCCAGAGCCTCCGAGGTGAAAGGCTTGGTCAGGAGTTCGACATCGGCATCCAGCCGTCCGTGATGGATGATGGCGTTGCGGGTATAGCCGGTGGTGAACAGCACGCGCAGGTCCGGCCGCCGGCGCAACGCTTCGTCCGCGAGCTGACGCCCGTTCATGCCTCCCGGCAGGACGACGTCGGTGAACAGCAGCCTGACTTCGGGATTGGCGTCGAGCAGGCGCAACCCGCTTGCCGCCTCGTGGGTCGAGATCACCTCATACCCTGCGTCCCGCAGCACTTCGGTCGAGAAGCGGTTCACCTCTTCATCGTCCTCGACAAGAAGGATCTGTTCCGGCCGCTTGGCCTGCGGCTGCGTACTGCGCGCGGGTTCGTTCGGCACCCATGGCTCGACGTTGGCATCATCCGTCAATCGCGGCAGGTAGATCTTGACGGAGGTGCCTTCGCCGGGCTCGCTGTAAATCTTGATATGCCCGCGTGACTGTTTCACGAAGCCATACACCATGCTGAGTCCGAGGCCCGTGCCCGCGCCGGTCGGCTTCGTCGTGAAGAACGGCTCGAAGGCGCGATCGACCACGTCCTTGGTCATTCCGCTGCCGGTGTCGCTGACCGCGACCAACACATATTGGCCGGACGGGACGTCGCCCGCATTGGAGGCGACATAGGCGTCGTCGAGATAGGTGTTGGCGGTCTCGATGGTGAGCCGGCCGCCCTCAGGCATCGCGTCGCGAGCGTTGACCGCAAGATTGAGGAGCGCATTTTCCAGCTGGTTCGGGTCGACGGCCGTCTTCCACAATCCGGCCGCGAGTACAGTCTCGACGGTGATGGTCTCGCCGATGGTCCGGCGCAACAGATCCGACATGCCCTGCACGAGCCGGTTGACGTCGACCGCCTTTTCCTCGAGCGGGTGTTGCCTGGAGAAGGCGAGCAACCGCTGCACGAGACTCGCCGCGCGCTCGGACGCCTGGCGAGCGGAGTTGAGAGAGCGGCGCAGGCGCTCTTCGCTTTCCGGAACGCGCCGCAGCGCGAGGTCGACATTTCCGAGAATTGCGGTGAGCAGATTGTTGAAATCGTGCGCGACGCCGCCGGTAAGGCGCCCCACCGCTTCCATCTTCAGTGCCTGCTGCAAGGCGAGCTCGGTGCGCTCGCGCCTCGTGACTTCTTCCTGCAACTGCGAATGAGCGAGCGCTTCGCGGCGTGTGCGGCGAAGCGCAATGATTCCAAGTCCGATCATCGCGACTGTGGCAGGCAGACCGAAAATCAGATGGCTGCCCATGTGCCTGAGCCAGTCGCGAATGACGACATCGCTCTGCACACCGGACACGACATAGATGTCGTAGCGCGGCATCTTGCGATAGGCGAACAGACGCGTATGGCCGTCGAAGGCCGACGTTCCCGAAACGAAGCCTTCCTCGGGATGCTCCTTGATGCTGCGCATGACCGTGGAATCCGGTGCAAGGCGTTCAAGGCGTTGCGACAGGTCCGGGTGGCGGGCGAGGATCGCGCCGTCGCCGCGGATCAGGGCAAACACGCCGGGCGGGGGAAGCTGCGCATAGAAGTTGATGAAATATTCGGGCGCGATCGAGACCGCCGTCACCCCGCGAAACTTTGGCCCCGGTATGCGGCGGCTCAGCGTGAAGAAGCTGGTGTCAGCCGCGCGTGCCTTGATCACTTCGCTGACATAGATGCCCTGGTTCGGATTGTCGCGCTGGAGGCGAAAATATTCGCGATCCGAAAGGTCGAGTTTCGGCATCGGAAACACGGTGCCGGACACCAGAGGTGCGCCGGTCGCGGAGATCACCCAGAGATCCCGCAACTGGGGCAGCGCATCGGTGACCGACTTCAGTCGCGCATTATAAGTGGCCTCGTTCTTGCGGATGTCGCTTTCGGACGTTCCCGCAATCAGCTCATCGAGGTAGCGGGCACTCAGTTCGAACGTGTCGAACACCTTCAGCGCGTGCTCATAGATCGTGTTCAGGTTTCGCTGCACACGGCCGCGCGCTTCGGTCAGATGCTGATGGTAGGAAATCCATGCGGCGATGGCGAAAATCGCGATCGGAAGTAAAATCGAAGCGGCCACCAGAAGCCGCAGCGGCCGCAGCGTAGCGGCTAACTCTTTCCTTGCTGTTCGCTGATCGCGCGCGTCGCTCGGCTTGGTCTGACTGGCTGCGATCATGGATGAGGAAGGGCGGCAGGACTGATGGAGACTCAATCCTACTGACGAGTTGCAGCCTTTCCAAGACGCGGCCGATTACGGTCCGACGCGAGCCATGCAGCGGGAACTTTTTCGCTTGATCGCGGATCAGCGCCTGCATTCGATCGCGACGAACTCGTCGCAACCGTTGCGTCCGCAAGCGGCGCTGGAGGGGACCGCGCCGGTGATCTCGTCGCGATCGACCCTGCGGTAGGAGGCTGCGGTCCTGAATTGCCTCGCCTGGCAATAGGCCGCCGCTGCCGCGGCACCGCAGGCGTCTCCCTTGGCAAGGCAACGGTCCACGCCATAGCCGTCCGGGCTGTTGGCGATGATGAAGGTCCGTTTTTCCGCTGACGCCGCGACAAGGGTTGCCGGCAGGACGATCACGGTCAGGCAGAGTGCCAGCAGGAATCGCATGGAGGAGCTCGTACCATCGGGAGGCGGCTGCCTCAATTTGCGCCCAATTTCCTAAGGCTTTGTTAACCGAAATTTGTTTCGCCCTAATCTCTTGACGAAGCGGCCATTTTCCCACATTTTCCGCGCCATGACGGCCCGCCACGCAATTATCGGCATTTGCCGGGGGATTATTCGCTAGCGCCCAAACGCTGGCTGCGGCTGTCTTTTATCCATCGCGATGAACAGAACGCCCGGGCCAGCAGGGCCTGAGGATTGAATCGACGATGGAGCTCAAGCTCTACGATACGCTCTCGCGCGAGAAGCGGGTGTTCCGGCCGCTCGATCCGGCCAACGTGCGCATGTATGTGTGCGGGCCGACGGTCTATGACTTTGCCCATATCGGCAATGCCCGGCCGGTGATCGTGTTCGACGTGCTGTACCGGCTGCTGCGCCATCTCTATGGCGCCGACCATGTCACCTATGTCCGCAACATCACCGACGTTGACGACAAGATCAACGCGCGGGCCGCGGAGCAGGGCATCTCGATCCGCGAATTGACCGAAAGCACCTATGCCAATTTCAAGGCCGACGTCGCCGCGCTCGGCTGTCTGCCGCCCAATGTCGAGCCGCGGGCGACCGAGCATATCGGCGAAATGAAGACCTTGATCGAGCGGCTGGTGGCCTCCGGGCATGCCTATGTCGCCGACGAGCATGTGCTGTTTTCGGTTCCCTCGATGCCGGACTACGGCAAGCTGTCGAAGCGTCCGCTGGACGAGATGATCGCGGGCGCGCGCGTCGATGTCGCGCCGTACAAGCGGCACGACCAGGACTTCGTCCTGTGGAAGCCCTCGAAGGAGGGCGAACCGGCCTGGCCGTCGCCTTGCGGGATATCAACGCCCGGCCGTCCGGGCTGGCATATCGAATGCTCCGCGATGTCGTGGAAGCACCTCGGCGAGACCTTCGACATCCATGGCGGCGGGATCGATCTCGTGTTCCCGCATCATGAGAACGAGATCGCGCAATCGCGCTGCGCCTTTCACACGCCTGTCATGGCGAATGTCTGGATGCATAACGGGTTTCTGCAGGTCGAAGGCGAGAAGATGTCGAAGAGCCTCGGCAACTTCATCACGATCCGCGAAGTCCTGGCCGATTGGCCGGGGGATGTCGTGCGCCTGGCCATGCTCGCGACGCAATACCGCCAGCCGATCAACTGGACCGTCAAGGGTTTGCAGGAAGCCGAGAAGGCGCTGTCCGGCTTCTTTGAATTTGCGGCGAGTGAAGCGGAGCCACGGCCGGCGCCGGGCGTCCTCGACGCCTTGCTCGACGATCTCAACACGCCGAAAGCGATCGCCGAAATGCATGCGCTGCGGAATGCGGCGGGCCGCAAGGCACTGGCGGGCACGCTGGCGTTTTTCGGCTTCCGCGAGGCCGAGCTGAAGGCGTGGCAACAGGATCACGCCCCCGAACTCGCGGTGGAGCCGGCGGAAATCGAAAAGCGCATCGCGGCGCGCAATGCCGCCCGCGCGGTCAAGAACTGGGCCGAGTCCGATCGCATTCGCGATGAGCTTGCCGCCATGGGCATCAAGCTCACCGATTCAAAGGATGGCACCACCTGGGAGGTCGCGCGCTGATGTCTCCGGCCTCGCAGACCTTCGCCCTCCGGCCGATGCTGCCGGACGATGTCCCGCTTCTCGCCGAGATCTTCCGGGGCAGTGTGCAGGAACTGGCGATCGAGGATTATTCCGACGCGCAGATCGAGGCGTGGATCGAGGCTGCCGACGACGAGGCTGCCTTCGGAAAGCGGCTGGCGGATCAGCTCACGCTGCTCGCGACGCTGGACGGCGCGCCGGTCGGCTTTACGTCGCTGAAAGGTCCGGACGTTATCGACATGCTTTACGTGCACCCGGCCGCCGCGAGGCAGGGTGCCGGCACGATGCTGATCGATGCACTGGAAAAGCTTGCCGCGGCGCGCGGTGCGGACAAGCTTACGGTCGAGGCCAGCGACTCCGCGCAGGATTTCTTTCGCGCCCGAGGCTACACCGCAAGAAGCCGCAACACGGTTTTGCGCGGCGACGAATGGCTCGCCAACACCACCATGGAAAAGGTGCTCCGCGCTCCCGCGGGGACAACATTACAATGAATTTGCAAAAGCATCATCTCGTCGTCGGAATCATCGCCATCGTCGTCGCCTTCGCTCTGGCGGCCAATTACTATCTATGGTGATGCGATGAAACGCCCGGACACGCCGTTTCCGCAGCACTGGCTCTATTGCATTGAAGCTGGTGCTGATCGCGGCTGCCGTGGCGATCGCGCTGAAGCTTTACGGGTTCTGGTGAGATCATGACCCGAGAGCGGCTTTACCTGTTCGACACGACCTTGCGCGATGGCGCGCAGACCAACGGCGTCGACTTCACCATCAACGACAAGATCCAGATCGCTGACATGCTGGATCAGCTCGGCATCGATTATGTGGAGGGCGGCTATCCCGGCGCAAATCCGGCCGACACCGAGCTGTTCTCCAAAGAACGCGATCTGAACGCGACCTTCACCGCATTCGGAATGACGCGGCGTCCCGGCCGCTCGGCGTCGAACGATCCCGGCCTTGCCGCCTTGCTCGAGGCGAAGGCCGATGCGATCTGCTTTGTTGCGAAGTCCTGGGATTATCACGTCAGGGTCGCCCTCGAGACGACCAATGAAGAAAACCTCGCCTCGATCCGCGACAGCGTCACCGCTGCGAAGCAGCGGGGCAGGGAAGTGCTGGTCGATTGCGAGCATTTCTTCGATGGCTACAAGGCAAATCCCGAATATGCGCTGGCCTGCGCCAAGGCGGCCTATGAGTCCGGCGCGCGCTGGGTGGTGCTGTGCGACACCAATGGCGGTACGCTGCCGCACGAAATCGAAGCCATCGTCCGTGACGTTGTGAAGGTCATCCCCGGCGATCATGTCGGTATTCATGCGCATAACGACACCGAACAGGCGGTCGCCAATTCGCTCGCCGCGGTGCGCGCCGGTGCGCGCCAGATCCAGGGCACGCTGAACGGAATCGGCGAACGCTGCGGCAACGCCAACCTCGTCTCGATCATCCCGACGTTGAAGCTGAAAAAGGAGTTCGCCGAACAATTCGACATCGGCGTCTCGGACGACCAGTTGAAGACCCTTGCCAGCGTATCGCGCAAGTTCGACGATCTGCTCAACAGGGCACCGAACCGGCATGCTCCTTATGTCGGCGACAGCGCCTTTGCGACCAAGGCCGGCATTCACGCTTCGGCGCTCGTGAAGGAGCCTCAGACTTACGAGCACGTGCCGCCCGAGGCGGTCGGCAATCGCCGCCGCGTGCTGGTGTCCGATCAGGGCGGCCGGTCGAACCTCCTTGCCGAGCTGGAGCGGATCGGTCTGCCGGTCGACAAGAGCGACCCGCGGATCGCCCGCCTACTCGAGGAGGTCAAGGAACGCGAAGCCATGGGCTATGCCTATGAAGGCGCGGATGCCTCGTTCGAATTGCTCGCAAGACGCATCCTCGGCACGGTGCCGGATTATTTCGACGTCGAGCAGTTCGATGTGAATGTCGAACAGCGCTACAACGCGCTGGGCAAACGCGTCACCGTGGCGATGGCGGTGGTGAAGGTGAAAGTGGACGGCGAGACTTTGATCTCGGCAGGCGAGGGCAACGGACCCGTCAATGCGCTCGACGTGGCGCTGCGAAAGGACCTCGGCAAGTATCAGAAATTCATCGAAGGCCTGAAGCTGACCGATTACCGCGTGCGGATCCTGAATGCGGGTACCGAAGCAGTGACGCGCGTGCTGATCGAGAGCGAGGACGAGGCCGGCGAAAGCTGGACCACGGTCGGCGTGTCATCGAACATCATCGATGCGTCGTTTCAGGCCTTGATGGACTCGATCGTCTACAAGCTGGTGCGCTCAGGCGCGAAGGCGTGATCGAGCACGTCTCCATCCCGGTCCGGGATCTCGGCCGCTCGGGATGCTGACGGCTATTATTCCGCCCTCATTCGTGGTCCGGACGGGCAATTTCATCGAGGCCGTCACGTTCATCGAAAGCGGCTCATAACCGCTCGGCGGTGCCGGTCTCCATCAGCTTCTCGGCTTCCGGCACCGGGCGGGCGGCTTCCTGCAGCTTCGGCAGGATGTCCTCGACCCGGTCCGCCACCAGGAGGCTCACCGACAGGCCGCTGCGGATGAAGTCGAGCGAACGCATGTGATCGAGGAGGACGCAAAGGGGGTCCCAGAACCCGCCGATATTGGCGGCCAGAATCGGCTTCCGGTGGCGGCCGAGCTGCGCCCAGGTGAGTTGCTCGACCAGCTCCTCCAGGGTGCCGACCCCGCCGGGGAACGCCACGAAAGCGTCGGAGCGCTCGAACATGATGCGCTTGCGCTCATGCATGTCCCTGGTGACGATCAGTTCCTGAGCGTCCGTAAAAGGGCGTTCGCGGTTCGACAGGAACTCGGGGATGATGCCCGTGACCCTTCCGCCGCGGGCGATGGTCGCCGCCGCAACCGCGCCCATCAGCCCGACCGACCCGCCGCCAAAGACCAGGCCGATGTTGTTGTCCGCCAGAATACCGCCAAAGGCGTGGGCCGCCTTGACGAAACGCGGATCGTTTCCGGGGCCGGAGCCGCAATAGACGCAGATATTCCGAATCGTGCTCATGCGATCACTTTGCATCGGCAATGGGGCAAGGGGGGCGTTGAAAGCCGGGTTGATGTAGCCCTTCACTGCGCCTATTCCAAGCATGCTAACAAACGGGTCGCGCCCAGCCTATATATGCGCCATAGACCCCCTAACGATCTGGCTGTGCCCCTTCACTGATGACCGATAACACCGCCCCCGCCGGCGCTCCCCCAAGGCCGCGGGGCATCATGCAGAAGGGGTTATTCCGCACCTTGCTGGCGCTCTGGCCCTATATCTGGCCGGGCGATCGCGCCGATCTGAAGATGCGGGTCATGTGGGCGATGGTGCTGCTGGCGCTGGCCAAGCTCGCGACCATTGCCGTGCCGTTCACGTTCAAATGGGCGACCGACGCCCTGGCGGGCCATCCCAGCGCGCCGGTCGAAGCGTCATCCTGGATGACGTGGGTCGTCGCGGCGCCGATCGCCATGACGCTCGCCTATGGCGGCATGCGCGTGGTGATGGCGCTTCTCACCCAGCTTCGCGACGGGCTGTTCGCCAAGGTGGCGATGCACGCGGTGCGAAGGCTCGCCCTCCTGACCTTCGAACACATGCATCAGCTGTCGTTGCGTTTCCACCTGGAACGCAAGACCGGCGGTTTGACCCGCGTGCTGGAGCGGGGCCGGAACGGCATCGAGACCATCGTCCGGATGGTGATCCTGCAACTCATGCCGACCATTCTCGAAGTCGGCCTGATCGTCGGTGTCCTGCTGTGGCAATTCGACTGGCGCTACGTCGCGGTGATCCTTGCGACGGTCACGGCCTATATGGCCTACACCTATTTCGCGACCGAGTGGCGCATCGCGATCCGCAAGCGGATGAATGAGAGCGACACCGAGGCGAATACCAAGGCGATCGACTCGCTGCTGAATTACGAGACGGTGAAATACTTCACCGCCGAGGAGCGCGAAGCACAGCGCTACGACCGCTCGATGGAGCGCTACGAGAAGGCGAGCGTGCAGACCTACACGTCGCTGGCGGTGCTCAATGCCGGTCAGGCGGCGATCTTCAGCGCGGGACTTGCCGCCGTCATGGTGATGTGCGCCCGCGGCATCCAGGCCGGCACCAATTCAGTTGGCGACTTCGTCATGATCAACGCCATGATGATCCAGCTCTATCAGCCGCTGAATTTCATGGGCATGGTCTATCGCGAGATCAAACAGGCGGTCACCGATATCGAAACCATGTTCCATATCCTGTCGCGCGACCCGGAGATCAAGGACAAGCCGGGTGCGCCGGCGCTTCGGATCGACCGCGGCGCCATCACATTCGACAATGTCAGCTTCGCCTACGAGCCGACGCGCCCGATCCTTAAATCGATCAGCTTCGAGGTGCCGGCCGGCCGCACCGTCGCGATCGTCGGGCCTTCCGGCGCGGGCAAGTCGACCATCTCGCGGCTGCTGTTTCGCTTCTATGATGTGACCGGCGGGCGGATCCTGATCGATGGTCAGGACATCCGTGATGTGACCCAGGTCTCGCTGCGCTCCGCGATCGGCATGGTCCCGCAGGATACGGTGCTGTTCAACGACACCTTGCGATACAACATCCGCTACGGCCGCTGGGATGCGAACGACGAGGAAGTCGAGGAGGCGGCGCGGCTGGCGCAGATCGACGGCTTCATCCGGATGAGTCCGAAAGGCTACGAGACCGAAGTCGGCGAGCGCGGGCTCAAGCTGTCGGGCGGCGAGAAGCAGCGCGTCGCGATCGCGCGGACCATCCTGAAGGCGCCGCCGATCCTCGTCCTTGACGAAGCGACATCGGCCCTCGACAGCCACACCGAAAAGGAAATCCAGGATGCGCTGGATCGCGTATCCCGCAATCGCACGACGCTTGTGATCGCGCATCGCCTGTCGACCATCGTCAATGCCGACGAGATCATCGTGCTGCAAGCCGGGCACATCGCCGAGCGTGGCACGCATGCGCAATTGCTGGCGCGCGGCGGGCTATATGCCAGCATGTGGAACCGGCAGCGCGAGGCCGAGGCCGCGCGTGAAAAACTGGCTGCCGCCGACGACGATGCGGCACCCAATCGCAATCCGCCTCCGCTGGAGGACGATAGTCTGGAAGCCGCTGCCGCGCCGAGAACGCGCGCGCCGGCCGATGCACTGGAGTGACCCATGTCGATCATCCGATCGATCAATTCGCAGCTCGTCCCGATTCATCCGCAGGGTCTGCCGTTTATCGGCGGCTTTGCTCTGGCAAGTCTGGTCCTGTTCTGGCTGTGGTCGCCGCTTGGCTGGATTGGCACGCTCCTGACGGCCTGGTGCGCCTATTTCTTCCGTGATCCGCCACGCGTGACCCCGGTCCGGGAAGGCATCGTCGTGTCGCCGGCCGATGGCCGCGTCAGCCTCGTCGTGAACGCGGTGCCTCCGCCCGAACTCGCTCTCGGCGAACGGCCGCTGCCGCGCATTTCGGTTTTCATGAGTGTGTTCGACTGTCACGTGAACCGGGCGCCAGTGGCCGGGCGCATCGAACGCGTCGTCTATCGCGCCGGTACTTTCCTCAATGCCGATCTCGACAAGGCCAGCGAGGATAACGAACGCAATGCGGTGGTGATCGCAACGGCTACCGGCCGGGTGGGCGTCGTTCAGATCGCGGGGCTCGTCGCGCGCCGGATCCTGTGTTTCGTGCGGGAAGGCGAAGCGATCGGGGTCGGCGACCGCTTCGGGATGATCCGCTTCGGCTCGCGCCTCGATGTGTATCTTCCCGAGGGCACCCGCCCGCTGGTGGCCGAAGGGCAGACGGCGATTGCCGGCGAAACGGTGCTCGCGGACCTGAGTGGCGCCGAAGGCCCACGCAACTTCAAGGTCAGCTGACGGGGTTCACCGGGTGGTGATGGCGCCGTTCGGCGCGATTTGCTAAGGATAAAGCATGGTCTTCACACCCGTCGATCCGCAGGGCCGCGAACCGCGCCGCCGCCGCTTCAAGGCCATTCCGGTGCGCCTGCTGCTGCCGAACATGATCACGCTGCTGTCGCTCTGCGCCGGCCTGACGGCGATCCGGCTCGCGCTTGAGGGACGGATCGAATGGGCGCTCGGCGCCATCGTGTTTGCGGCGGCGCTGGATGGCGTGGACGGCCGGGTCGCACGGCTGCTCAAGGGACAATCGAAGTTCGGCGCCGAGCTCGACAGCCTCGCCGACTTCGTGAATTTCGGCGTCGTTCCTGGCCTGATCCTGTATTTCTGGGGGCTCAATGAACTCGGCGCGATCGGCTGGATCGCCGCGCTGGTTTTCGCCATCTGCATGAGCCTGCGTCTCGCCCGCTTCAACGTGATGGCTGACGATCCCAACCGTCCGGCCTGGGCCAACAATTTCTTCACCGGGGTGCCGGCGCCTGCCGGTGCGATCGTGGTTCTGCTGCCGATCTATGTGACGCTGCTCGGCATGCCGCGGCTGACGGCGCTGGCCTGCATCTACACCCTGGCCATTGCGCTCCTGCTGGTATCCACGCTGCCGGTCTTCTCCGGCAAGAAGCTCGGGACCCGCGTCCCGCCCAATATGGTGCTGCCGGTCTTCCTCGTCGTGGTGCTGTTCGTCGCGCTGCTGGTCAGCTACCCATGGCACGTGCTGACGGCGGGATCGGTGTTGTTCATCGCCTCGCTGCCACTCGGCTGGCTGTCCTATCGCCAGTATATGCGCAGGGACGCCGAGGCTTCGGCCGCCAAGGCAGCGTCTCACGCTCCGGTGCGTTCGCCCGAAGCCGGGCCCTTGCATTCCGGTCTCGCCCGGACCGAGGACGAAGAGCGCCCGACGCGCCTGAACTGAAGCGCGCAGAACACAGGACTTGAGCGATGGTGCGCGCGGTTTCGCTCCTGTCGGCGCATGAGGGCCGGCCGGTTCGGGACGTGCTTATCCTCAGCGCTGAACAACGGCGCCTTCCATCCGGCATTGTCACGGGCTTGCGGGGGACCGAGATCGCGCTGACCTTGCCCGCCGGCACCCGTCTTCGGCAGGACGACATTCTCCTCCTCGACGACGGCGGCATTGTCGACATCGTTGCCCGACCCGAGCCATTGCTCGAAGTGCGCACCGCCGATCTCGTTTCGCTGGCGCGTGCGGCCTGGCTGCTCGGCGACCATCATATTCCTGTCGAAATTCATGGGCGGTATCTGCGCCTGATGCACACCGAAGCGGCGGCAAACCTGTTGCGTCCGCTTGGCGCAAGCGTGCGCGTGATCGAGGCGCCATTCGAGCCGGAAGGCGGGGCCTATGAGCATTCGGGTGACAACGAGGTTTGACAACATCGCCGTCTTTACGGTCTGCTGAACTCATGGGACCGAACGCAAGACGATACGGCCGCCGCGCGTTTTTGACCTCCGCCGCTGCCGCTCTCGCTGCGCCGGCGGTGTCGCGGTTTGCGCGCGCGCAGACGCCCGAAGTGGTGCTGAAGCTCCACCATTTTCTTGCGCCGACCTCGAATGCCCAGGTCCGGTTTCTAGCGCCCTGGGCGCGCCGGGTGGAAAAGGAGTCCGGCGGGCGCATCCGGATCGAGCTTTATCCCAACATGCATCTCGGCGGCGTCGCCGCCCAGCTCTACGATCAGGCGCGCGATGGCGTCGCCGACATTGTTTGGACACTGCCCGGATTGACGCCCGGCCGATTTCCGAAAATCGAGGTGTTCGAACTTCCGTTCGTGGCGAACACCTCGGCGGTATCGAATGCGCAGGCCGTGCAGGCGTTTTACGAAACGCAGTTGCGGGACGAGTTCAAGGAGGTCCATCCGATCTGCGTCTGGGCGCATGACCAGGGCGTGATCCACACCACGAAACGCGTTGCCACTTTGGCCGACATGAAGGGCCTGAAGCTGCGGGCACCGACGAGACTTGCTGCCGAAGCGCTCAAGGCGCTCGGAGCGAATGGCGTGACGATGCCGGTGATGCAGGTGCCGGATGCGCTGTCCTACAAGGTGATCGACGGATGCATGGTCCCGTGGGAAGTGGTGCCGGCAATCAAGGTCGGTGACTACACGAAATTTCATGCCGAATTTGCCGCCGCACCGGTGCTGTACACCGCGACCTTCATCCTGGCGATGAATCGGCGCCGGTACGACTCGCTGCCCGGCGATCTCAAGAAAGCGATCGACCGGCATTCCGGGCAGATTGCAGCGCAGGCGGCCGGCAAGATGTGGGACGACCAGGCCGCGACCGTCGCCGATGCGATCAAGGAGCGCGGCAACACGATCACGCAGATTGACAAGGCGGAAGCCGAGCGTTGGCAGAAGGCGACGCAACCCGTGACCGATGCGTGGCTCAAGGCCTCGAAAAACATCGGCGGGGAAAAGCTCCTCGCCGATGCCAAGGCGCTGCTCGCGAAATATCGCGGGAGCTAGAAGCCGCCACTCTCTCGCTGTCATCGCCCGCGAAAGGGCGATCCAGTAAACACCGCTGTTTCGAGAGATTACGGGATGCCCGCCTTCGCGGGGCATGACAGGAAAAGCGCGGTTCTGTTCGCCTCAACCGAAATCGTTCTAGGCCGGAAGCGGATGTCCCGGCATCAGATCGTACGGATGGCCCCAGCCGGGCATGGCTTTCATCCGGTCGAGCCACTTCGCGATATTCGGATAG
>Ga0182740_1001541_pt1 | contig 15433 bp, 14 predicted proteins | sample eDN5th37CKraftBY_FD_128872 | JGI IMG/M metagenome (GOLD analysis project Ga0182740, IMG submission 128872) | Enriched backyard soil microbial communities from Emeryville, California, USA - eDNA 5th pass 37_C Kraft BY (version 2) (version 2) | ecosystem: Environmental > Terrestrial > Soil >...
CGCCAGCGCGCCGTCCTGCCCGCTGGCGCGCTCGACCGGCTGGCGGCGGCGGATGCGCTCGGCTCGCTCGCCCTCTCGCGCCGGCAGGGGCTCTGGACCACCAAGGGCCATGCGGCACCATTGTCCTCGGCGCCGCTTTTCGTCGCGGCCGGGCTGGAGGAAGCCGATGGCGCGCCGCCGCTCGCGCTCCCCGCGACCACCGCCAGCGAAGAGGTCGTGAGCGACTATCAGACGCTGCGGCTCTCGCTCAAAGGCCATCCCGTCGCCTTCCTGCGCGAGCGCCTGCATCGCGCCGGCGCGGTGCCGGCGGCGACGATCTCCGGCATTGCCTCCGGCCGGCGCATCCGGGTCGGCGGCGTGGTGCTGGTGCGCCAGCGGCCGGGCTCCGCCAAGGGCGTGGTGTTCCTCACCATCGAGGACGAAACCGGGGTCGCCAACATCGTGTTGTGGCCGAAGCTGTTCCAGAAATTCCGCGCCGAGGCGATGGGCGCTTCGCTCCTGCTGATCCATGGCCGGCTGCAACGGCAGGACGGCGTCACGCATCTCGTCGCGGACAGGCTGGAGGACTGGTCCTCCGTCCTGACCCATCTGACGGAAGTGGAAGCCGCGCCCGAACACAGCCTGCGCCGGCATCCGCGCGACGTGCGGGTCATTCCGGCCTCGCGGGACTTTCATTGAGGGCCTGCCGGCAGACCGCCGGTTTCATCCGTCTGCCGCCCTGTGGCGGACAAATGCCAGAGCGACAGACTTCAAAGATCCGCGCGGGTCCGCTCGTCGCCCGATATCCTGCCGGACCGGCCCACCGACTCCGCGTTTCTGCCATGGTAGTCTATGGTAGGTTGAACTCCGTAGCGGAACCGCAGTGACGTGACCAGGTCAGACGTGATCAATACCGGCGCTCTCGTTCCCGATCCAAGGGCGACGCGAGCGGCTGTCGCGGACGCGCCGCCGCCGCGGACCGCCCGATGGCTGAGCGTGGAGCTGTGCTGGTCCGTCCTCTTCATCGCCGCCTATCTGGGCCTCGAATGGCTCAGCTCGATCCACGAGCACAAGGGCGTCCCCATCACGCCGTGGAATCCCGGCCTCGGCGTTCTCCTGGCGCTGATGATCGCGCGGGGGCCACTTCACGCCCTGACCCTGTTCTGCGGCGTCATCCTGTCCGATGTCCTGCTGACCCAGAGCGGCATCGGCCGCGTGACGGTCGTCGCCATCGCGCTTCTCGCCGCCTGTAGCTATGGCGCGGCGGCCGCCGTCATCCGCCACTATGCGAGGCCGGGTTTCGACCTCGGACATCTCCGCAGCATGGCGGTGCTGCTGCTGGCCGGCGCGGTCGCCGCTTTCTGCGTGGCGACAGGAAGCTCGGCGCTGCTCATGGCCGCGGGGCGCATCGACCTCACTGATGTAACCGTCGCCATCGGACCGCTGCTGGTCGGCGACATGATCGGCATTGCGGTCATGACGCCGGCGATGCTGCGCTTCGTGCTTCATCCGGCCGAGGCGCGATGGCCCGACCGGCTGTCCTCGCTGGTCGAGATCCTGACCATCCTCATATTGATCGGCGCGGGCCTGTGGCTGATCGCCGGTTCGAGCGGGGGAAAAGGCACGATCTGGTTCTACCTGCTGTTCCTGCCCGTCGTGGTGTCCGCCGTCCGTCATGGCTTCGACGGCGCCTGCCTGAGTCTGGCGGCGACCCAGCTCGGCCTCGTCGCGCTGCTGCATATGCAGGCTTATGACGCCGCGACCTTCACCGAATTTCAACTTCTGATGCTGGTGCTGACGATCACGGCGCTCACGGTTGGCGTCGTGGTCTCCGAGCGCGAGGAAGCCCTTCATACCGCCCTGCAACTGGAAGCCCGGCTTCAACAACGCGCGGAAGACGCCGCCCGCGCGGCGCGGCTCAATCTCGTCAGCGGCATGGCCTCGGCCGTGGCCCACGAAATCAACCAGCCCATGACGGCAGTGCGGGCCCTCGCCCGGTCCGCTCAGCAGCTCATGCGCCAGCCCGAGCCGGACCTGCCACGGACCGACCGCAATATCTCCATGATGATCGAGCAGATCGACCATATGGCGGCTGTCATCAAACGGGTGCGCGAATTCCTCAAGCGCGGCGATCAGGGTTATGAGCCAACGGACCTGCGCGCCGCGCTGAACGACAGCCTGGCGCTGCTGCGGGCCGCACCGCCGCGCTCGCCGGTTTCCGTACAGGTTTCCGTGCCGGCGGGGCTGCCGGCCGTGATGGCCGACCGGGTGCAACTTCAGCAGGTGATCCTCAACCTCGTCCGCAACGCAATTGACGCGGTAACCGAGACAGGGCAGACGACAAATCCGATCGTGAAAATCACCGCGAGGAAACTGGCCGAGCCCGCCATGATCGAAGTCTCAGTCATGGACAACGGCCCCGGCATCGGCGGCGAACTCGCCGAACGGATCTTCCAGCCGTTAACCACCTCGAAGCTGGAGGGGCTGGGACTTGGCCTGTCGATCTCCGCCTCCATCATACAGGCCCATGGCGGCCGGATGTGGCTTGAGAACTGTCAGCCCGGACAGACCGAGTTTCGTTTCACCCTTCCGCTCGTTACACCGGAAGCCAGCAATCCATGAGCACGAGATGAGCGGACCCACGGTAATCGTTATCGACGATCAGACTTCCGTGCGGCAGGCGCTGACGGAAATGCTGAGTATTTTCGGCTTCACCGTCGAAGCCTATGCATCGGCGGACACGTTCCTGAGCACGGGCTTTTCCGGCCAGCAGGGCTGCATCATTTCCGATGTCCGCATGCCCGGCACGGACGGCATCGAACTCGTTCGGGAACTGGAACGCCGCAGAATCAAATTGCCGGTCATCCTGATCTCCGGACATGCCGACGTGCCGATGGCGGTGGCCGGCATCAAGGCCGGCGCCGACGATTTCATCGAGAAGCCGGTGGACGACGCCGCGCTGGTCGCGGCGATCAACCGCGCTCTCTCCCGCGCCCAGCAGCAGTCCACGGTTCAGAACGACAATCTGAACGAACGCTTCGAGCGGCTGACGCCCCGCCAGATCGAAATCTTCGATCTCGTGGCGCAGGGCTTCACCAGCCAGGCGATCGGCGGAAAGCTCAACATCAGCACCCGCACCGTCGAGAGCTATCGCGCCCAGATCATGGAAAAGATGCAGGCGGAAAGCGTCGCCATTCTCGTCCGCCAGGCCATCCGGCTCGGCCGGATCGCCGTCTGATACCGTATTTTTACTATGGTATCGAAGCCACTGTACCCGCGCCACGGAGAATTTTAGCGTGTGCACTGGTTGCAGGGTCGGCTTGCCGGTCTCGCAACCAGTGGGAGAGAACCCGATGCCTTCGAGGGAAAGCAGCGGCCTGACGCCGGCCTCGCGCTGGTGGATAGTCGCATTCCGGAGCTGCGCACTGCTGCTTGCAGCCTGCCTGGTTCCGGTTGCCGCCTTGTCATTTCCTCATGGCCCCGCAGTGCCCGTATTGCCGCTCGTCAGCCTTCTGGCTGTGGCAGGCGCGGTGCTGATCGCGGCAGCGGCATGGTGGACCGGCGCCTGGCGCACCGGCCCCGATGTCACCGCCTGGGATGTGTCGGGTGCTTTCGCTTTCATCGGTATAGCGGCGGGCATGATGAGCGAACCCGACCAGGTGCTCTTGCTATTCGACGCCATTCCGTTGAAGGAATAGTCGCGTTGCCAGGCCGGGCCCCTCTGGCAGTCCTCACGGGCTGTGATGTCGGACTGGAAGTTCACATTGGAATGGCCCGCGTGGAACTGTCCTCTCTCGGCGTGACGAAAGTTGCGTGCTTCCGGGCTGGCCCCGGCGGCAGCGGCTGCCTGCGGACACTCCTGTACCTTTCCGCAAAGCCAAGGACTCTGCATGTTTGAATGGATCACACCCGAAGCCCTGACAGCGTTCGGCCAGGTCGTCCTGATCGACCTCGTGCTGGCAGGCGACAACGCCATCGTGATCGGCCTCGCCGCCGCCGGCCTGCCGGCAAACCAGCGCGCGAAGGCCATCCTGGTCGGCATCATCGCGGCCACCGTGCTGCGCATCATCTTCGCCAGCATCACGACCCAGCTTCTCCAGATCGTCGGCCTGCTGCTGGCCGGCGGCCTCCTGCTACTCTGGGTCTCCTGGAAGATGTGGCGAGAGCTGCGCACGCCGCACGAGCATGAGCATGCGGCCACCGAGGCCCTTGCCGATCAGGACCTCAATGCCGACGGCACCATCGCCGGCGGCGCACCGCGCAAGACCTTCCGCCAGGCTGCCTGGCAGATCGTCATTGCCGACGTGTCGATGTCGCTGGACAACGTGCTGGCTGTCGCCGGCGCAGCCCGCGAGCATCCCTACGTTCTGATCTTCGGCCTGATCCTGTCGATTGCGCTGATGGGCCTTGCCGCGAGCTTCATCGCCAACCTGCTTCAGAAGTACCGCTGGATCGCCTATGTGGGTCTGGCCGTGATCCTGTATGTCGCGCTGGAGATGATCTATCGTGGCTTCATGGAAGTTCAGCCTCATCTCATGGCGTTTCTGAACTGACGCAAGGCTGCCAAGTAAAAGGGCCGCGGCGGGCATCCCCGTCGCGGCCTTTTTTTGTGATTGCCGACTGCAACCCGGCGTCCGTTACGTCGCGGCCCAGACCTCCCGCAGGAAACGGCCGATTTCAGCAATGGTGACATCGGCCGCCGCGATATAGCCGCTCATCCCGATGAAGCCATGCATCTGCCCCGGCAGATGGCGGAACATCACCGGCACGCCGGCACGTTTCATCGCCCCTGCATATTCCTCGCCCTCATCGCAGAGCGGGTCGCAACCCGCCGTCACGACATAGGCCGGTGGCAGCTTCGAAAGGTCTCCTGCCCGCAGCGGGGAGGCGCGCCAGTCTGCGACATCCTCGTCGCCGCGCAGATAGTGGCCGCGAAACCATTCCATGCCGGTGGTGGTCAAAAAATATCCCTCGCCCACCCGGCGGTAGGACTCCTGCGCGAAGCCCAGATCCACTGTCGGATAGATCAACACCTGTGCTGTGAGTTCCGGATAGCCCTGCTCCGCCGCTGTCAGGGCGACGGTCGTGGCAAGATTGCCGCCGGCGCTGTCACCGCAGACCGCGATGCGATGCCGATCGATCCCCAACGCATCGGCATACTCCGCCACCCATGTGGTAGCCGCCAGGCTGTCGTCATAGGCGGCGGGAAATTTATGCTCCGGCGCGAGGCGGTAATCGACCGCGATCACGGTTCCGCCGATGGCATGGGACAGCAGACGGCAGAGATTGTCGTGGGTGTCGAGGTCGCCGAATACCCAGCCGCCGCCATGAAAGAATACGAGGCACGGCTGGGGCGATCCGCCGGCCGCCGCCTCCGCCCGGTACAGCCGGAGCGGGATCGGCCCGTGAGGCCCCGGCGCGGCCAGACTGCGCACCTCCGCCATATCCGGCGTCACCTGCTTCAGCGCCTCACGCCGGGCCTTCATGGCCCGTCGCGCCTCCTCGGGAGACAGCGTTTCGATGGGCGGCGCCCCGGTCAGTTTCGCGGCGTCCAGAACTTTCTGGGCATCGGCATCGAGCACCATGGGAACCTCATTCACAGCTTCGCGGCGAACATTGCGGCCGGCTTCCGATTTGGTCAAACTGGTGCACACAAACAAGGGTGGAAACGCGGATGGCACTCGCGCAGCGGCACGCCGGCAAGGTCGCCCTCATTTCGGGAGCGGCGCGCGGCATCGGGCAGGCCTATGCGGTCCGTCTCGCCTCCGAAGGGGCCGACATCGTGGTCGCGGACATCGAGGACGGGGCGGACACGGTCGAGCGGATCGAAGCCCTCGGCCGCAGCGCCGTCGCCTTCACCTGCGATGTCGGTGATCCCGACGATGTCTCCGATCTCGGCCGGGAGGTCGCCCGCGCCTTCGGACGCTGCGACATTCTCGTGAATAACGCCGGCCTCATTCCATCCCAGCCCTTCGCAGATGTGACCTTCGAGGACTGGCGCCGCATTCTCTCCACCAATCTCGACGCGGTCTTCCTGATGAGCAGCGAATTCGCGCCCGGCATGCGCGAGCGCGGCTGGGGCCGCATCGTCAACATCGCTTCGAACACGGTCGGCCAGGTCGCACCAGGCATGACTCACTATATCGCCAGCAAGGCGGGAGTGATCGGCTTCACCCGGGCGCTGGCGACCGACCTCGGCAAGGACGGCGTGACCGTCAACGCCATCGCGCCCGGCCTCACCCGCACGCCGGGCACCATGGCGCTCGCCGACAGCTATCGCGGCATGACGCAGGATGCGCTCTATGCGGCGGTGGCGCAGAAACAGGCGATCCCGCGCCCGCAGCAGCCGGACGACCTCGTCGGCGCGCTGTCCTTCCTCGCCAGCGACGATGCCGCCTTCATGACCGGGCAGACGCTGTATATCGACGGCGGGCTCGTCCGGGCATGACGGCAGTGCGTGCATCCACGACCGACCAGCAGGAGAGCCGCCCATGAACGTTCATGTCGCTGCCGACGATGCCGCCGGCGCCACCACCGCAGCCGCATCGGCCGCACGCCATCATGCGCCGGTCGTCATCATCGGTGCGGGCTTCGGCGGCATCGCGATGGCGATCGCGCTGAAGAAGGAAGGCATGCACGATTTCGTCATGCTGGAGCGCGGCGCGGATGTCGGCGGCGTGTGGCGCGACAACAGTTATCCGGGCGCCGCCTGCGACGTCGTCTCGCGGTTCTATTCCTATTCCTTCGAGCAGCGCCACGACTGGTCCGCGCCGTTCGCGCCGCAGGGCGAGATTCTGAATTACATCAGGGACTGCGCAGAGAAATACGACATCCGCCGCCATATCCGTTTCGATACGGAAGTCGTCAGCGCGACCTTCGATGAAGCCGGCGCGCAATGGCTGCTGGAAACGCGCAGCGGCGACACCTTCACCACGCCGGTCCTGATTTCCGCGGCCGGGCTGTTCAACCAGCCAAACATTCCGGACATCCCGGGCCGCGACACGTTTCAGGGCACCTTGTTCCATTCGGCACGCTGGAACCATGACGTCGATCTGACCGGCAAGACCGTCGCGGTGATCGGCAACGGCGCGAGCGGCGTGCAGTTCATTCCCCGCGTGGCGGAGAAGGTGAAGCGGCTGCATCTGTTCCAGCGCAGCCCGCAATATGTCCTGCCGAAATCCGCCTTTCCGGGAACCGGCAAATGGGACCTACGGCTCCAGAAATATCCGGCCCTGCGCGGGCTCGCGCGCGCGAAAATCTTTCTCATGTTCGAGCGCTTCCTGTTCAACAGGGTCTGGTTTCCCGACCGGAGGAAACTGGGCGAGGCTGCCTACGCGCGCCTGCTCCATGAGAAGATCAAGGACCCCGTGCTGCGCGAAAAGCTGACGCCGAAATATCCGCTCGGCTGCAAGCGGCTGCTGGTCTCGGATGTCTGGCTGGATGCGCTGGCGAAGCCCCATGTCGATGTGATCGACACGTCCATCGCCCGCATCACCGCCGATGGAATCGAGGCAAAGGACGGCACCCACCGCAAGGTGGACGCCATCATCTTCGGCACCGGCTTCCGGGTGCATGACTATCTCGCACCGATGCGCGTCACCGGCCTGAACGGGCGCGACCTGAACCAGGAATGGCGCAAGGGCGCGGAAGCCTATCTCGGCGTCGCCGTCCACGGTTTTCCGAACTTCTTCATGCTCTACGGACCGAACACCAACGCCGCCACCAGCATCATCTTCATGCTGGAATGCGAGGCCCGATACATCATGCGCTGCATCCGCAAGCTGGGGATCGAGCGGGCCCGCATGATGAATGTCCGCGCGGACGCGCAACGGACCTTCAACGAAGCCTTGCAGGCCCGCCTCGCCCGCACCGTGCCGGCGCTGGCGGCCTGCAACACCTATTTCAAGAACGAATTCGGGCGGCAGGACACCAACTGGCCGGGATACGCGAGCGAATACCGGATGCGCACCCGGCGCGTGCGAACGCGGGATTTCGAGTTTTCCTGAAATGGATTGCGATGGCTCCGGCCGAAAATGCGCGGATTTGCCTTGAAAATACCATCAGAGCCTGCCATTTAGGCTCCGTCGGAAGATTCGGCCCGATCAGCGGGCCGTTCCCAAGGCAGCGTGCACGACCGGTTTACGGTCGACCTTCCTCTCCGGCTTTCCTTTGACACTCCCTGGCCACGCGGGATGTCTTGACCCGCGACCTGACCGGCGCGCGCCAAGCGGCCGACCCTGTTCGCCATAGGATCTTGTTTGACCACTTTCTCCGACTTCGGCCTCGCAGAGCCGATCACACGGGCGCTTTCCGAAGAGCGCTACCTCACCCCAACCCCCATTCAGGCCCAGACCATCCCGCTCGCCCTTGAGCGCCGGGACATCGTCGGCATCGCCCAGACGGGCACCGGCAAGACGGCCGCCTTCGCCCTGCCGATCCTGAACCAGCTTTCCGCCGCCCCCCGGCCGCCGGAGCGCAAGCACTGCCGCGTGCTGGTGCTGAGCCCGACGCGCGAACTCTCCGGCCAGATCCTCGACAGCTTCCGCGCCTATGGCCGCCACATGCGGCTGCGCAGCGCGCTGGCCATCGGCGGCGTGCCGATGGGCCGGCAGGTTCGCGCGCTGATGGACGGCGTCGATATCCTCGTCGCCACGCCCGGCCGCCTGCTCGACCTCGTCAAGGGCAACGCCCTGCGCCTCTCCGGCGTCGAATTCCTGGTGCTGGACGAAGCCGACCGGATGCTCGACATGGGCTTCATCCGGGATATCCGCACCATCGTCGCCAAGCTGCCGAAGCAGCGCCAGACGTTGTTCTTCTCCGCGACCATGCCGGAGGCCATCGCCACGCTGGCCGACGAAATGCTGACCGATCCCGCCAAGGTGTCGGTCACGCCGGTTTCGTCCACCGCCGAGCGCATCAACCAGCGCGTCATCCGCGTAGACCGCGGCGCCAAGCCGGCGATGCTCGCCGACCTGCTGCGCAACGAACCGATCGACCGCGTGCTGGTCTTCACCCGCACCAAGCACGGCGCGGACAAGCTGGTCCGGGTCCTCGCCAAGGACGGCCTCACGGCGGAAGCGATCCACGGCAACAAGTCCCAGAACAACCGCGAGCGCACGCTGGCGAATTTCCGGGAAGGCCGCATCCGCACGCTGATCGCGACCGATATCGCCGCTCGCGGCATCGACGTGGACGGCGTCAGCCATGTCATCAATTTCGACATGCCGGTGGAGCCGGAGAGCTATGTCCACCGCATCGGCCGCACCGCGCGGGCCGGCGCGGAAGGCGTCGCGATTTCGCTCTGCGCGGGTGACGAAGCGTCTCAGCTTCGTGCCATCGAACGGCTGATCCGGATGTCCATTCCCGCCACCGGCGAAGCCAACGCGGCAGCCTCCGGCCCGGCGGGACGGCCCGACGGACGTGATGGCCAGCGCAATCGCCACAGGAACGGCCAGCGTCCACAGCAGCGTGAGCGCCACGCCGCCGGTGAAAACGGCGACGGGCGGCAGCGCCAGCCGCAGTCGAAGCATCCCGGCCAACGCCGCGGCGACCATCCCGGCCAGGCCAAGCAGGCGGGGCGGCCACAGCGCGCACCGAACGCGGCACGCTCTGGCGGGCGGAGCGATGCTCCGGAAGATCTCGCCTCGCTCGGTTTCATGCAACGCAAGCCGGCCCGGCCGGACCGTTCCCGGAACGGTCTTGCGCCGCAGCCGCGATAAGCCTTAAGGAGTGTCCATGGCCAAGGAAGAACTGCTGGAATTCGAAGGCACGGTGACGGAAGTCCTCCCCGACGGGAACTTCCGCGTCCATCTCGACAACGACCACGACATTCTCGCCTATACCGCCGGCAAGATGCGCAAGTTCCGCATCCGCACCGGCGTCGGCGACCGGGTCGTGGTGGAGATGTCGCCCTACGACCTCCAGCGTGGCCGCATCAATTTCCGCCACAAGTCCGACCGGCCGATGACGTCTTCCGCGCCGCGCCGGCCGAACTTCCGCCGCTAGAGCCTGATCCCGAAAAGTGGAAACCGGTTTTCGGACAAGATCATGCTCAAATAAAAAGCCTGATCCCGCAAAGCGGGATCAGGTTTTCGGACAGGATCAGGCTCAAATAAAAACATTACTGACGGGTCTGATTCAACGAATTCGGATCATGCTCTGAGACCCCTCTGCCGCTCCATCGAAGGGCGCGTGCGCAACTGCGCGCGCGCCCTTTCGCATGTCGGCTCGCGGACACACAGAATCTCCTGTGGAAAACAGCCGCGCCACAAAGCGTTAACGCCAGCTTAATCTTTTGGGCTCAATTTGAGGGACGGGGGGAATCGACGGAGCAAACCGATGATTCCATTGCTGTCAGATGATGCCTGTCCGGTAGCAGACGACCTGCTGGGGACATTGTACCGCAGCCACAAGGACGGCCTCGGCACGCTCGTCGAAAGCGTTCCGCCGCAGGTACGAGCCATGCTGGCGCTCTACTGCTATCGCCGCGCTCACCTTCAGGATCTCGGCCTCGCCATTGCGGGAACCTGCGAGCAATACGACCTGGTCGAGGTCGGCGCCAAGGCCGGCGAGGTTCTCTATCACCGCGCTCGCGAGCCGCGCGAGGCACCGCCGCTGTCCTTCTATGCCGGCCGCCGCACCGTGACGCTGGCCACCGTCGCGCCGGAGCCGCTGACGCCGCTGGACGACGAACCGGAGCCCGAAGCCGAACTGGCCTGCGCCACGGCGTGACGGAGACAACCGGGGCGCCACCGGTTCGTCAGGGCATGCCCTCGTCCGCTGGCGCCTGCGCCTTGTCGATGGACAAGCCGTGATCTAGGGTCGAGCTCGTTTCAGGGGCTGATCCGACTTCGTTGAATCAGGCCCTTCGCTTATCTTTTGTTGGAGCATGATTTTCTCCGAAGGCCAGCGCCCGCTTTTCGGAGTCATGCTCTTGGCGGGCGGGTTTCATGACGATCAGTCACGGTATCATTGAAGCGATCGGCAACACGCCGCTGGTCGAACTCAAGCGCGCATCGGCCGAAACCGGCTGCCGCATTCTCGGCAAGGCCGAGTTCATGAATCCCGGCCAGTCGGTCAAGGATCGTGCCGCACTCTTCATCATTCAGGATGCCGTCAAGCGCGGGCAGTTGCGCCCCGGCGGCGTGATCGTGGAAGGCACCGCCGGCAACACCGGCATCGGCCTCGCGCTCGTCGGGAACGCGATGGGCTTCCGCTCCGTGATCGTCATTCCCGAAACGCAGGCTCAGGAAAAGAAGGACATGCTGCGCCTGTGCGGCGCGGAACTGATCGAGGTGCCCGCGGTCCCCTATTCCAACCCCAACAACTATGTGAAGCTCTCCGGCCGGCTTGCCGAGGAACTCGCAAAGACCGAGCCTAACGGGGCGATCTGGGCCAACCAGTTCGACAATGTGGCGAACCGCGACGGGCATATCCACACCACGGGCCCCGAAATCTGGGAGCAGACCGGAGGCAAGATCGACGGCTTTACCTGCGCCGTCGGCACCGGCGGCACGCTGGCGGGCATCGCCATCGCCCTGAAGGAGCGCAACAAGGATATCCGCATCGCCCTCGCCGACCCCATGGGTGCGGCGCTCTACAGCTATTACACCACCGGCAAGCTGCATGCCGAAGGCTCCTCCATCACGGAAGGCATCGGACAGGGCCGCATCACCAAGAACCTTGAAGATGCGCCGATCGACACCGCCTATCAGATTCACGACAGCGAGGCGGTCCCGATCATCTTCGATCTGCTGAAGGAGGAGGGCCTGTGTCTCGGCGGCTCCTCGGGCGTGAATGTCGCCGGCGCCATCCGCCTCGCGCGCGAGCTTGGGCCGGGCCACACCATCGTCACCGTGCTCTGCGACTACGGCACCCGCTACCAGAGCAAGCTGTTCAATCCGGACTTCCTGCGCTCGAAAGACCTCCCCGTGCCGGACTGGCTGGAACGCAAATCCACCATCACCGTTCCCTATCAGACGGTCTGACGTCAGGAGGCGATCACCCTCGCTTCCTGCGACTTGGGCTGCACCATCACCAACCGAGGATGCTTCATGGCCACCAGCGGCGCGCTGCCCTCCCCCTGGCTCGTTTCCACCGAATGGCTCGCGGAGCGGCTGGGCCGGAAAGACCTCGTGGTGGTCGATGGCTCGTTCTACCTCCCGGCTGCGAAGCGGGATGCGAAAGCCGAATACGAGGCCGGGCACATTCCCGGCGCGGTGTTCTTCGATATCGACAAGATCGCCGATCATTCGACCGATTTGCCGCACATGCTGCCCGGCCCCGACCAGTTCGGGAAGGAGGTCGGCGCGCTCGGCATCGGCAAAGACGACACCATCGTGGTCTATGACGGCGCGGGCCTGTTTTCCGCGCCGCGCATCTGGTGGACCTTCCGGCTGTTCGGCGCGAAGAATGTCTATATCCTCGACGGCGGCCTCGCGAAGTGGAAGGCCGACGGCCGCCCGCTTGAAAACGGCGTGCCGAAGCCGGAGAAGCGGCGCTTCGATGCGGAGATGAACACCGGCCTTGTGGCCAGCGTCGATGACGTCCAGATGGCGCTGACCTCTGGCGACGGGCAAGTGGTGGATGCGCGCGCGCCAGGCCGGTTCTACGGCCGCGAGCCGGAGCCGAGACCGGGCCTGCGCGCCGGGCACATGCCCGGGGCGCTGAACGTGCCCTCCTCGCTGCTCACGGAAGGCGGCCGCCTCGGCTCCCACGACAGCATTCGCAAAGCCTTCACGGAGGCCGGGGTCGACCTCGACAAGCCGGTGATCACCTCGTGCGGCTCCGGCGTCACCGCCGCCATCCTGTGGCTGGCGCTGGACGCCATCGGCAAGCCGCCCGCTGCGCTCTATGACGGCTCATGGACGGAATGGGGCTCCCGTCCGGACCTGCCGGTGGCGACGGAGAAGAAGTGAACCTCGCTGCCGCCTGAGCATGGCAATCTACGCTCCCGGCGGGAGCAATCCGGGCACCGGTTCGGGCGGATCAGTGCTGATGGATCAATGCTGGCGAATCAGCGCAGGATCTGCGCGAGAAACTGCTTCGTGCGCTCGTGGCGGGGATTCTCGAAGAACTCCGCAGGCGGCCGGGCTTCCACGATCTGGCCGGCGTCCATCAGGATCATCCGGTCCGCGACCTGACGGGCAAATCCCATCTCGTGGCTGACGACGACCATGGTCATGCCGTCCCCGGCAAGGCTCACCATGGTGTCGAGAACTTCTTTCACCATTTCCGGATCGAGCGCCGATGTCGGCTCATCGAACAGCATGATGCGCGGGTTCATGCACAGGGCGCGCGCGATGGCGACGCGCTGCTGCTGACCGCCGGACAACTGGTTTGGATACTTGTCCGCCTGTTCGGGTATCTGCACCCGCGCCAGATAATGCCGGGCGATCTCCTCCGCCTCCCGCTTCGGCATCTTCCGCACCCAGATCGGCGCGAGCGTGCAGTTCTGCATCACCGTGAGATGCGGAAACAGGTTGAAATGCTGGAACACCATGCCGGTGTCACGCCGCACTTCATCGATCCGCTTGAGGTCTCCGGTGAGTTCGACCCCGCCGACGATCACGCGGCCGGTCTGCCATTCCTCCAGCCGGTTGATGCAGCGGATCAGCGTGGACTTGCCGCCGCCCGACGGCCCGCAGATGACGATGCGCTCGCCCCGGCGAATGGTCAGGTTGATATCGCGCAGCACATGGAACTGGCCATACCACTTGTTCACGTCGATCATCTCGACCGCGGGGCCGGAGCTGTCGGGCGCGTTCCGTGGCGGCGTGTCGATTTGCGTCATCGCATTTCCGTCCGTCACAGCCTGATGTCCGTATTGAGCCGGCGTTCCATGAACAGCGCATAGCGCGACATGGCGAAGCTCACCACGAAATAGATGATGCCTGCAAAGGCAAAGCCCGTCAGCACCGTCACCGGCGTCGCCCAGTTCGGGTCCGCGAAAGCGGAGCGGATCTGCCCCAGCAGATCGAAGATCGACACGATCAGTACCAGCGTCGTGTCCTTGAAGAGGGCGATGAAGGAATTCACGAGGCCGGGAATGACATGCTTCAGCGCCTGCGGCACCACCACCAGACCCATGGTCTTCCAGTAGCCGAGCCCGAGCGCCGCCGCGCCTTCGAACTGCCCGCGCGGGATCGCCTGCAAACCGCCGCGGATCACTTCCGCGAGATAGGCCGCGGAGAACAGCGTGACGCCGATGAGCACCCGCACCAGCGCGTCGATGGACCAGTCCCCCGGCAGGAAGAACGGCAGCATATAGGTCGCGAAGAACAGCACCGTGATGAGCGGCACGCCACGCCAGAACTCGATGAAAACGATGGTCATCGAACTGATGATCGGCAGGTTCGAGCGCCGCCCCAGCGCCAGCAGAATTGCGAGCGGCAGCGACGCCACGATGCCGACATAGGTAAGCACCAGCGTGATGAGCATTCCGCCCCAGACGCGGGTTTCCACGAAAGGAAGGCCGAAGCGGCCGCCGACGAGCATCACATAGGCGAAAGCGGGGTAGACCACGAAGAAGCCGAGGGCGTTGAGCCGCTTGAATGGCGCGGAGGGGATCAGCAGCGGGATCAGCAGCAGCAGACCGGCCCAATAGACCGTATTCACGCGCCAGCGCTGAAACTCCGGATAGAAGCCATACATGAACTGATCGAAGCGGGCGGCAATGAACGGCCAGCATGCGCCGATCGGCCGGCCGACGGCTTCCTCGAGGCAGTCCACCCGGCTGGCGCCATCCCAGACCGCATCCCACACCAGGAACCGCAGCGTCGGCCACAGCAGCGTCGCCAGCACAGCGGCGCTCAGCAGGGTCACGACGATGTTGAGCGGACCGGCGAACAGCCGGGACAGCACCGTGCGCCATCGCGCCGCCCCTCGCGGCCGGACGCGCGGCGCGATCGGGGCTGGGCTGACATAGGAGCGCTCCGGCGCGGCAGACGACATGGCTATCGCTCCGCCAGTTGGATGCGCGCATTGTACCAGCTCATGCCCACGCTCGTGAGCAGCGAGATGGCGAGATAGACCGCCATGATGATCGCAATGATTTCGATGGCCTGGCCTGTGATATTCAGCGCCGAACCGGCGAAGACCGAGAACAGGTCCGGATAGCCGATGGCGGCGGCGAGCGTCGAATTCTTCGTCAGGTTGAGATACTGGTTCGTCAGCGGCGGCACGATGATGCGCAGCGCCTGCGGCACCACGATCAGCCGCAGGGCATGGCCGCGGCGCAGCCCCAACGCAGCGGCCGCCTCGCTCTGGCCGCGCGGCACAGCGAGGATGCCGGCCCGCACCACTTCCGCGATGAAGGCCGCCGTATAGGTCGAGAGCGCGATGACCAGCGCGACGAACTCCGGAAGCAGACGAACGCCACCGACGAAGTTGAAACCCCGCAGTTCGGGCGCCTGCATGCTGAGCGGCGCACCGAGAAAGAGCGAAGCCGCTAACG
>Ga0182740_1001542_pt1 | contig 15430 bp, 17 predicted proteins | sample eDN5th37CKraftBY_FD_128872 | JGI IMG/M metagenome (GOLD analysis project Ga0182740, IMG submission 128872) | Enriched backyard soil microbial communities from Emeryville, California, USA - eDNA 5th pass 37_C Kraft BY (version 2) (version 2) | ecosystem: Environmental > Terrestrial > Soil >...
AGGGCGGTTCATGCGAAGAGCCCGCTTTAGCAAGGGGAAAGCGATGGCTGAGCGCAAGACCGGGCTGACTTATGCGGAAGCGGGCGTCGATATCGATGCCGGCAATCTCATGGTCGAGAAAATCAAGCCGCTGGTGCGGGCTACCCGCCGGCCCGGGGCCGATGGCGAAATCGGCGGCTTCGGCGGTCTGTTCGACCTGAAGGCAGCCGGCTTCACCGATCCGGTTCTGGTCGCGGCCAATGACGGTGTCGGAACCAAGCTCAAGATCGCCATCGATGCGGGCAAGCACGACACGATCGGCATCGACCTCGTTGCCATGTGCGTCAACGACCTCGTTGTGCAGGGCGCGGAGCCGCTGTTCTTCCTCGACTATCTGGCCACCGGCAAGCTCGATCCCGAACAGGGCGCGGCCATTGTGGGCGGAATAGCCCGCGGCTGCCGCGATGCTGGCTGTGCGCTGATCGGCGGCGAAACGGCTGAAATGCCCGGCATGTATCATGGCGACGACTACGACCTCGCCGGCTTTGCCGTCGGCGCCGCAGAACGTGGCCAGCTTCTGCCGACCGACGACACCGCCGAGGGCGACGTCATTCTCGGCCTCGCCTCTTCGGGCGTGCATTCCAATGGCTATTCTCTTGTTCGCCGCATCGTCGCCGCATCGGGGCTGAACTGGTCGGACCCGGCTCCCTTCGACAAGGACGTCACGCTTGCCGAAGCCCTGCTGGAACCAACCCGCATTTATGTGAAGCCGATCCTCAAGGCGATACGCAGCACGCATGGCATCAAGGCGCTGGCGCATATCACCGGCGGAGGTTTCCCGGAGAACATTCCGCGCGTGCTGTCGAAGGAATTTTCCGCCGAGCTCGATCTCGACACCATCGACGTTCCGCCTGTCTTCTCCTGGTTGGCTAAGACGGGTGGCGTGGAAGCCAATGAGATGATGCGCACCTTCAACTGCGGCATCGGTATGGTGATCGTGGTGGCTTCCGGTCAGGCAGCGCAAGTGGCTGCCGTTCTGCAGGAAGCCGGCGAGACCGTGAAGCCGGTCGGCCGCATCGTGCCGCGCGGCGACGCAGGCGTGCTCTATCGGGGGGAAATCGGCCTATGAAAACCGCACGCAAGCGCACGGTCGTCCTGATTTCCGGACGCGGCTCGAACATGGCCGCGCTGATCGAGGCGGCATCGGACACCAGCTATCCGGCTGAAATCGTCGGCGTCATCAGCGACCAGCCAGACGCACACGGCCTGCGCGTAGCTGCCGCGCGCGGCATTCCCACCCGCACCATCGTGCGTGGCGACTATGCCAGCAAGGCGCATCATGACGCTGCCATCGATGCAGCGCTCAACGGGTTCAATGCCGAGATCGTCGCTCTTGCCGGCTACATGCGCCTGTTGACCGCCGGGTTCGCCGAGAAATGGGCGGGGCGGATGATCAATATCCACCCTTCCCTGCTGCCCTCCTTCAAGGGTCTCGAACCGCACAGGCGCGCGCTGGAGGCCGGCGTGAAGGTCCATGGCTGCACGGTCCATTTCGTCACGCCCGAGATGGATGACGGCCCCATCATCGCGCAGGCGGCCGTGCCGGTTCTGGCCGGCGACGACGAAGCTTCGCTTGTCGCGCGCATTCTGAAGGCCGAGCATCCGCTCTATGTGCTGGCGCTCAAGATGCTGGCAGAGGGCAAGGTCGCCATGGAAGACGGAAAGGTCCGCTTTGACGCTGGCATAGGTCTGGTCGAGAATGCGGACACCGTCCTGTTTTCCCCGGCCGACCTGCGCGACGAGGTCGATCTGGAAGCGCTGGCGCGTTTCACGCCCTGAAGCGGGTGCGCCAGCTCTTTCTCCTGCGGCATGCGAAATCGAGCTGGGACGACCCGTCGCTCAGCGATTTCCAGCGCCCGCTCGCCAATCGCGGCAGGCGGGCTGCTCCCCTTATAGGCAGGGAAATGGCGCGACGGGGCTGGCTCCCCGTTCTCGCGCTGATCTCGTCTTCTGTGCGTACGCGCCAGACATGGGAACTGGTTTCCGCACAGTGGAAAAACCCCTGCGCCAGCATATTTATCGACACGATTTACGAAGCCGATCCGGCTGAAATTCTCACAGAAATAAAGAAAACGCCCGACGAGGCTTGCAGCCTGCTCGTCATCGGGCACAATCCGGGGCTGGCGCTTCTGACCGGAATGCTCGCCGGGCCGGGCTCCCCTGTCCTCGCCCTCGAAAAGCTTGAACGCAAGTTTCCGACGGCCGCGATAGCGAGCCTCGAAATAGGCTCAAACTGGCAGGACCTATCCGCCGAAACATCCCGCCTGACCGATTTTATCACACCGAAGGACATCGCCTGACACTTGGAGCAGGGGGCGTTTTGACGAAAGCCCCCTGCTCCAGCTTGTTTTCCTTAGCCGAACTTGTGCAGTCAGACGTCCCGTCTGACTGCACAATGCTCTATTCGGCGATGCCCGCTTCATATTCGGCAGACATTTCCAGCCAGCGCTCTTCATGACCGCTGAGCTGTGAAGCAAGCTCCGAACGCTCCTTGGCCAGTTTTGTGGCGCGGGCGGCGTCCTTCTCGTAGAGAGCCGGATCGGCCAGCTCGTCCTCGATCCCGTCGATGCGCTTGCGCAGCCGATCCATCAGGCCTTCGGTAGCCCTGATCTGCTTGGCCAGCGGCTCAAGCGCCGCGCGGCGCTGCGCGGCCTCGCGGCGGCGATCGGCCTTGTTCGCCTTTTCGGCCTCGCGCTTTTCGCGGCGGTCGGCAGGCTGGCCTGTGACGATGGTCTTGTAGTCGTCGAGGTCGCCGTCGAAAGGCTCGACCCGGCCATCCTTGACCAGCCACAGCCGATCAACCGTCGCCTCCAGCAGATGGCGGTCGTGGCTGACGAGGATGACGGCACCGGGGAAATCGTTCAGCGCGTGAATCAGCGCCTCGCGGCTGTCGATATCGAGATGGTTGGTCGGTTCGTCGAGGATGAACAGGTTGGGGCCCTCAAAGGCGGCAAGCCCCATCAGAAGCCGTGCCTTCTCACCGCCGGAGAGATCCTTGGCGGCGGTGTTCATCTTCTCGGTTGCAAGACCGAACTGGGCGACGCGCGCCCTCACCTTCGCCTCCGGCGCATCCGGCATCAGCCGCCGCACATGCTCATAGGCGTTTTCCTCCGGCCGCAAATCGTCCATCTGGTGCTGGGCGAAAATGGAGACTTTCAGGCCCGGCGCAATGGTGATCGTACCCGATTCCGGCGGCAGCCTTCCGGCCAGCAGCTTGGCGAAGGTGGACTTGCCGTTGCCGTTGGCGCCCAGAAGCGCGATGCGGTCGTCATTGTCGATGCGCAGCGTCATGCGCTTCAGAACCGGCTTGCCCGGCGTATAGCCGACATCGACGCCGGAGAAGGCCACGATGGGCGAGGCCACGGTCTTCTGCAGCTCGGGGAAGGAGAATGGCCGCACCGATTCATCGAGCACCGCGCCGATCGGCTTCATGCGCTCCAGCGCCTTGATGCGCGACTGCGCCTGCCTTGCCTTGCTGGCCTTGGCGCGGAAGCGATCGATGAAGGATTGCAGATGCTTGCGGTGCGCCTCCTGCTTGACCCGGCCCTTTTCCTGAAGCTCGCGCTGCTCGGCGAGCTGGCGCTCGAACTGGTCGTAGCCGCCGCGCCAGAAGGTCAGCTTTTTCTGGTCGAGATGGACGATGGAGTTCACCGCCCGGTTCAGAAGGTCGCGGTCGTGGCTGATGAGCAGCACGGTATGCGGGTACTTCGCCACATAGCTTTCCAGCCACAGCGTGCCTTCCAGATCGAGATAGTTGGTCGGCTCGTCGAGAAGCAGCAGATCCGGTTCCGAAAACAGAACCGCAGCCAGCGCCACACGCATGCGCCAGCCACCGGAAAACGACGACGCCGGGCGCTTCTGCGCTTCTTCGTCGAAACCGAGCCCGGACAGGATGGTCGCCGCGCGCGCTTCGGCCGTATGCGCGTCGATATCTGCGAGACGGATGTGGATTTCGGCGATCCGGTTCGGATCGGTCGCCGTCTTTTCTTCCTCAAGAAGGGCCGCGCGCTCCTTGTCGGCCTTCAGCACGATCTCGATCAGCGGTTCCTCGGTGCCCGGAGCTTCCTGCGCAACCTGGCCGATGCGCGTGTTCTTCGGCATCGAAACATTGCCGGTTTCGGAGGCGAGATCGCCGGTGATGGCGCGAAACAGGGTAGTCTTGCCGGTGCCGTTGCGTCCCACCAGACCGGCCTTGCTTCCTGCCGGAAGGGTCAGCGAGGCATGGTCGAGCAGCAGGCGGCCGGCAATACGCAGCGAAAGTTCATTTATGATCAACATGGTGGCGCGTTTTGGCCCGCCTTTACGTCAATGGCAAGGCCGAAAGCGCGATCCGACCGCTCAGGCGTAGGCCCTGCCCTCTTCGGTGCGCTGGAAATAGACGAGATCCAGAATGACGGAAGGCTGGCCGAGCATCGTCAGGATGGCATGCGCCTGCCCGCGATGATGGGTCTGGTGGTTGAACACATGCCCGAGCGCCGGCGACAGTCGCTGCGAGATGGTGCGCACATCGGTGACGGTGATGTAGGTAAAGCGGCCGGCCAGCCCTTCAGGCGTCATGCCGCCGATCCAGTCGACAATCCGGGCATCCTCAGCCTGCCGGGCTTCCCGCAGTAACGAAAGCTCCCTGTGCAGAATGGTGTCCAGCTTTGCGGGTGCGTCGCCCTCGCCTGTAAAGCGTTTCATCCAGATCCGGTCGGTGACCAGGATATGGTTGAGCGTGCCCATGAGCGAGCCGAATGCGGCACCGACATCGCGCTGGAATTCATCTTCGCTAAGCTCGCTGGCGGCATCGTAGATGCGGGCGTTGGCCCACCGGTTATAGGCCGCGAACATCATGAAATGCTGCTTCATGGAATTTCTCCCGCCAATTTGCCCTTAGACCACTAACGCCGCCGCGGCTTGCCGCCAAGCTCTCGTATCTCACACACTTGGCAATAGGCAGGCTGACCTGTATAGAGCGCGCCACACTTCAATCCCAATTTACAAGGAAGACCCATGGCGCTCGAACGCACTTTCTCCATGATCAAGCCGGATGCCACCCGCCGCAACCTGACCGGCGCCATCACCAAGGCGCTTGAAGAGGCCGGCCTGCGCGTCGTCGCGTCCCGCCGCGTGTGGATGAGCCGCCGCGAAGCCGAGGGCTTCTATGCCGTGCACAAGGAACGCCCCTTCTTCGGCGAGCTGGTCGACTCCATGACCGCCGGCCCGACCATCGTTCAGGTGCTGGAAGGCGAGAACGCCATCGCCCGCAACCGCGAAGTGATGGGCGCCACGAACCCGGCCGATGCTGCCGAGGGAACCATCCGCAAGACCTTCGCCCTTTCGATCGGCGAAAACTCCGTGCATGGCTCGGATGCGCCCGAGACCGCTGCGCAGGAGATCAAATACTGGTTCTCCGACACCGAGATCGTTGGCTGATTTCAGCCAGCAGCAAAAAAGCCGGGGCATGCCCCGGCTTTTTTATTTTGGGAGAGAGGTCACGCACCCTTTTTGAAACGCAGCACTTCCTTGCCGCCTGAATCCGTCAGGACCAGTTGCCCGTCGTCTATGGCGTAGGCCTTCACTTCGCCCAGTGCATCGAAATAAGCCCGCTCGGCCTTCATGCGCGCCGGCTCGCAAGCCATCTGGGTGGCGCCTATCTGGCTGAGCGAAATCGCCTCACCGTCAATCCTGGCTCCGCCGAAATAGCCGTTGCAAGGTCCGCGCCCGCCTGCGCGGTCCTCATTGTCGATGGAAAATGTCACAGGGTTGTCTGGCAGTTCTCCGAAGCCTTCGATTGATACCAGCGTCCATTCCACGCCGTGAAGCGCGTCAGTGGTATGCCGGGCGATCCTCTTCACGAGAATGGTCTGCGCTTCGCTGGTCAGCGGATCCACCCCATGGTGCGTATCGTTGATGAACCAGAGTTCGCCATCGACCGTGATGCGCGCCTGAAGCGCATAGGTCATGTTCTTTGTGATCTTCGAATCGTCGAACCTGATTTCGAACTTCACCGGCACCTGCCCGGCAGGCGAAATCTCCTGCTCACCGATCACGTCCGCCGGTGCATCCATTCGCGACACATCCGCCAGCTGAACCGACACGACCGCATTCTCCGGCAGGGCCATGCGCTCACGGTAAAGAACCTCGCCCGAAATCACCCTTTCGGCAGCGAATGCGGGATCTGAAACAGCAACGAGCCCGGCCACAGGCACCAGTCCCAGCAAAATCAGTTTCTTCAGCATTTCATATCCTCGTTTCGGGATCCCAAGGGGCCGCAGGAATGAGGAAAAAGCATGGCGCCTCGTAAAACCTGTGGTTGACCAAAGGTCACTTGCTCCACGCGGAAAGTGCTGCTTCGTCGGTTTCTCTGGCCTCTACCCAGTCGCCCTGCGAACCATCCGCGCGATGTTCCTTCTTCCAGAACGGCGCCCGTGATTTCAGGAAATCCATGATGAATGCCGCAGCCTCGAAGGCCGCCTGCCGGTGCGTGGAAGCGGTGGCGACCAGAACAATGTTGCCGCCGGGCTCAATCCTGCCGTAACGGTGGATGACCGTGACACCCTGAAGCGGCCAGCGTGCGCAGGCCTCGCCGGCGATGCGCTGTATCGCGGCCTCCGCCATGCCGGGATAGTGTTCGAGTTCCAGTGCCGAAAGCTTGCCCGCCTCATCGCGGCACAGCCCTGTAAAGGTCACGACCGCGCCGATGTCCTTGCGGCCGCGGGAGAGCCCGGCAATCTCTTCGCCCACATCGAAATCCGCGGTCTGGATGCGGATATGGGGTGTAATGGCAGGCATCGACATCAACCGCCGGTCATCGGCGGGAACAGGGCGATTTCACTTGCCCCTGCGATCTTCTCGCCATGGGCGACATGCTCCTGATTGATCGCCACACGGATCACTTCAGGATGCTGGAGGGCGTTTTCATACTCCTCGCCGCGCTCTCTCAGCCAGCCCAGCAGGTCCGACACGGTTTCGAGCCCGGCCGGAAGATCGACGACCTCCTCCGCCTTGCCGATGCGCTCGCGAACCCATGCGAAATAGATGAGCTTCATCGCCTATTCGTCCACGATGTGCTTCAGGCCAGCCCTGAAATAGTCATAGCCGGTGTAAAGGGTGACGATGGCCGCGATCCACAGCAGCGCCAGACCCGTTTGCGTCGTGTAGGGGAAGATCTTGTCTCCGGCCGGACCGGCCAACAGGAACGCGATCGACACCATCTGGATTGTGGTCTTCCATTTCGCCAGCTGCGTCACCGGCACGCTGACCTTGAGCGCCGCGAGATATTCCCTGAGGCCGGAAACGAGGATTTCGCGGCACAGGATGATGATCGCGGCCCATAGAGACCAGCCGGCAATGCCGCCGCGATGATCGGTGTCGGCGGCCAGAAGCAGCAGGCAGGTGGCCACCAGCAGCTTGTCGGCGATCGGATCAAGCATGCGGCCGATATTGGAGGTCTGCTTCCATGCGCGGGCGAAATAGCCGTCGAAATAATCTGTTATGCTGGCCGCCACGAAAATCGCCAGAGCCGACCATCGGGCAAAGTCGCTCGATTTGAGATGCCCCTCCAGATAAAAACACAATGCGATCAGCGGCACCGCCAGGATGCGGGCGTAGGTCAGCATATTCGGCAGATTGAAGGCTGGGCTGGCCATGTTAAGCGCACTCGTCACAAGCAAATCGGATGGATTGACGCATAGTCAAATCAGAACGCAGTCATATGGGCAACCATCGAAAGCCCTCAGCACGGCAAAACCATGACCTTTCCCTGATCTGGCCTAGCCATTGTCATGGAAGTGGTCATAGACCAGTTGCGCGACACGCTCCGAAATGCCCTCCACCTCCATGAGATCTTCCATTGCCGCGCGGCTGACCGCTTTCGCGGTGCCGAAGTGATGCAGCAGAGCGCGTTTGCGGGTCGGCCCGATTCCCGCGATCTCATCCAGCGGGCTCGCCACCATTTCCTTCTTGCGGCGTGCGCGGTGCGAACCGATGGCGAAGCGGTGCGCCTCATCGCGCAGCCGCTGCACGAAATAGAGAACCGGATCACGCACCGGCAACGTGAACGGCGCTTTGCCCAGAGCGAAAAAGCGTTCGCGGCCTGCCTCACGGTCCTGCCCCTTGGCAACGCCGATGGCGACGACGCGGTCCTCGACGCCGAGATCGGCCAGAATCTGGCGCACGGCCGTCATCTGCCCCTGCCCGCCATCGATCAGGATGACATCCGGCCACGCCGGAAACCCTTGAGCATCCTCGACGGCGTCCGAATCCTCGTCGGCATGATCCCTGATCAGCCTCGAAAAGCGCCGCTCCATCACCTCGCGCATCATGCCGAAATCGTCGCCGGGCGTGATGGTCGTCGAGCGGATGTTGAACTTGCGGTACTGGTTCTTCACGAAACCTTCCGGACCGGCAACGATCATCGCGCCAACCGCATTTGTGCCCATGATATGCGAGTTGTCATAGACCTCGATGCGAGTCGGAGCTTTCTCCAGACCGAAGGTCGCCGCGAATCCCTCCAGCAGGCGCGCCTGCGTGGAGGTCTCGGCCAGACGCCGCCCCAGAGCCTCGCGCGCATTCTGCAAAGCGTGATCGGTCAGGTCCTTCTTCTCGCCACGCACCGGCACGGAAACCGAAACCTTCCGCCCTGCCCGGGCGGTAAGCGCCTCCGCCAGCAACTCCGCTTCCTCGATCGCGTGCGAGAGAAGAATGGCGCGGGGCGTCGGCTTGTCGTCGTAGAACTGCCCCAGGAACGAGCCAAGCACCTCTCCCGCCTCAAGCGCGGGGTCCGCCTTGGGGAAATAGGCGCGGTTGCCCCAGTTCTGGCCGGTGCGGAAGAAAAACACCTGAATGCAGTTCTGCCCGCCTTCCTGATGGATGGCGAAGACGTCCGCCTCCTCCACCGATTGCGGATTGATGCCCTGATGGCTCTGGACATGCGACAATGCCGCAAGGCGGTCCCGGTAGATGGCGGCATGCTCGAAATCGAGATTGTCCGAGGCGCGCTGCATGGCCTCCGCAATCTCAGCTTTCACCTTCTGGCTGCGGCCGGAAAGGAAATTTTGGGTCTCCGATACCAGCGCCGCATAATCTTCCACCGAAATCTCACCGGTGCAGGGCGCAGCGCACCGCTTGATCTGGAACAGCAGGCATGGGCGGGTGCGGTTCTCGTAGAAGGAATCGGTACAACTCCTGAGCAGAAAGGCGCGCTGCAGCGAATTGATGGTACGTCCAACGGCCTGCGCCGATGCGAAGGGGCCGTAGTAATCGCCCTTGCGGGAGCGCGCGCCACGGTGCTTGTAAATTCCCGGAGACGGATGATCGGACGTCAGCAGAATGTACGGAAACGATTTGTCGTCCCGCATCAAGACGTTAAATCTTGGACGCAACCTCTTGATAAGATTGGCCTCAAGAAGAAGAGCTTCTGTCTCCGTGCGGGTGACGACGAATTCCATGCGTGCCGTTTCACGCACCATCCGGCCGATGCGGTTGGTGTGGAAGCGGCCTTGCGCATATTGCGTTACGCGCTTCTTCAGGCTGCGGGCCTTGCCAACATAAAGCACGTCGCCTGCCGCATTCATCATGCGATAGACGCCGGGCGCGTTGGGAAGACGCTTGACCAGTTCCTGGATGACTTCGGCGCCGGTCCTGCCACCGTTGTCGTCGGTTTCGAGATCGATCCCGGTGAACGAAACGTCCGGAACGGCCCCCGCCGGCTGCTCGACGATGTCGTCATCCAGTTCGGCGTCAGGCATGTCCAGCGCCGCGCCACTCTTGCGCGCTGCACTCATTCCACGACGTCCGCGATATCCGGCGTCTGCCAGGCCAGATGCTGGCCGCCATCGAGCGCGATCATCTGGCCGGTCACCGAACGGGCCTCCCACAGATAGCGGATCGTGGCGCCAAACTCGGCAAGCTCCGGTCCCCGCCCCAGAAGAAGGGCATCGACCTGCTGGCGAAAATCGGCTTCCTCCTGCCGGGCATTGCGCAGCGTCGGGCCGGGGCCGATTGCATTGACGCGAACACGCGGCGCAAGCGCCTGCGCCATGGTGCGGGTCGCGGTCCACAGGGCCGACTTGGAAAGCGTGTAGGAGAAATAGCGCGGCGACAGACGCCAGACCCGCTGATCGATGATGTTCACCACCAGCCCTTCCTCGCTTTCCGGAAGGCTTTCGGCCATTTTCCGCGACAGCAGAACGGGGGTCTTGAGGTGAATTGAAAAATGATCGTCCCAGAGCTGCCAGTCAAAATCGAGAACGGAATCATTTTCAAACAGCGAGGCATTGTTGACGAGAAGCTGCACCGGACCGAGCGCCTGCTGAACTTTGTCGAACAATTCGCCCGCCTGCACAGGATTCGTGAGATCCGTATCGAAAACGGCAGCCTTGCCACCGCGCTCGCTGATCTGGGCAGCCAGTTCGCTGGCTTCGCCGGAGGAACTGTGGCCATGGATGGCAACGGCAAAGCCGTGAGCGGCCAGGTCTTCCACGATAGCCCGGCCGATCCGTTTTGCGCCGCCCGTTACCAGAGCTGTTATGGCTGGCTTGGCCATGTATATCGATTCCCGTTCTTTTCAGTGCGGTCGCCACCGTCAGCCGCCCACCGTAATCTCCGGTCGGCGTTCAGACTCTGTTTGCGCCTTGGGCGGGATTGTGGCAGAAACGCTCGCAGTGCTGTCGAATTGCGGGCCGGCAAACCTTTCCGCAGCCCAATATAGGTCCGCCAACGCCTTGAACCAAGTGCGTTTCACCGGATAAGCAGCCTTCTCCTGACAAATTCTGTTGCACGATTGCAACGCCCCCTTTCGGCCTCATTTGCGCCGGGGAATCACCTAATTTCAGGTTCTCTTCCGCCGCATTTGGGAAGGAAATTTCGGAACCGATGAGCGGCGGGATCATTTCCTCCCAAGACAGACCACGCCCTCACGTCAGGAAAGCCAGTGTGTGTGGCTGAAGGAGTAATGACCATGACGACCAAACTCAAATTCGCAACGCCGGCAGCGGCAGCCCTTATCGCCTTCGCCGTCTCTGCTCCGGCATTCGCCGCAGACGTGGTGATGGAAGAGCCCCCTGCACCGGCTCCGATTGCAGAGCTTCCTGTGGCTTCGTGGGCTGGTCCTTATGCCGGTGTGACCCTCGGCTACGGCTTCAGCGGCCGCGCCAAGGATAAGAGCATCGACAACTCGATCAGCACCGACGGCTTCCTCGGCGGCGCCTTCGTCGGCTTCAACCATCAGATCGACGACTTCGTGATCGGCGCTGAAGGCGACATCGGCTACAGCGGCGTGAAGGGCTCCAACTCGGGCTACGAAGCCAAGTCCGGCGTTGAAGGCTCGATCCGCGCCCGCCTCGGCTACGCGATCAGCCCCGACATCCTGCTTTATGGTACGGCTGGTGGCGCCGCACAGAGCCTGAAGGTTACGGATAACATCGCCGGCGGCAGTGATCGCAACACCATGCTCGGCTGGACCGCCGGTGCCGGTACCGACATCAAGTTCACCGATTCCGTGTTCGGTCGCGTCGAATACCGCTACACCGATTACGGCAAGGAGAACTTCAACCTGAACAATGGCACGCACAGCATCGACTCGCGTGACCATCGCGTCAACTTCGGTGTTGGTATGAAGTTCTGATCCGAAACCGGATTGGACAAAAAAAGCCGGAGCAATGCTCCGGCTTTTTTTATTTGAAAGGCCTGAAATCGATTCGACCCCAATGGATCAGGAAGGAATGTTTGCCTTCAGCTCCGGGAATTTTTCGTCGAAGCGCGTTGCCCAGCGCGTGAGGCGGCTGCGACCGCGCTCCCATTCGCCGGCGAAGCGCAGGGACAGATAACCGAGCATGGCGCGCACGGCGATGTGGCCTGTGGTGATCTTCTTCGGCAGCTTCGGCGGATTTGCGTTGAGATGGTCGAGCGCGCGGGCAATCTTGCGCCACTGCCCGTCGATCCAATCCTGATGCACCTTCTCTTCGGGACGCATGCGGCGCTCATACACGATCGCAAGCGCGCAATCGCATATTCCATCCGCCAGCGCCTCCAGCACTTCCGCTTCCGTGCGCTTGTCCGCATTGCGTGGAAACAACGCATTCTTCGATTCACGGTTCAGATACTGAGTAATGGCCCGGCTGTCGAAAACGACACGGCCGTCATCGAGAACCAGAGTCGGTATCTTGCCAAGCGGATTTGCCGAAACCAGTTCCTCAGGCTGCTGCCCCGTATTGGTGACGACTGCCTCCAGATCGATGCCCGCATATGCAGCCGACATACGCACCTTGGCGCTATAGGGTGACGCTGGTGCGTAGAGCAGCTTGGGCAATGTCGAATTCCTTCATGTTTTCAGGCGAACGGCTTCCGCCCCCTGCGTTTTCGGCAGAGGGTCGGTAAAGCCTCAAAATGTTACTGCAGCACGCGGCACTGCGCGTTGTAGACGAGCCAGCGGTCGAAGCCTGAGACGCAGAACTCGACATTGTCGCCGACCGAGGCGTACCCCTGACCTTCCTCGATCAGATACCAGATGTCGCGGTCATAACCATCGGACAGCCTTACCTTCGCTCCGCAATAATGGCGGGCGATCGGCCATCTTTCGCTTGCCGGCTCGCTGCGGCGCAGATGGATACGGTGGAAATCGGAAATCGCCACCTGCGGCAGGTTGGGAACGTTCCGCACCTGATGGGCGAATTTGCTGCTGATGCGATTGAGCACCGAAGGAACATTGCAAACGCTCGCCGCGCTCTCCTCCACATAGGAAGACAGATCGGCAGCATGGGCGGCAGGTTGCATCAGCACCGAAGCGCAGATGCCTGCAAGAGCGAGAAGAGCGGACTTGGCGGCGCGGATCATTTCAGCCTCATAAGGTGATTTGGCGGCACTTTGAGGATTTCCCGGCACGCGGTCAAGCACCTGCCTGCTCCCCGGCCAGCCAGTTGACGGACCATTTTGCACCGGGTTCCAGCGAAAGCAGCCGGTGCAGCTCAGGCAGCATCACTTTCAGTTCGGCTTCGAGCATGAATGGAGGATTGACCACCACCATTCCGCTGCCGTCCAGCCGCGGCACCTTGCCGGAAGGTCTGATGTCGAAACCGATATCGAGCACGCGGGGAATTCCGGCCTGCGCCAGCTGAGAATGAAAGACTTCCACCGCCCCGCGATCCTTGATCGGATACCACAGCGCATAGATACCACCCGGCCAGCGGCGGTGGGCTTTCACAAGCCCGTCCACAAGGCGGCCGAATTCGCCTCCTTCCTCGAAAGGAGGATCGACCAGAACCAGACCGCGCTTTTCCTTCGGAGGCAGATGCGCTCCAAGCGCCAGCCAGCCGTCCAGTTCGATCACGCGCGTCTGTATATCGCCCTCGAACCGTGCCTTAAGCTGCGCCGCATCCTGCGGATGCAGTTCGATCGCCGTCAGCCTGTCTTGCCGGCGCAGCAGGTGGCGCACTATTTTCGGCGAGCCCGGATAATGCGCGAGCTCCTCCCCTTCGTTCATGGCGCGAACCGCATCGAGATAGGGCGCGAGAAGCGCTTCGGCCTCGGCGCTCATCTTCGCCTGCATTATACGGCCGATACCGCCCAGCCACTCCCCGGTCCTGCCGGCCTCATCGGAAGCCAGATCGTACAGACCGATGCCTGCATGGGTATCGATCACCCGAAACGGCTTTTCCTTGCGCTTCAGATACTCCACGATGCGCGCCAGCACCGCATGCTTGACCACATCCGCAAAATTGCCCGCATGATAGGCGTGCCGGTAATTCATGAGCCCCCGTCCCTGCCCCAGCGCGGTGGCGGAGCGGAGTTCTTTTTCTCATCGCGTTTTCCGGAGCGCCGGAAGGCGACTATCAGCCCGATGAAGCCAACCCCCATCAGAGAAAGCCCAGCCGGCAGCATACGCTGATCCGCACTGCCGGTCTCACGCCGCAAAACCAGATCGACCGCCTTGATGTCGGCATCCACCTTGTCGCCTGGCCGCAGAACGAACCGGTAATTTCCAGGCTGGACCGGATCGATGACACCCGCATCGTCGCGGAAAATCCGTTCGGTGATCTGCGGGCTTTTTTGCCGGGGTGTCGGATTCGCACGTAAGGTCAGGCCTTCATCCAGAATCACGCGATCATTGTATGTGCCGGTTATCGCGAGCAGCGCCATGCCACTCTGGGTAGCGTGCGGTCTCCACATGGTAAGGTCCACCAGCACCCGCACCGGCGCGTCGGATGCCGACAAGCCAATTTCGGCGGGAAGGAAGCGCCCGTCCCTGTAGACGCTCCACGTTCCGATCTCGGAGCCGGAAAAATTCTGCACGGCCCATGGCCAGAGCCCCAGCGCAGCGCCCGCAAGAAGAACGAGCAGAAACAGAACCCGCATTTTCAATCCTGTCCGGTGGCTGCAGGGCTGGCGTGGCGGATCATGCCTTGCGCTCCCAGCGCCGGTCGGACGTCTGCTGCCAGTACGTGACCTCGTGCCCCTGCGCCTTCATCGCCTTCCAGTGACGGCGTGCGGCCTCAAGCTGCTCGGCATCGTGCCCGTCGAACAGAAACACCGCCCGCTCGTAGACAGCCAGATCCGGCGGTTCTGCGCCATCGACGAGAAACCTGATCCGGGCACTGTTCGCATTGTCCGTTCCCGTCGTCAGCAGAACCGGCTGCTCGGCCGGAAAGGCCTCGCGGTCGGTTCCGTGCGCGAGAAACGAATCGTCGCGAAAAATCCACAGATGCTGGTCGAGAGCGTCGCGCCTGTCTTCGGAGCCGGTCTGCACAACCACCCGCCAGCCACGCTGAAGGCTGCGCTCCAGCAAGCCCGGCAGAGCTTCCTCCAGCGTTGATTCGGTCAGATGGTAGAACAGTATTTCGGTCATGACCCTGAAGTTTCCGGCCGCGCGAACCGCGAGCTTCCGTTACTTCTCATAATGATCGCGCACCAGACGGTCGAGCAGCCTCACGCCGAAACCCGAGCCCCACGACTGGTTCACCTCGTTTGAAGGCGCCCCCATCGCCGTTCCGGCAATATCGAGGTGCGCCCATGGCGTATCGTCCTTGATGAAACGCTGCAGGAACTGGGCAGCGGCAATCGAACCGCCATAACGTCCGCCGGTGTTCTTCATGTCGGCGTTCTTCGAATCGATGAGCTTGTCGTATTCGGGGCCGAGGGGCATGCGCCACAGCAATTCCTGCGTGGAAAGCCCGGCCTGCGTCAGCCGCCCCACCAGTTCATCATCATTGGAGAACAGTCCCGCATGATGAAGGCCAAGCGCCACCATGATCGCGCCGGTCAGCGTCGCAAGGTCGATGACGGCCTCAGGCTGGAACCGCTCGCAGCAATACCAAAGTGCGTCCGCCAGAACGAGACGGCCTTCCGCATCCGTATTGAGAACCTCGATCGTCTGCCCGGACATGGAGGTCACGATGTCGCCGGGGCGCTG
>Ga0182740_1001544_pt1 | contig 15415 bp, 10 predicted proteins | sample eDN5th37CKraftBY_FD_128872 | JGI IMG/M metagenome (GOLD analysis project Ga0182740, IMG submission 128872) | Enriched backyard soil microbial communities from Emeryville, California, USA - eDNA 5th pass 37_C Kraft BY (version 2) (version 2) | ecosystem: Environmental > Terrestrial > Soil >...
GCCCACATCACGGTGAACAAGAACGCCATCCCGAACGATCCGGAAAAGCCCTTCGTGACCAGCGGCATCCGTCTGGGCACCCCGGCCATGACCACGCGCGGTTTCACCGAAGCGGAAGCCGAACTTACCGCCAACCTGATCGCCGACGTGCTGGACAATCCGCGTGACGAAGCCAACATCGCCGCTGTGCGCGCCAAGGTCAACGAACTGACCTCGCGCCTGCCGGTCTACGGCAAGAAGTAATAGCATCCCTGCGGCGGGCTGCGGCCCTGCCGCCGCGGTCCACAAGGGACGGCCCCGAAAGGCGGCCGTCCCTTTGCTTTCAGGCCGGCAAGTACAGCGGACCGGAAAAAATGCGGGACGGATTAGCCCATATCGGCGCTGGCGGCGGGTTGCCTCGTTACAATATGCTTAACTATTGCCCTTCAGTGCCTTTAGGGATCACACATGCGGTGTCCATTTTGCGGCAATGCCGAAACGCAGGTCGTAGACAGCCGGGTCTCCGAAGAGGGGGACGCGATACGGCGTCGCCGCCGCTGCCTGTCCTGTGACAAGCGCTTCACCACGTACGAGCGGGTGGAGCTTGCCATGCCCTCCATCGTGAAGCGCAACGGCAGCCGCAGCGATTACGACCCTGGCAAGCTGCGCGCCAGCCTGAGCCTGGCGCTGCGCAAGCGGCCCGTCAGCACGGAAGACGTGGACGCGGCGGTCGCTCGCATCGAAGAGCAGTTGCTGGCCAGCGGGTTGCGTGAAGTGCCCAGCGAACATATCGGCGAGCTCGTCATGAACGAACTGCGCAAGCTCGACAAGGTGGCGTACGTCCGCTTTGCCTCGGTTTACAAGAGCTTCGAAGACATCGGCGAGTTCGTCGAGGCCATCCGCGAGATGCAGGGCCCGTTGCTGCCGGGCAAGCTGCGCAAGGATTAGGCTAGGCAGAGCGTACGAGGCTGGGTGTCAGCGGCTGGAACTTGCGCCACACCCGGCGCATGTGCTGCGCCGAACCGAAGCCCGATTTTTCAGCCACGCGTTCCAGGTCCAGCCGCGTATCGCGCAGCAGGTCGCGTGCCAGCGCCACACGTATCTGATAGAGGTAGTCCATCGGCGTGCACCCGGCGTGTTCGTGGAACAGCCGGGTCAGGTGGCGCGCGCTGGTATGCGCCTGGTCCGCCAGCGATTGCGCGGACCAGGGGGCCGCAGGGTCGCGAATGACCGCGTCCTGCACCCTGTGCACGCCCGGATGCATGTGGCTGCGGTGATCCAGCCACGGCGATAGCGTGGAATCGGTGCCGGCGCGGCGCTGGTACACCACCATGTCGCGCGCAGTTTCGCTGGCCACGCGCGGTCCGCAATGGCGCGACACCATGTGCAGCGCCAGGTCGATGCCGGCCGTGATGCCCGCGCTGCTGACCAACTTGCCATCCTCGACGAAGATTCGGTTGTCGTGCAGACGCGCACTGGGGTCGATGCTGGCCAACTGCGCGAGACAGGTGTGGTGGGTGGTGCATTCCCGGTGCCGCGTCAGCCCGGCGGCGGCGGCGAACAGCGCGCCGGCGCAAACCGTCATGAGCGTGAACCCGTCCGCGGGATGGCGGACGGCCAGCCAGTCGATGATGGCGCGCGAGTCCGGATCTTCCAGGCGCGTGGGCTTGCCCACCACGCCAGAAATGATAACCAGGGCCTCGGATGGCAACGTGGCCGGCAGGGGCTGGATATGCGCCAGATGCAGGCCAGGCAGGCCGCTCTCGACCTCATGCGCCGGGCCGCAGAAATGCTGCTCGAAAGTGCCGGGACTGAGCTTGTTGGCCACGCGGAAGGCCTCGGCCGGGCCCGCTACATCCAGCAGGACGATGCCGCGCGTGAGCACGAAGTAGACCGGAACCATGTGGCCTGCGGAATCGCTCAAGCCGCCAGCGCGTCGGCGGCGCGCGCGATGCGGGCGAAGCGGCCTTGCAGCACCAGCTCCGTACGGTCGCGAATTTCGGCCGGGGTGTAGTGCTGGCCGGACGGGCTTTGCATGGCGAAGGTGAGGGTGGCGTCAGTCGGAAACACCACCTTGAAGCCGGCGTCGCTGGCGTGGCGGGTCGTGGTTTCGCAGCATTGTTCCGTGCGGATACCGCTGACGATGATGCCTTCGATACCGTGCTTCACCAGCCAGTCCTGCAGGCTGGCACCCTGGGCGTCCTTGGCGTAAAGGGAGGAATGCACGGTCTTGTGGAACACGGCGGTGGGGGCGATGCGCAGTTCCTTGAGCGTCTTGACGTGCCCGGAGGCCAGGGAGAAGGGATTGGCCGGGTCGTTCGACACGCTCGTGTGGAACACCTGCAGTACCGGGATGTCCTGGGCCTGGGCGGCGTCGATCAGGGATTGGATCCGTTCCACGAAGGCCGGATACTCGGCTTCATCCCAAAACGGACGTTGCCGGAAAGAGTCTTGTACGTCGATGACGATCAGTGCTTGTTTCATGGGCCGCGCTCCTGGAGTGCGAATTGTAGGGATGTGATGCCATTTTTACTGCAATCCGGTGGTGGGGCGAGCGCGGCGAAAGACTACTGTCGGCCTAAAACGGACATATTTGATCGGGGCGGCTGACGCCTGGCGCCGCGCGTTCTGCCCGGGCTGCGGCGACATACAATCCCGGACATGATGATTTCGAGCGACAACGACGACCTTTTCTGGATGCGGCGAGCCCTGGCGCTGGCGCAGACCGTCATGTACACCACCGCGCCCAATCCCCGGGTGGGTTGCGTGATCGTGCGCGACGGCCGCGTGCTGGGCGAAGGCGCGACGCAACCGCCAGGCGGCCCGCACGCGGAAGTCTGCGCCTTGCGCGACGCCCAGGCGCGCGGCGAATCGGTGGCGGGCGCGACGCTCTACGTCACTTTGGAGCCCTGCAGCCATTTCGGCCGCACGCCGCCCTGCGTGGACGCCGTGCTCGCGGCCCGGCCGGCGCGAGTGGTGGTGGCCATCGGCGACCCGAATCCGCTGGTCAACGGCCAAGGCCTGGCGCGGCTGCGCGATGCCGGCATCGCGGTAAGCACAGGAGTCTGCCGCGAAGAGGCGCTGGCCATCAATGCAGGCTTTATTTCGCGCATGAGCCGCGGCCTGCCGTGGGTCTGGATGAAAATGGCGGCTTCGCTGGACGGACGCAGCGCGCTGCATAACGGCATATCGCAATGGATCACCGGGCCCGAGGCCCGCGCCGATGGGCATCGCTGGCGCGCGCGCGCCTGCGTGGTGCTCACCGGCATGGGCACCGTGCTGAAAGATGATCCGCAGCTCAATGTCAGGGGCGTGGATACGCCGCGCCAGCCCCGCAAGGCGGTGGTGGACGGCCGTTTCGAGATTCCCGAGGACGCGCGGCTGTTCGATGGCGCCGAGGTCATTCTTTTTACCGCCCGCGAGGACGCCGCCAAGACGGCACGCCTGCAGGCCAAAAACGCCCGCGTGGTGCAGTTGCCGGGCGATGCGCCCGGCCGGGTCGATCTGCCGGCGATGATGCGCTGGCTGGCCCAGGAGCAGTTCAACGAGGTCCACGTGGAAGCCGGCGCCGGCCTGAGCGGCGCGCTGGTTGCCGCGGGTTGCGTGGACGAGCTGCTGTTGTACCTGGCGCCGGTGCTGCTGGGCGATGCGGCGGGCATGGTCCGCCTGCCCATGCTGGAGCACCTGGACGGCGCCCGCCGCTACGAATTCATCGACACTGCGCCCGTGGGCGCGGATCTGCGCTTGCGCGCCAGGGTGGCCGACACTTGGCGCCAGCTGACACAGCGAGTGGCGTTGCCGGAACTCTCCTAGCCGCGGCCGGGCGGCAGGCTAGCTCCGACGCGCGTCGCGCCGCGCACGCGTCGCGGTGTAGCGCCAGGCCAGGATCGCGGCCCCGCCGCCGACTAGCGCCAGCAACGCGGCCGCCAGCAGCAGACCGGGATGGTTGTGCCGCAGGCGGTCCCAGGATTTTTCGGCCTGCGCATAGTGGAACCAGGCGGCCGCCGTGAAGTCCGGCGCAGCGCATTCGCGGCCGAAGGTCTCGCTGAACGGCACTTGCGCGCCTTGTTCTATATAGCGCCGGTAGATAGCGGTGGCCCTTTCTGAAGAGTCGTCGATGATGTAGCGGGCGCCCTGGCACAGCACGGCGGCGAAAGCTTGCGAGCGGCGGGGCAGTTCATCGGCGGCGCGCAGCGCATGGTTGGCTGCGATCTGGCGGTAATGGAAGCGGGCATAGGGCTGCGCTTCGCTGGCGGCGTAGCGGCGCCGTTCCTCTTCGGTGACGAACGGTCCGGGCAGCGCGGCCGCGGCGCGCAGGGCGGGCGTATCGGGCGTCTCGACATTATCCTCATCCGCCTTCCAGCCAGGGACCGCGCTGCGCCCCGCGCCAAAACTCGTGCTGCCGCCATACACCGCGAAATCCGGTTCCTGCTCGTAGCCCATGATTTCCATCCCGTCACGCCGTGCCAGGCGGGATGCCTCGAACCAAGCCTGGGCACGCGTTGTGCGGCCCCAGGCGTTGCCGGCCTTGCGCAAGGCAGCTGCGTAGTCCGCGGCGAGCTGGCGGGTTCGCGGCTGCCGCACTTCCCATTTGCCGTCGACATTTTCCAGCGTGGCGTAGCGAGCGTCGGAATCGGCCGGGAAGTAGGGCAGCGCCTGTTCGGCCGCACCTTCTCGCACCAGGCGGCGCGCCAGCAATAGGCGCAGCCGGTCCGACGCGGTAACGGGATGCCGGTAGCCCCACTCGTAGAAATCCTTAGGCGTCGGCGCGGGCCCGGTCGCCGCGGGCGTGGCGGGTGCGTGCCGGTCCACGTAGGCTTTGAGCTCGGGAGTGGTCAGCACACGTTCGGCCACGTAGGCCGCGTCGTTCCAATAGGGAGTGGATTGCCAGAAGCCCTCTGCGGTGCCGTCCGACACGGTGGCGTGCAGCAGTTGGTCCAGCGCCTCGACATATTGGCCACGCGATAGCGTCAGCACGCCTTGCTCGCCCAGCAGGCGCGCGGCGCCTGAAGCTTCCAGGCTGCCGTCTGCGCGCGGGAAGGCGCCGGCGGCTTGGGCATAGGCCTGGGCTGCCGCTTGCGTATCGCCTTGCCGCAGCGCCAGTTTGGCGCGCACCCAATAGGCCAGGGCCGTGTCCAGCCGGGCCGCCAGTGTTTGCGCCAGGTCATAGCGTCCGATGCGGTAAGCCAGCGCGGCCACCCGGTCGGCGTCCGGCACTTGCTTCAGGTCCTGGGTTTCCAACGCAGCGACCAGCGATTGCAGCGCCGGATTCGGCGTAACGTCATGCCCCTGAGCGGCGTCCGCCAAGCCGACCTGCCCGGTCGCGTCGTAGGCGGCGTAGGGATCCGTCGCGCTGTCCGGCCTGCCGTCGACGATGTCGCCGACCCTGGCCAACGCATAGGCGACCAGCAGGCGTTGCGCAATGGGATCGCCGATCAGCCGGCGAGTGCGCGCTGGATCTTCCAGGGCCCATTGCGCCAGCATGCGCAGCGATGCATTGCCGCTGGAGGACCCGCGCGCAGCCTGCTCGGCATACAGGCGCACCGCATGCACCAGCGAGGCGGCGGGGATGGTGTCCATGCACGGATCGGCGTTGACCAACTCTATATAGGTGCATTGCCCTTGCGGTCCGGCCAGGAGCAGGCGTGCTTCCTGGCCGTAGCTGGCCACGGCCAGGCCCAAGGGGTCCGCTGCGCCGTCCAGCGCCAGCTGTCGCGCGCGGGCGTACGCTTGGGCTGCCGCAAGGCGCTGCGTCGCGGCGTCCGCGGCTGTCATCTCTGCCTCGTCCCCAATTTCAGCCAGCATATAAGCGGCCCAGACGCTGCGCGCCGCGGCTTCCCGCGGCGGGAGTTGGAGTATGGCCCGGTAACGCGCCCGTGCGGACTCCAGCAAGTGTCCGGCATCGGCCCCGCGCGCGGCGTGCGTGTCGACTGCCGCGGCGATGTAAAGCCGGACGGCTTCGGGCAAATCGATGCCCACTGCATACGCCCGGTCGCCATCGGGCTGCGCCCGCATCGTCCTTGCGGTAGCGCGTTGTGCTGGAGTGAGCGCGGGGTCGCGGTCTTCCGGAAGGGCGTTTTGCCGATAGCTGCCGTCCGGCAATTCGTAGGCTTCGCGGGCTTGCAGCGCATCGCCGCCGGCCACGAGGCGGGCGGCCTCGTAGGCGAAGGTGTTGACGGGGGTGGCGTGGAGCGTGGCTGCGCGGTCATCGAGCAGTTGCGCGGGAAACTCCGGCCCGCAGGCAATGACGATGCCCGCACCCGTCAAGAGGAGCAGCGCCACAAGCGATTTACGGTTGTACATCGAAGCTCGAGGGCCCATTTTCACAGCGTATCCAGCCTATGTTGCGTTGGCCGCCGGCGCGCAGCAGGCCGTCTTGGGAGCGGCGCAGGTACGCACCGCCGGAGTCCTGTTCGAGGGTGTAGCCGTTGATGCCGTCGGCCGCGCGGCAGGTGCCGGCCCAGCGGATCGCGAAGGGGAGCGCCGCGTCCGCATTGCCGCTGTTGAACAGTATCAGGTCCTGGGCCCCGGCCTCTGCCGCGCGCGCCGTAACGGACAGCGCCGGTTGCAAGGGCTGGCGCGTAAGCACCGCGCGCCAGCTGGCCGGGCTCCAGGCGCGCTCGTCGCGCGCCGTCGGCAGGCGGAACCACACGATGCCTGCCAGCCCGCGAGGGCGCGAGCGGTGAATTTCATCCACGAATGCCGCCATGGATGCCGGGGTGGCCACCAATTCGCTGGCGCGACCGCCCGCAAGCAGCGCAGAGCGTTCGCTTTCGACCGCCGCGATGCTGCCGTCATCATTCCAGCTGACGCGGCTGCCGTAGGTTGGCAACGCCACGCGCCACGGGCGTTGTGTGCGACCCGCAAACGCGGCCAGCCATGCGCTTGCGCGCTTGGCGTTGAACAAGCCTTGTTCGGGGCTCAGGACGGCATGGACTTGCAATACGGCTTCATCGGGAATCTTGAGCAGCGCGTCGAGACCGGAGCCGTTCAGCCATGTTGGCAACGCGGTTATGGACAACAGAAGTTCTGGCCCGAGGCCCTGTTTCAGGGCCTGCAGGAATGCGGCATACGCGGGCAGTTTCGAGGTAGGGCAGTCGTAATCGATTTCGACGCCCTTCAACATTACGCCCGCGTCTTTCCAGGCGCTGCGCGCCGCCGCGATCCGCGCAAGCACGTCCGCAGCCGGCAGCGCATCCGCGCGGCCGTCCAGACGCAGAACCATGATGGCAGGGCGTTTGGCGGCCGCCAGCGCCGCCAGGTCGGGCGCCGTGGCGAACCATCTGCCATCCGGATTCATCTCCGCCATCAGCACGCGCCATGCCCGCACCACGTCGGCGTTTTTTGCCAGCGCCTGGCTGACCGGTGGCGTCCAGCTTCGTTGCCAGACATAGGCATCATCGGGGAGATCGGCTTCCGGCCGTCCGCAAGCAGCCAAGAGCAGCAGCAGGGCGCTGCAAAGCGCCGCGGAACAGCGTCTGGCAAAGATGTTCATGCGGCTGGCCAGGATCGGAAAGGCATGACGTGGCGTTGACGACGGACGGGAAAGAAAAACGCGAAACGCGCGCGGTGTATGTCGGATGCGTGATTCTATCGCTGCCAGAAGGGGTACTAGCACTCTACGCGCGCGGCTGCTAATCGCGCACAGCGAAGCAATCCGCGGCTTGCCAGCACGCACGGCGCGCGAGTGCGCTCGATATGCCACCAAGTTTGCGCATGTTTTTGACGTTGCCACGCGTGTCTGTTGCATGCATTTGAAAGCACGCCGCGCGACTATTTTTTATGTTGCGCTAAATGAATTGCCACAAAAGCGTCAATTGGCTTTAGCATAGGCACATGACTTGGCGCTACGCACTGTTGGACTACACCTTGCAATGCCACGCGCCCTCGTCACCACGGATTCCCGTGCCGCGTCATCGGCGCTTTTTCACGACCGAGCCGGCACGCTGCTGAACGAAGTCGCCAAGCGCCGTTCAGACCGTCCGCTGCCATCGCATAGCGGGCGCATCGGGTTTGTACCCGCATCATAAGAATCCCCCGGGACATCGCTCTTCCCTTCAAATCATTGCTGAGCATTTCATGTGCGGACGCACCATGCATGCGCGCATACGGCGATATGCTGAAGTCGGACGAGTGAACTTATTCACTTAAGTTGCATTCCCTGACGGAACTTGTATCCGAAGAGTGCAGCCTAATTGGAAAGGGCCTGATCATGCCTTTGGTTGATGTGTGGCGAAAGCAACATACCATCCAGCCGACAGTGCTTATCGCGAGATTGTCTAGTAAAGCGCGAGCGCTGAGGCACAATGGGGGCACGTAGGGACGTATTGGATTTTTCGCGTGTTGTAGGAGGTTTCCGTGCAAAACATCGTCGAAGGCTTCAAGTCGCAGTATGCAAAAGAGCAGGAATCGGAACTCTCTCTCGAGGAGTACCTCAACCTCGCCAAAAGCGATCCCATGGCGTACGCCAGCCCCGCAGAGCGCATGCTGGCGGCGATAGGCGAACCCGAAGTCGTGGACACGCGCAACGACCCACGTCTTTCCCGTTTGTTTTCCAACCGGACCATCCGACGCTATCCAGCGTTCCAGGAGTTCTATGGCATGGAGGACGTGATCGGACAGATCGTCGCGTTCTTCAAGCATGCTGCGCAGGGACTGGAAGAGCGCAAGCAGATTCTGTATCTCCTCGGCCCCGTGGGCGGCGGCAAGTCGTCCATTGCGGAGCGGCTCAAGGCGCTGATGGAGACCTATCCCATCTACGCGCTGAAGGGTTCGCCGGTGAACGAATCGCCGCTCGGACTGTTCCATCCGGAACGCTTTGGCGACACGCTTGAAAAGGAATACGGCATCCCGCGGCGTTACCTGAGCGGCATCATGTCGCCCTGGGCCGTGAAGCGCCTGAAGGAATTCGACGGCGACATTTCGAAGTTCCGTGTCGTGCGCCTGAACCCGTCGGTGCTGCGCCAGATCGCCATCGCCAAGACCGAGCCGGGCGACGAGAACAACCAGGACATTTCCTCGCTGGTGGGCAAGGTCGACATCCGCAAGCTCGACCGCCATTCGCAGGACGACCCGGACGCCTACAGCTACTCCGGCGGCCTGTGCCTGGCCAACCAGGGGCTGCTGGAATTCGTGGAGATGTTCAAGGCCCCGATCAAGATGCTGCACCCCTTGCTGACAGCGACCCAGGAAGGCAACTTCAAGGGCACCGAAGGCTTTTCCGCGATCCCGTTCAACGGCGCCATCCTGGCCCACTCGAACGAATCGGAATGGCAGACCTTCCGCAACAACAAGCACAACGAGGCGTTCCTCGACCGTATCTACATCGTCAAGGTGCCTTATTGCTTGCAGGTGTCGGAAGAAGTTCGCATCTACGAAAAGCTGCTGCACCACAGTTCGCTGTCGTCGGCGCCATGCGCGCCGGGAACGCTGGACATGATGGCGCAGTTCTCGGTCTTGACGCGCCTGAAGGAACCCGAAAATTCCAGCATCTATTCGAAGCTGCGGGTTTATGACGGGGAGAGCCTGAAAGACGTGGATCCCAAGGCCAAGGCGCTGCAGGAGTACAAGGACTACGCCGGCACGGACGAAGGCATGACGGGGGTGTCCACGCGCTTCGCGTACAAGATCCTGTCCAGCGTCTTCAACTACGATCAGACCGAAGTGGCCGCCAATCCGGTGCACCTGATGTACGTGCTCGAGCAGCGGATCGGCCGCGAGGACTATCCCGAGGAAATCCGCCGGCGCTACCTTGAATTCATCAAGGGCTACCTCGCGCCGCGTTACGCGGAGTTCATCGGCAAGGAGATCCAGACCGCGTATCTGGAGTCCTACTCCGAGTATGGCCAGAACATCTTCGACCGCTACGTGACGTTTGCCGATTGCTGGATCCAGGACGAGGAATTCCGCGACCCGGAAACCGGCGAAAGCTTCGACCGCAGCGCGCTTAACGATGAACTGGAAAAGATCGAGAAGCCGGCCGGCATCGCCAATCCGAAGGATTTCCGCAACGAGATCGTCAACTTCGTGCTGCGGGCGCGGGCCAATAACAATGGCCGCAATCCGACCTGGACCAGCTATGAAAAGCTGCGCGAAGTGATCGAGAAGAAGATGTTCTCGAACACGGAAGACCTGCTGCCGGTGATCTCGTTCAACGCCAAGGCATCGGCGGAAGACAAGTCCAAGCATCAGAGCTTCGTGGATCGGATGGTTGAAAAGGGCTACACGGAAAAGCAGGTAAGGCTGCTGTGCGAGTGGTATCTCCGCGTGAGGAAGTCTTCCTGAGCGAGGTGAATCATGAATTCACTTATCGATCGCCGTCTCAACGGTCGCAATAAAAGCGCCGTCAACCGGGAGCGTTTTCTCCGGCGTTACAAGGATCAGATCCGCAAGGCGGTACACGGGATGATCCGCGACCGCTCCATTCAGGACATGGACCAGGGCGGCGAGATCAACCTGCCTGCCCGCGATATTTCCGAGCCGACCTTCCACCACGGCGCGGGAGGCGACCGCGAGATCGTGCATCCTGGCAATCGCGAGTTTGCCAAGGGCGACACCTTCGACCGGCCGCAGGGCGGGCAGGGGGAAGGCGGGTCCGAGCCCGGCGAAGGCGAGTCGGTGGATCAGTTCACCTTCAGTCTGTCGCGGGCCGAGTTCCTGAACCTGTTTTTCGAGGATCTGGAGCTGCCGCACATGGCGCGCACGCAACTGGGCGAGGTCAGCCAGAAGAAATGGCAGCGCGCCGGCTATACGACCACGGGCTCGCCCAGCATGCTGAGCATCAGCCGCACGCTCAAGTCCTCGCTGGCGCGCCGCGTATCGCTGGGCGTGAAGGCGCGCGCCGATCTGGAAGATGCCGAGGAACGGCTGGCCAAGGCCTTGGCGGCGGGCGCCTCCGCCGATGAGATCAAGGCGCTGGAGCAGGACGTCGAGGATTGCCGCGAGCGCCTGGCCCGCGTGCCTTTCCTGGATGACCTGGACCTGCGCTACCGCAACCGGGTGTCGGTGGCCATCCCCATGGCGCGCGCCGTCATGTTCTGCCTGATGGACGTGTCGGGCTCCATGGACGAGAACAAGAAGGACCTGGCCAAACGCTTCTTCTCCTTGCTCTACCTGTTTTTGTCTCGCAAGTACGAGCATGTGGACCTGGTCTTCATCCGCCACACGGACAACGCCGAAGAGGTCGACGAACATACCTTCTTCTACGATCCCAAGAGCGGCGGCACCATCGTGCTGTCGGCGCTGGAGTTGATGCGCGAGATCCTGGAGAAGCGCTATCCGCCGACCGCGTGGAACGTGTACGCGGCGCAGGCCAGCGACGGCGACTCGTTCGGCGCCGACGCGGGCAAGAGCGCCCGCTTCCTGGCCGAATATCTGCTGCCGGCCACGCGCTACTTTGCGTACATCGAAGTACCCGACTCGCAGGAGGCGCGCAAGAGCAGCCTGTGGGCGGAATATGAACAGAAACTGGAGCCGCATTTCGTCATGCGGCGCATCTGCGAACGCGGCGAGATCTTCCCCGTGTTCCATGACCTGTTCAAAAAGGAAACCGCATGAATGCCATCGTGGGAGCTCTCGTGGAACCGGAGGCCGCCGGCAGCGCCCGGCCGATCTCCCAGGGTTCCGAATGGACCTTCGAGTTGATCCAGTCCTATGACGAGGCGATCTCCAAGATCGCCGCCGAGTACGGGCTGGATACCTACCCGAACCAGATCGAGGTGATCACCTCGGAACAGATGCTGGATGCCTACGCGTCTGCCGGATTGCCCATCGGCTATCCGCACTGGTCGTACGGCAAGGAGTTCATCCGCAACGAGCAGTACTACCGCCGCGGCATGCAGGGCTTGGCGTACGAAATCGTCATCAACTCCAACCCCTGCATTTCCTATCTCATGGAAGAGAACTCCATGACGATGCAGGCGCTGGTCATTGCCCACGCCTGTTATGGACACAACTCTTTCTTCAAGGGGAATTACCTGTTCCGTCAATGGACCGACGCGGACGGCGTGCTGGACTACCTGGTCTTTGCGCGCAAGTACGTGATGTCCTGCGAAGACCGCTACGGCATCGACGCGGTGGAAGCCTTGCTCGACTCCTGCCACGCGCTCTCGCATCACGGGGTGGACCGCTACAAGCGCCCGACACCCATCTCCTACAAGGAAGAGGCCGCGCGCCAGGCCGAACGCCAGGAGCATGCGCGCCTGCAGTACAACGACCTGTGGAGGACCTTGCCGCGCCTGGAGGCTGACAAGGATACGCACGTCGAAGCCGCCGTGTTCCCGCCGGAGCCCGAGGAGAACCTGCTGTACTTCATCGAGAAGTACTCGCCGAAGCTCGCGCCCTGGCAGAAGGAGCTGGTGCGCATCGTCCGCAAGATCGCGCAGTACTTCTATCCGCAGACCCAGACCAAGGTCATGAACGAGGGCTGGGCCACGTTCTGGCACTACACCATCCTGAACCGGCTGCATGAAAAGGGCTTGGTCAACGACGGTTTCATGATGGAGTTCCTGCAAAGCCACACCAACGTGGTCAGCCAGCGCGGCTTTGACGAACGCGGCTATGGCGGCATCAACCCTTATGCCCTGGGCTTTGCGATGATGTCCGACATCCGTCGCATTTGCGAGGCGCCCACGCCCGAGGATCGGCGCTGGTTCCCCGACATTGCGGGCGGCGACTGGCTGAAGACGCTGGACTTCGCCATGCGCAACTTCAAGGACGAGTCCTTCATTTCGCAGTACCTGTCGCCGCGCCTGATCCGGGAATTCCGCTTCTTCGCGATTTCCGACCACCAGGCCAACCCGAAGCTGGAAGTCGCCGCCATCCATGACGACGACGGCTACCGCGACATCCGCCGCCTGCTGGCCGCGCAGCACAACCGCGACAACCAGGTGCCGGATATCCAGGTGATCCGCTTCAATCGCGATTCCGACCGTTCGCTGGTGCTGCGGCACCTGAAGAGCCGCGGCCGTCCGCTGGCGGGCGACGATGCCGAACAGGTGATGAAGCATCTGGCCCGCTTGTGGGGCTTCAGGGTGCGCCTGGAAGAGACCGAGCCGGACGGCACCATCAGTTCCTACCGCGAACAGGACCCACCCGCATCGGCCTGACGCCAGGATAGGGCACGGGGACGCAATAGCGTCCCCTTTTCTTTGGCCGCTTGCCCGCCGCATGCGCAATCTGCTAGAATCGCGGATTCGCATTTTCTGCAGCGGTTTTCCGCCGCGAAAATCGCAGTTAGGACAGGTGGCCGAGTGGTTGAAGGCGCACGCCTGGAAAGCGTGTATACGTCAAAAGCGTATCGGGGGTTCGAATCCCCCTCTGTCCGCCAAGAATTCGCACTGCATGTCAGTGCACAAAAAAACCCGCAAGCGCTCCGGCCTTGCGGGTTTTTGCATTGGCGCGCCCAAAAAAACGCCGCCCGGCGCGTTCGGCCGGGCGGCGTCTTGCGGGCGGAACGCTTACGCGCCTACAGGCTTGCCGTCCGTGCGGCGTACCACCACCGTGGCGGAACGGGCGTCGCCGCCGCCTGCGCGCAGGGTGTTCCAGGTCTTGTCCGGATGCTGGATGTTGATGAAGAACGTGGTCAGGTCCGGCGTGTAGGCGATGCCGGTGATTTCGCAGCCCAGGGGACCGACCAGGAAGCGCTTGGATTCGCCGGTCTTCTGGTCGATGTAGTACATCGAGTTGTTGCCGAAGAAGTCCGTGGTCGACGCGCTGGTGCCGGCATCGGTCTGGACCCACAGGCGGCCCTTGGGATCGACGCGGATGCCGTCGGGGCTGGAGAACGTATCGCCGTTGACGTTGCCGGTCAGGTTGGCGGCAGCGCCGTCGGCGGGGTCGCGGCCGGCCAGCAGCAGCAGGTCCCATTCAAAGGTCGTGGCCAGCGGCGAGTCGCCGCGTTCGTGCCAGCGGATGATGTGGCCATGCGAGTTGCTGACGCGCGGGTTGGCGGCGCTGGTGCGCTTGCGGCTGCCGTTGTTGGTCAGCGTGCAATACACGGTCTTGTCCACGCCCACGGTGATCCACTCGGGGCGGTCCATCAGCGTGGCGCCGGCAACGCGGGCCGCGGCCTGGGTATTGACGAGCACGTCGGCCTGCGTGTTGAAGTCGACGAGCTTGCCGGTGATCACGGTGCCGCTGGCAACCTGCGTGAAGTTGCCGGGGTCGGTGGCGCCGGTGGTCAGGTTGTTCTTGCCCACGGTTAGTTCCACCCAGTTGCCGCTGCCGTCGTCGTTGAAGCGCGCCGCGTACAGCGTACCTTCGTCCAGCAGGCCCATGTTGGCGGCACGGTTGGCCGGATCATAGGCCTTCGTGGGCACGAACTTGTAGATGCAGCCGGGCGTGGTGTCGTCGCCCATGTAGAAGGCGACGCGATTGTTTTCGTCCAGCATGAAGGCCGTGTTTTCATGGCTGAAGCGGCCCATCGCGGTGCGCTTGACGGCGGTCGAGTCGGGGTTCTGCGGGTCGATTTCCACCACCCAGCCGTACCCCTCGTCGGCCGGCTTGCCGGTATCGCCGGTCTTGTAGTGGTAGTTGTTCAGCGTTTCTTCGCAGGTGAGGTAGGTGCCCCAGGGCGTGTCGCCGCTGGAGCAGTTGTTCAGGGTGCCGACGACGGTGTCGCCGACCACGGACTTGGCCGGGCCGCTGACGTTGTAGACCGTGTTGCCGGTGTAGCGCTTGTTGTAGCGGGAATCGGTTTTAACGGCCCAGGCGCCGTTGGCGCCGCGCGCGATTTCGATAACGGACACGCCGACGTTGGACAGGCGGGTCTTCACGCCCTCGACGCTCTGGTCCAGGGTTTCGTCGTCCAGCGCTTCATGGTTGAGCACCAGCAGGCCGCCCTGGTTGGGATCCACGCCCGGCAAGGCATAGAAGTGCATGCCGTCGTGCTGGCCTCCGGCCTGGTTTTCCGTGGCGGGATAGGACTGCGGCACGCCGGTGTAGCCGACCGAGCCGATCATGCATTTGTCGCCGGCGGAGTAGAGGACTTCGGCGACATAGCCCGCGGGAACGGTGACGGTGTCGGCGACGATCTTGTCGGCCAGCGGGGTGAACGTGACGGAGTAATCCGGACCGGGCGGCGGCGGCGTGGTACCGCCGCCTTCGCCGGGTTCGTTGCCGGAGGTATCGTCGTCGTCATCGTCATCGCCGCCACAGGCGGTCAGCAGGGTCGATGCGCCGAACACGGACAACATTGACAGGCCGAAGCTGTTCTTCAGCAAAGTGCGGCGCTGAGGGTTCGCGGCGACGATCTCGTCGAACATCTGCCCGGGGACGGTGACTTCGCCTTGGGCTTCGCGATAAGGGGCGCGCAATTTATCAGTCAAGTGGGACATTCCAACCTCATAGTGTCGCGAACGAGTCGCTCAGTTATCTGTAAGCAAAACGAAAGCGAGGTTAAAGGTCGGTCGTTACAACGGGGTGACGATAGTGTGAA
>Ga0182740_1001546_pt1 | contig 15403 bp, 14 predicted proteins | sample eDN5th37CKraftBY_FD_128872 | JGI IMG/M metagenome (GOLD analysis project Ga0182740, IMG submission 128872) | Enriched backyard soil microbial communities from Emeryville, California, USA - eDNA 5th pass 37_C Kraft BY (version 2) (version 2) | ecosystem: Environmental > Terrestrial > Soil >...
GACGAGGATCGCCTGTCGTATCGCTGGCAGACTCGGTTGGGGTGGTGGCCCTGCGATTCTTTTTCCCCCCTTTGACCTCTTTGAGGCGGCGGGATTGAAGGAAAGCGAAGGCGATCATCGACAGGATGCTATCCTTGCCGCGGAAGGATTCAACCAGCTCCTGGTATTCCGTCTTCACATGGCCGGAGAGCGTGCGGAGGAATTCGGACTCGGTGTTGATGCCGAACACCCCGAGGCTTGCCCCCGTGCTAGCCTGCCGCTCGGTCTGTCGGCTGATTGCCTCATGGGCGGCAGTCTGGATCCGCCGGAGCTTCTCGGCGTCGCAGATGTTCATTCCGACCTTGATGCCGAAGTCATAAACGATCTGCTCCTTATCCAGGTAGCTGTCGCCATGCTGACCAAAAGCAGCTGCGTAGAACACATCGTCCGCGCCGTCCTTGCCGATGACCCGCAGCGCCATGAGGGCGCGCGGATATTTGTTGAACGCCTCGTAAGTGTATTTCTTCTCGGCGAAGCCGGAGTTGAGGAAGCGGAGCCACGGGATCTGCTCTTCAGTCTTCTGACCGCCGCTCGCGGGATCGTACTTAATATACCCCTCGAATTCGTCACTCGGCTCTACGTGGGTGTAGGTCGCCAGATCACCCTTTAGGAAATCCTCGAAACCCTTACCGTCCTTGATCCTGAAAAGCGTGATCCGCTTCATGTCCGACATAGAATCCACCCCCCGTAACTTGTGACGCTACATCTATCACACCGCACTGTAAGTTCGAACGCCTATCCGCCATTCATCAGTTCGAATGCGGCAGCGGTCCATCGGCCGATCTGACGGCGCTCGGCGCTGTCGGACCATTCGGCCGCACCATATTCGCGAACCTGGGGGTCGATCAGCACAGCAGCCAGTTCCCGCGAGCGGGCGCCAGTCCGACGGCCATCCAGCACCCGGAGCAAGGTCTGAAGATAGGCTCGTCGTGATGGCGGGACGAGGAGCGATGGAGGCCCCGCTGAAATACCCCGAAGGCGCCGCCGCAAACGCTCCGCTTCAGCAAAGCGTGTATTAAGGTCGTCATCGAGCGGGAGGACGATCGCCATCGGCTTGTCTGGTTGCGCGAAGAGCCAGAGGCTTAGGTCGCCTTGCGGATCAGGCACCGTGATATGCACAGCGGTGTCGATCATAATCTCGGGCTTCAGGTCTCCGAGCGCATCGAGGTCGATCGGCATCGCCCGGAACGGGGCCGGTGGCGGCGCCAGGATAATATTGGCGGGAGAAATCGCTGGGTGCGCAATCGCGCGCCTGCTTTCTTGATTAGGCGCTGCCACTTCGAAACTTGCGCCCCACCGGCGGATCAACGTAGCCGTCGCGGTTCCGGTACTCAGCCTCCCCCGCTTTACGTTGCGCATCGCGCGGTCAAACTGGCTACGATAGCGCGGGTTTCGCTCCAGGTAGCCGAGTGCGATATCGATGTAGCGAAGCTGTCTTTCACCGGTCGTGTCAACCGGGGTCCGCCAATCCCTCTGCGATGGCATCCCGTCCTCCCACGAGGTGCCCACTTCGGGGCGTTACCAGAGAGTGTCGGGGATTCGACATAGCGGTGAAGTTCCGCAGTTATGGCTTGGCCATAGCCATTCGCGGCAGGGTAATCGGTTAGAGATCGGGCCGCAGATAATGCCGATAGCCAGTTTCGCTCATCCAGCGTGCGCGGGCGAGATGCGTTTCATAGACGATTCGAGCGCGGTCGGGCTCGGCCTGGGGGTCAAGGCCGAACACGATATGCACGACTTCATGCCAATCGGCCTGTTCTTCCGCAGCATCGAGCAACCGCCAGTAAGTGCGGTGATGGCGTTCGTCATAGGCGGTCACTTCGGGACCGTCCGGTGCGCGATCGTCGAAGGGTATTATCGCCATTGTTTCATTCTCTACTTTGAGCAATCTCCGGCTCGGGAAACGCTGGCCGATCTACACCAGAAGCGAATGAAGTCATTATTCGCCAATTCGTATTATGATCGCATGACTTACGGATAACTATCTTGTCGCATTCGGTGCGCAGCCGCTGCCAACGTAGAGAATACTCCGTGGCTGTATTCTCTACAAGGCCTGCATGTCGGGTCCATGGAGATCAGATAGATCCTTACATTCAATCTGAAGAAATACAGGCAGGTACGGGGACTGTCGCAGGAAGAGCTGGCTCATGGCGCTGACATTGATCGAACCTATATCAGTTCGCTGGAGCGCTGTGTCTATGGTGCCAGCATCGATGTGATCGACAGACTGGCCCGAACGTTGGATGTCGAAGCCGCCGATCTCCTGCGCAAACCCCCTACTACCCTCTGACATGGCGAGCCGGGCATAGCCCGGCGAGCACGCAAAATCCGGCCGCGTGTCCGGTCGGCGGTGTGCTGCGCCGTATAGGAAATGAAGGGGCGGCTATGTGGCCGCCCTGTAATGCTGCTGCGAGGCAAGCCGTTTGCTGGCGGTGTGATAATGGCCGTTGTCCAGTTCAATGCCGGTCCAGTCCCGTCGCAATTGCTGCGCCGCGGCCAGTGTCGAGCCGCTTCCGCTGAATGGGTCCAGCACAAGATCGCCAGGCTGCGTGAAAGCCTCGATCAACGGGGTTAGCGCCTCGATCGGCTTTTGCGTAGGGTGCAGACGGTTGCCCGAATAGGGGAAGTCCAACACATCGGGGATAGGTCGCGCAGGGCGGGACGGAGTGCCTTTGGCCAATAGGTAGGCTTGTTCGTGTTCGTAGCGGAGAAAGCGAGCCGATGATGCATAACGCTTGCGGAACACAAGATGGCCGACGACCCGGAAATCTGTCGCCTTCCATGCGTCCATGAACAAGTCGACCTTGTTCCAACCGTAAAAGGAAATGGCAAAGCCGCCATCCTTCAAGACGCGGTGCATCTCGCGGAATGCCGGACGCAGCCACCGGGCGTTATCGTCGTTGGCCACCTTGCGCCCCTGACGGTCCCGGTAGCGGGTCACATAGGGCGGATCTGTCAAAATGAAGTCCACCGTGCCGGTGTCGAAAGCCTGCATCACGTCGATGCAATCGCCGTTGAAAATCACGTTACGCGGGGCGTTGGCATTGTTGATCATATCTGAGATCCTTGTCCCGAAGGTCAGCGAAGCGGTGTGCCGCGCCTGACCTTCTGGCCGTCGCCGAGACCAGGGTAGCAACGGGACAAGGGCGTCCGGGGTGGAGGGGGTTCGCCAGATCTGCACAAGCGAAGCGCGGAAGATTGGGGATACCGCCCCGGACGGTTCCACTTCCCTTGCCCGGCGCGAGGGCAGCGCCATTAGCACGCAATACCGCCCAAGCGGCGATATAGAGGGCCAGTGCTGCGGCATGACCGCAGCGCTTCCGCTTTCAATCAACAGGACGCCGCCGGCAATATTGTCTTTCTGCAGCACCTCTGGGTGAAGGTACGAAAGTTTTTGGGCTTGCCTCGAGAATCGGACGATTGTCTCCGAGCCGGAACGGCCATTATCTCCAACCAGGAGGATCGCCAGGATGCGCTCACAGCCCACGCGCACAAGGGAAGTTTATTAGAGGCTTTCCCATTCCACTCCAGAACAGGCCCATCGTTGCGAATTTGCTGGAGACAATATGGAGACAACGGCCTTCGTGCCCGGCCTTGTCTCCAACAAAAAAGCGGCCCGAAGGCCGCCGATTTGTTGATTTTCCGGAGAAAAACTGGAGCGGGCGAAGGGATTCGAACCCTCGACCCCAACCTTGGCAAGGTTGTGCTCTACCCCTGAGCTACGCCCGCTCTGGCGTCCGCCGGGTCAGATCTCCGGCGGGGAGGCGCGGCTGATAGCGCGGGGCGGGGCGGGGCGCAAGCCCGCAACCGTCCCGCCATCAGCCGTGTTATCCTTTTCCATCCGTTCAACGCCGTTTCGACGAAGGCATCAGCATCGTCTTCAACCACGGCATCGTCGGCTTATTCCGCGGCGACCCCGGCCTGCGCGAACATGTCCTCCGGCGCGCCGTCCTCATTGGCCGGGACGCCGGCCTTCGCCTCGCGGCGCCGATCGAACGCTTCCCACACCTCGTTCCAGTTGCCGCGCGTCGCCGCCTTCGAATATTCGGTCGCGCGGGTCTCGAAGAAGTTGGCGTGCTCGACGCCGTTCAGGATCGGGGTCAGCCACGGCAGCGGATGCTCCTCCACCATGTAGATCGGCTTCAGGCCGAGCTGGCCCAGCCGCCAGTCGGCGATGTAGCGGATATATTTCTTGATCTCCTTCGCCGTCATGCCGGGCACCGGCCCCATCTCGAAGGCGAGGTCGATAAAGGCGTCCTCGAGCCGCACCGTCTTCTGGCAGCTGTCGAGAATGTCCTCCTTCACCGCGCGGGTGAGGCAATCGCGCTCCTTGACGAAGGCGTGGAACAGGCGGGTGATGCCTTCGCAGTGCAGCGTCTCGTCGCGGATGCTCCACGAGATGATCTGGCCCATGCCCTTCATCTTGTTGAAGCGCGGAAAGTTCATCAGCATCGCGAAGCTGGCGAACAGCTGCAGCCCCTCGGTGAAGCCGCCGAACATGGCCAGCGTGCGCGCGATATCCTCATCGGAATCGACGCCGAACTGACCCATATAATCGCACTTGTCCTTCATCTCCTTATAGTTGAGGAAGGCGGTATATTCGCTTTCGGGCATGCCGATCGTGTCGAGCAGATGGCTGTAGGCGGCGATGTGCACCGTCTCCATGTTGCTGAACGCGGTCAGCATCATCTTGATCTCGGTCGGCTTGAACACCCGGCCATATTTATCGTGGTAGCAATCCTGCACCTCGATATCGGCCTGGGTGAAGAAGCGGAAGATCTGGGTCAGCAGGTTGCGCTCGTGATCGGTGAGCTTCTGCGCCCAATCGCGGCAATCCTCGCCGAGCGGCACTTCCTCGGGCATCCAGTGGATCTGCTGCTGGCGTTTCCAATATTCGTAGGCCCACGGATATTCGAAGGGCTTATACTGCTTGGAAGCATGGAGAAGTGACATCAGCGTCGTCCTTGGTTCATCATTCGATCAGGCGGGGTCGCCGCCGCGCTGGGCCGTACGCGCCCGCTACTGGCACGCCAGACACTCGTCATAATCCCTCGCCTCGACCTCGATCTGGCGCGGGTCGATGGTGTTGTCGGCCTCCACCCCGCCCGCGAAGCCGGCGCGCTGGATGCTCTTCGAGCGGAGATAATAGAGCGATTTGATCCCCAGTTCCCACGCCCGATAATGGAGCATCATCAGATCCCACTTGTCGGCATCGGCGGGGATGAACAGGTTGAGCGAGGCCGACTGGTCGATGAACGGCGTGCGGTCGGCCGCGAGTTCGAGCAGCCAGCGCTGATCGATCTCGAAGCTGGTCTTGTACACGTCCTTTTCCTCCTGCGAGAGGAAGTCGAGGTGCTGGACCGAGCCGCCCTGCTCGAGGATCGAGTTCCACACCGCCTTCGAATCCTTGCTCTTCTCGCGCAGCAGCGCGGTCAGATAGGGATTGCGGACGATGAACGAGCCCGACAGCGTCTTGTGGGTATAGACGTTGGCCGGGATCGGCTCGATGCAGGCCGAGGTGCCGCCGCAGATGATGCTGATCGACGCGGTGGGCGCGATCGCCATCTTGCACGAGAAACGCTCCATCACACCCTGTTCGGCCGCGTCGGGGCACGGCCCGCGCTCGGTCGCCAGCAGCATCGAGGCTTCGTGCGCCGCGGTGCTGACGTGCTTGAAGATCCTGAGGTTCCAGCTCTTGGCCATCGCCCCCTCGAACGGCAGGCCGCGCGCCTGCAGGAAGCTGTGGAAACCCATCACGCCGAGCCCGACCGAACGCTCGCGGCTCGCACTGTAGCGGGCGCGCGCCATTTCGGGCGGGGCGCGGTCGATATAATCGGTCAGCACGTTGTCGAGGAAGCGCATCACGTCCTCAATGAACTGGCGATCCTCGTGCCACTGGTCCCACGTCTCCAGATTGAGGCTGGAGAGGCAGCAGACCGCGGTGCGATCGTTGCCGAGATGGTCCTTGCCGGTCGGCAGCGTGATCTCGCTGCACAGGTTCGAGGTCGAGACCTTGAGGCCCAGCTCGCGATGGTGCCTCGGCATCAGCGCGTTCACCCGGTCGATGAACACGATATAGGGCTCGCCGGTCGCCAGCCGGGTCTCGACCAGCTTCTGGAACAGCGAACGCGCGTCGAGGCGGCCGCGCTCGCTCTGGTCCTTGGGGCTGCGCAGCACCCACTCGGCGCCGTCGCGCACCGCCTCCATGAAGGCGTCGGTCAGCAGCACGCCGTGGTGGAGGTTGAGCGCCTTGCGGTTGAAATCGCCCGACGCCTTGCGGATTTCGAGGAATTCCTCGATCTCGGGATGCGAGATGTCGAGATAGCACGCCGCCGAGCCGCGCCGCAGCGACCCCTGCGAAATCGCGAGCGTCAGCGAATCCATCACCCGGACGAACGGGATGATGCCGCTGGTCTTGCCGTTGAGGCCGACCGGCTCGCCGATCCCGCGCACATGCCCCCAATAGGTGCCGATGCCGCCGCCGCGCGCCGCCAGCCAGACATTCTCGTTCCAGGTGTTGACGATGCCTTCGAGGCTGTCGTCGACCGAGTTCAGATAGCAGGAGATCGGCAGCCCGCGCCCGGTGCCGCCGTTTGACAGCACCGGCGTCGCCGGCATGAACCACAGCCGCGAGATATAATCATAGAGCCGCTGGGCATGCGCGGCGTCGTCGGCATAGGCCGAGGCGACGCGGACGAAGAGATCCTGATAGCTCTCGCCCGGCAGCAGATAGCGGTCCTTGAGCGTCTCCTTGCCGAAATCGGTGAGAAGGTCGTCGCGGGAGGGGTCGATCTCGATCGGATAAGGCTGCCGCCGCGCGCCCTGGCTCGACACGCTTTCCGTCGGCGCTTCGGCCACGATCACGTCGCTGTCGCTCACGTCCCTGGAGCCCGAAAAATCCATCATCACCCCGCCCCCTCCTTACTCTTCGCCGAGGCCGGTGCGCCTCGAAAAACACCCTGCGACGGTGAGGGGGCACAATCGCGCGCCGCACGCTGCCGCCCGCTCCCATACATATAGGAGCGCTGGCGCCTCAAACCATGGGGTTGAGGGGTGCATTACTCGATCTTGTGCCACGCCCTCCGCGTCGGCGCTAGGGATAGTGCCTCGCGGGGGACTCAGGCACAAGCCTTATAAAAAGTTTTCCACCGAAATTTTGCCAGGTTCGTCGCATCCACCGAATTTCGCGCGCTTTTCCGGGCACGGCTTGGACGGCGCCGGGCAAAAGCGTAAAGCCCGCCCGGCACGCCCCGCCGCGCAGGCCGGGCCACACTATCGAAGGGGTTCCGCGTGACGACGCCGATTACCGAGAACGATCTGATCGAAAGCGTCGCCGACGCGCTCCAGTTCATCTCCTACTATCACCCGATGGACTATATCCGCGCGCTCGGCGCGGCCTACGAGCTGGAGCAGGGGCCGGCGGCCAAGGATGCGATCGCGCAGATCCTCAGCAACTCGCGGATGTGCGCCGAGGGCCACCGCCCGATCTGCCAGGATACCGGCATCGTCACCGTGTTCGTCAAATGGGGCCAGGATTGCCGGCTGGAGAGCCGCCGCTCGTTGCAAGAGGTAATCGACGAGGGGGTGCGCCGCGCCTACCTCAACCCGGAGAACCGGCTGCGCGCCTCGATCGTCGCCGACCCCGCCTTTGGCCGGAAGAACACGAAGGACAACACGCCGTGCGTGCTGAACGTCGAGATGGTGCCCGGCCGCCATGTCGACGTGACGGTCGCGGCCAAGGGCGGCGGCAGCGAGAACAAGAGCAAGTTCGCGATGCTCAACCCGAGCGATTCGATCGTCGACTGGGTGCTGGAAACGGTGCCGCAGATGGGCGCCGGCTGGTGCCCACCGGGCATGCTCGGCATCGGCATCGGCGGCACCGCCGAAAAAGCGATGGCGATGGCCAAGGAATCGCTGATGGAGGATATCGACATCGCCGTGCTCAAGGCGCGCGGCCCCGAGACCGATATCGAGCGGCTCCGCATCGAGCTGTACGACAAGGTGAACGCGCTCGGTATCGGCGCGCAGGGGCTGGGCGGGCTTTCGACCGTGCTCGACGTCAAGATCATGACGTGGCCGACCCACGCCGCCTCGAAGCCGGTCGCGATGATCCCGAATTGCGCCGCCACCCGCCACGCCCATTTCCGGCTCGACGGCTCCGGCCCGGCCTATCTGGCCGCGCCCGATCTCGGCGAATGGCCGAAGGTGACGTGGGCGCCGTCGAAAGAGTCGATCCGGGTCGATCTCGACACGCTGACCCCCGAGGTGGTGGCGAGCTGGAAGCCGGGGGACCGGCTGCTGCTCAACGGCCGGATGCTCACCGGGCGCGACGCCGCGCACAAGCGAATCGAGGATATGCTGGCGAAGGGCGAGCCGCTGCCGGTCGATTTCCGGGGGCGGGTGATTTATTATGTCGGCCCGGTCGATCCGGTGCGTGACGAGGTCGTCGGCCCGGCCGGCCCGACCACCGCCAACCGCATGGACAAGTTCACCGAGATGATGCTCGGCGAGACCGGCCTGCTCGCGATGGTCGGCAAGGCCGAGCGCGGGCCGGTGGCGATCGAGGCGATCAAGCGCCACAAAGCGGCCTATCTGATGGCGGTCGGCGGCGCGGCCTATCTCGTCTCGCGCGCGATCAAGGCCTCGAAGGTGCTCGCGTTCGAGGATCTCGGCATGGAAGCGATCTACGAATTCGAGGTCAGGGACATGCCGGTGACGGTCGCGGTCGATGCGACCGGCGACAGCGTCCACCATCGCGCGCCTCTGGTGTGGCGCGACAAGATCGCGCGGCGCAAACAGCTCGAATCGGCTTGAAGCGCGCGCACCCGTCTTGCCAGCGGCGGCGGCTTCGCGGAGACTGGCGCGAACGCGGCGGGCGCCCCATATTCGTTCACGCGTTGCACAGACCTGAAAGGCCGACGCCATGAAGACGCCGCTTGCCGCCCTTGCCGCCCTCCTTGTCGGGTTGGGTTTCGTCGCCACGCCGGTGCAGGCGCAACGCAACACGCGGACGCTCGTCATTTTCGGCAACGATAAGTGCCCGACGAGCAACGGCGAGGAGATCGTGGTCTGCGTGCGGCGCAGCGAGAATGAACGCTATCGAATCCCGCCGGAGTTCCGGAAAAGCGACCCTCTCTACAATCAGGCATGGGCCGATCGCGCGGAATCGCTGGAATATGTCGGGGCATCGGGGGCGCAAAGCTGCTCGCCGGTCGGCCCCGGCGGCGCCAGCGGCTGCTTCAAGGAGATGGTTCGCAAGGCGAAGGCGGAGGATCGCGAAGCCGGCCGCGAACCCGCCGTGCGATTCTAGCACTCGCCGGTTCGGGCACCGTTCCGGGCACTCCGCAACTTCGGGGCCGTGTTCAGCGTGGGGCAAGCCGGCCGGGCGTCTTGCTCGCCCGGACAAATCGAGGACTCGCGGCCATGCCGACCACCAAGCTGCTTTTCGTCCGCGCCAGTCTCAGTTGCATTGGTCTGGGCTGTATCAGTCTCGGCTGGGCCGGCCTTGCGCTGGCGACCGAGCCGCCGCCGGCCCCACCGCCGGACAAGATTTCGACATTGGTCGTCTATGGCAACGACCCCTGCCCGCGCAGCACCGCCGACGAGATCATCGTCTGCGCGCGCGAACCGGAGAGCGAGCGCTACCGCATCCCCAAGCGGCTGCGCGAGAAAAAGCGCAAGAATGCCCCCGCTGTCGAAGCCTGGTCGAACACGGTGCGCCAACTCGATTATGTCAGCCGCGCCGGCCTGCCCAACAGTTGCTCGCCGGTCGGATCGGGCGGCTTCACCGGCTGCTACCAGCAACTCCTCGCTCAGGCCCGCGCCGAGCGCCGCGCCCAACAGGAGGAGCGGGACATCCCATAAAGCGGGTTTTCAGCCGGGGGCTGGGGGGTTGCGCGAAGCCGGGTTCGCGCACATCTGATCTGTTGCCTATTGGCCACAGTTGCCGACCGGCGAGAGTCGGGCATGTAAGGTGGCAGCAATGAGGATGGTGCGTTGGCGGATCTCTATTCGACATTGGGCGTGGCGCGCGGCGCGGATGAGGCCGCGATCAAGCGCGCCTATCGCAAGCTCGCCAAGGAGCTTCACCCCGATCGCAACAAGGGCAATCCGAAGGCGGCGGAGCGCTTCAGCGAAGTGACCGCCGCCTACGACCTGCTGTCCGACAAGGACAAGCGGGCGCAATATGATCGCGGCGAGATCGACGAGCAGGGCAACCCCAAATATGCGGGCTTCGCCGGCGGCCATCCGGGCGCCGCGGGCGGTTTCCGGCGCGGCGCCGGCCCCGCCGGGATGGAATTCGAAGTCGACGGCGCCGATTTCGGCGATATTTTCGAGGGGCTGTTCGGCGGCCGGCGCGGCGGCCCCGCCGGCGGCGGCTTCACCGGGTTCGGCGGCGGCCGCCGGACCCCTTCCAAGGGCGCCAATGTCGGCTACCGGCTCGCCGTGCCGTTCGAGGACGCCGCCGGGCTCAAGCCCCAGCGGGTGACGCTTGCGGACGGCAAGACGATCGACATCAAGCTTCCCGCCGGGGTCGAGACCGGCACGCAGATGCGCCTTTCCGGTAAAGGCGAGCCCGGCCCCGGCGGCGCGGGCGATGCGATCGTCACGATCGAGGTGCAGCCGCACCGCTTCTTCACGCGCGACGGCGACGACGTTCGGCTCGATCTGCCGATCAGCCTTGCCGAGGCGGTGCTCGGCGGCAAGGTGAAGGTGCCCACGGTCGACGGCGCGGTGATGGTGACGGTGCCCAGGGGCGCGACGTCGGGCAAGGCCCTGCGGCTGACCGGCAAGGGTTTCCACCGCAAGGGTGGCGGCCGCGGAAACCAGATCGTCACCCTGCTGGTCGACCTGCCCGCCGACGACGCCGAACTGCAACGCTTCGCCGAGGGATGGAGCGGCAAGGCACGCAACCCGCGCGCCGCCCTGGGCGTATAGCGTATAGCGCGAACGCCGGCAGCAACGGAGACTCCGTGCAGGAGATATCGCCCGAATCGCCCGAAGAACGCTCCCGCCACAGCCGCTGGGACCACTCGCTCGACAAGGTCCGGCCGGGCAGTCGCTGCTTCACGGTGCTGAAACGGGTCGTGGTCGGCGTCTATTCGGATGGCTTCATCCATGCCGGCAACCTCGCTTATCTGGCGCTGCTGACGCTGTTTCCGTTCTTCATGGTGGTCGCCGCGCTGGCCCAGTTCTTCGGGCGCGGGCCGGACACGACGCTCGCGGTCCAGTCGTTCCTGCTGACGCTGCCGCCGGGGGTCGCCGACCTGCTCCGCAAGCCGATCGCCGACATGCTCGCGGCGCGCACCGGCTCGCTGCTCTGGCTCGGCGCGCTCGCCGGCCTGTGGTCGGTCGGCAGTTTCATCGAGACGATCCGCGACATCCTGCGCCGCGCCTACGGGACCCGCTACTCGCGCGCCTTCTGGCACTATCGCCTGGGCTCGATCGGCATCATCATCTTTTCGGTGATCCTCGCGCTGACAGCGTTCAGCGCGCAGGTGTTCGTCACCGCCGTCGAGCAGTTCGTCTATCGGCTGTTGCCGCCCATTGCCGGCTTCGGCGCCTGGATCGGGCTGTCGCGGCTGGCGCCGCTGCTGATGCTGGCGGGCGCGCTCTATGTGCTGATCTACACGCTCACCCCTTCCAAATACCGCTATTCGGATTGCCCGAAATGGCCGGGGGCGCTGTTCACGGCCTGCTGGTGGATTTTGGCGACGATGCTGCTCCCGCTCGCGCTTTCGCAACTGGGCAGCTACGACTTGACCTATGGCAGCCTCGCGGGTGTGATAATCGCGCTACTGTTCTTCTGGATTGTCGGCCTCGGCCTCGTGATCGGGGTTCATTTGAACGCGGCGCTGGCGGAAACCCCATCAGCCGACGTAAAGGAGCCGGCTGATACGGAGGCCGCCGAGGCGGCGCGGGCTTGAGGAGTATGCATTGGCTGGCCTGATGGAAGGAAAACGCGGCCTGATCATGGGGCTTGCCAACGATCGTTCGCTGGCCTGGGGGATCGCGAAGGCGCTGGCCGGGCAGGGCGCCCAACTGGCGTTCAGCTATCAGGGCGAGGCGCTGGCCAAGCGGGTGCGCCCGCTCGCCAACGAACTGGGCTCCGATTTCCTGATCGAATGCGATGTATCCGACATGGCGGCGCTCGACACCGCGTTCGCGACGCTTGGGGAGACCTGGCCGACGATCGACTTCGTCGTCCACGCGATCGGCTATTCGGACAAGAATGAGCTGCGCGGCCTCTATGTCGATACCAGCCTCGACAATTTCCTGACGACGATGAACATTTCGGCCTACAGCTTCGTCGCGGTGACGAAGCGCGCCCGCGCGCTGATGCCCAATGGCGGCGCGCTCCTCACGCTCACCTATTACGGGGCGGAGAAGGTCGTGCCCCACTATAACGTGATGGGCATCGCCAAGGCCGCGCTCGAGACCAGCGTCAAATATCTCGCGATGGACCTCGGGCCGGAGAAGATTCGCGTCAACGCGATCTCGGCCGGCCCGATCAAGACGCTGGCTGCGAGCGGGATTGGCGATTTCCGTTACATCCTCAAATGGAACGAACTCAATTCGCCGATGCGCCGCAACGTCACGATCGAGGATGTCGGCGGCGCTGGCCTCTATCTGCTCTCCGATCTTGCGAGCGGGGTGACGGGCGAAATCCACCACGTCGACGCCGGCTACAACGTGATCGGGATGAAGGCCGAGGACGCGCCTGACATTGCGCTGGCATGACGGACCCACGGGGCGACCCGATAGATAATCTGTGCAGCGGGTGCTTGTGGCCCATTGCAAGGAGTTTTCTGCTGGTCGCTCTCTGCTTCATCATCGCCGCTGTCACGGCATTGCTATCGCACGACACGAACTGGTTCTTTATCATCATGCTCGGAGGCGGGATCGGGCTGTGGGCTCTGGAAAGGACCGTCTTTCGCGACCGCAACGCTCGTGAGAAGACGGCGCTGCATCATCTGCTTGGGATTCGGGACGAATGAGCTTCAACACCTTCGGCCACGTCTTCCGCTTCTCAACGTGGGGCGAATCGCATGGGCCGGCGCTCGGCGCGGTGGTCGACGGCTGCCCGCCCGGCCTCGCGCTGTCCGAGGCCGATCTCCAGCCATGGCTCGACAAGCGCCGCCCCGGCACCTCGCGCTTCACCACTCAGCGCCAGGAACCCGACCGGGTCCGCATCCTCTCCGGCGTGTTCGAGGGGCGGACGACGGGCACCCCGATCAGCCTGATGATCGAGAATCTCGATCAGCGCTCGAAAGACTATGCGGAGGTCGCCAAAGCCTATCGCCCCGGCCACGCCGATTACGCCTATGACGCCAAATACGGCTTCCGCGACTATCGCGGCGGCGGGCGCTCGTCGGCGCGCGAGACGGCGGCGCGGGTCGCGGCGGGCGGCGTCGCCCGGCTGGTGATCCCCGAGGTGCGGATCAGGGCCTATCTGGTCGAACTGGGCGGCGACCCGATCGACCGCGCCGGTTTCGACGACGCCGCGATCGACGCCAATCCCTTCTTCTGCCCCGACGCCGCCGCCGCGCTGCGCTGGGAACAGGCGGTGGACGCGGCGCGCAAGGCGGGCTCCTCGCTTGGCGCGATCGTCGAATGCGTGGCCGAAGGGGTGCCCGCCGGCTGGGGCGCGCCGCTTTATGCCAAGCTCGACAGCGAACTCGCGGCGGCCTGTATGTCGATCAACGCCGTCAAAGGCGTCGAGATTGGCGCCGGCTTCGGCGCGGCGCGACTGACCGGCGAGACCAACGCCGATCCGATGCGGCCGGGCAATGCCGGTACCCCGGTCTTTCTCGCCAACCACGCGGGCGGCGTCGCCGGCGGCATCGCGACCGGGCAGCCGGTCGTGATCCGCGTCGCACTCAAGCCGACCTCGTCGATCCTGACCCCGGTCGAGACGATCGGCCGCGACGGCGCCGCCACCGCGATCCGCACCAAAGGCCGCCACGATCCATGCGTCGGCATCCGCGCCGCGCCGGTGGTCGAAGCGATGATGGCGCTCGTCCTCGCCGACCAGAAGCTGCTCCACCGCGCCCAATGCGGCTGAGCGGACGCCCTCCCTGTGGAGGGATGTGAGGCGCCCCTGCCCCAGCGCCTCGACCGGGCCACCGCACGGTCTGGCGGCTTCCGCTCCCGAACCGCGATGAAGCGCATGGCGTTGCCGTTCCGCATCGTCGCGCCCGGCGTTCACCCAACAAGGTCCGCAGGATACAGACTATGCGTATTGCCTTGTTGAGCGCCGTGGGAGCCGTGCTGCTTCCGTTTGCGGCCTACGCCCAGGAAATGCCGCCGCCGGATGTCGGCACGCCGCCCGACGACGCGGTCGGCGCCCCCTCGCCGCCGGAAAGCATGCCCGCGCCCGACGGCACCGGCGCGACCTACCCGACGAACAGCGCCGAGCCCGCCGACAACCCCAACGCGACCGATCTTCCGACGAACGACAGCATGCACCACAAGCACAAGCGGGGATCGCGAGCCGAACCGGCCCCCGATGCGGGCGACTGAAGTCGCCGGCGTCTTAGAGTCGATCCGCTTCAGATTGAATCGGATCGACTCCTGTCGTCTGTTTGTTTGCCGTGATTTCCGAGTCGGCAGATGAAGCCATCTGCCTCGAGATCACTCTAGCCGATCCGGTGCTGGATGAGATCCTCGACCACCGCCGGATCAGCCAGCGTCGAGATGTCGCCGAGCGAGGAGGTGTCGCCCTCGGCGATCTTGCGCAGGATGCGGCGCATGATCTTGCCCGAGCGCGTCTTGGGCAGGCTCGGCGCGAACTGGATCGCATCCGGCGTCGCGATCGGCCCGATCTCCTGGCGCACCCAGTCGCGCAGCGTCTTGCGCAACGCCTCGTCGGCGGTCTCGCCGGTGTTGAGCGTCACATAGGCATAAATGCCCTGCCCCTTGATGTCGTGCGGGAACCCGACCACCGCGGCTTCGGCGACCTTGGGATGGAGGACGAGCGCGCTTTCCACCTCGGCGGTGCCCATGCGATGACCCGAGACGTTGATGACGTCATCGACCCGGCCGGTGATCCAGTAGTCGCCATCCTCGTCGCGGCGGGCGCCGTCGCCGGTGGTGTATTTGCCGGGGAACATCGCGAAATAGGTCTCGAAGAAGCGCGCATGATCGCCCCAGACGGTGCGCATCTGGCCTGGCCAGCTCGCCGTCATCACCAGATTGCCCTCGCCCGCCCCTTCGATCACGCGGCCTTCGCCGTCGACGATCTGGGGCGCGACCCCGAAGAACGGCCGCGTCGCCGATCCGGGCTTCAGGTCCATCGCGCCGGGCAACGGCGTGATCATGCCGCCGCCGGTCTCGGTCTGCCACCACATGTCGATGATCGGGC
>Ga0182740_1001547_pt1 | contig 15401 bp, 13 predicted proteins | sample eDN5th37CKraftBY_FD_128872 | JGI IMG/M metagenome (GOLD analysis project Ga0182740, IMG submission 128872) | Enriched backyard soil microbial communities from Emeryville, California, USA - eDNA 5th pass 37_C Kraft BY (version 2) (version 2) | ecosystem: Environmental > Terrestrial > Soil >...
GACCATCGCCTTGATCACCTATTCGTGGGCGGGGCAGGCGAACTGGCTGGTGGGTGTGCCGCTGGCCCTGGGCAGCCTGCTCTTCGTGCCTGTCGGCGTGAAGCTTGCCTATCGCCTGCCTGAACGCAAGCTGAGAGCCTGCTTCGCGCTCATGTTGTTTGCGACGGTGGCGTTGCTGGCGTTCGAGAGTTGAACGTCCGCGCGCAGATTATTTCGAAGCGTTAGCGGCCGAAATTTTCTGGTTCCGTGCTGAACCTTCCGAAGCGGCCCGGTTCAAACGGGAACGGGTTAGGGTGAAGTGACCCTAGAGGCGATGTTGCCGCCCCGTGTCGGAAAAAGGGCTTTGCCCTTTACATTCAGGAGTTCATGAAATGACGACTCACTCCCGTATTGCTGCGTTCCTATCCACCTCGGCCTTGTGCCTCGGTCTTGCTGCTGCGCCTTCTGCGTTCGCGGCGGGCGCCGATGCCACGTCCAAGACGGGTGAAACCAAGACCCACGCGCAGCACAAGCATCACAAGTCCGACAAGACCTCTGCCAAGCCGGCGGCGGGCAAGTCGGGAGGAGCCGCGAAGCCGGATGGTTCCGGCGCAGCGACACCGGCGAAGTAAGCACTGAGGGCCATCTGGCCCGGTAGTTCCTTTGCGCAAACGACTTCCGATTCCCGCGGGGGCCGGAAAGTCGAAAGCCTCTCGGTATGGGCGCCGAGAGGCTTTTTCATTTGAGCGCCGCGGCCGTCGCCGCGGCGGTTGGCGGGTTATTCCGCCGGCGTGATGACGCGGCCGGTCTCGAAGAACGCCCGCAGGTTGTCCAGCATCAGGTTCTCCATTGCCACACGGGTTTCCAGCGTGGCGCTGCCGATGTGCGGCAACAGCACGGCGCGGTCGCTCTTGATGAGGGCTTCGGGCACCTTGGGTTCGTGCTCGAACACGTCGAGCGCTGCGCAGCCCAGCTTGCCGTTCTCCAGCGCTGCGACCAGCGCGGTCTCGTCGATGACGGGGCCGCGCGCGATGTTGACGATGATGCCGGTGGGACCCAGCGCCTCCAGCACTTCGCGGTTCACCAGATGGCGCGTGCTGGGGCCGCCGACGGTCGCCACGATGAGGAAGTCGGCCCACTTGGCCAGGTCGGTGAGCGAGGCTTCGTAGCCGTACTCGACATCATCGCGCTTGCGGCGGTTGTGATAGCGCACGTCCATGTCGAAGCCCATGCCGCGGCGCGCAATGGCTTCGCCGATGCGGCCCAGGCCGACGATACCCAGTTTTTTGCCGCTGACGCGCAATCCCAGCGGGATGCCGCCGTGCACCTGGCCCCATTGGCCCGCGCGCACGAAGCGTTCACCCTGGCCCATGTGGCGCGCGCCGGCGATCAGCAGGCCCCAGGCGAGGTCCGCGACGCAGTCGGTCAGCACGTCAGGCGTATTGCTGACCTGCACGCCGCGCTGCTTGGCGGCCTGGATGTCGATGGTCTCGTAGCCCACGCCCCAGCTGCAGATGGCCTTGAGGTCGGGCAGGGCGTTGATGAGCTCGGCGTTGGCGCCATAGGTGGCCGACGTGACGACCGCGGTCACGCCCTTGCCATGCTCGGCCAGCGCGGCTTTGCGGTCCGGGTATTTCCACAGTTCGACCACGTCGTAGTTGTCTGCGAGGCTCTTGTTGGCGTAGGGGGAACCGGCCAGCGAGCCGACCTGGATGATGCGATGCTTGGTGGTCATGTTGTCGTACAGGTGGGTGGCAAAACATTGATGCTACTTGATCCGGGCTTGATCCAGGCTGACAGGATGTCCCCAGGGACACCCCGCAGCCCGATTCCGGTCTTATTCAAGCTGGATATTGGCTTTCTGGATGACGTCCTTCCAGCGTTTGACCTCTGCCTGCTGGAACGCCGTGAACTGCTGAGGCGTATTGGCCACCACCTCGAAGCCCAGGCCTTGCAGCGTCTTCTCCGTCTGGGGATCACGCAGGGCGGTTTGCAAGGCCTTGGACAATTGCTGGACGATGGCTGCGTGTGTCCCCTTGGGCACGGCAAACCCTTGCCAGGAGTACACCACCATGTCTTTGATGCCAGCTTCCGCCAGCGTGGGAACGTCGGGGAGGTCGGCTGCGCGGGCGTCGCCCGTGATGGCCAGCGCCTTGAGCTTGCCGGCCTTGATGTGGGTCTGGACCGCGCCCAGGTTCTGGAACGACACGTTGACCTGTCCGCCGATCAGGTCGGCGATCGCTGCGCCGCCACCGCGGTAAGGCACGTCCACCCCCGTGCTTTGCGTGCGCTGGCGGAACAGCACGGCGGACAGGTGGTCCGATGAGCCCGTGCCCGAGGATGCATACGACACCTTGCCCGGATTCTTCTTCGCGTAATCGACCAGCTCGGCAACGGTGCTGGCGGGAAACGTGGGCGCGGCCACCAGCACATTGGGATTGCGCACGGCCTGCGTCAGGTATTCGAAATCCTTGCTGGGGTTGTACGACAGGTTCTTGTACAGGGCTTCATTGATGGCGAACGTGCCGATCGAGCCCACCATCATCGTGTAGCCATCGGGGGTGGAGCGGGCCAGCGCCTGGGCGCCGATGGCGCTGTTGGCGCCGGGCTTGTTCTCGACCACGAAGGTCTGCCCCAGGATTTTGGACAGCCCCGGCGTAACCGAGCGCGCAGTGATATCGGAGGAGCCGCCCGGCACGAAGGGCACGATCATCGTGACGGGTTTGTCGGGATAGCCTGCAGCCTGCGCGGCGGGCGTGCCGAGTAGAACGGCGCCCGCGGCGGCAGCGGCTGCTACGGCCGCGGCGCTCATCAGTTTGTTCATGGTGTCTCCTGGTTCGCGTGCTGATGAAGGGCCCGCCGCCCACGCGTTGCGGCCGGGCCGTAGAGATCAGTCGACCTTGGCGCCGGATTTCTTCACTACCTCCGCCCACTTGGTGGATTCCTGCGCCATGAACTGTTTGAATTGAGCCGGCGTGTTGCCGGACGGCGTGGCGCCCTGCGCTTGCAGTTGCGCGCGCACGGATTCCAATTGCAAGGCGGCGGCCACGTCGCGCTGGATCTTGTCGACCACCGCCTGCGGCGTGCCCGCCGGCGCCAGCAAGCCGAACCAGCTGGATGCCTCATAGCCTTGTACGCCGGCCTCCGCCATCGTGGGAACGTCGGGCAGGGCGGGCGAGCGCTGGGTGGTGGTGACGGCCAGCGGTCGCAGTTTGCCGCTCTTCAGGAAGCCCATGGAGGACGGCAGATTGTCGAAGATCAGGTCGGCGGAGCCGGCCATCACGTCGGTCAGCGCGGGACTGCTGCCCTTGTAAGGGACGTGCGTCATGCGCGTGCCCGTCATGTTCTGGAACAGCTCCCCGGACAGATGCGTGGATGTGCCATTGCCGGTCGAGGCCATGTTGACGGTGCCTGGGTTGGCCTTCAGGTACTTGATCAGATCGGCCACCGTGCGGATGCCGTGCTTGTCGGCAAACGCGGGATTGAGTTCCAGGATGTTGGGCACCGGAATCACCAGCGTCACCGGCACGAAGTCCTTGACCGGGTCATAGGGCAGCTTGGCATACACGGACTGGTTGATGGCATGCGTGCTGACGGTGCCCATCAGCAAGGTGTAGCCGTCGGGCGCGGCGCGCGCGGCCTCGGCCGTGCCGACATTGCCGCCGGCGCCTGCCTTGTTGTCCACCACCACGGCCTTGTTCCAGGTCTTGCCCAGTTCGGCCGCGACGATGCGCGCCGCAATGTCGGTGGTGCCGCCGGCGGGGAAGGGCACGATGATCCTGACGTCGCGTTCGGGGTAGTCGGCTTGCGCCGGCGCGGCCGGCAACAGGAGGGCGGCCGCCGCCAGGGTGGCGGTGTAGAGGGCGGCCAGGACGGACCGGCCTCGCGCAGGGGCTGCATGCATGGAATTCGTCTCCTCGGTGTACGCGTGGCCGCGCATCGTTTCTGGGGGTATTCCGCCCCTGGCATGGCCCGAGGCTTTGACGCCGCACGACGCCCGCGGCGCCCTGCGTTTTGCTGCCGGACTACTTGTAAAACAAATATATGTATTGAGCTTATGGTTGTCAACCAAGTATACTTTTTTGAACTTGTACACCCGATAGCTCGATCAGCCAGGAGCCCCGCCCATGAAAACCTCCCCGGTCACCGCGCAGGACTTGCAGCGTTCGGTCATTGCCGTGCCACCGCTGGCGCGCCACGCCGATCTTTCCCTGAATGAGGCGGCCAACAAGGCCTTGCTCGGCCACCTGGAAGCGGGCGGCGTGCGCAACGTGATGTATGGCGGCAACGCCAATTTCTATAACGTGGGCGTGAGCGAGTACGCGCGCATCGTCGATATGCTGGCCGGGCTCGCGGGAGCGGACACCTGGATCCTGCCTTCGGTGGGGCCCGACTACGGCAAGATGATGGACCAGGCGGCAATATTGCGTTCGCGGCCGTTTCCCACGGCCATGCTGCTGCCCATGTCTTTTCCCTATACGGACGCAGGCCTGGCCGAGGGCGTGCGCCGCTTCACGGACGCGTTGGGCAAGCCCGCGGTGATCTACATCAAATCGTCGGGCTATCTGGCGCCCGAAAGCGCCGCGCGCCTCATAGAAGAGGGGCGCATCGTGGCATTCAAATATGCGGTCGTGCGCGACGACCCGTCCCAGGACGCCTATCTGTCGTCCTTGCTGCAGGCGGTGGATTCGCGCTGGATCGTCAGCGGCATCGGCGAACGTCCCGCTATCGTGCACTACCGCGATTTCGGCCTGAAGAGCTTTACCTCGGGCTCGGTCTGCGTGGCGCCACGGGGGTCGATGCGCCTGCTGCATCTGCTGCGCGATGGCCGCTACGATGAAGCCGAGGCCGTGCGCCAACAGTACCTGGACCTGGAAGACTGCCGCGACAGCATCAGTCCCATCCGGGTGCTGCATGATGCGGTAACTCTGTCCGGCGTGGCGGACATGGGGCCGATGCTGCCTCTGCTCAGCGGCATTTCAGCCGCGGAGCGCGAGCGCGTGGCGCCGGTTGCGCGGGCCCTGGCGGCTTGGGACCGGGAGACGCCGGCCGCGTGAGCCTGCAAGCGGACCGGGGCGCGCGCCTTGGGCCGTGCATTGACGGTACGATGAGTGCTGTTCCGCCATCGCGGACCGCGCCATAGCATCGAGGAGGTTTCGTGGCCCGACCCAAAGCAACATCCGCGCCCGCGCCGCAGGCGCCCGCCGAATCCGACACCGCGGGCGCGCTGGTGCTCGAGCGCGGGCACCGGGTCCGGCTGGCGGACCAGCTCTATGGCCAGATCTTCGAACAGATCGTGTCCGGGGGGCTGAATGTGGGCGACAAGCTGCCCTCCGAAAACGAAATCTCCGAACGCTTCGGCGTGTCGCGTCCGGTGGTGCGCGAGGCGCTTTTGCGGTTGCGCGCCGACGGCCTGATCACCGCGCATCAAGGGTTGGGCACCTTCGTCAGCCATGCGCCCGCGCCGCGCCTGAAAACCTTCAACGATGTGCAGAATGTCAGCGCGTATCTGCGGGCCCAGGAGGTCCGCGTGGCGCTGGAGGGCGACGCCGCGCGGCTGGCGGCCCTGCGCCGCACTGACGAGCAGCTCAGGAAGATCGCAGAAGCGCACGCGGCGTTCGCCGACAGCCTCGCGCGCGGCCAGGTGTCCGCCGAGGCGGATCTGGCCTTCCATGCCAGCATTGCCGAAGCCAGCGGCAACGACTTCTATCTGGGGGTGCTCGAAAGCATCCACGAATCCATCAGCGGCTTCATGCGGTTGACGCTGAATCTCACTCGCACGGGTTCGCGCCAGCGCGCGCAACGCGTGGTGGACGAGCATGCCGCGATCCTGGACGCCATCCGCGAACAGGACAGCGAACGCGCCCGCGTCGCCATGCAATTCCACCTGGGCCAGGCCCGTCACCGGCTCGTCGACCGGGAGCGCGACTGATCCTTTCCGCCACCCGCCGCGTATGAATCAAAACCACAGGAGACCAGAGTGCGAGGGAACAGAGCGATAGCAGCGGAGGTGCCGGTGGAGCAGGTCCGCGAGCAGATACTGCAGGTTCTGATGGCATGGGGCATGGCACAGGACCTGGCGCACATTACCGCGGGCCTGATGGCGCGAACCGATCTGTTGGGCATCGATTCGCATGGGATCTCCATGCTGCCGGCCTACGAAGAAAAGCTGCGGGCCGGCACCCTGCACCTGGACGCGCGCCCGCGCGTTCTGCGCGATGGCGGCGCCAGCGCGCTGATCGACGGCATGGGCGGCCTGGGCTATCCGGTCGCGGCCCAGGCAATGAACCTGGCCGTGGACAAAGCGCTGCAGCATGGCGTGGGCGCCGTATCGGTCTGCAATTCCCATCATTTCGGCGCGGCGGGCGTCTATGCGCGGATCGCGGTCGAGCGGGGCGTGGTGGGGCTGGTGACCAGCAGCGCCAATGGCGTCATCATGGTGCCCACGCGCGGCGCCATGCCCATGCTGGGCACCAACCCCATCGCCTTCGGCGCGCCGGCCGCCTACAACGAACCCTTTCTGCTGGACATGGCGACAACCACCGTGGCCGCCAACAAGGTCAAGGTCTACGACTTCCTGGACAAGCCGCTGCCGCCGGGATGGGCGGTGGACGGACAGGGTGGGGCGGTCACGGATGCCGCGGCCGCCATGCAGTACATCTTCAAGCATCCCGAGGGCGGCCTGACACCCCTGGGCGGCACGGCCGACATGAGCAGCCACAAGGGCTACGGCCTGGCGATGATGGCGCAGATCCTGGGCGGTACGCTCAGTGGCAGCGCGTTCGCCGCGCGCCGCGCCCCGACTCGCCGGCCGGGCGAGCCCGACGACGTGGGCCATTTCTTCCTGGCCTTGAACCCCGACGCCTTTCGCGCAGCGGGCTCGTTCGAGTCCGATATGGACGACATGATCGATGCCATGCACGATACGCCGCCCGCCAATCCAGACGAGCCGGTCCTGGTGGCGGGTGAGCCCGAAGCGGCCGAGCGCGCGCGCCGGCTGCATGCGGGCATACCCATCCCCACCGCGCTGGCCGAACGCCTGCGCGCCATCTGCGAGCGCGCCGGCACACCTTATCTGCTGGACGCGGCGTGAATCCGTTTTTCCTGAAAACCCTTGCCCAAGAGCACTGGAACTGAGACATGAGCAATTCAGACAAGCGCAAGAAACCCGAAGAGCTGCGCAGCCACCGATGGTATGGCGTGCGCGACCTGCGCTCGTTCGGCCACCGATCGCGCACCGCGCAGATGGGCTATCACCGCTCGGACTACGCCGGCAAGCCGGTTATTGCCATCATCAACACCTGGAGCGACATCAATCCTTGCCACAGCCACTTCAAACAACGGGTGGAAGAGGTCAAGCGCGGCATCTGGCAGGCGGGCGGCTTCCCGGTGGAAATGCCTGCCATGAGCCTGTCCGAGCCCTTCCAGAAGCCGACTACCATGCTCTACCGCAACCTGCTGGCGATGGAGACCGAAGAGCTGCTGCGCTCCTATCCGGCTGATGGCTGTGTGCTGATGGGCGGTTGCGACAAGACCACGCCCGCGCTCCTGATGGGCGCGGTGTCCATGGACCTGCCCACCATTTTCATGCCGGCCGGCCCGATGCTGCGCGGCAACTGGAACGGCAACACCCTGGGCTCGGGCTCGGACACCTGGAAGTACTGGGCGGAGCTGCGAGCCGGCAATATCACGGAGGAAGACTGGCAGGGCGTGGAGGATGGCATCGCCCGTTCACCGGGCCATTGCATGACCATGGGCACGGCATCCACCATGACGGGCGCGGTCGAGGCGCTGGGCCTTTGCCTGTCGGGAGCCTCGTCGATTCCCGCGCCGGATTCGCGCCACGCGCAGATGGCCAGCCTGACCGGCAAGCGCATCGTTGAAATGGTGTGGGAAGACCTGAAGCCCTCCGACATCTTGACGGCCGCGTCCTTCGACAATGCGGTGCGCACGGTGCTGGCGCTGTCCGGTTCGACCAATTCGGTCGTGCACCTGATCGCCATGGCCCGCCGCAGCGGCTTCGGGCTGGATCTTGACCGCTTCGACCATCTGGCCCGCACTACGCCGGTGCTGGCCAATCTGAGGCCGGCCGGCAAGTACCTGATGGAAGACTTTTATTACGCGGGCGGCCTGCGCGCGATGCTGGTGCAATTGGGCGACCTGCTGGATACGTCGCAGCGCACGGTGGATGGCCGCACGCTGGGCGAGAACATCGCGGGCGCGCGCATCTTCAACGAAGACGTGATCCGGCCGCGCGCACAGGCTCTCATCGAGCGCGACGGACTGGCGGTGCTGCGCGGCAACCTCGCGCCCGACGGCGCGGTGATCAAGCCGCCTGCGATGGAGGCGCACCTGCAGGTGCACACGGGCCCTGCGGTGGTCTTCAAGGACTACAACGACATGGCGGCCCGCATCGACGACCCAGACCTGGAAGTGAACGCCGACAGCGTGATCGTCCTGCAGAACGCCGGGCCGCAGGGCGCGCCCGGCATGCCGGAGTGGGGCCAGTTGCCAATTCCGCAAAAGCTGCTGAAGCAGGGCGTGCGCGACATGGTGCGCATTTCCGATGCGCGCATGAGCGGCACCAGCTATGGCGCCTGTGTGCTGCACGTGGCGCCCGAGGCCTATGTGGGCGGCCCCCTGGCGCTGGTGCGCGATGGCGATCGCATTGCCCTGGACGTGCCGGCGCGGCGGCTGGAACTTTTGGTGTCCGAGGAAGAACTGGCTGCGCGCCGCGCGGCCTGGCAGGCGCCGCCACCGCGCTTCGAACGCGGTTACGGCGTGCTCTACCTCAAGCACATCGGCCAGGCCGACACCGGCTGCGATTTCGATTTTCTTCAGACCGAAACGCGCGCTCCGGCCGCGGGCGAGCCTGAAATCCACTGACCCGGATACCGGGCAGACATACTAAAAAAGCCTATAGAGGAGACAACCATGCAACAGAACAAACCGGCGCGCATACGGCTGGCCATCCTGGCAGCGGCGGGAGCGATGACGCTGCTGCCAGGCATGCTGATGGCGCAGGGCGCGGACTGGCCCGCGCGGCAGCTCAAGCTGGTCGTGCCATTTCCGGCGGGCGGCAGCACCGATTCGGTGGGCCGCCTGCTGGCGGCCGAGCTGTCCAAGGAATTGGGCCAGACCGTGGTGGTCGAGAACAAGGGCGGCGCCAACGGCAATATTGGCTCCGACCTGGTGGCCAAGGCGGAGCCCGACGGCTACACCCTGCTGCTGTCGGGCGTCGGCTCCAACGCCATCAGCTATGCGATCTACCAGAACATGCCGTACCGCAATAGCGACTTCGCGCACATCTCCCTGTTGGCGACCGGCCCCAACGTGCTCGTGGCGAACAACGATTTCCCGGGCAAGACCTTCGCGGATTTCATCAAGCTGGTCCGCGAGAACCCCGGCAAGTACACGCATGCGAGTTCGGGTAGCGGCTCCTCCGGCCATCTGGCCATGGAAATGCTGGAGCAGGACGCCAAGATCGACCTGGTGCACGTGCCCTACAAGGGCGGCGCGGCGGCTATCACCGACATGATAGGAGGCCGTGTGTCGGTCATGTTCCTGAACCAGGACACGCTGTTGCCGCAAGTCACCTCTGGCAAGCTGCGCGCCCTGGCCGTGGCCAGCGCCAAGCGCAACCCCGCTTATCCCGACACGCCCACCGTGGCGGAATCGGGCTATCCGGGGTTTTCGGCCGAGTCCTGGTTTGGCCTGTCCGCGCCCGCGAAGACACCGCCTGCCGTCATCCAGCGCCTGAACCAGGCGACCGTGAAAGCCCTGTCTTCTCCTGACATCCGGCAGAAGCTGGAGAGCGTGGGTTTCGTGGTGGTGGCGGACGACCCGAAGTCGTTCTCGGCCTTTGTGGACAATGAAATCGCGAAGTGGGGCAAGGCGGCCAAGGCTTCCGGCGCCAAGATGGACTGAATGCGTCGATTGAATGCGCGGGCGGGCTTGGCGGCCCGGCCCGACCTGTTTTTCTCATGAATTGAAGGCGGCAATGAACTCACCCTTACCCAACCGTTTCCGGCAACGCATCCTGGCGCGCGAACGGCTCATCGGATTCTGGATGTGCATGTCCAGCCACATTACGGCAGAACTCGTGGGACTGGCCAATTTCGACTGGCTGCTCCTGGACGGCGAGCATTCGCCCAACGAGGTGCCGATGTTCCTGCAGCAGCTGCAGGCCCTGCAGGGCAGTGCCAGCGCCGCCGTGGGCCGGCCGTCCTGGAATGATCCGGTGGAGATCAAGCGCCTGCTGGATATCGGCTTCTACAACCTGTTGATTCCGTTCATCGAGTCCGAGGAAGATGCGCGCCGGGCCGTGGCGGCCACGAGGTATCCCCCACAGGGCATGCGGGGCGTGGCGGGCGCCCAGCGCAGCAACCGCTATGGCACGGTGCCGGATTACCTGCACACCATCAACGACAACATCTGCGTTCTGCTGCAAATCGAAAGCCGTCCGGGAATAGATGCGGTGGACGAGATCGCATCGGTGGAAGGGGTGGACGGCGTGTTCATCGGGCCGTCCGACCTGGCCGCAGCGCTTGGGCATATCGGCAACCCCGGCCACCCCGAAGTCCAGGAGGCCATCCGCCACCTGTACCAGCGGGTGTCGGCCCAGGGCAAGGCCGTGGGCATCCTGGCCCCGGTGCATGCGGATGCGCGGCGCTACCTGGACATGGGCATGCACTTCGTGGCGGTGGGCACGGACCTGGGCGTGTTCAAGCAGGCGACCTTCGCCTTGCGCGAAGCCTTTCCCACCTGAATGCCACGCTGGGCTCCCCGTCGTCCGTCGCTCCGCGTATCAGGCGCCGGACGCCGTCTCTTCCAGCGCCAGCAGTTCGCCGATCGTCTGGCGGCGGCGGATCAGTCGGGCGCCGCCGTTGTCCAACAGCACTTCGGGCGCCAGCGGACGGCTGTTGTAGTTCGAGGACATGGAAGATCCGTAGGCGCCCGCATCATGGAACACCAGGAAATCGCCGATGCGCGGCTTGGGCAGCAACTGGTCGGATACGACGCCGCCGGCGTCCTGCGTGAACACGTCGCCCGATTCGCATAGCGGGCCGGCCACGGCGATGCGGGTATCGGCCGCGCCCTGCGGGCGGCTGCCGTCCGGAGCGTGCACCGAAATGCGGTGATAGCTGCCGTACATGGCCGGGCGCATCAGATCGTTGAAGCCCGCGTCTACCAGCGCGAAATCGCGTTCCGGGCGGCGATTGATCGAGTGCACCTCGGAAACCAGCGCACCGGCTTCGGCAACCAGGAAGCGTCCTGGCTCGATCTCCAGCCGGATGTCGTGGCCCAGGCGCTCGGCGATGCGCTTGCGCGCCGCATCCCATTGTTCAAAGTAGTGATCGCAGTCGATGCGGGCATCGCCCTCACGGTAGGGGATGGACAGGCCGCCGCCAGCGGAAATGGCTTCGATGTCATGGTCCAGCGACGCGACCACGTCGACCATGGCGTCGCACACGCTGGACAGGTGGCCGTAGTCCACGCCCGAGCCGATATGCATGTGGATGCCGACCAGCTTCAAGCCATGGCGGCGCACGATGGACATGGCTTCGGCCACGTCGCTGATCCAGATGCCGTGCTTGCTCTGCGGGCCGCCCGTGTTGGTCTTGTTGCTATGGCCGTGGCCAAAGCCCGGATTGATCCGCAGCCATACGCGGTGGCCTGGCGAGGCCTGGCCCACGCGCGCCAGCATATCCAGGGATCCAGCGTTCACGGTGATGCCGTGCTTGAGCACAACGGCCAACGTGGCGTGATCGATCAGGTCGGCCGTGAAAACGATGCCCTCCGGTTCGCCCTGCGGCTGGAAGCCGGCGGCCAGGCTGCGTTCGATTTCGCCCAGCGAGACGGCGTCCACCATGGCGCCTTCGGCGCGCATCAGGCGCAGGATGTGGAGGTTGGAGCAGGCCTTCTGCGCGTAGCGGATGGTGTCAAAGCGGCGCAGCTGCGAGATGCGTTCACGGATGACGGCGGCATCGTAGACCCACAGGGGCGTGCCGTGTTCGGCGGCGAGTTGGGTGAGTTGGCGCGGATCGAAGGCCATGGCGGGCGATACCTTGAGGGAATTGAAAACAAGGCGGCATGATGCCCGGCTTCGGTCATCCAGTAAAATGCTTATATTTCCTTCATCAATTCATTTCTGATATGGGGCAGGCGATGCTGACGCACCGGCATATCGAAGTTTTCCGAGCGGTCATGATCGCCGGCAGCGTGACCAAGGCGGCGGAGTTGCTGGGATCGTCCCAGCCGACGGTAAGCCGGGAACTGGCGCGCCTGGAGCAGGGCATCGGTTTCGCGCTGTTCGATCGGGTGGCGGGGCGGCTGCGGCCCACCATGCCAGGCTTGGCCCTGTTCGATGAGGTCCGCCAGTCGTACGCCGGCCTGGAGCGGGTCTCTTCGGCCGCCGCGCGCCTGAGGGCATACAAGGGCGGCCAGTTGTCGGTAATCGCCTTGCCGGTCTTTTCCCATTCGATCCTGCCGGAGGCGTTCCGGCGCTTCCATGAGCGCCATCCTGGGGTGAGCCTGGCGCTGGAGACGCAGGAATCTCCTTTCCTGGAAGAGTGGCTGAGCGCGCAGCGTTACGACCTGGGCCTGACCGAGCACGACGCGGCGCCCGCCGGCACCCGCGTGGAACTGCTGCTGGAAGTGGATGAGGTATGCGTGCTGCCCGACGGCCATGCGCTACTGGCCAAGCGGCGTATCGAACTGGCCGATTTCGAAGGGCATGCGTTCGTCAGCCTGTCTTCCAGCGACCCCTACCGTATCCAGATCGATGAGGCGTTTGCCGAAAGCGGCGTGTTGCGCAGGTCCATTGTCGAGACGCCGAGCGCTGTGTCCGTGTGCACCTTCGTGCGCCAGGGACTGGGTCTGGCTATCGTGAACCCGTTGACCGCCCTGGATTTCGTTGGCCGCGGGCTGCACATCCGTCCCTTGGCGCGCGCGTTCCCGTTTCGGATCAGCGTGGTGTTCCCCGAGCATCGTCCGGGCAATCCGCTGGTCGGGGCGCTGATGGCGTCGCTGCGCGAGGCGGCGCAAGCCGCACACGGCCGCCTCGCGTCACGCTTGGACTAGGACGGGAAGGGTGCGCAGCCGCTGGCAGGCTGAACGCAAAAAAGGATGCCCATGGGCATCCTTTTTTATTTGCCGTATTCGTGACGCCCTGAAAACAGGGCGGCAGAATGGCTTAGGCCAGCGCCTTGATGGCGGCAGCCAGGCGGCTCTTGTGGCGAGCGGCCTTGTTCTTGTGGATGATGTTCTTGTCGGCCACGCGATCGATCACGCTGGAGGCCTTCTGGAACACTTCGCCAGCCGCAGCCTTGTCGCCAGCGGCGATGGATTGGCGAACGCGCTTGATGGCGGTGCGCAGCATCGAGCGCAGGCTGGAATTGTGCTTGTTGCGCTCAACGGATTGGCGAGCGCGCTTGCGGGCTTGGGCGGTATTGGCCATGTTGCTATATAAGTTGAATTCGGCAAAGTCGAACATTGTAGCAAGTCCCCGGGGGATTGCAAGCTTTTAATGTCGGATCAGCCGATGGAGCGCCCGTCAACCGGGCGGGGGGCGCTGCGGGAAAATGTCCCCGGGCTGGAGAGCCCTTGCGGATGGTCCTCGTGTAAAGCCTTGAGGAAAACCCGTGGCGCCTACTGGATAAAAACACCGTGCGAAGTATACAACGAAGCCGCTCCGGAGAGCAGGGCGTCGACGCTGCCGTTGTCAGGTGGCGACGCTGATGGAGACGAACCAGGGCGTGAAGCGTCGGACATGGATGGGCATCATGTCCCTCAATGTGTCCAGCGCCGCGTCGGTGTCGTCCAGCGGGAAGTGGCCGGATACCGGCAGGCCCCCCGCAGCCATCGAGACGCGCAAGGTGCCGCTGCGGTAGGGGCGCAGGGCCGCGATCACTTCGGCCAGGGGGCGGCCGCGTGCTTCGACCCAGCCCGCCTCCCAGGCGGCCTCGGCCATCAGCTCGGCACGCGGCGTATCCATGCGGGCCGCGTCGAACCGGGCGCCGGTGCCGGCGCGGACGGTGCCGTGGGCGCCGGACATGGTCTCGACCTCGACTTCATGTTCATGTACTACCACCAGTGTGCGCTGGGCCTGTTGACGGACCATGTAACGCGTGCCCAGGGCGCGGACCGTGCCTTCGGCGGTCTGGACGAGGAAGGGCCGCCGCGCGTCGGGCGCTACCGAGACCGTGACGGCGCCGTCCAGCAGCCGGACCTGGCGGTAAGCGGGGGTGAAATCGAGGTTGACCCGGCTGCGGGCGTCCAGCAGCAACTGGCTGCCGTCGGACAGCAGGTAGCGGCGGCGTTCGCCGGTAGCCGTGGCGGCATCCGCCGCGACGTTGCCCAGGGGGTAGAAGGCGTTGCCCACATACGCAGCGCAGGCGCCCGCGCCGGCGAGCGTCAGCGCGCCAGCCAGAAAGCGGCGGCGAGGGGGCGCGATGCCGGCCCCGGCAGGGACGGCTACAGGCGGGACGGCGGGGCCGGCTGCGGCGTATCCTGCGGGATAGGCATCGCCAAGCCGGCCGAATGTCGATCCTTCCAGCGAACCGGTCAGCTGCTGCCAGGCATTTTCATGGGCCGGGTCGGCAGCGCGCCACGCCAGGAAGTCGTTATAGTCCTGTGCGGTCGCCTTGCCAGAGCGCAATAACAGCAGCCAATTGATTACCTGGTCCGCCATGGGTTGTCCTTGGGCGTACTTCACTTCATGTCCCCGCAGTGCATCCAGGGGGATCCTTTCGATGGCAATTTGTAAATAATAAAGGTTTTTTACCAAAGATTACCGGCTGATTGTCAATTCTTGACGAATCTAATGCAAAAAAGCCGGCACAAGACCGGCTTTTGAAGTGTATATAGGCAGATTGTCCGAACTTAACGCGTCGGACGTCGGCCGAAGTCCCTAGGACGGAAGCCAAACAGTAACAACATTCCGAAGTAGACCGCCGCACTGGCCGCCAACACGCCGCTCAGCCAGGCTGCCCGGAGTCCCGCGTGGGCCTGCAGGGCGATCCAGTCGATTCGTCCGTCCGCATACCAGAGCAGAGCCGCCAGCGCGGCCAGGGCCGGCAGCAGTCGCAGCGCGAACGAAGTCCAGCCAGGGCCGGGTTGGTAGACGCCGCGGCGGCGCAGTCCGATAAGCAGCGCCAGCGCGTTCAGGCAGGCGCCCAACCCGATGGCCAATGCCAGCCCGGCATGCGCCATGACGGGCACCAGCGCCAGGTTCAACAACTGCGTCATGATCAGCACGCCGATGGCGATCTTCACGGCCAGCAGGCCGATCAGTCCGGCGGAATAGGAAATGACGGCAAGGCGGGTCTGGGTGACATCCTGGGCGTCGAAGGCGCCGTAATGGAACAGGGTGGCGACCAGCCCATCGGACAGCAGCGCCATGCCCACCGCAGCCGGCAAAC
>Ga0182740_1001548_pt1 | contig 15381 bp, 11 predicted proteins | sample eDN5th37CKraftBY_FD_128872 | JGI IMG/M metagenome (GOLD analysis project Ga0182740, IMG submission 128872) | Enriched backyard soil microbial communities from Emeryville, California, USA - eDNA 5th pass 37_C Kraft BY (version 2) (version 2) | ecosystem: Environmental > Terrestrial > Soil >...
CCAGACGACCGCCAGCGTCGCCGCCAGCAGAGCAAGCAGCGCCGGCACGAATGCGGCCACTCCCATGCGTTCGAGCAACGCGCCACCGACCACGCCGCCCGCGGCAATCGCCGTATTCCACGCGGTCACCAGCATGGACTGCGCAACGTCCGCGGCCTCGCCCGCCGTCTTGGCCAACGCAGTCTGGAACAGCGTCGGCGAGCCGCCGAACGCCACGCCCCAAGCGCCAACCGATAGATAAAGCATGGCCGGCATGCCGCCCCCGGTACCCAGCGCGAACGCGGCCAGGCCGAACAGCACGATGCAGGCCAGGGTAAGCACCCGCAGATGGCGGTCGATCAGCGTCCCGACCACCCAAATGCCGACGAGGGAACTCAGTCCGAACACCAGCAGCACCAGCTCGGTGCTTGCGGCCATCCCTAGCGATGCCAGGAACGGCGCGATGTAGATATAGAGGATGTTGTGCGCCAGAACGAAAGCCAGCACCGCGAACAGCACCGGACGCACGCCGGGCAGCAGGAATACGCGTCGTAGCGGCAGTTGCCGGCCCCGGGCTTGTCCCGCGAAATCCGGCACCCGCAGGCGCACCCAGACCATCAGCATCAACGCCAATCCGCTCATGATGCCGAAGCCCGCGCGCCAGCCCCAAAGCGCACCCAGGAAGGTTCCGGCCGGCACGCCCAGCGACAGCGCCAGCGGCGCCCCCAGCATCGCCACAGCAATCGCCCGCCCCTGCTGGTGCGCGGGCACCATGCGGGCGGCGTAACCGGCCAGCAGCGCCCACAACAGGCCCGCCGACACGCCCGCCAGGAAGCGTGCAGCCAGCGTCAGCACATAGCCGGATGACAGCGCAGTCACGGTATTGGCCAACACGAATCCGGCAATAGCCATCAGCAGCAACGGCCGCCGCCGCACGCCCCGGGTGGCGGCGACCAGCGGGATCGCCGCCACCAGCGAGCCGATCGCATAGATAGTCACGGTCTGGCCGATACTGGCCTGGGATACGGCCAGGCCCTGCGCCATCTGCGGCAGCAGTCCGGCAGGCAGCGCCTCGGTCAGGATGGTGATGAAGCCCGCCATGGCCAGCGCCAGCAGCGAGCCCAGCGGCAGCCGGTCGCGAGGGGCTGCGGGATGCGCGTACGCAGTTTGCGGGCGCGGTGAATTCGTCGATTTCTTCATGTCAGGCATCTCGTTGAAGCTTGGTGCCGAGACGATAAAAGCCCCGCGATTAAAGAAAAAGTAGGCTACATTTCCTTCTTATGCGGAACCAAATGTCCGCAATCGAGGAAATAGATGGAAAGCCTCAATGGCTTTGTCGTGTTCGTACAGGTGGCAGAAACACGCAGCTTCGTGGCCGCAGGCCGACTTCTCGGCGTGTCGGCATCCGCTATTGGCAAGAGCGTGGCGCGGCTCGAGGACAAGCTGGGCGTGCGCCTGTTCCACCGGAGTACGCGCAGCGTCACGCTGACGGCCGAGGGCATCCTGTTCCTGGAGCGCTGCCGCCGCATCCTGGCCGAGATCGAGGCGGCCGAACTGGAACTGTCACACGCAGCCGCCGCCCCGAGAGGACGCTTGCGCGTCAGCCTGCCGCTGGTCAGCGGGCTGGTGCTGCCGGTGCTGGGCGAGTTCATGCGCGCCTATCCCGAAATCGAACTCGACCTGGACTTCACTGACCGCATGGTCGATGTCATCGAAGAAGGTTTCGACGCCGTGGTGCGCACGGGTGAACCCGCCGACTCCCGCCTGTCTGCACGCCGCCTGGGCACATTCCGAATTCTGCTGGTCGCCTCGCCCGCCTATCTAGCCAGCCGGGGCGCCCCCAAGGCGCCGGCCGACCTGCTGCATCACAGCTGCTTGCACTATCGCTTTCCCAGCAGCGGCAAGCTGGAGAGCTGGGGCGTGCGGCAAGGACCCGGCGAACCCGAACTGCAACTGCCTGTCTCCATGATCTGCAACAACATCGAGACACGCACCTGCTTCGCGCTCCAAGGCCTGGGCATCGCCTACCTGCCGGACTTCGCCATCCGCGAACCCTTGGCGGATGGCAGCCTGGTGCAAGTCCTGGCGGGGCAAGTGGAACGCACCAACGTCTTTCACATGCTCTGGCCCGCCAGCAGGCAGCCGTCACCTAAAGTGCGGGCGCTGGTGGACTTTCTTGGAGCCAGGGTGTTCGCCGACGGCAATGCGCGAGCCGAGCCGGGCGGTCGAGGACGCCGATAAAAAAAGCCAGGGCATGCTCCCTGGCTTTGAGGACCTATGCGCCCTTGGCCACCGGGCGGGACGGGTCGCTGCACCATTCGCTCCAGGATCCCGGGTACAGCCGCGAACCAGAGAGGCCCGCGATCTCCATGGACAGCAGGTTGTGGCAAGCCGTGATGCCGGACCCGCACTGGTGCACGATGGCCGCAGGATCTCGGCCGTCCAGCAGGCTGGCGAACTCCTCGCGCAACTGTTCGGCAGGCTTGAAACGGCCGTCGGGCTGGAGATTCTCGCCATTGGGGCGGTTCAGGGCGCCAGGGATATGGCCGGCCACCGGGTCCATGGGTTCGACTTCGCCGCGGTAACGGTTGGCCGCGCGCGCATCGATCACGGTAAACGCGGGGCGGGAGATATTCTCCAGCACCGTCCGGGCATCCACGGTAGCCGCCAGCGAGGGGCCGGGTTCGACCGGCTGGCCTGCGCGCACGGGGGCGGTCGGTACGGTCGTGGTGGGCAGCCCGGCCGCGGTCCATGCCTGCCAGCCGCCATCCAGCACGGCCACCTGATCGTGTCCCATCCAGCGCAGCATCCACCACAGGTGCGCCGCGTACATGCCGCCGCTGCCGTCATACGCCACCACTAGGGTCTGGGGCGTCACGCCGTGGGCAGCCATGAGCGCGGCCAGTTCGGCGCGCGAGGGCAACGGATGGCGGCCGTTCTTGCCGGTGCGGGCCGCGGACAGCTCGGTTTCATGGTCCAGGTAGCGCGCGCCGGGAATATGGCCGGCATCGTAAGCTTGGCGGCCCGCGGCGTGGTTGCTCAGATCGTGCCGCACATCGAACACGCGCACGTCGGGCGCGTCCAGGCGCTTGGCCAGGTCGGCGGCGGAAATCAGGGTCATCGTCATTCGGTGTGCTCCTGTGAGGGAAGGTGGCGACCGTGGATCAGGCCGGCTTGGGGTCGCGCATGGTGCGCCATATCGACAGCAGACCCGCGAAAATGATCAGGCCCATGCCGGCCCAGGCCAGGGCGTCCAGCTGTTCGCCCCAGAATCCCATGCCCAGCAGGGCCGCGAAGATGATGGTGCTGTACTGCAGCGCCGCCGTCAGCAGCGCCGAGCCCAGGCCGAAGGCGCGCGTCATGGCCAACTGACCGAACAGGCCCGACAGGCCCACGCCCAGCAGCGACAGGTAGCCCGTCCAATCGGCCTGGCCCCACCCTTCGAACGCCAGCCCGGCCAGGCTGGACACGCAAACCGCCACGGAGAAGAACAGCACCGTGCGCCATTCCGGTTCGCCGACCCGGCCCAATTGGCGGATCTGCATCATGGCGATGGCGGACATGGCGCCAGCGGTCATCCCCAACAGCGCGGCCAGCCACTGGTCCTCGTTGATGCTGGGGCGCAGCACCGCGATCACGCCCAGGAAACCCAATGCCACCGCCAGGATGCGCACGGGGTCGCGCTGCGCGCCGCCCCACCCCAGCATCCAACAGGCGATGAACAGCGGCGCCGTGTAGTTCAGGCTGGTGGCGGTGGCAAGGGGCAGATGGGCGATGGCGAAGAACCCCAGCCACATGGACGTGACGCCGGACAGGTTGCGCCACAGGTGCAGTTTCCAGCTGACGGGAATGATGGACTGGCGGCCGGCCCGGGCCCAGATCAGCAGCAGGATGACCGAGGGCAGTCCGCGAAAAAGCACGACTTGCGGCAACGAGGCGCCGTGCTCGGTGCCGAGTTTCACGAACGAACCCATGATGGCGAACATGGCGGACGCCAGCAACATCCAAAGTGCCTGCATGGGGGTCTACGCTAAGGGAAAAGTGAGGAGGAATAAGGGAAAGCGATACTATACTCTCCGTCACCGAAAGCGGCGCCGGCGAGTCGGGGAACTGGCGGGCCGCCGCGATGTCGAATCCCGGCATATCCTGCTCGCAGAGGAACACAAAAAACATGAAACGCATTGTCTTGTTCGTCCTGACCAACCTGGCCGTCATGCTCGTGCTGTCGGCCACGCTGCGCATCCTGGGCGTGGACCGCTATATCACCGCCAATGGCCTGAACCTGAATGCCTTGCTGATTTTTTCGGCGGTGGTGGGTTTCACCGGCGCGATCATCTCGCTCTTGATCAGCAAGCCCATGGCCAAATGGAGCACCGGCGCCCAGGTTCTGGACCCGAACTCGCCCCGCAACCAACGCGAAGCCTGGCTGGTCGACACCGTGCACCAGTTGGCCGACCGCGCCGGCATCGGCCGCCCGGAGGTCGCCATCTATGAAGGCGCCCCCAACGCATTTGCCACCGGCGCATTCAAGAACGACTCCCTCGTCGCCGTGTCGACCGGCCTGCTGGAAAGCATGAGCGAAGAAGAAGTCGCCGCCGTGCTGGCCCACGAAGTCGCCCACATCGCCAATGGCGACATGGTCACGCTGACCCTGATCCAGGGCGTGGTGAACACCTTTGTGGTGTTCCTCGCGCGCGTGGTCGGCTACTTCATCGACCGCGCCGTGTTCAAGAACGAACGCGGCATCGGCCCGGGCTACTACATCACCGTGCTGGTCTGTGAAATCATCTTCGGCGTCCTGGCCTCGATCATCGTGGCCTGGTTCTCGCGCCAGCGCGAATACCGCGCCGACGCCGGCTCGGCCCACCTGATGGGCGCCCGCGAACCCATGATCCGCGCATTGGCCCGCCTGGGCGGCCTGGAGCCGGGCGAACTGCCCAAGTCCTTCGAAGCCTCGGGCATCACCGGCAAGGGCGGCCTGGCCGCCATGTTCGCCTCGCACCCGCCGATTCCGGCCCGTATCGCCGCGCTGCAGAATGCGCGCGTGATCTAACCAGCCAGGCCCGCGGCAGGGCGGCCGGTTGCCTGGACGCCCTCCGCAAAGACAGCCGCGCCCTTCAGCACTCGACGATGTTCACCGCCAGGCCGCCGCGCGCGGTTTCCTTGTACTTGGTCTTCATGTCGGCGCCGGTTTCGCGCATGGTCTTGATGACGGAGTCCAGCGACACGTAGTGCTGGCCATCGCCCCGCAGCGCCATCCGCGCGGCGTTGACGGCCTTGATCGAGGCCATCGCATTGCGCTCGATACAGGGAATCTGGACCAGGCCGCCCACCGGGTCGCAGGTCAGGCCCAGATTGTGCTCCATCCCGATTTCTGCCGCGTTCTCGACCTGTTCGACCGTGCCGCCCAAGGCCGCCGCCAGGCCGCCCGCCGCCATCGAGCAGGCCACGCCGACCTCGCCCTGGCAGCCGACTTCGGCGCCCGACAATGAGGCGTTGTACTTGTACAGCAGCCCCACGGCGGCCGCAGTCAGCAGGAAATCACGCACCCCGTCGCGATTGGAGCCGGGCACGAAACGGTCGTAGTAGTGCAGCACGGCCGGGATAATGCCGGCGGCGCCGTTGGTCGGCGCCGTCACCACGCGGCCGCCGGCTGCATTTTCTTCGTTGACCGCCATGGCGTACAGATTGACCCAGTCCATGACGGACAAGGGATCGGACAAGGTGCGTTCGGCCCGCTGGGTCAGGTTGCGGTACAGCTCGGGAGCGCGGCGGCGCACGCGCAACGGGCCGGGCAGTTCGCCGTCGGCTTCGGGGTAATTGATGCCGCAACCGCGCGACACGCAGTCCTGCATGACTTGCCAGATGCGGTCCAGCCCGGCGTGCACCTCGGCCTCGTCGCGCCAGGTCAGTTCATTCTTCATCATCAGCTGCGCCACCGACAGGCCGCTTTCGCTGCACATGGCCATCAGCTCGCGGCCCATGCGGAACGGATACGGCAGCTGGTCGTGCGCTGCGATGACCTGGCTGTTGGACGCGCCGGCCGTCACCACGAAACCGCCGCCCACCGACAGATAGCGGGCTTCGCGCAGCGACGCCCCGTCGGCGTCAAAAGCATGAAACTTCATGCCGTTAGGATGCTCCGCCATGGCTTCGCGGCGGTAGAACATCAGGTGTTCCTTTTCCACGAAAGGAACCGGATAGCGCCCCAGCAGCGGCAATTGGCGGCTGGCGCGCACCGACGCGATCATGCCGGCAATGGCGGCGGGATCCACGGTGTCGGGCGCTTCGCCCATCAAACCCAGCAATACCCCCTTGTCGGTGCCGTGGCCCTTGCCCGTGGCGCCCAGCGATCCGTAGAGCTCGGCGCGCACGGAGGCCACACTGGGCATGAGTCCGTCACGCTCCAGGCCTTGCGCGAACAACAGGGCAGCCCGCATGGGCCCCACCGTATGGGAGCTAGACGGACCTATGCCTATCTTGAACAGGTCGAAAACGGAAACGGCCACGCAAAACTCCAGTACATCAGCGATTGATGGGGCAATGATACGCGCAGGCCAGCCCGCGCGCAGCTAGCCTCCTGTTGCGTAAGGCGTATGCTGTATTGAAGGGACAGGTTCCCCCGCCCGTGCCGCGCATGCGATCATTACAGAATTATTTCTTGTCATAAAAAGAATGGAAACACGCCAGGATGTCCGGACTTATTACCCTGCTTGACTTCGCCGGCTACGTCGCCCTGCTCCTGTGGGGCGTGCACATGGTCCAGACAGGCGTGCAACGCGCCTTTGGGGCCGCGCTCGGCGCGGCATTGGGCAAGGCCCTGGGCACCCGGCTGCGGGCCTTCGCCGCAGGGCTGGGCATTACCGCCGCGCTGCAGAGCAGTACCGCCACGGGCCTGATGATCACCGGTTTCGCGGCGGGTGGCGTCGTCGGGCTGGCGCCGGCCCTGGCCGCCATGCTGGGCGCCAATGTCGGCACCACGCTCATCGTCCAACTGCTGTCCTTTGACTTGACCTCGCTCGCCCCCATCCTGATCCTCGTGGGGGTCTGGATGTTCCGCCGCTATCCGCCGGGCCGCACGCGCGACCTGGGCCGCGTCTTCATCGGCCTGGGGCTGCTGCTGCTGTCCCTGCATCAGCTGGTCGAGTTGTTCCAGCCCTTCCAGACCGCGCCCATGCTGGGCATGATCCTGGACGCGCTGGCGACCCAGCCGGTGGCCACCGTGCTGCTGGCGGCTGCCTTCACCTGGGCCGCGCACTCCAGCGTGGCCGTAGTGGTGCTGGTCATGTCGCTGGCAAGCCATCACATGGTGGCCCCGCATGTTGCTTTTGCCCTGGTACTGGGGGCCAACCTGGGCACCGCCATCAATCCCATGATCGAAGGCGTAACCGGCGATGACCCCGCTGCCCGCCGCTTGCCGCTGGGCAACCTCCTGACCCGGGTGCTGGGCGTGCTGGCCGGCCTGATGCTGCTGCCCTATCTGCAGCCGATGATGAGCGAACTGGCGGCGGACCCGGCCCGCGCCGTGGCCAATTTCCACACGCTGTTCAACGCGGTCATCGCGCTGGTGTTCCTGCCGCTGCTGACACCCTATGCCGCCCTGCTGACACGCTGGCTGCCCAAGCGCGCCGACCCGAACGACCCGTCGCGCCCCCAGTACCTGGACGAGTGGGCCCACGACGTGCCCGCCGTGGCCCTGGGCAACGCCGCACGCGAAGCATTGCGCATGGCCGACATGCTGCAGACCCTGCTGCTCTATGCCCGCGCCGGCTTCAAGCGCGACAACCGCCACCGCATGGTGCAGGCGCGGCAGCTCGACGTCGCGCTGGACAAACTGGAGAACGCCATCACGACCTACCTGGCCACGCTGGACCAGGAGAACATGACCCGTGAAGACGTGCAGCGCCTGGACGACATCCTGGCCTTCACCAGCAATATCGGCCATGCCGGCGACATTGCCCACCACGGCCTGCTCAGCCACGTGGCCAAGCTGCGCAAGCAGGGCTGGGTCTTCTCGCCCGAGCAGCGTGCCAGCCTGGACGACACGCTGGGCCAGCTGATCGCGAACCAGCGCACGGCCGCGGCCCTGTTCGTCAACGACGACCTGCGCCAGGCCCGCGCGCTGGCGGGTGAAAAGGCCCGCTTCCGCTCGATCGAAACCAATGCCGCGGACACGCACTTGCAGAAAATCAAGGGCGGCGAAGTCGACGCCGCCGAGGTGGGCGCGCTCTACCTGGACATCCTGCGCGACATGAAGGGCATCAATTCCCATCTGGTCGGCGCAGCGGCCTACCCCCTGCTGGCGCGGCACGGCGAACTGCTGCCCAGCCGCTTGCGCGAAGCGGGGAACTGAGCAGAACGAAAAAGCCGACCTTATGTGGTCGGCTTTTTTCACCGCGCTCCCGGGCAGCTTTCGCTGCGCCCCGGATCCTACAAATAACGCTTGAACCACTCCAGCATGCGCTTCCAGCCATCCTGCGCGGCCTCGGCCTTGTAGCTGGCGCGATAGTCCGCCAGGAAGGCGTGGTCGGCTTCGGGATACACCACGATTTCCGAACGCCGCGCGTTGTCGTTGCCGGCGGCCAACTTGGCTTTCATGGTCTCGACGTCGGCCAAAGGGATGCTGGCGTCCTTGCCGCCATACAGGCCCAGCACCGGCGCATGCAACGCATTGACCACGTCGAAGGCGAAGCGCTTGATCAGCGGCCCGTGGCCCACGCTCAATTTGCCGTACCAGGCCACGGCCGCCTTGACGTCGGGATTGTGCGCGGCGTACATCCAGGTCAGGCGGCCGCCCCAGCAAAAACCCGTCACCGCCACCCGCTTGGGATCGCCGCCGTGCGCGGCAGCCCAGGCGACGCTGGCATCGAGGTCGGCATAGACCTGTTCATCCGGCACCTTGCTGACCAGTTCGGCGATAAGTTTCGGGATGTCGGTATAGACCGAAGCATCGCCCTGGCGTTCATAGAGATTGGCGGCCACGGCGAGATAGCCCGCCTTGGCGACCCGGCGGCACAGATCCTTGATGTGCTCGTGCACGCCGAAGATTTCCTGGACCACCAGCACGATGGGCAGGTCGCCCTTTCCTTCGGGCGCGGCGTAATAGGCATCGATCGAACCATCGGCCACGGGCAGTTTGAAATCCCCGTGGACCAGGCCCTGGGTGTCCGTGTGGATCACGGTGGGCGCGACATTGCCGGCTGCGGCGGAAAAACTCATGAAGAACTCCTGTGTAGGGATGATCAACCAAGCCGGATATCCCACCAGCGCCTGGATGGCCCCGGCCGGTCTCAATGCCGGTGCGTATGCTCCACTTGCGGCGCGCCATGGCCAACTTCGGCCCCATGGTCATGCCCATGGTGCATCACCGTGGTGACGCTGTAGATCAGCACCACGCCCACGCCGACCAGCAGCAACTGCGGGACGGCGTCGGCCAGGGATACCCGTTCGTGCATCTGCGGCATCAGGTCGGCCACCGAGATATACAGGAAGCTGCTTGCCGCAACCACCAGCACATACGGCACCCATTGCTGCGCCTGCTGCAGCACAAAGTACCCTATTATGCCGCCCACGGCTGAACACAAGCTGGTGAAGAGAATCAGGGAGAACGCGCGGCGCCGCGCCAGGCCTGCATTGAGCAGCACCACGAAGTCGCCCAGCTTGTGCGGCACTTCGTGGATGATGATGGACGCCGCAGTCAATACGCCCAGCAGCGGATCGGTCAGGAAAGCCGCAGCCACCAGCACGCCGTCGCACAGGTTGTGCAGCGAGCTGCCTATCAGGATCAGCACGCCGCCCCGGCCCGCCTCATGGCGGTCATGTCCCTTGTGATGGTGATGGCCATCGCCTTCGTGATGATGGCTGTGCCGCAGCAGCGCAATTTTCTCCAGCACGAAAAAACCGATCAGCGACGCCAGCATCAAGCCGAAAAGCACGTGGGCATCGGCCACGCCGGTCTCGAACGCCTCGGGCAGCAGATGCAGCAGGGCGACGGACAGCAGCACGCCCACCGACAGGCTGACCATGTGGTGCAGATATTGCGCGAAGACCTTGTAGGCCAGCCAGCTGGCGACAAGTACGGCGATAAGCCCGCCGGTGACGGTGGCGAGCAAAACCCAGAGCAGCAACATTTGGGGGACGTGTTTAAGGCGGGGAAGCGCAACATTATATTGTTGCAATACCAAAAACGGAAATGGGCCGCGCGCGGCGGCCCATCCCTCTGTACGGCAGGCCCCCGTGCCTAGTGAGCCTGCTCCCAGTTCTTGCCCATGCCCACTTCGGCCACCAGCGGTACGCGCAGCGTGGCGACATTGCACATCAGGCGCGGCAACGCTTCCTTGACCAGTTCCAGTTCGGAGTCCGGCGCCTCGAGCACCAGTTCATCGTGCACCTGCATGATCATGCGCGTCTGCAGGTTTTCGGCTTCCAGCCAGTCCTGCACCGCCACCATGGCCATCTTGATCAGGTCGGCCGCCGTGCCCTGCATGGGCGCATTGATGGCCGCGCGCTCGGCTGCCTGGCGGCGCGGACCGGATGCGCCGCGGATCTCGGGCAATTGCAACCGGCGTCCGAAGACGGTTTCCACGTATCCCTGTTCGCGCGCGCGGCGGCGGGTGTCCTCCATGTACATCGCCACGCCGGGATAGCGGGCGAAGTAACGGTCGATGTAGGCCTGCGCGGCGTCGCGCGTGATGCCCAGGTTCGATGCCAGCCCGAACACGCCCATGCCGTAGATGAGGCCGAAGTTGATGGCCTTGGCGGCGCGGCGCTGTTCGGTGGAGACATCGGCCAGCGCAACGCCGAACACTTCCGAGGCCGTGGCGCGGTGAATGTCCTCGCCGGCGGCAAAGGCGCGCTGCAGATTGGCGTCGTCCGACACGTGCGCCATGATGCGCAGTTCAATCTGGGAATAGTCCGCCGACATCAGCATGCCCTGCTCGGCGATGAAGGCCTCGCGCACCCGCCTGCCGGCTTCGGTGCGCACCGGAATGTTTTGCAGATTGGGATCGGACGATGCCAGACGACCGGTGATCACCGCCGCCTGCGAATAGTGCGTGTGCACTCGGCCCGTGTCCGGATTGATCATGCGCGGCAGCTTGTCGGTGTAAGTCGACTTCAGCTTGGACAGCCCGCGGTATTCCAAGAGGACCTGCGGCAATGGGTAATCCTGCGCCAGCTTGCTCAGCACTTCTTCGTCGGTGGACGGCGCGCCGCTGGCCGTCTTGCGCACCACCGGCAGCTGCATGCGGCCAAACAGGATCTCGCCCAACTGCTTGGGCGAATTCAGGTTGAACGGCTGGCCGGCCAACTCATAGGCCTTTTGTTCGAGCTGCAGCATTTCCTGGCCCAGCTTGTGGCTCTGGCGTCCCAGCTCGGCCGCGTCCACCTTGACGCCATTGCGCTCGATCGTGGTCAGCACGGTGGATACCTGCATTTCCAGCAGATAGATGCGGTTCAGGCCTTCGTCGGCCGCCACCATCGGGCGCAGCACCTGATGCAGCTGCAAGGTGAAGTCCGAGTCTTCAGCGGCATAGTGGCCGGCCTTGTCCACCGCGACTTCATCAAAGCCGATCTGCTTGGCCCCCTTGCCGCAGAGGTCCTCGTAGGACACGCCGCTGCGGCCCAGATAGCGCTGGGCCAGGTCATTCAGGCCCACGCCGCGATGCGATTCCAGCACATAGGCCTGCAGCATCGTGTCTTCGGTGATGCCGGCCAGCTTGATCCCTTCGTTGGCGAACACGTGCGCGTCGTACTTGGCATGATGCAGCAGCTTGGCTCGCGAGGCGTCCTCGAGCCAGGGCTTCAGGCGCGCCAGAACCTCGGCCTTGGGCAGTTGCGGCGCGTTGTCGGGGCCGCGATGCGCCACCGGGATGTAGCATGCCACGCCTGGCGATACCGCGAGCGACATGCCCACCATCCTGGCTTGCATTTCATCCAGCGAGGTGGTCTCGGTGTCCACCGCAACAAGCGGCGCGTCCTTCAGTTTTTCCATCCAGGCGTCAAACGCGGCCCAATCGGAAATGATCTGGTAGTCCAGCTCCGTGGGCGCGGCCGGCGCCTCGTGCGCGACGCGCGCGTCGCCCGTGGGCACGCGCTCGGCATCACCGGTCAAATCGCGCAGCCAGGTACGAAAGCCGTAACGCTCATAGAGTTCGGTCAGCGTGGCAACGTCGCGTTCACGTGGCGTGAGATCGGCGACACCGTCGACGTGGCCTGCCAGGTCACAGTCGTACTTCACGGTCAGCAATTGGCGGGTCATCGGGAAATTCGGAATGGCCTCGCGCAGGTTGCTGCCCGCCACGCCCTTGATGCTGTCCGCGCCTTCCACCAGCTTGTCAATCGAGCCAAATTCCGTAAGCCATTTGACCGCGGTCTTCGGGCCCACCTTGGTTACCCCGGGCACATTGTCCACGGCGTCCCCGACCAACATCAGGTAATCCACGATGCGGTCCGGCGGAACGCCGAACTTGTTGACCACGCCGGCCTCGTCCAGCACTTCGCCCGTCATGGTGTTGACCAGGGTGACGTGGCTGTTGACCAGTTGCGCCAGATCCTTGTCGCCGGTGGACACGATGGTGTGCACGTCATGCTCGGCCGCGCGCTTGGCCAGGGTGCCGATCACGTCATCGGCCTCGACGCCTTCTATGGCCAGCACCGGCCAGCCAAGCGCGCGCACGGCGCGATGGATGGGCTCGATCTGCGCCGCCAGGTCTTCCGGCATGGGGGGGCGGTGGGACTTGTATTCCGGGTAGATATCGTCCCGGAAGGTCTTGCCGCGAGCATCGAAAATACATGCGGCATACTCTGCCTTATGATCAGAGACAAGTTTGCGCAGCATATTCACCACGCCGTAGAGCGCCCCCGTGGGTTCGCCTTGCGCGTTGCGCAAATCAGGCATAGCGTGGAAAGCGCGGTACAAGTAACTTGAACCGTCGACCAGTAATAAGGTTTTTTTCATGGTTACAAAGGCAGATATGGCAATAGCTGCGGAAACACCCGCCAACAAACAAATTCCGCTGATTATGTCAGAGATACGGACGGCGGCAGACAAGCTCGCGAACATCGGGCCTGCTGTCAGCGTCTTCGGCAGTGCGCGAGTCAGCCGTAATTCCCCTCACTATGAAACCACCGTCGCAATCTCCGCCGCCCTGGCCGATGCGGGTTTCGCGGTAATCGCCGGCGGCGGTCCCGGCATCATGGAGGCAGCCAATAAGGGCGCATTCGAGGCAGGGGGCACCAGCATCGGGCTGAACATCAGTCTCCCGCATGAAGCGCACAACAACGAATACCAGACCATCAGCCTGTCATTCGAGTATTTTTTCTCGCGCAAGGCAACCTTCTTCATGCACAGCTTCGCCTATGTGGCGATGCCTGGCGGTTTCGGCACCCTGGATGAGCTCTTCGAAGCGCTGACGCTCATCCAGACGGGCAAGGTTCCACCCGCCCCCATCGTGCTGGTGGGCAGCGAGTACTGGTCCGGCCTGGTCGAGTGGCTGGGAGGCCAGGTACTGGCCAACGGCATGATAGGCGCGCACGACCTGGACCTCTTCATCATTGAAGACGATCCCGTCAAGGTGGTGCGCAAGGTCGTGGAATTCCACGCCAAGGTGAATTCGGACGCGCAATACGCGCCATCCCTGCCCGCTTGATGTCAACCGGGGCGGCCTTGCGCCGCCCCTGAACGCAGCAAACGCACAAAAGCGCGCAAAGCGAGGCTCGCGCCGCCGCCAGGCCGCCCTAAGGCGGCGCCGCCCCCTCGGGGGGCAGCGAGCGCGCAACGCGCGCGCGGCGTGGGGGCCTTATCCTATTTGCGCATGAACGAAGGCAGCACGTCCGCCGGAATCGGGCAGACATACGGCTGCCCGCGGCGCGTTTCCGTCAGTTCCGCCTTGGCGCGGGCCAGCGCCTCGGGCTGCGTATACAGGTCCGCGGCGGTCGCCGCGATGATCTTGGCCGCGTGCACCATGCCCTTGTGCGCCATGGACATCTTGCCCTGCGCCACCATCTGCCAGGAATGGAACGGCGTGCCGTAGGCATAGCAGGCGCCCCAGCATTGCGCGGTGGGCGCGACCCAGCTCACGTCGCCCACGTCGGTGGAACCGTAGGTGATCTCGGTCTTGCCTGGTTCGTAAGGCGCCACGCCGGTGAACAGCGGCGTCGGATTACGCAATACCGCACCGAGGTTCTTCCCGGCGTTGTCGATATCGTCCGCGGAAATCGCGTCCCACATGCGGCGCGCGGCCTGCTGTTCGCCAGTGGTGTACTGCGGCCCCTGCAACGCCAGCATGTTGTCGTACATGATCTGGTTGAGTACGCCATTGGGAATGTAGTTCGAGCACGCCTTGTCGAATACGATTTCCAGTTCGCAGCCCGTCATCAGCGCGGCGCCGCGCGCCACGTTCTGCACGCGCTCGTACAGTTCCGCGGCTTGCGAATTGATGGGTGCGCGCACCAGATACAACACCTCGGCCCGCGCCTGCACGACGTTGGGTGAAATGCCGCCGCTATTGGTCACCGCATAGTGCACGCGCGCATCCGGCACCATGTGTTCGCGCAGATAGTTAACCCCCACGTTCATCAGTTCCACCGCGTCCAGCGCGCTGCGGCCCAGATGCGGCGAATTGGCGGCATGCGCGGCCACGCCGCGGAAGCGGAAATAGGCCTGGATGTTGGCCAGCGAGGACTGATGGAAGATTCCCGTGTGCGATGCCGGGTGCCAGGTCAGCGCCGCGTCCAGATCGTCGAACAGCCCTGCACGCGCCATGAAAGTCTTGCCCGAGCCCCCCTCTTCCGCGGGACAGCCGTAGAAGCGGATGGTGCCGGGCAGGCCATTGGCCTCGAGGAACTCCTTCACCGCCACCGCGGCGAAATGCGCAGCCGTGCCCAGCAGGTGATGGCCGCAGCCATGGCCATTGCCGTTCGGCGTTTCCGGTGACGGCTGGCAGGCGTACGCACCGCTTTCCTGGCTCAGGCCGGACAGCGCGTCGTACTCGCCCAGGATGCCGATCACGGGTCCGCCGTTGCCGGCCTCGGCCACGAAAGCGGTGGGAATGCCAGCGGCATCGCGCGTGACGCGAAAACCGGCTTCCTCCAGCATCGCGATGTGCAACTCGGCGGACTTGTGTTCGTCGTAGCGCAGTTCGGCCAGGCTCCAGATGCGGTCGCTCAGTTCCGCGTAGCGCTCGCTGCGCGCGTCGATGAACGGCGCAAGTTTGTCGATGGCACCCATTGTTTCTCCTGTGGCTGGTGTGGCGGGGAAAAAACCGGTCAGGTCACTCGTCGAGCTTGATGCCGGCAGTTTCAATGATTTTGCGATTGGCGGCCAGCGTCTGCGCGATGCGGTCGGCGAACGCCTGGGGCGTGCCCGCGTCCGGCTGCGCGCCCATGCCGGCCAGGCGCTGC